>Ga0182738_1003062_pt1 | contig 19353 bp, 8 predicted proteins | sample eDN5th30CBELigMG_FD_128876 | JGI IMG/M metagenome (GOLD analysis project Ga0182738, IMG submission 128876) | Enriched Miracle-Growth compost microbial communities from Emeryville, California, USA - eDNA 5th pass 30_C BE-Lig MG (version 2)... ... | reverse complement strand
CACTAAAACTTTCTACCAAAACATCATAAAGCTAATTTGATGATTTCCTTTCATATTTTTTGGAAAGAGCTCCTTCTATTTCGCAGCACTGTCTTCAGATAGAGAGGAATATTGGTATTTCTTTAGCATTCAGAATCTAACTGATTCATTTGAACGAGAAAATCAAAAATTTTTCTTCCTACAAATGTTACTTTCTTTCAAAAAGATAATGTAATTCTTCAAAAATTTTTCTTGACTTTCTCATAACTGTTTCTCTATCTCCAGCACCCCTTATTTTTTAAACCTATTCAAAAATCCAAAAACTGTGAAGAATGATTCATTTAACACCATCTATAGATCCAAATTTTTCTCCTCACAAGAGATCTTACTGAAACTAAAGATGATCTAGGACTTTCCAATCCGAGGTCAGCTGAAAAGAAAAAAAGTAGGAAATATTATCATTCTCTTATTTCATCTTTGGAAATTATAAAATAAAAAATGAGCTTGAAAGTCTGATAAAAAGCAGAATTGAATACTGAGCTATTTTGAAATTAAAACCTTTTCCTTGAAAATTTATTCAAAGGGAGTTTTTAAGGAAAATCATTGATCACTACCGATCTCTCAGTTACTTATACCAATATGAAATTCTTACAATTTATAAAGTTTTTTTTTCTAATTCAATAACTCATCAACCAATATTTTCAAAATGCCAAGAGGTTTCTTTTTTCAAATCTTCCTTTTTAAATTATTCTCTTAAGGAGGAAGTGGAAGAAGCAGTGGAAAATCATCATTTAGATCAGGTCCTACAAGAACTGCCACAACAACTCAAGCACCACTTAGAAGTGCCCCAACCGGCGCTCCAACTCAATCATCTGGAGGAATTTTCAGTGGGCTTGGTAGCATGATTGCTCAAGGTATGGCTTTTGGTGCAGGAAGCGAAATCGCTCATCAAGCTGTCAGAGGAATTATGGGAGGTATTTTTCAGAATAAAACTGTTTATTGAGAAATTTAAAAGGAAATGATCACGCTCCCCAACAAGTTATTGTTCAACAGCCAACTCAACAATATTCTCAACAAGGACAACAAGGAGAAATGTGCAAATTTGAAAGTGGCCAATTTATGAATGTAAAAAACTTTAGAAAGATTGATGAGCTTGATAATGAATTTTTAGTGCTTGAAAGATAATGATAACTCCATCAATTTCTGTCAATCATATTTTGATATCCTCAAGCAATGCCAAGGAAAGTAATTGTTATGAAATTGGTATTTTGATATTACCTGAGTGTTATTTTATATTTCATTATATTTTTCATTTCTATCAGTAATATTTACGATGATAATAAATTCTGCATTCAAAAAACTTGAACCTTGACTGATACTAAATATCTTCTCTGAGAATAAAATAAATATGTTTCTGTGGAAAAACTACTAAACTGTGTAAAAAATATTATTTCAGTCAAAAATGGCAAAAGGCAATCTGGAATTTTACCCAAAAATTTTGCATCTTATCCTTTCCCTTTTTAAAAAAAATTTCAGCACAAAAATTTTTTGAAAATTCTCAGGTAAAAATTTCTTCACTTTTCTTTCAAAATCATTTTTTTGCCTAAAGAAAGATAAGAATTCCTCTCTATCTCTCCATTTCTTTTTGTTTGATTTTCAAGCATCCCTACAAAAATTTTTCCAAATCTTAATTTTTGTTTCTGAGGCCTCAATTAAAATTTATCACAATTCTTACATCAAAATGGCTTCCATCACCTTCAAATTCTCCCCTCTCTTCACCAGACTTTTCCTTGCTTCCAAGAATGGAATCGCTCAACCCTCAATCCTCAAGTCTGTCATGGACCAACCTTTCCAACAAGTTTTCCCCATAAATCTTCCTGCTACTGAAGAAATCTGGAAAAGAGCTATTGATTTCATCGGAAGAAACAGCAGAGCTCCCAAAAGAGTAAAAATCCAATGCATTTTAGAATACTAAGATTTAATAGGCTAACCACGGAGCCAGACCCTGCAGTCACGTTATGAGAAGACTTAGAAAGAAGGCATGGTACAAGAAGCCTAATTTCGGAGCTATGAATGATCAAGAAGCCGCCACTTGGAAACTCTAAATAGATTTTTAGGATTTAAAGGCGCAATATATGAATAGAATTGAAGTATAATGATGTTAGTTGTTATGATATGTAGTATGATGAGAATAATTATTGGTATTCAAGTATCATGATTATATATCCTTATTCATAACAAAGCATAATAAACTTTTGGATTTTGATTGATCCCAAACGAAAAGATTCTTCATAACACTTGAGACGGACCGGATGGAAATTATTTTTTTGTCCTTCAAATGGTCAAAAAATCATAACTTTTTTATTTCAAAAGAAAGGATGACTTATTCAGATTGAGAATTTTCTATGAAAAAAAAACTCCCTCTGCCTCTTTTTTGACCGCTTAAAACGAATTTTTTCAAGATGAGAGGAGGATTTCTATTTTGAAAAAAGAAACTCTAAAACTGTTTTGTCCTGAATTTCCAAACTAAAAGAAATTTTCTAATAACAAAAACTTTTTATGCCAGAAATTTTACTCATGTTTTTCTCTCTGATTGAATGAATCATCGAAGTTGAAAGATTCACATACTTTTTTGTCTTTAGTAAACCTGAAGAAGAATGGCGAAAAACTTCCCAGCTAAATGTTCAATAAAAAGTTAAACTTCATGACCAACTTTCTTCAATTGTTGTTGAGAAAATTTTCTCTTCATTTTCGTTTTGTATCAAATCTCAAAATTTCTTATCAATCAATATTAGATGTTAGTTTGAAAGTCCCATTTGATATAAAGTTATCATTATTTTTGAAAAGACAACAAACATCATAAATATGAATTTCATCATCATCAGATAGATTTTCTACTCGAATATAATACATAAAACAACTAAATTTTTGAAAATAAAAAGAAACTCTCATCACCATTTTTATCATTCATCTCACCTCATTTCCAACTTCTCCATCTATTCTAACAAATAAACTTCAATAATTTTGCTTTCGAAATGAGTTTCATGGGCATCTTGAGCTTGGTTCAATGGTCTATTATTATAAGTTGCACATTTATAAGTAAATCCACGATGGAGATCATTTCCCAGATAAATCGCTGCGCCATCTCCTCCAGCTCCTATTGACAAATAATCTTTATCACACAGCAAATGTTCTCTATTTCCCTTCATAGAATGATACTTCATCTTTTCAGGAGCAAGCTCGAACACAAAACAATGATCAGACCCACTATACGAATACACATCCTTCTTGAGCAAAACTGCCACATCCAAAAATGCTCCAAATATCTTTCCTTCTAACGTCATCACCAAAATTATCGAAGCCTGTCCATTAAATTGATACACCTTTGAATACAAAGTCCTCAAACTCCACCCATCTCTCTCTGTAGAATACGCCAAATTTAACCTTGGGAACTTCTGATGGTGTGGAATCCAGTCCCAAATTGTCTCAAACTGCTCAACATTAATAATCATTGAGGAATCTGAGATCTCTGGAGGATGATAAATGATCGCCTTTTCATTTGAAGTCTCCATTGTAAGACTGCTTGGGAACATTGCTTCACGGATAAGCCACCCAAATCTCACCTTAAAAGCAGTGCTTGCCATTTCTTCAAATTGCTCTAACGTCGTCTTTTGGCCTTTTGTCTGAAGCATTTGCACAAGAGTGCTTGGGTCTTTATGCTCGAGAATATCTGAGCAATAAAGCCTCAAAAATCCACACAAATACTTGAAAATAATCTTGATTCCTTCATTTAAATAGGCACTGAAAATTCGAAGCACGAGCTTGATCGGCAAAAATTCTAGGAAAAACGTTCGTAAAAATGTTGCATATAACTCTCTGTAGTTAAATTCAATCTTCATAAAATGCTTATCAAGCTTGCTGAGTCTCAAGCTTCTTTGTTTACAAAACGTTGTCACATGATCTACTGCCCAAGTAAATTGCTCCTTTTTAAACGTTAAATGCCATCTTAATTCAGTTGGCTTCTCCTTGCTATCTTCTTCTGTCATATTCAGCAATCGATCTGAATCTTTCAACAGCAAATCTGTCACCACAAACGCATCTTCAGGCCTCAAGTACATCAATAATAAATTCACCACATTTGGCAACATTGGACTGTATTCAAGTCTTAATGTATTCTTCTCCAATATCCACAAAATATTGGTCAAGTTCTCCATGCCCCATTCACTCAAATAATGAACAGGAACTGCTCTATGTAATCCTCTGATCTCAGAAAATACAGGTGTACCTATTAAAACTCCAGGCCTTTTCCCATTAAAGGCAACTTTGACAGCAACCTCATATGCCTTGGCGTTGTTCTTATTTGTCTGATTGAAAATATCGAGAATAAGAGGCTCGAAGCGCATTGATGGTATTCCCTTTCGCATCTCCGCTTTCCATAAAGGCTGGAAGTCACTATTTTCTTGGCGAACAAGATTCTTTTTGCCTGTATTCAAGGGGACAATCTCTTTCCATGTTTGGTGGAGACTTTCTTGGTCTTTCGTGTAGCCTTGGCAGCTTGAAAGAAATTTGTCAAAGTTAATGCCTGGACAATTATTGATGAGCCATTTTTCCCCAGTGGTATATACTTTTTGCACATCAACTGAATTACGTGGGTTCATTGCACTGAAATAATCAAGAATTGTAAAACTATCTAGGCTCTTTTTTGCGATAATTTGTTGACTTTGTAATAAATCAGTTGGTATGTCCTCCATTTAAAAGGAAAGTAAAGAGAGAAGAAGTAAGTTGGTTTTGGGTTTTCTTAATTGAATTATAAACAATTTTTAATACACTGATCATTAAGCTATCGATTTCGCCTTCAACTTTATTGACTTCTAAATAGAGTAAATTTAATCAATACGCTATCAATCAACTTGTTACGATTTTTGTTTAATCATATCAACAATGATGCGAAGAAAAGAACCTTAACAAAAATAGTCCTTTCAGAGAAGGGGCTGGGGCTGAAAAATTTTCAAAAGGTTGTTTGTTCTGGATTGGTACTGGCCAATTCTGACGGGTAAATTTCTTTCAGAAAAGTTTTTACGGTAATTTTCATTCAACAGGAAAATCACACCAAATTATTATTAAATTACCTTTTTAAAATACAATGAAGCTATTATCAATTAATGAGCAATGATTCTGGGAGGTTTTGAGATCAGAATTGATTCTCTGTCTTTGTTCTAAGACAAAATTGAGCTCAGGTTACAGAAAATTTCATAGAAAATGGGATCAGAAGAAAAACGTCAGAAAAAAAGGGTTTTGAAAAGTACCAGGATGATTCAGAAAGAATTTAGAAAATCTTTTCTGATATCACTCTAAAAAATGCAACTTCGATCCTCTTGATGGTAGAAAAGTCATTAAAAAAAAATTATCTCTTAATTCTTTCATATCAAATCAAATCACATTACATTTCATATTCTTTACTTGATATACAACCCCTTTCAAATTCTTATTCAAGCAAATAAACCTCGATACTATGACATTCGAAACTAACAGATGATGATCCATTTTCTCCCTCAACCAGAGGTAAATTGTTATAAGTCTCACTTTTATTACTCAAACCGCTATGCAAATCACCCTTTAAATAAATCGCTGATCCGCCACCTCCAGATCCAATCGACAAATACTCAGAATCACAAAGAACACCTCCACTTTGTCTTCCTTCAGCCCGGTATCTCACTCGTTTAGGGGATAGTTGAAAAACAAAGCAATCTTGAGATCCCCCTTCTTCCAGCTTTCCCTTCTTTGCAAGAACTGTATCCGCAAAAGCTCCAAATACATTATTATTTGTATCTTTTATTAACAACAAAGTGTTATGACTGTAAACGGATTCCATTTTACGATAGAAAGCTCGCAAACCCCAGCCGTCTTGACGTGGTGAATAAATCAATTTTAAATGAGTATGTCTTAATGAATGAGGAACCCAGCCCCAGAGGGTCTCAAGCTGCTGATGCGTAATTATTTTAGAGGGTTCAGACATATCTGGTGCATAATGATGAGTTATGGCTTCATCAATATTACTCGCTTGGCCTTTATGCTTAATTAATTTCTTCTTTAATGTCATTGCAAATCTCTTTTTGTAAGCTTTCCCAAGCAATGCTTGGGCTTGTTCTGAGTTGACTTTTCTCATTTTTTCTCGGAGCATATCTGTCATAGTTTGTGGATCCTGATGACCCAAAATGTCAGCCCTGAAGATCTTTAAAACTGCACTGATGAACTTGAAGTAGATCTTGATGCCTTCATTGAGATAAGCGCCAAAGATCTTGAGAACAAGAGAAATAGGCAGAAAGTCAACAAAAAGGGTTCGTAGCCAAATTTTAAACAATTCTTTAAAGTCATAATTTATCTTTGTAAAATGGTTCTCCAACTTCAAAAAGCTGTCGCTTCTTTGTTTGCAAAAACTTGCTACATGATCCACTGTCCATGCAAATTGCTCCCTTTTAAACGTTACATGCCATCTCATTTTCTTCAACATATTCTGTGTATTTGATAAATTCAACGTCTTATCCGAATCTTCCAACATCGTCTTAGTCACTGTAAACACCTCTTCTTCTTTCATAAAGATCAGCAAAATTGACACAATAGTAGGCAGCATAGGACTGTATTCCAATCTAGGTGTATTCTTCTGAAAAATCCACATTATCTTTTTCAAAGCTTCCACTCCTTTCTCATTCAAAAAGTTCATAGGAACTGCTGTATCCAAGCTCTTAATCTCAGAAAAGAAAGGAATATTCATTGTTAAACTATTGAAACCTGACTTGAACGCAACATTTTCTGCTGTGTTATACTCAAGGCTATTATTGTTCTTGGTTTTTATAAAAAGTTCAAGAACAACAGCTCTAAACTTATTGCAAGCAAGTCCTTTTCGTAAAAGATTGGCCCATTCTGGCTTAATTGCCTTAGGATCTTGTCGAGTAAATGATCCTTCAGGAGAAGCGGTTATATTGACTTTTTCCCATGCTTGGTTGAGTGGAGCCTGGTCTTTGTCGTAAGATGGGAAGCTTTTGAAGAATTTTTCAGAGAGGATGAGCTTACTTGTGTCATCGAGCCATGAATAATTAGAATTGATTTGGGAGGATTCCATTTTATTGTTGCTGTTTTTGATTTAGGAGTTTATAAGGTTCGGATAAATATAAATTTAACTTTTTTATATTATTATCTTGCTGATAGAAAGTCCAAGGAAAAACTTTTTGATGTGTCAATGGATGTTGAATATTCAGAAAATTGATTCAAAAGAACTTGCTTAATCATCAAAAGATGAATTCAAAAGAATTTGAATGGTGAGATCTCTTGGTGAGTTTCTGCTTTTTTAGTTCGAACCTTTTTTTTCATCTCATAGCCATTTCAAAGAATTTTTTCAAAGCAAAAGATTTGACTCTCAAAAGGAGGCTATTGTTTCATGCTTGAAAATTTTAAGACTCTTCTTTTTGAAAAAATGAGAGGAAGGTTTGTGGCCCGAAATTGGATTGATCAGTGTTTTATTTCAAAATCTGACTTGGAAAAATTTGTGGCTCTCTGATTTTCTCTTCTAAAATCTTGGGAACTAATTTGTTAAGGAACTATCTCCAAGATAAAGGTCTTCTGCCTTAGAACTCAGTTGGAAAGAAAGTCGTTCTGTTTGATAAAGAAGTCTTCCTTTACAGAATTTTTTAAAATTTTGGTTCTCATTTTTTGAATAAGTCCAACTTTTTGATTTTGAAGTGAATTTCATTTGGATTCCGTCGTGAATAAAAAATGAGAGATCATAGTCAATGCCCAATTCCTTTTCTGCAGAATTATTTCCCCTTTGTAAGCTTTCTTATCTCACTGTAATTTTTCTAAAAATTTGGATTTTCATCATCATTTTGTTTTAAAAGAAAAATGATGGATCCTGCTTCTTTTCTCAACATCGTTTTATTTTTCGACTTAGATATTATATCTAAGTGTATTATTGAGTCTTTTAAATAAAAACTTTTTTCCTGTTCTGTTCTTTGTTCAGATTTCCACTTCTGTGTTCTTTCTAATTTTATTAAATCTAACTGGACTTGAACTTTTTTCAGCTTTTATTTTGCCAAAAATTTCCAGAAAAAACCTTAATGAGGGTGAAATGAAATTTTTCCCAAAATTTTTTTCCTTCCACTCTTTTTCATTTGCCTGAAAATTCAGAAATCCTTTGGGTTTGCCCTGAAGGAAATCACAGCTCCACTTTGAAATTTTTTTAATGTTTCAGTCTCTTGATTAAAACAATACAAAAATTAAGAAATGTCAAAATTAGAGCTACCGAACAAAGAAAATTCTGAATAATATATTCCTTTGTTCGGAACGTCACGAGACTTTCCTTCATCAAGCTCTTTGAATAAAAAAATTCTCTCAAGACAATGAATAAGAAAAAGAAAATCTCAATTGTCATCTTCTTCTTTGTTATTTTCAAATTTGACACGTAAACATTCTTTTAAAAAAAGGGGCCTAGGAAAGAAAAAAAATTTTCTCTGAAAATGAATTCTCTTTTCCCCGCGACAAACCAGAAATTTGTCAATTTTAACAGAAATAATTCAAAAGCGATCTCATCAGATTTATAGTCAAGTCAAATTGCGCTAATAAAAAATAGAATTTTGCGTTTTTCACCAAACGTAATTTTTCGCGGCTCCTTTCTTCGAAAATGTATTTCTTGAGCCCCCATAGAGAAAAATCTCCCAAACTACCTCGCATCTTCCCTATCAGCTCACTTATAAAACAACAATCAATAAAAATCTATTTCCTTCATTCTAAAACTTACTGGAATTTTATTCAAAGCACAATTGTTGACCATTGTATTACAAACATTATCATTTACCTCAATTTTCTTAAAATCCCGTACCCTCTTCTTTTCTACTCCATGTTTTCACAAGAATTTTAACTCTCACCCCATAAGCCAATTTTCCCTCCAAGAGTTTAAGGCTCAAAAAAGTATCTTTCTACAGAGTTTGATTTCTAACTCACTTGCTCACTGGGAAAATTGAATTTCAGCTGCTCTAATCCAAGTAGGAATTAAACCCCGCTTTAATTAAAACTCTTTTAAAAATTTCTTTAATCTATCATCAACTCATGTCCCTTTGGAGATACCAACCTCATTCCATGATCCTTCCTTCTTTAAAGGATGGAAAAACCGCCAACACACTTACCAACCTCGGCAACGCGGCTGATTCCACTCCCAAAAGGTCCAATATGAGAGAAATAAAGTCCGAGACCTTTATCAATAGAAGCTATAAAGACATTGGAGAGAGTAGAATGAGAAACGAGAAGATCAATGCAATGATTTCTGATTACATAAATTCCAAGGAATACAGAGACTTCGAAGATTACTTTGTTACTGGAACAAGTTTTGCTCCATATACCCCTGTTTCAAAGTCCATTTATCAGAACTTTGAAAAAATCCTTGCAATTTATAAAATCGATGTCTATGCGATCTGGAATGATATGGAAGACTCTGCCGTCTCCATCAGTCCTGTTCCTAAAGATCACGATATGCACATATTAGCAGGAATCTTGTTAAAGGTGTTGAGGCAATTCCCTTATTCATTTTATCGCGCTATTGACTTGAGGATTTTGACTTTTTGCGGAGATGTAAAGCTGATGAAGCCTAACTACAGCCAAATATTCATCAGGAAATATTACAATTGGTTCTTTATGGTGAATGAGCACAAAACTTTGGAGCAAGTTCAAAGACATTTGTACCACACTGTCTGCTACAATTTGGTTGCCAAAACTAATGGTCTGCATGAAAAATGGGAGAAACTGAACCCACCAAAAACTCCAAAGAACTCCACAAAGGTTATCGGAGGACCCAAGCCTGGATTCTTGAATTCAAAATGCACAAAGAATAGTACTATTGATCAATTTGAGGTTTTTGAAGCTCTTATGAACAATCCAAAAGAAGTCATTTTCCATCCTGATCAAATTGTGGCAAAAAAGGCAAGAATGTTGATGGATGCTTTGTGTTCATTGGATCCAGAAGGAATTAATGACCAATGGTGGACAGCTAGAGGGCTTGTTGCTAATGGCGATGATTCAGATGAGATTTTCAATGAGAATTAATTAATTTACCAGATTTTTGTAATTTTTTTGGTTTAAATCGTTTCAGAAAAAGGCGTCGATCAACTGATATATTCTACTTATGTTTGTTTGCTTAAGTAATAATGATTTAATATAAATTCGTACTCAATTTTTGTTTCTAATATTTAGTAAATATTTTTTTCAAAAAAGATAGGTCTGTCCTCTTTTTTGGAATTTTCAAAAAAATCAATGATTTTTCCAAGTCTAAAAGTCCTTTAAGTAGAGCCAAATGTAGTCTAAAGCTCAAATTTTGACGAAACTCTGACTAAAACTTTTTTATACTTTTAGACAAAATTTCAGAAAGGTCTTTTTCCAAAAAAGGATTTAGGCATTTTTTCTGAATCAAAGCTGTTTTTCATCAAATCTTGAGAAATTAACTTTCTTTTTTAAAGTTGAAAACAAGCACATGTAGATTGAAAATTTAGTTGATGTAAATAATTATTTGAGCGCCAATGGTGAGGATTTTCATCTGGTCCCCACGATTGATAATAATAAACTCTTGATGTAAAATTGCTTGATTATTTTTTGAAAGGTTAGACGAAAAAAGTTTTCTTGGGAGAATAGAATTATATCTCAAAAGGAAAAAACCTTTGTGAAAAATGAATTTCTGACGAAAAGTCTGAAACTTTAGGAAAATCCCTGAAAAAAATATCTTTCACTCACCTTTCCTTTTGACTTGAAAAAAACTCAGTTCCCTACCTTTCAGTACCCCCATTTTTGACAATTTTTTCTTAAAAAACAGAGAGGCTTAATTTTTTGGAACTTTTTGAAATTGAACTCAGATATAAGTACGCTTAAAATTTCAATAAATTATATTATTTTCTCACTTCCTTCATACATTTAATTATCAAAATGACTACTCAGAAAAACAATCACCAGACTCTTGAGAAACTTGAGGACCTCAATGATATTAGCGACTCAGACAAACTTGAAGTTTGCAGCTTTCGCTTAAATAACGTGCCTCCCAAGATGAAAGCTTGCGAAATCTACAATCTTCTGACCCAAAGAGATAATCTCAGGATTATTGACATTAAAATAGAGACCAGAAATACAGGTCAAAAAGATGAGACCAATGTCGCGGTCACCACTCCAGAAAATACACTGGCATTGCTAGCAAATCAAGGAGTGGGCATCTTGAACATTGATAAAAATATGAATAAACATGCTGAAATCCAAAAACACCTTGACATAATGGAGAAGCGTAATTCATGTGTCCAGCTAAGATTTGACGCCAATTCCAAAGACAACGAGCCATTTAAACTCAATGAAATTACCAAGAAAAGCTTAGCTGAAGCAGGTCGTAATCTCAATCCTGGATTGGAACATAAGGATTGTGATGATTTCCTTCAAAACATCTGGAAATTATATGAAGGTCAAGAAATCAAAGAAGAAAAGCAAAAGGAAGAAGAAGAGACAGAGTCATTCTCGGCTTCTTTATTTGGGCTTAGAAAATTCAAAAGTAATGATGGAGAAAAACGAACAGCTTTTCTTACGGTTATTGGCAAGCCAAGAGATTTCAAAAGAGAGTACAATAATGAGATTTTTGAATATGACGGCTCCCACAAGGTTTATCTCCATTTTCAAGGCCTCAGGAAAGGTATTTCCCCATCTCAAAGTCTCAAACATATCAACTTGTTCAAAGTGAAAAAATCACTCAAATGCCACGATGTTGACCTTGGAATTTTTAACCCTCAAAATCCTCAAGAATTTTGGAGCTATTTTAAATTCTCAAAAACTCGACAAAATTCCAAAAAATCACTTTTGAGTCCTGATGTTTCTGGAGGAATGTACTTTACGTTTAATATGTTGCAAGGAAAAAAGACCTCAAAAAGAGTTCAGATTATTCTTGAAGTCCCTGCTTTAAACAAATTTGTCAAGGTGGAGTTCACCTTTAAATTATGCGAGAAAATCTTCTATGAAAAACACCCTGATGGCAAGGTTGTCCTTTCCTTTGAACTCACTTACAGCCCTCGTTATGCTTTAATGGGAATGAATGACAACTATTATCAACATCATTCATTCAGCGACAATTGGGAAAGACTGCCTAATTTTGGAATCAAAGAAAGTGAAGACGAACTTTTCAAAGCTTATCTAAATCAATCTACTGTCATTCGAATCACTTTTGCCAAGAAGGACGATGTTTTGGCAGCTTTCCTTGGCATATTAAAATCTGTGGGACTTGGACTCGAAAAATATAAAAACCCTCATTTCATCCTTGAAGACATGAGAAAGCCTTTCTTTAATAGCAGAAAACTGGCCAATATGAAATTATCATTCAATGCAAAATATGCTCTTCTGGCTTGTCTCAGTCATAAAGAGATCAATTTATACGACATTGACAACGATTTCATTCGAAAATTGGAAGAAAAAGATGATCGAGTTGTCGAAAAGACATTCCAAGAAATTGCAAGCAAAAACAGAAAGGCTGACTTTGAAGAAAAAGCACATCAAAGAGAGGCTTTTCAAGATTTCTTTTGGGAAAAATACGAAGAAAACAGAAAGTCAAAACCACAATGGGAAAAATCAAGTGAAATGGAACACATGGCAAAAACAAAAAGAGTTACTATTACACCAACACAAACTTTATACCATGTCGAAGAAGCTGAGCTTTCAAACAGCGTCCTCAGACGATATAAAGACAATGTCAATCAATTTTTAAGAGTGACTTTATCTGACGAAGTCGGAGAAGCCGTCAAAAATATGCGATATATCTCGGAAAAAAGATTCAAAAAATTCTTAAAAGGGCTTAGTATTCTCACCCGAGAATACCATACTCTCGCCTTCTCCTCAAGTCAACTTAAAAATAACTCCCTCTGGATGTTTGCTCCCTCTGCAGATTCTCTTTTAACGATCGAAAGAATTCACGAGGACATCGGTGATCTCTCTGGTATCAAAAATCCCGCAAAAAGAGCTGCAAGATTAGGCCAACTATTCTCAGCTTCCTTCAAAGCTCTTACTCTCGACAAAAGCATCGCTATCTACAAAATTGATGACATCAAAGATGTCAACCAGAAATACACTTTTTCTGATGGTGTTGGAAGGATTTCCACTAACCTGATTGAACAGATCAAACTCAACCAAAAAATAAAAGGTATTATTTCTGCTATCCAAGTCAGATGCGGAGGTGTAAAGGGGATATTGGTGTCTGACCCAACTCTCCCACCAAACTCCATTTACTTTAGAAAATCAATGATCAAATTTGAGTCCAGTTCTTTTGACCAGAACCTTGAACTTCTTGATTACAGCAAATACAGACCTGGATATCTCAACAGACAAATCATCCTTCTCCTTCTTTCAAATGGACTCAATCCCAACATTTTCCTTGATTTGCAAAAAGACAATGTCCTTGACCTAGAGAAAACAGATAACAATGATGGTAATATCTTGTCTTACGTCAATAATGAGCATCATCTTTCTCCAACTAAAGATCTTCTTAAAGATTGCATCGATGCTGAAGTGGATATCACCAGAGAACCTTTTGTCAAAGCTGTTGTGGAAACTATTAAAATCAGATCTTTTATAAACCTCAAAGAAAAAACCAATATTCTTGTCAAACAATCCGTCAGACTCACTGGTGTTATTGATGAATCTGGAATCCTTGAATACGGCCAGATCTATCTCTGCATATCTCCAACGAATGGCGAAGAAAATGACTTCTGTGTTATCAAAGCCGATAAAGTTGTCATCACCAAAAACCCTTGCTTACATCCTGGTGATATTAGAGTCCTCCAAGCTGTTGACAATGAAGAAGTCAGAACCAAGTTCAAGCATCTTATAAACGTCGTGGTGTTTCCTTCAAAAGGTCCTAGACCTCATACAGATGAAATTTCAGGCTCAGATCTGGACGGTGATATGTACTTTGTCAGTTGGGATGAACGTCTGATCCCTCCTCAAGTCACAGAACCTATGTCGTATGAAGGAAAAAAACCTGAAGATTGTAATGTGAGTATGGATGATATTATTGATTTCTTTATCGAATTTACAAATAATGATGTGCTTGGTAAAATTGACAACTCACATTTAGCTCTTGCTGATTGCTCTGGACGCCTTGCTCAGGATCCCAAATGTAAAGTTTTAGCAGAATTGCATGCTGTTGCTGTTGATTATGCGAAAACAAGAGTTATTCCTTCAACAAAAGGAATTGAATTTCCAAAGCTTTATCCTGATTATATGGAAAAAGAAGCTGATGTTTCTTATGAGTCGAGCACAATTCTTGGTGAGCTTTATAGATTAATATCATCTCGTATTGAAACCAGTGGAATCAAACAAAAAGCTAAAGATGGGAAAGGAAAAATTCAATCTGATGTGATGATTGACTTGCAAATGGTGAAAGAAGGATATGAAAACTACTTGGAGGAGGCTTACACTACATTGAAAGAGTATTATAAAGAGACTGATAGGCTGTTGAAGCTTTATGGAATTCAAACAGAATACGAGATTTTTTCGGGTAATTTCTTGAAATTTATGTCCAAAGGAAAGAACAAAAAATACAATCTCGAAAAACTTCAAGAAAAAATGATCAACCATATTGAACTGATGAAAGATAATTTCAATGAAAAATTATTAAAAGATTTTGAAACTGAATCTGATTTCAAAAATGCTGATGGAAGCTATACAGATAAGCTTTGCCAAAAAGCTTCTGCTATTTATATTTTATCATACTACAATTCTCCAGAAAATTGCAAAAGTCAACACATTAACAAAATAATGCAAGAAAAAGGATACATTGAAAAACTCGAAAAGCTCCATTCAACATATCAAACTCAAATGATTGGGCTTCCATGGTATGTCTTTAAAGAAGTCATCCTTGATATTAAAAAACGATCTTCCCAAAATAAACAATCTTCCTCCTAAAAATTATTGTTTTTGAATCTATATATTGCATAGAAAATTTATTCTGTAATCAAATTGTGTCTAATTTAAAAAAAATCTCTCTCCCTTTAAATTAAACAATCTCACTTTTAGTCAAATTTTTAGAAATTTTCCTCTTTATTTTATTTAGCTCAATTTATATACATCTTTTCTATTCACCTCAAAACAGACTTCAACACTTCTGGACTCTTTATGTTTTCCATTCCTCATGAAGGATATAATTTTGTTGGCTACGATGACGATGACGAGGAAGAAGCTGATGAAGATTTTGACTTGGATTATGATGAGTCATTATGGAATGAAAATTATGATGATGGCTTGGATGATTATGAGTTCTGGGATAGATTTTGTGACGTTGAGTATTTTGGTCGTGGTCATTACCTTATTTGTAACTTGAAGATAAGAAATATTCCAGATGATATGAATGCCTTTCAACTCTATGAGATTCTCAAAAAGAGGTTTTGTCTGCAGGATATTATTGATGTCAAGATCCAGCAAAAGAAATCTATCAGGTTCGAGCCATCTCAAGAGATGGAGAAACAAATTAGAAAAGAGAATTACTTTTCAAGCATGATTCGAAGTCTTGAACAAGACATAAAGTTTAATGGAGGTCCAAATGTCGAGAATTTGCTAACGAAGTTGAATCAGGAAGGCAAATGCTTTAAATTGAAATTTGATGAGGATGGTCCAAATAATATTCACAAGAAACTAGACCAGAAAAGTTTTCGCAAACAAATAAAAAAATCAACTTTTGTCAGATCAGGCTTGGATTTCATTGATTGTGATAATTTTAGCACAAATCTATGGAAACTAAGTGAAGGATCTGCAAGTTTCATCAAGAAAGAGGATCCACTAAGAAAATGTTCAAACAAAAAAATACAATATCAGAGAGAAAAAGGGAAATCTGGGGTTGTTTCGGTTCTTGGATGGACGAGAATTATCTCGTCACTGTATGCGAACACTAAAATTCGTGATGAACAAACTTATACACTTTATGCAGATTATTTTGGAGCCAAAAAGAAAGTAAGCCTCTCCAAGAGTAATCAATATAAAAAAGCTCAACAAAAAGAAAAAATTGAATGTACAAATATTGAGTTTGGAGTTTTTGAGCCCAAAAATCCAACCAAATTTTGTCCAGATCTTGACATCTCGAAAATAACTCAGATCATGTATTTATATTTTATTTGGTATGATCAAAAGCCCACCGATAAAGTCGAAATATTATTTGAAGTTCCAGAATTACAGAAGTTTGCTAAAGCCGAGTTCACTTACCTTCAATGCCAGAAGATGTATTGTCAAGAGAACTTTGAGAAAGTAACTTTATTTTTCCAGCTTTCTGGCCCTCCTTGCTATTTTATTGCAGGCTATAATGAAAATTACTATCAATGTTTACCTTATTGTAACAACTGGGAAAGGATGCCGAATTTTACGATCAACTCTCAAAATGGTTGTTCGCTCCTCAGAACCTTCAAAACTCAAAACCCTGTCATTAAAATAACTTTCAAACAAAACAATTGCAAGTCAGAGACTTGGAAATACCTTTCATCCCAAGTTGGGGTGACACTTCAAGTAAATCCTTCAATAATTTCCTCCTCCCAGTCCATCACCAATCCCTATCTGAACTTTCGCTTATTGATGAACTCTAAGCTTTCTTTTGAATCGAAATATGCGCTTCTAGCTTGCCTTAGTCAGCAAAAAATCAATCTCTTTGATCTCAATGAAACTTTTTTCAAGAGGCTTCAGCTTGAGGAGAGCTCCGTTGTTGAAAAAACACTGAAGGACATTGCTCAGAAAATTTCTCACACAGAAAATCTTGAAAAGTTCTTCTGGGAACTTTATCAAGAAAATGAAATGTCAAAATCATTATGGGAAAATCCTCTCAATATCGAGAGCATCTCAAACACAAAACGAGTGAAAATCACTCCAACACTCATTATCTATCATATCGAAGAACCCGAACAATCGAACACCATTTTAAGAAGATACAAAAATCAAGAGAAAAATTTCCTCAGAATCACCTTTGAAGATGATAATGGAGGAAATGTGAGAAATCTTAAATATATCACCAACAAAAAATTTAAAGATGCTTTGAAAGGATTCCAGATCTTCGAGAGATGCTATAAATTCTTGGCATATTCCTCCAGCCAGCTCAAAAATAACTCTGCTTGGATGATTTATGAACAAGGATCTTGTAATGTACAAAATATTCATTCTGAAATTGGAGACCTTTCTCACATCAAGAATCCTGCTACACGAGCTGCAAGGTTGGGACAACTCTTCTCAACGTCTCTTAAGGGTCTCGTTTTGGACGAAGCCATCGCAGTCCTCAGAATCCCTGATATTAAAAGTGAGAAATACACTTTTTCTGATGGTGTTGGAAAAATCTCATTAAACCTTCTTGATCAAATAAAACTCAACCAAAAAATCAAAGGCGTTGTCTCTGCAATACAAATCAGGTGTGGAGGTGTCAAGGGGATCTTGGTGTGTGACCCAAACATACCACCAAACTCTATTTGCTTCAGAGATTCAATGATAAAATTTGAGTCAAGCTCATTTGACAAAAACCTTGAACTCCTTGACTACAGCAAATTTCGACCCGGATATCTAAATAGACAAATTATTCTTCTTCTTTTGTCAAATGGAGTTGGCCCTGAAATTTTTCTTCGATTGCAAAATGAAAATATTAAAGAGCTGGAGAAACGAGATCATAGTATCTTGGATTACATCAATAATGAGCATCATCTTTCTCCGACCAGAGATCTCTTGAATGATTGTTTTGACGCTAAAATTAATATTGCAGAAGAACCATTTGTTTCAGCTGTTCTTGAAACTATCAAGATTCGCTCATTTATCAATCTCAAAGAAAAATGCAATATTCTTGTCAAAAACTCTGCCAGATTAACAGGCGTCATTGATGAATATGGCATTCTTGAATATGGACAAATTTATCTCTGCATATCCCCCTCTAACGGCAAATCAAAAGACTGCGTAATCATCAAAGCTGACAGAATTCTCATTACTAAAAATCCTTGTTTGCATCCTGGTGACATCAGAATACTTGAAGCTGTTGATCATGTCCAAGCAAGAAAACATTTCCAACATCTTGTTAACGTTGTAGTATTTCCTTCAAAAGGCCCAAGACCTCATCCAGACGAAATTGCTGGCTCAGACTTAGATGGCGATATGTACTTTGTGAGCTGGGACCAACGCCTCATACCTCCAGAAACATCAAATCCTATGTTTTATGAAACCAAAACTCGTGAAGACCTTGATGAGGTAAGAGTGGAAGACATTATAGATTTCTTTATTGAGTTTCTCAACTATGATATGCTCGGAAAAATTGATAATCTACACCTCGCTCGTGCTGATTCTTCAGACAATTTAGCACATAATTATAAATGTCTGGCCTATTCAGGGTTACATGGAATTGCTGTTGATTATGCCAAAACTGGAGTCCCTGCAATTTTTGCAGATAAAAGATCTCAATTAGCTGGAGCCTCTGACCGACAAATAAGAAGATATCCATGGGAAACCCCAAAAGAATGGCCTGATTATATGGAAAAAGATCCTGGATTAACTTATGAATCAGAGATTGTCCTTGGGAAGCTGTATCGATTAATTGTTTCAAAAATTGAAACAAGTGGAATCAAGTACATTTTTTCGAGAGACACAGAGGTCCCTTTGCACTCTGACATCCAAATTGATTGTGACATGATAGAAAAAGGCTTTGAAAATTATCTTGATGAATCTTTGATTCTACTTGATGAGTATTATAGAGCTGTTCATGAGTTGTTCCAAATCTACGAAATTAGGACAGAATACGAAATATTTTCAGGGAATTTTTTACAGTTCATGACGAATCATAAAGGTGGTCAAAAAAAGTATAATCTTGAAAAAATTCAGCAGAAATTAATCATTCATGTTGAATATATAAAACAGAATTTTCTTGAACATTTATTACTTTATGATTGTCTTGAGGAAAAAGATTTTAAAGATGATCAAGGAGATTTTGCTCCAGGACTATGTCAAATGGTGTCTGCCATTTATTTATTGTCATATTACAACAGTTCAGAAAATTGTCAGGATGAACATGTCAATGAAGTAATGAGAACAGGTGGATATGTCGAAATATTAAATGCAATACGGAGTAAATATAAAGATATTCAGCTCATTGGATTACCTTGGTTTTTCTTTAAAGATGTCCTTCTTTATATAAAAGCTAAAAACACTCCAATTGATTGATTGCTAATTTTGCTATTTTATCCGAGATTTATAATATAAATCCATAATTTTCTCACCCCTATCGACTTTTTAAAAAAAAAGTTCCAGTACAACTTAGACAATATAATTATTTTATCCTCAAAATTTCTTTTTTTTTTAAATATATTTTTCTTT
>Ga0182738_1003060_pt1 | contig 19364 bp, 14 predicted proteins | sample eDN5th30CBELigMG_FD_128876 | JGI IMG/M metagenome (GOLD analysis project Ga0182738, IMG submission 128876) | Enriched Miracle-Growth compost microbial communities from Emeryville, California, USA - eDNA 5th pass 30_C BE-Lig MG (version 2)... ... | reverse complement strand
CCGGCCGCGCTGGTCGACGCGCTGGCCCGGGTCAAGCGCGCGGCCGCGCGCGTCAACGCCCGGCTGGGCGAGCTGGACGGCGAGCTGTCGCGCGCCATCGTGCAGGCCGCCGACGAGGTGGTCGAGGGCAAGTGGCCCGACGAGTTCCCCCTGTCGGTCTGGCAGACCGGCTCGGGCACGCAGAGCAACATGAACATGAACGAGGTGCTGGCCAACCGGGCCTCGGAGCTGCTGGGCGGCGAGCGCGGCCAGGCGCGCAAGGTGCACCCCAACGACCACGTCAACCGCGGCCAGTCGTCCAACGACGTCTTCCCCACCGCCATGCATGTGGCCGCGGCGGTGCAGGTCGAGCGCCATCTGCTGCCGGCGCTGGCGCACCTGCGCGACACGCTGCACGGGAAGAGCGAGGCCTACATGGGCATCGTCAAGATCGGCCGCACCCACCTGCAGGACGCCACGCCGCTGACGCTGGGCCAGGAGCTGTCCGGCCACGTGGCCCAGCTGGACCTGGCCGGCGAGCAGCTGCGCGCGGCGCTGCCCGGCCTGCACCAGCTGGCCCTGGGCGGCACGGCCGTGGGCACGGGGCTCAACGCGCATCCCGAGTTCGCCGTCGCCGTCGCCAGGGAACTGGCCGAGGACACCGGCTGCGCCTTCGTGTCCGCGCCCAACAAGTTCCAGGCCCTGGCCGGCCACGAGGCGCTGCTGTTCGCCCACGGCGCGCTCAAGACCCTGGCCGCCGCGCTCATGAAGATCGCCAACGACGTGCGCTGGCTGGCCAGCGGCCCGCGCTCGGGCCTGGGAGAGATCGCCATTCCCGAGAACGAGCCGGGCAGCTCCATCATGCCGGGCAAGGTCAACCCCACGCAGTGCGAGGCGCTGACCATGCTCGCCGCCCAGGTCATGGGCAACGACGTGGCGGTCAACGTGGGGGGGGCGAGCGGCAACTTCGAGCTCAACGTCTACAAGCCGATGATCATCCACAACTTCCTGCAGTCGGTGCGCCTGCTGGCCGACGGCATGGCCAGCTTCGACCGGCACTGCGCGGCCGGCATCGAGCCCAACGAGGCGCGCATCCGCGAGCTGGTCGAGCGATCGCTGATGCTGGTGACCGCGCTCAACCCGCACATCGGCTACGACAAGGCCGCGCAGATCGCCAAGAAGGCGCACAAGGAAAACCTGTCGCTGCGCGAATCGGCGCTGGCCCTGGGCTACCTGAGCGCCGAGCAGTTCGACCAGTGGGTGGTGCCGGCGCAGATGACCAATCTGCCGGGCTGAGCCGAGCGGCCCGGGGCAGCCGGGCGGTCCGGCGCGGCGCGCCAAAGATGCATTTGGTTGCATCTTTTCCGGGCGGCAGCCGTCACGTCGCGGGCGGCTGCCTCGTCTTGTGGGGACGCGGCGCCCGCTGCCGCTTCACTGCAAAGGAAAGCCATGACTCCCCGAATCGACGCCCACGCCGCCGCCCCGAAAGCCATCCAGGCCCTGTACGGCCTGCAGAAGTACGTCAACGGCTGCGGCCTGGAGCCCAGCCTGATGGAACTGGTCAAGATCCGCGCCTCGCAGGTCAACGGCTGCGCCTTCTGCCTGCACATGCACACCGCCGATGCGCGCAAGCAGGGCGAAAGCGAGGCGCGCCTGTACCTGCTCGACGCCTGGCGCGAATCGCCGCTGTACTCGCCGCGAGAGCGCGCCGCCCTGGCCTGGACCGAGGCGCTGACGCGGCTGGCCGACACGCATGCGCCGGACGAGGACTATGCCGAGCTCGCCCGGCATTTCTCGCCCGCCGAGCAGGTGGACCTGACCATGGCCATCAACGCCATCAATGCGTGGAACCGGCTGGGGGTGGCGTTTCGCCGCATCCATCCGGCCGATTGAGGATGCCGGCCGACGACGATTTCGAGCCGCATCGCCGCCACCTGCGCGGCCTGGCCTACCGCATGCTGGGCTCCTGGGCCGACGCCGAGGACGTGGTGCAGGACACCTGGCTGCGCTGGCGGCAGGCAGGCGCCGCCCAGGCCGATGCGCCGCGCGCCTACCTGTCGCGCATCGCCGCGCGGCTGTGCCTGGACCGCCTGAAGTCGGCCCGGGCGCGCCGCGAGCATTACGTCGGCCCCTGGTTGCCCGAGCCCCTGCCGGAAGCGCAGTGGTACGCCGGCAGCGCGCCGGGGGAATTCGCCGCCGACCTGTCGGTGGCGCTGATGCTGGCGCTGGAGCGCCTGTCCGCGCCCGAGCGCGCGGCCTTCCTGCTGCACGACGTGTTCGACGTGCCCTATGCCGAGATCGCCGCCACGCTCGGTCGCGGAGAGGCCGCCTGCCGGCAGCTGGCCGCGCGCGCCCGCGCCCGGGTGCGCGAGGAGCGGCCGCGCTTCGACGCCAGCCGGGAACAGGGCGAGCGCCTGGCCGGCGCCTTCCTGCGCGCCAGCCGCGACGGCGACGTCGATGCCCTGCGCGCGCTGCTGGCCGAGGACGCGGTGCTCTACACCGACGGGGGCGGGCGCAAGTCCGCCGCGCTGCGGCCGATACTGGGCGGCGACCGCGTCGCGCGCTTCTTCGCCGGCATCGCCCGCAAGCCCGGCGCGGGCCTGAGCGGGGCGCGCATCACCTGGCTCAACGGCCTGCCGGCCATCGTCGCCGCCGAATCCGACGGCTTGCCGCGCGCGACCACGCTGGCGCTGCGCGAGGGGCGCATCGCCGCGGTCTACCTGGTGCGCAATCCGGACAAGCTGGGTCACCTGGCCGAGGCCCGGGCGCGCGATCCGGCGCCGGGGCGCTGAATCGGGCTGCGGGTTTCCGCGCGGCGCGCCACGCGCCGGCGCACTGCGCCCGCCAGTTAGCGCACCAGGCTCAGCCACATGGGTATGGTCGCCACCGACAGGATGGTGCCCAGCGAGATCAGCACCGCCACCATGCGGCCGTCGCCGCCCATGCGCGTGGCCAGCACGTAGGCCGCCGAGGCCGTGGGCAGCGCGGCGAACAGCAGCAGCATGTCGCGCTCGACCGGCGCCAGGCCCAGCAGGCGGGCCACGGCCAGCGCCACGGCGGGCAGGGCGGCCAGCTTGACCGCCAGCATCCAGGCCATCAGCCGGCCCGCGCCGCGCCCGCCCTGCCAGGACAGGCTGGCGCCCACGCACAGGATGCCCAGCGCCACCGCCGCCGCGCCCAGGCGCGCCAGCATGGTGTCCACCGGCCCGGGCAGCGCCATGCCGGCCAGGTTGCAGGCCAGGCCCAGGGCGGTGCTGACCAGCAGGGGGTTGCGCAGCAGCTCCGGCAGCAGGCTGGCGCCGCTGCCGCGCGCCAGCCCGTGGACGGCGGCCAGGTTGGCCATGGGGATGGCGAAGCCCAGGATCAGCGCCATCACCGTCTGGCCGGACTGCCCGCCCAGGCTGGCGGCCAGCGCCAGGCCCAGGTAGGTGTTGAAGCGGTAGGCGCACTGCGCGGCCGAGGCATGCGCCAGCGGCGGCGGGCGCAGCGCCGGCGCGGCCAGCCAGGCCAGCAGCACGCCCGCGCCGACCACCAGCGCCGTGGCCGCCACCAGCCCGGCGGCCGCGCCCACGCCGATGGGCGTGCGCAGTATCGACTGGAACAGCAGGGCCGGCAGCAGCACGTAGTAGACGAGCCGCTCCAGGCCGGCGAAGAAGTCCCGCGCGAAGCCCAGCCTGTGGCGCAGCACCCAGCCCAGGGCGACCAGCAGGAAATCCGGCAGGACCAGCAAAGCGACCGACATGCGTTATTCCTGGCCTTGTCGTTCTGGATCGTTGTCGTGGTTCCCGGCGCCGCCGCGGGGTGCCGGGCGCCGGCCGCAGGCGCCTGCGGCACCGCGGGAAACGCCGATACCGGCCCGCGGGAAATGCTGATATTCTCGCTGATTCTCGCCGGGGGCGCCTGCCACGAGCAGGCACGATCCCGCAGACGGCGTCCACCGAGCCGCCGCCATTGCATCCCGCAGAGCCTGCCACAGCAGGCGCACCGCTCATCAGGAGGAAGCACAGTGAAGAAGCAACCCATCCTCGCCGCCGTCCTGGCCGCCTCGGCCGTTTCGGCCGCCGTGGCCGCCGCGCCGGCCCTGGCGGCCGACGGCTATCCCAGCAAGCCCATCCGCGTCATCGTGCCGTTCGCGCCGGGCGGCTCGACCGACATCATCGCCCGCCTGGTGACCCAGCGCATGAGCCAGGAGCTCGGCCAGCCCCTGGTAGTGGAGAACAAGGGCGGCGCGGGCGGCGCCATCGGCGCGGCCGAGGCGGCGCGCGCCGCGCCCGACGGCTACACGCTGTCGATCGCCACCGTGTCCACCATGGCGGTCAACCCCGCGTGCCGTCCCAAGGACCTGCCCTACGACCCGATCAAGGACTTCCAGCCGGTCACCAACTTCGCCAACACGGCCAACGTGATCGCCGCCAACCCGAAGTTCCCGGCCAAGGACTTCAAGAGCTTCCTGCAGGAACTGCGCGACAACCCCGGCAAGTATTCCTACGGCAGCTCGGGCACCTGCGGCGTGCTGCACCTGTTCGGCGAAGCCTTCAAGCTGTCGACCAAGACCGACATCGTGCACGTGCCCTACAAGGGCTCGGGCCCGGCCATCGCCGATACGGTGGGCGGCCAGATCGAACTGATCTTCGACAACCTGCCTTCGTCCATGCCGCAGATCCAGGCCGGCAAGCTGCGCGCCCTGGCCGTGGCCTGGCCCGACCGCATCGCCAACCTGAAGGACGTCCCCACCCTGGCCGAAGCGGGCTTCCCCGAGCTGAACCAGCCCGTGTGGTACGGCCTGCTCGCGCCGGCCGGCACGTCCGCCGACATCGTCAACAAGCTGCGCGACGCCGCCGTGATCGCCCTGAAGGACCCCAAGGTCATCCAGGTGCTCGACGAGCAGGGCTCCTCGCCGTCGGGCAACACGCCCGAGGAGTTCGCCAAGGAAATCCAGTCGCAGTACGACTGGGCGCGCGACGTCGTCAAGAAGCAGAACATCACCCTGGAGTGATCGCAGCGATGCGGTGAGGGCGGCGGCGGGCCTGGCTCGCCGCCGCTGCCGTTTGCGCCGACCGCACTTTTGTGCCGACCGCATCTTTGTGCCGACCGCATCTTTGTGCCGACCGCATCGCCGCCCGCCGCCATGCCCGCCGCCGCCGACCCCGACATCGACGCCTTCCTGGACGCCGTCTGGCTGGAGGACGGCCTGGCGGCCAATACCCTGGCGGCCTACCGGCGCGACCTGGCCGGCTTCCAGGCCTGGCTGCGCGCCAATCGCGGGGCCGGCCTGGACGGCGCCTCGCAGGCCGACATCGAGGCCTGGTTCGCCGAGCGCCATGCCGGCACGCGCGCCTCCACCGCCAACCGCAGGCTGGCCACCCTGCGCCGCTACTACGCCTGGGCGCTGCGCGAGCGCCGCGTCGAGCGCGATCCCTGCCTGTCGCTGCGCGCCGCGCGCCAGCCGCCGCGCCTGCCCAAGACGCTGACCGAGTCCCAGGTCGAGGCCCTGCTGGCAGCGCCCGACGTGGGCACCGAACTGGGCCTGCGCGACCGCGCCATGCTGGAAACGCTCTACGCCACGGGCCTGCGCGTGTCCGAGCTGGTCAACCTGGGCGTGCTGGAAGTCAGCCTGAACGAAGGCGTGGTGCGCGTCACCCAGGGCAAGGGCGGCAAGGACCGCCTGGTGCCGCTGGGCGCCGAGGCGGCCCACTGGATAGACCGTTACTGCCAGGATGCGCGCCCGCTGCTGCTGGGCGGGCGCGCCAGCAACGCGCTGTTCGTCACTGCGCGCGCGGCGGCCATGACGCGCCAGGCCTTCTGGCAACTGGTCAAGAAGCACGCCGTGCAGGCCGGCGTGCACGCGCCGCTGTCGCCGCACGTGCTGCGTCACGCCTTCGCGACCCACCTGCTCAACCACGGCGCCGACCTGCGCGTGGTGCAGATGCTGCTAGGGCACGCCGACATTTCCACTACGCAGATCTACACCCACGTCGCGCGCGAGCGGCTCAAGGCGCTGCACGCGCGGCACCATCCGCGCGCCTGAGTCCCCCCATGAGCAAAGCCCGCCACGTCTCCGAAACCCCGGCCACCCAGTTCCTGCGCAAGCAGGGCGTGGCCTACACCGAGCATCCCTACGACTACGTGGACCACGGCGGCGCGGGCGAGGCCGCGCGCCAGCTCGGGCTGGACCCGCACGCGGTGGTCAAGACGCTGGTCATGGAAGACGAGAACGGCCGCCCGCTGGTGGTGCTGATGCACGGCGACCGGGAGGTCTCCACCAAGAGCCTGGCGCGCCAGGTGGGCGCCAAGCGCATCCAGCCCTGCCGGCCGGAGGTCGCGCAGCGCCATTCGGGCTACCAGGTGGGCGGCACCTCGCCCTTCGCGACGCGCCGGCGCATGCCGGTATGGATGGAGGCCGGGGTGCTGGAGCTGCCGCGCATCTACCTGAACGGCGGCCGGCGCGGCTACCTGGTCGGCATCGACCCGCGCGAGGCCGCGCGGCTGCTGGAGGCGGGGACCGTGGAGGCTGGCCTGGAATAACTGGCCTCGCCGACAGGAATCGAACCTGTAATCTCCCCTTAGGAGGGGGAAGTTATATCCATTTAACTACGGCGAGAAAGGGGGGATTGTACCGATCTTCCCACCCCCTTATGTATGATCCCGGATCACGGCGCGAGGGCATATCGCACCACGAGACGCCGGCCCCTTCGGCCCTGCCGGGCCATCCACCGCGAGACAGGCATGTCATCCCCACCCAGTGAATCGTTTTCCGTGCGTATCGTCCTGCTGGGCACGCTGGCCGTGCTCCTTGCCATGGGGGTGCGAGCCACCTTCGGGCTGTTCATGCAGCCCATGGGCCTGGCGCACGGTTGGGGGCGCGAGGTGTTCTCCATGGCCTTCGCGCTGCAGAACCTGGTGTGGGGCGGCGGCGCCATCCTGATGGGGATGATGGCCGACCGCTACGGCTCGGGGCGCACCATCGCGCTGGGCGCGCTGCTGTATGCGGCCGGCATGGTCGGCACGCGCCTGGCCGGCGACGAGGCCACCCTGTACCTGACGGCGGGCGTGCTGGTCGGGCTGGGGCAGGCGGGCACCACCTTCCCGGTGATCCTGCCGGTGATCGCCCGTTCGGTGCCGGTGGCCTCGCGCAGCACGGCCATGGGGATTGCCAGCGCGGGCGGCTCGCTCGGGCAGTTCCTGGTGGTGCCGACCGGGCAGGTGCTGATCGACGGCCTGCAGTGGCAGGGCGCGCTGTGGGTGCTGTCGCTGTTCGTCGCGGCCGCCGCGCCGTTGGCCTGGTGGCTGCGCGGCAAGCCGGCGGCCTCGGCGGGCTCGCAGTCGCTGGGCGCGGCCGTGCGCCAGGCCGTCACGCACCCGTCCTTCCATTTCCTGTTCTGGAGCTACTTCGTCTGTGGCTTCCATACCGCCTTCATCACCCTGCACCTGCCGGCCTACGTGACCGACGCGGGGCTGAACGCCAGCAACGGCGCCATCGCCATCGCGATGATCGGCCTGTTCAACGTGGCCGGCTCCTTCGGCGCCGGCAAGCTGGGCGGCACCTACAGCAAGAAGCGGCTGCTGGCCTGGGTGTACGGCCTGCGCGCGGTGGGCATCCTGTGGCTGCTGGCCATGCCCATGTCGCCCTTCGTGCTGTACGCCTTCGCCGCGTGGATGGGCTTGTTCTGGCTGGGCACGGTGCCGCTCACCCAGGGCCTGATCGGCCAGATCTACGGCTTGCGCTACGCCGCCACGCTGTCGGGCATCGTCTTCCTGGGCCACCAGGTGGGCAGCTTCATCGGCGTGTGGCTGGGCGGCCATGTCTACGCCCGCACCGGCAACTACGACCTGGTGTGGTGGCTGGGCGTGGCGCTGGCGCTGGTGGCCGCCGTGCTGTGCCTGCCCGTGCGCGAGCGCCCGCTCGCGCAGGCGGCGGCCTAGCGCCGGCCGCGCCGCAGGGAGCCCGCCATGGAAGATCCGACGCAATACCGCCAGGGGCCGGCGCAGTCGCCCGCGGACGGGCCGGCGCAATCCGGCCGGGATGGGCGAGCGCAGCCTCGCGGGGACACGCAGGCGCAATTCCGGTCGGATGCGCAGGCGCATGCCGGCGGTGCGTCGACCGGCATGCGCCGGGGCTGGCGCTGGGCCGGCTATGCCGCGCTGGCCGCCGTCATGGCGCTGGGCTTCTGGGGCTATTTCAGCCCCGGCATGCGGCTGAACTGGGAAACTTTGGTAGCCTTGTGCGGATTCTGAGCCCGGGCTGCCGCCCGGGCCGTCCCGCGCGCTTCCCGGCGCTCCTTCCTGTGCACGCCTGACTCGGACCATGCTGCTTTCCGTTCCGGACCTGCCCGGCCTGGCGCCCGCCGGGCTGGCCGCGCTGCCCGCGGCCGACACGCTGGTGCTGACGGTCAACAACCGCCTGGCGCGGCGCCTGGTCGCCGACCTGGCCGCGGGCTTCGCGCCGGGGCAGCGGGTGGCCGAGATCCCGCGCATCATGCCGCTGTCGGCCGCGCTGCGCGAGATGGCCGACGCGCACGCCTTCCTGGCCGACGCCGCGGTGGCCGGGCATCGCCTGGACGCCTTCGCCGCGCAATGGCTATGGGCCGACGTGATCGCCCGCGCCGAGGCCGACCGGCCCCTGCTGGACGTGGCGCAGGCCGCGGCGCTGGCCGCCGACGCCGACCGCCAGATCGACGAATGGATGCTGCGGGTGCCGCCGGCCATGGAGACGGCCGAGTCGCGCCGCCTGGCCGAATGGCGCGCCGCCTACCGCAAGGCGCTGGCGCGCGCCGACGCCGAGGACGACAACCTGGGCTACGAGAACGTGCTGCGCCGGCTGGAAGCCGGCGCGCCCGCCGGCGCGCGCCACGTGGTGCTGGCCGGCTTCGGCGAGATCAGCCCGCGCCTGGGGCGGCTGCTGGCCGCGCTGCGCGCGGGCGGGGCCGAGCTGGCGCAATTGCAGGAAGCGCGCGATGCGGCCGCGCCGCTGCGCGTGCAGGCGGCCGACCGCCACGCCGAATGGCAGGCCGCCGCCGCCTGGGCCGCGCAGCGCCTGCGCGGCGACCCGCAGGGCCGCTACGCCATCGTCGCCGCCCAGCTGCAGGAGGACGCGCCGCTTGCGCGCCGGCGCCTGGCCCGCACGCTGGCGGCCGGGCCGCAGGGGCCGGCGCTGGCCTTCAACGTGGCGGTCGGCCGGCCCCTGGCCGAGTGGCCGGCCGCGCGCGCGGCGCTGGCCTGGCTGGCCGTGCTGGCGCAGTTCGCGCGCGAGGGCGCCTGCCCGGCGCCCATGCTGGGCGCGGCGCTGCTGGCCGGGCACTGCGCGGGCGACCTGCGCGACGGCGGCGCGCATGCCGCCCTGGACGCCGGGTGGCGCCGCCGCCAGCATGCCGCGCGCAGCCTGGAAGAATGGCAGGCCGACCTGCGGCGCTGCGCTCGGCTGGACGCCGCCTGGCAGCAGGCCTGGCAGGGCTGCCAGGCCTGGGGCAGGGGGCGCGGCGCGGCCGGCGCCGACGCCTGGAGCCGGCGCTTTCGCGCCGCGCTGGCGGCGCTGGGCTTTCCCGGCGATCGCGCCCAGGACAGCGTCGGCTACCAGGTGTGCGAGGCCCTGGAGGCGGCGCTGGACCGCTATGCGGGCATGGCCGTGGCGGGCCGGCTCGACGCCGCCGGCGCGGTGGCGCTGCTCTGCCGGCTTGCCGCGGCCACGCCCTTCCAGCCGCAGCGCGACCCGTCCGCGCGCCTGGACGTGCTGGGCCTGCTGGAGGCCGAAGGCGGGCGCTGGGACGGCATCTGGGTGCTGGGCCTGTCCGACGAGGTGCTGCCGGCCACGCCCAAGCCCAACCCGCTGTTGCCGGCGGCCGTGCTGCGCGCGGCCGGCGCGCCGCGCGCCACGCCCGAGCGCGAGCGCGAATGGGCGCACGAGCTGTACCAGTCGCTGTGCCGTTGCGCGCGCGAGGTGGTGTTGTCCCACCCGCTGCTGGACGGCGAGCGCGAGCTGCGCCCCGCGCCGCTGATCGCCGCGCTGCCCGTCGCGCCCTGGCCGGCCGTGGCGCCGGAGGCGGGCGGCGTTCCGGCCGGGCTGGAAACCCTGTCCGACGAACGCGGCCTGCCCCTGGAGCCGGAAGCGCGCACCCGCGGCGGCCTGGATGTGCTCGACACCCAGGCGCGCAACCCCATGTGGGCCTACGTCCGGCACCGCCTGGGCGCGCGCGCCCTGGGCGACTACGCCGACGACGCCGTGGCCGGCGCGCGCGGCCGCTTCCTGCACGCCGCGCTGGAAAAGGTCTGGCGCATGCTGCCCGACCAGGATGCCTTGCATCAGGCCATCGCCGCCGGCACGCTGGACGGGCTGGTCGCGCAAGCCGTGGCGCTCGCGGCCGAGCGTGAGTTGCAGCAGAGCTACGGGCCGGCGCTGCGCGAGCTGGAATGCCGGCGCGCGCGCAGCGTGCTGGCCGCCTGGCTGGACCTGGAGGCGCAGCGCGCGCCCTTCGCCGTGGCCCAGGTGGAGGGCGAGCGCCATTGGCGGCGCGGGCCGCTGGCGCTGTCCCTGCGCCTGGACCGCATCGACCTGCTGCCCGACGGGCGCGCCGTCATCGTCGACTACAAGACCGGCACTGCCGTTCCCGCGCCCGAAGCCGACTGGGCGCGCGCCCGCCCGGTCAACCTGCAACTGCCCTTCTACGCCGCCGTGCTGGACCAGGCCGGGGAAGAGGGCGGGGCCGAGGAGCGGCCCCGTGCCGGCACCGTCCATGTCGATGGCGACGGCGGCCCTCCCGCCAGCGCTGCGGGCACCGGCAACGCAAACACCGGCGGCGCTGGGCAGACGCCCATCGCTGCTGACGTCGCCGGCCTGGTGCTGGCCCACGTGCATGCCCGCCAGGCCGCGGCGGCCGGGCTGGCCGACGCCGACCTGGGCCTGGCCGGCGTGCAGTCGCCGCAGGACTGGGAGGCCTTCGCCGGCCTGGACTGGCCCGCCGTGCGCGCCCGCTGGCGTGGCGCCATCGAGGCGCTGGCCGACGAATACGCCGCCGGCGTGGCCGAGAACCGGTCGATGCGCCGCGACGACCTGAAATACTGCGACGCGCTGCCCTTCCTGCGCGTCGGCCGCGAAGAAGCCGACGACGAAACGCAGGACGCCCCGGAGGCCGGCGATGACTGAGCGCGTCCCGCACGACCAGGACCAGCGCCTGCGTGCGCTGGACCCTGCGCGCTCCTTCCTGGTGCAGGCGCCGGCCGGCTCGGGCAAGACCGAGCTGCTCACCGACCGCATCCTGGCGCTGCTGGCCACCGTCCAGCGCCCCGAGGAAATCGTCGCCATCACCTTCACCCGCAAGGCGGCCGCCGAAATGCACGCGCGCGTGCTGGCCAAGCTGCGCGCCGGCCTGGCGCCCGCGCCCGAGGGCGCGCACCGCCGCCGCAGCTGGGATCTGGCGCGCGCCGCGCTCGCGCGCGATGCGCAACTGGGCTGGCAGCTGCTGGACCACCCCGCGCGGCTGGCCATACGCACCATCGATTCCTTCTGCGCCTGGCTGGTGCGCGGCATGCCCTGGCTGTCCGAGCTGGGCGGCATGCCGGCGGTCACCGACGACGCGCAGCCGCATTACCTGGCGGCCGCCGCCGCCACCCTGGCCATGGCCGACGGCGAGCCCGCGGTGCGCACGCTGCTCGCCCACCTGGACGTGGACGTGGCGGCCGCCCGCCAGGCGCTGGCCGGCATGCTGGCCCAGCGCGACCAGTGGCTGCCGCTGCTGTCCCACGGCGGCGACCGCGAGCTGCTCGAAGGCGCGCTGCGCGCAGCCATAGGCGAGCAGTTGGCGGCCCTGTCCGCCGGCATGCCCCAAGGCTGGGCCGCGGCGCTGGCCGGCCCCGCGCGGATGGCCTGCGATGCGTTGGACGCGACCGGCGCCGATCACCCGCTGGCGGGGCTGCGCGACTGGGACGGCGCGCCGCCGCCCGGCGAGCCAGACGCTCTGGCGCAATGGCGCTGCGTGGCCCACCTGCTCCTGACCGGCAAGGGCGAACTGCGCAAGCCGGGCGGCGTCAACGCCAGGCTGGGCTTCGCCCCCAAGACCGCCCACAAGCAGCAGTTCGCCGACTGGCTGGAGGCCGCCGCGTCGGGCTCGCAGGACTGGTGCGCGCGGCTGGCGGCCGTGCGCGACGTGCCCGAGCCGCGCCTGTCGGACGCGCAATGGGAAGTGCTGAGCGCCCAGCTGGCCGCCCTGATGCTGGCCGCCGCGCAGCTGCGCGTGCGCTTCGCCGAAGCGGGCGAAGTCGATTTCATCGAGATCGCCCAGCGAGCGGCCGCCGCCCTGGGCAGCGCCGACGACCCGGGCGAACTGCTGCTGGCGCTGGACGCCGGCCTGCGCCATCTGCTGATCGACGAATTCCAGGACACCAGCCAGGCGCAGATCGAGCTGCTGCGCACGCTGACATCCGGCTGGCAGGCCGGCGACGGCCGCACGCTCTTCCTGGTCGGCGACCCCATGCAGTCCATCTACCGCTTCCGCAAGGCCGAAGTGGGCCTGTTCCTGCAAGTGCGCGACCGCGGCATCGGCGAGGTCAGGCCGGAGTTCCTGCGGCTGACCGACAACTTCCGCTCGCAGGCGGGCATCGTCGATTGGGTCAACGGCGTGTTCGGCGCGCTGCTGCCGGCGCAGGACGAAGTCGCCACCGGCGCCATCCGCTATGCCGGCTCGACGGCATTCAACCCGGCCCTGCCCGGCGAGGCGGTGCGCGTGCACGCGGTATGCGGGCAGGGCGGCGAGGCCGAGCGGCAGGCCGAGGATCTGACGGTGCAACTGGTGCTGGAGGCATTGGCCCGGCATCGCGAGGCGACTGCCGGCCAGGAGTCCGCCGATGCGCATCCGGTGGCCATCCTCGTGCGCGCGCGCAGCCACCTGGGCGCGCTCGCGCGCCGCCTGGCGCGCGCCGGCGTGCGCTGCCGCGCGGTGGACCTGGTGCCGCTGGCGCTGCGCCCTGTCGTGGGCGACCTGGTGCAGCTGGTGCGCGCGCTGGCCCACCCGGCCGATCGCATGGCCTGGCTGTCGGTGCTGCGCGCGCCCTGGTGCGGCCTGACCCTGGCCAGCCTGACCCGTCTGTTCGGCCACGACCACGCCACCCCCGTGCCGGTTCTGATGGCGCGCGCGCTGCGCGGCGACGGCGGGCAGCTGGACGCGGGCGAGCTCGCGCGCCTGGCCCATGCCGCGCGCGCGCTGCTGGACGAGGGCAACGCATCCGGCGCGCTGCCCTTCGCCGCCTGGGTCGAAGACGTCTGGACGCGCCTGGGCGGCCCGGCGATCTACGGCACGCCGGCCGACCTGGCCGACGCGCAAAGCCTGTTCCAACTGCTCGAGCGCATCGCCCCCTACGGCGGCCTGGACCCGGCCCGGCTCGACGCCGAGGTCGCCCGCCTGTACGCCGCGCCCGAAGGCGGCGGGCCGGTGGTGGAAATCATGACCATGCACAAGGCCAAGGGCCTGCAGTTCGACACCGTCATCCTGTACGGCCTGCAGCGCGTGCCGCGCGGCGACTCGCCGCCGCTGGTGCGCTTCGAGCAGAGCGAGGGCAGGGTGCTGCTGGGCCCCATCAAGGCGCGCGCCGAGGTCGAGGCCGACCCCCTGTCGCGCTACCTGGCCGCGCGCGAGAAGCAGCGCGCCGCCTACGAAACCGACCGCCTGCTGTACGTGGCCGCCACCCGCGCCCGCGAGCGCCTGCACCTGGTCGGCATCCTGGCCCCCGGCGAAGGCGACCAAGCCCGCCCGCCCGCGGCCGGCAGCCTGCTGGGCCGGCTCTGGCCCCACCTGGGCGCGGTCCCCCCCATACCCGCCGCGCCGCCCGCCGAGCCCGCCGACGGCGCCCCCGAACTGGCCGGCCCGCCGCTGCGCCGACTGTCCGGCGGCGCGCTGGCGGCCATGGCTGCAGCGCCGGCCGAGGAGGGCGCGGCCATGGCATGGGAAGTGGATACGGCCCAGGAGACGGGCACGGCGCAGGCGGGCGGCCAGCCACACCTGGCTGCCGACGCATCTGCCCGACCGGCCGGCCGCGCCGAGCCGCCGGCCGCGCGCTTCCGCCTTGCGGCCGAACCCTCCTACGATGCCATCGTCGGCACCGTCGCCCACGCCTGGCTGGCGCGCATAGGCGCCGACGGCCGCGCCGCCTGGCCGGCCGGGCAACTGCCCGATTGCCTGCCGCGCATCGCCCGCCAGCTCGGCCGCGCCGGCGTCCCCCGGAACGACCTGGACGCCTGCGCCCAGGTCGTCCTGGAAACCCTGCAGGCCACCCTGGCCAGCGAGCGCGGCTGCTGGCTGCTCGACCAGGCCGGCGCCCGCCGCGAATGGCCCCTGCTGGACCTGGAAGGCAAGCTGTCGGTCATCGACCTGGCCATCGCCAGCGACACCGGCTGGCTGGTCGTCGACTACAAGACCGGCCGCCCCGCCCCCGGCGAAACCCCCGACGCCTTCGCCACCCGCATGCGCGCCCGCTACGCCCCCCAGCTGCAGCGCTACTGCGCCCACGTCCAGTCCCTGGACCCCCGCCCCACCCAGGCCGCCCTCTATTTCCCCCGCGCCGACCTCTGGCTGGAATTCGACCCCACCCCCGTAGCCTGACCCCGCGGTCGAGCCTGCTGCAAAGGCAGTGCCGGACGACACCCCCAAAAGCACTCCCCCCGCCCCCACCCCCCGACACCCCCCCTCCCTCTCGGAGGGAGGGCCCGGGGAGGGAGCCCACCTACAGCCCCAATGGGGCCCGCCACTTGGGATTCGAACAGCGGCCCGCAGGGCCCTGTTAGAATCCCAGGTGGCGGGCCCCTTCGCATGGTTCGGCGGCGAACCTGGTCAGGTCGGGAACGAAGCAGCCATAGTCGTGCGGAACCAGTGCCGAAGTCAGGCTCGCCACCCCCATCTTCCCCGGGTGGGCCCGTGGGCCGCACCGGATGCGCGGCCCGCCGCGGCGCGGTGCGCCGCCCGGCCCGCGACAGGCCCTACAATCCGCCCATGACTTATCTGGTTCTGGCCCGCAAGTGGCGGCCGCGCTCCTTCGATACCCTGGTCGGGCAGGACCACGTCGTGCGCGCGCTCACGCATGCGCTCGCCACGCAGCGCCTGCACCATGCCTGGCTGTTCACCGGCACGCGCGGGGTGGGCAAGACCACGCTGTCGCGTATCCTGGCCAAGTCGCTCAACTGCGAGACCGGCATCACCGCCACGCCCTGCGGCCAGTGCCGCGCGTGCACCGAGATCGACGCCGGCCGCTTCGTCGACTACCTGGAGCTGGACGCCGCGTCCAACCGGGGCGTGGACGAGATGACCCAGCTGCTGGAGCAGGCCGTCTACGCGCCGGGCGCGGGGCGCTACAAGGTCTACATGATCGACGAAGTGCACATGCTGACCGGGCATGCCTTCAACGCCATGCTCAAGACGCTGGAAGAGCCGCCGCCGCACGTCAAGTTCATCCTGGCCACCACCGACCCGCAGAAGATCCCGGTCACGGTGCTGTCGCGCTGCCTGCAATTCAACCTCAAGCAGATGCCGGCCGACTCCATCGTCGGCCACCTGCAGCACGTGCTGGGCGAGGAAGGCATCGCCTTCGAGACGCCCGCCCTGCGCCTGATCGGCCAGGCCGCCTCCGGCTCCATGCGCGACGCCCTGTCGCTGACCGACCAGGCCATCGCCTACAGCGCCGGCAACCTTAGCGAAGACGCCGTGCGCGGCATGCTGGGCACCATAGACCAGCGCCACCTGGTGCGCCTGCTGGACGCCCTGGCGGCGGGGCAGGGCGCGGGCGTGCTGGCCGTGGCCGACGAGCTGGCCGCGCGCGGCCTGTCCTACGCCGGCGCGCTGGCCGACCTGGCCGTGCTGCTGTCGCGCGTGGCCGTCGAGCAGCGCGTGCCCGGCGTCACCCCGGCCGAGGACCCGCTGGCCGGCGACATCGCCCGGCTGGCGCAGGCGCTGCATCCCGACGCCCTGCAACTGTTCTATTCGGTCGCCGTGCACAGCCGCAGCGAGCTGGCGCTGGCGCCGGACGAATACGCCGGCTTCGTGATGGCCTGTCTGCGCATGCTGTCGCTGGCGGGCGGGCAGGCGGGACAGCCCGGCGTGGAGCCGGCGCCCGCGCGCCAGCCCGCGCAGCCGGCGCCGGCCGGCGCGAGTGCGGCAGCGGCAGCCCCGGCCGCTGCTTCGCCCGCCGCCGCGCCGCAATCCGCCCCTGCGTCCGCTCCCGCCGCGCCGCCCCAGCCGCCGGCAGCAGTTGCCGCGCAGCCTTCCGCCGGCATCCCGGCCGCACGAACAGCAAGGCCGTCCGCGCCGCCCGAATCGGCCGTGGCCGACGCTGCGCCGGCCCGGTCCCAGGCATCCGCGCAGCCGCCGCATCTTGCCGAGCCCGCCGCCCCGCCTGCCTTGCGCGAACCCGCGCCCGCCGCGTCCCGCCCGTCCGCCGCCGCGCCGCCGCCTGCGGACGAGCCGCCGCCGTTCGAGCCCGACGTCCCCTACGACGACACGCCCGACTTCCCGCCCGACGGCTACGAGCCGCCCGGCTATGCTGCGCAGGACTTCGACGACGCCGACTACGGCGACGCCCCGCCCGCGCAGGGCCGGCCCTCGCCGCGCGGGGCCGCCCAGCCGCTGCTCGCCCGGCCGCACCCGCGCTCGTCCGAAGCGCTGGCCGACGCCGGCGCCGATGGCCTGCGCTTCGCCTCCGACGCGCCGCCCGCGGCGGGCGGGGCCACCGCGCCCATCGTCCTCGAAGGCGCCTGGCACGAACTGGCCTGCAGCCTGCCCGTGACCGGGCTGGCCGGCGAGCTGGCCAGGCAAAGCGAATGGGAAGGCGCGCAGGGCCGCACCGTTACCCTGCGCGTGGCCGCGCGCACGCTGGCCGACAGCGCCGCGCGCAACCGCCTGCGCGCCGCCCTGGGCCAGCACTTCGGCGAGCCGGTGCAACTGCGCATCGTCGTCGGCGAGACCGGCGAGGGCACGGCCCACGCGGTCGCCCAGGCAGACCGCCGCGCGCGCCAGGAGGCGGCCGAGGCCGCCGTGCAGGCCGATCCCTTCGTGCGCGCGCTGCTGCAGGACTTCGGCGGCGCCATCGTGCCCGGCTCCGTCATCCCGATTTCCCCCCCGCAGGCCGGCGCCTAGCCGGCACGATAGGCCGCCGCGCCCGATACTGCGAACATCCCGAACACCCCGAACATCCCGGACACTCCAAGGACGCTACACACCATGATGAAAGGACAGCTCGCCGGCCTGATGCGCCAGGCCCAGCAGATGCAGGAGAACATGAAGAAGGCGCAGGAGTCGCTGGCCGAGATCGTGGTCGACGGCGCCGCCGGCGGCGGCCTGGTCAAGGTCAGCATGACCTGCCGGCACGACGTCAAGCGCGTCGAGATCGATCCCAGCCTGCTGGCCGACGACAAGGACATGCTCGAAGACCTGGTCGCCGCCGCCTTCAACGATGCGCTGCGCAAGGCCGAAGCCACGGCGCAGGAAAAGATGGCCTCGGTCACCGCCGGCATGCCCCTGCCGCCCGGGATGAAGCTGCCTTTCTGAGGCGCGCTTCCCCGTCCTTCCCTCCCGTTTTTTTCCGCCGGATCCCGTCCCCATGGCCAGCCTGCCCGAGCCCGAACCGCTGCTGGCGCTGGTCGAGGCGCTGCGCCGCCTGCCCGGCGTGGGCGTGCGCTCGGCCCGGCGCATGGCCTACCACCTGATGCAGTACGACGTGGCGGGCGCCGAGCGGCTGGCCAGCGCCCTGGCGGGCGCGGTCTCGGGCCTGCGCCACTGCGCTCGCTGCAACGGCTTCACCGAAGACGAAGTCTGCGCCACCTGCCTGAACCCCAAGCGCGACCCCAGCCAGCTCTGCATCGTCGAGACCCCGGCCGACCAGAATGTGATCGAGTCCAGCCACGGCTACCGCGGGCTCTACTACGTGCTGATGGGCCGGCTCGCCCCGCTGGAAGGCATCGGCCCGCGCGAGCTGGGTTTCGAGCGCGTGCTGGCGCGCGCGACCGACGGCGTGGTCCAGGAAGTCATCCTGGCCACCAACTTCACCGCCGAGGGCGAGACCACCGCCCACTACCTGGCCGAGGCGCTGCGCGCCCAGGGCCTGGCCGTGAGCCGCCTGGCGCGCGGCGTGCCGGCCGGCGGCGAGCTGGAATACGTGGACGCCGGCACCATCGCCTGGGCGCTGATGGAGCGCCGCTCCACCTAGGGGTACACCCCGACGCCGCCCGCAAACGCCTGGGTTATCATGCTCCCGCACTTGCCGGCCGCCTTGCAGGCCGGGCCGGCAGCCGACAATAACGACGGGCCGCAAGGCCCAGGAGACATGCCATGCGAGTCACTCGCCGCGAACTCATCAAGCTGGCCGGCGCGGCCGGCGCCCTGGCCGGCGCGCCCGCCATCGTGCGCGCCCAGAAGCTCGAAAAGACCCGGGTCCACGTCGCCGTGGGCGGCAAGGCGCTGGTCTACTACCTGCCGCTGACCGTGGCCGAGCAGCAGGGCTACTTCAAGGACGAAGGCCTGGACGTGACCATCTCGGACTTCGCCGGCGGCTCCAAGGCCCTGCAGGCCGTGGTGGGCGGCAGCGCCGACGTCTGCTCGGGCGCCTACGAGCACACCATCAACCTGCAGTCCAAGGGCCAGTTCTACCGCGCCTTCGCGCTGCAGGGCCGCGCGCCCATGATCGTGCTGGGCGTGTCCTCCAAGATGGGCTACAAGACCCCGGCCGACCTCAAGGGCAAGAAGGTCGGCGTGACCGCGCCGGGCTCGTCGACCAGCATGCTGGTCAACTTCTTCCTGGCCAAGCACGGCATGAAGCCCACCGACGTGTCCTTCATCGGCGTGGGCGCCGGCGCCGGCGCGGTCACCGCGCTGCGCTCGGGCCAGATCGACGCCATCTCCAACCTGGACCCGGTGATGTCGGCGCTGGAAACCGCCGGCGACATCCAGGTCGCCGTGGACACGCGCAAGCTCAAGGACACGCTGGACACGTTCGGCGGCAACATGCCCGCGGGCTGCCTGTACACCTCGCAGGACTTCCTCGACGCCAACCCCGGCACCGCCCAGGCCCTGGCCAACGCCATCGTGCGCGCCGACAAGTGGATCGCCAAGGCCACGCCCGACGACGTCGCCAAGCTGGTGCCCGCGGCCTACCTGCTGGGCGAGCCCGAGGTCTACAAGGCGTCGCTGGCCAAGAGCAAGGAAGGCATCTCGCCCGACGGCGCCTTCCCCGAGGACGGCCCGGCCACCGCGCTGAAGGCGCTGATGAGCTACGTGACCCTGGACGAAGCCAAGATCGACCTGTCCAAGACCTGGACCAACGACTTCGTCAAGCGCGCCAACGAGAAATACCCCAATGGTTGATGCCCATGGTTGATGGCGATACGCACGCGGCGGCCGCGGCTGCGGCAGCGGCTT
>Ga0182738_1003058_pt1 | contig 19370 bp, 19 predicted proteins | sample eDN5th30CBELigMG_FD_128876 | JGI IMG/M metagenome (GOLD analysis project Ga0182738, IMG submission 128876) | Enriched Miracle-Growth compost microbial communities from Emeryville, California, USA - eDNA 5th pass 30_C BE-Lig MG (version 2)... ... | reverse complement strand
GGCGATCCCGGCATTGCCCAGGCCATAGTCCTGGACCGCTGCCAGCTTGACCTCTTCACTGTACTTCGTCATCAAAATACCCCCAATAGTTGGTATCCAACTTTTGGGGGTCAGTTCACGAAGGTGTCAGACACCGAAGTGTGGCGAGATCGTCTGCCCACATCGGTGTCAGGCACCCTGGCGGGAGCCTGACACCTGGCAAGACAGGCAAGACCTGGCAAGACCCCGGCAAAGCACGGTCGTGCGTCTCAAGCTGTTTCGTCGCCTTGCGCCTGCAGGATGTCCTCCAGGCGATGGGCTTCGCGCTGCAGCAGACTCACCACCTGCGCCAGGCGCTCGTCCCGCAGCCGCGTCCTGGCCGCGGAGACACTCAGACAGGCCTGCGGCTGCCCGCGGCGGTCGCGGATGGGAACGGCCACAGACCTGACGTCGACATTGGGCACGTCGCGCGCCACGTAGCCTTGCTGGCGCGCCTGGCGCCAGTGGTGTTCGGCTTCCTGTCGTCCTTGTGCGTCGGCCGTCACGATGACAGGAGCATGGCCGCCTGCTCTCCCGTGCAGCTCGAAGGCTCCCGTTCCTCTCAGCTTAATAATCGATCAAATTATTTGACTTGTTGGGTACGCGGCGCCTTCTCTAGAATCAGGGATCAACATACCCGTCGGTGATCCAAATGACTCGAAAGCAGAAAGCGCTGCGCACTGACATTGGCTGGAGCGACGCGTCCAGCATCACGCTGTTCGGCAAGGACTTCTGCAGCGATATCCTGGGCCATCTCAATCTGGGAGACATGGGCTTTCTGGAGCTCACCGGTCGTTTCCCGGCACCCGCCGAGTCTCGAATGTTCAACGCCATGGTGGTGACCCTGGTCGAGCACGGCATAACGCCCAGTGCCCTGGTGGCCCGGCTGACTTATCTGGGGGCGCCCGAATCGCTGCAAGGCGCAGTGGCCGCCGGCCTGAACGGCTTGGGCACGGTGTTCGTGGGCAGTATGGAGGGCGCGGCGAAGATGCTGAGCGCAGCAATGCCGCAACCCGATGCCGATGCAGACTTGCCAGCCATTGCGACCGCCATCGTGCAGGAATTTCGCGAGCAGCGGCGAATCGTGCCGGGCCTGGGTCACCCATTTCATAAACCGATAGACCCTCGCACGCCGCGCTTGAAAGCGTTGGCGCAAGAGCACGGCTTTTATGGTCCGTACGTTCAGTTGATGGAGGCCGTCGCGGCCGAGGCCAGCCGCGTGAGCGGCAAGGTACTTCCCATGAATGCCACCGGCACTATTGGCGCGCTGTGCTGCGAAATGGGCTTCGACTGGAAAATCTGCCGCGGCCTGGGGGTAATGGCCCGCGCCGTGGGGTTGGTAGGGCACATTCTCGAAGAAACGCGCAAGCCCATGGCCGAAGAGGTCTGGCATCGCATGGAAGAGGCCGCCACCGCGCATGTGCGTCCGGACAACAACCAAGAGAGTCAGTGATGGCGGCCGGAGCATTCGTCAAGGACAAGGTCGTGCTCGTCACGGGTGCCGGAGGCGGTATCGGTCGAGACTTCGCGCTGGCGTTAGCCAGAGAAGGCGCACGAGTCGTTGTCAACGATATTGGGGCGACAGTCGATGGCAAGGGACAAGACCTGACGCGCGCGCAGGGTGTCGTGGACGAGATCCGGGCAGGCGGGGGCGTGGCGATCGCCAATGGCGACAGCGTGGCCGACTGGGAAGCCGCCAACCGCATGGTTGCCCAGGCGGTAGATGCCTTCGGCCAGATCGACTGTGTCATCAACAATGCCGGCATTTTGCGCGACCGTTTCTTCCACAACATGAACATCGAAGAATGGCGCGCGGTCATCGACGTCCACCTCAACGGCGCTTTCTATGTGTCCCGCGCGGCCGCTCCCTATTTCAAGGCACAGCAATCGGGCGCCTATATTCATATGGTGTCGACCACCGGCCTTATCGGTAACCTGGGACAGGCCAACTACGCCGCTGCCAAGCTCGGTATTGTCGCGCTTTCCAAGTCCATTGCGATGGACATGGCCAGATTCAACGTGCGTTCCAACTGCATTTCTCCGTTTGCCTGGAGCCGCATGATAGGCTCCATACCCACTGAAACACCCGAACAACAGGCCCGTGTGCAGCGCTTGCAAAAAATGGAGACCAGCAAAATCGCTCCGCTCGCGGTCTTTTTGGCTAGCGACGCGGCGGCCGGCGTCAGCGGACAGATCTTTGCGGTTCGTGCGAACGAGATTTTCCTCATGAGCCAGATCCGTCCGGTGCGCGCAATGCATACAGCCGAAGGCTGGACTCCCCAGAGCGTTGCCCAGCGTGTCTTGCCCGCCTTTCGCTCTTCATTCTATGAACTCGACCGGTCACAGGATGTTTTCGACTGGGATCCGGTCTGATCTTCTTCTGGCTTGAATGGAGTTTCGAAAGATGATTCGAACAACCGTGAACGAGGGCGTTGCCGAAATCCTGCTGGATGCGCCGCCTGTCAATGGCCTGACCGATGCGTTGCTTACCGAGCTGATGGAAACGCTCAGCAAACTCGGTGGCGATCCCGGGGTGCGTGCCATTGTGCTTGGCAGCGCTATCCCGCGCCGCTTCTGCGGCGGCCTCGATTTGCCGCAGTTTCTCAAAGGCACTCCGTCCGAAGCGTATGCCATCGTCAATAAGCTGTACTACCAGCTTTACGAGCTGCAATCGTCCCTGCCCAAACCTGTTATTGCCGCGATATCGGGTGCCGTGCGCGGCGGCGGAATGTCGGTTGCGATTACCTGCGACATGATCGTGGCGGCGGAAGACGCAACCTTTGGCTATCCCGAACTCGAGGTGGGCCTGTTGCCGGCGATTCACTTCGCCCATTTGCCCCGTATTGTCGGCAAGCCGCGCGCCTTCGACCTGTTATTCACGGGCCGGGTCTTCAGTGCTCATGAAGCGCAAGACCTGGGCCTGGTCGGCCGCGTCGTCAAAACCGAAGACGTGCTGTCCGAGGCGCGTGGCCTGGCCCGCGTGTTCGCGGCAAAATCACCTGAACTCATGCGTCTGGGCAAGGCGGCATTTGTCCGTGCCACCGATAACGGCTACCGCCAGAATGCCGCCAGCGCGGTGGATCTTGTTTCAACCGTATTCGGAACCGTCGATGGCCAGGAAGGTCTGGCCGCGTTTGCGGAAAAAAGAAAACCGAAGTGGCGTGGCGTATGAGCGTTCATATCGACAATTTGCGAATGGACTACATGAAAACACCATCATCCGGCCAATGGCTGCAACGACGGTCATGACACCACTCAAAGGAATCAAGGTCCTCGACCTCAGCAAAGTGATTGCCGGGCCTTTGTGCGCGCAATATCTGGGCGAGCTGGGCGCCGAGGTCGTCAAAATAGAGCCCCCGGGCAGCGGCGACGACACCAGATCATGGCAGCCGCAAGACCAGGGGGTATCCGCCACCTTCCTGGCGGTGAACCACAATAAGCGCAGCCTGGCTCTGGACCTCAAGCACGAACGGGCCGGCCAAATCATCCAGCGGCTCGCCTCGCAGGCCGACGTCGTATTGCAGGGCTTCGGTGGCGGCACCGCGGTCCGGCTGGGAGTCGATTACGAATCGTTGCGCCAGGCTAACCCCCGGTTAATTTACTGCGAAATATCCGGCTACGGCCGCGAGGGGCCCAAAGGCAACGACCCGGGTTACGACGTCATGCTGCAGGCATTCAGCGGCATGCTGGCAACCATGGGTGACGAAGAGGGCGGATACGCGAGAGTCAGTTTTTCACCTATTGATATCTCGACAGCCATTTACGCATTCAGCGGCATTCTGGCTGCGCTGCTGCAGCGCGGCAATACCGGCAAAGGCGCTTACCTGGAGGTATCCTTGCTCGATACGGCGCTGGGCTTGATGACTTATCCCATCCAGAACTTCTGGCGCAGTGGCAAGCTGCCGCCCCGCATGGGCACGGGGCATCCTGCCATGGTTCCCTATCAGGCGTTCGAGGCTAAGGATGGGCCCATCATGATGGGCGTTGGCAACGAAGCGCAATGGCGCCGCCTGTGCGAGGCCGCCGGACTCGGCGATATCGTCGACCATCCCGATTTCGCTACCAACGCGAAGCGCAGCGCCAATCGGAAGCGTACCGTGGCAATCGTGCAAGAGCGTATTGGCCAGAAGACGGTACAAGAATGGTTGAGCCTGCTCAAAGCCGCGGGTGTTCCGTGCTCGGCTATCCACACGCTGGATCAGGCGCTTGCGCATCCCCAGGTGGCCACCCGCAAGCTTATTGTTGAATCCGATCATCCGGTGCTGGGCCCGCTTCAAAATATAGGCCTGCCGGTGTGTTTCGATGGCCAGGCTCGTTCGTCTTTACGCCCGCCGCCGCTACTGGGCGAGCATTCAGAAGAAATCTTGCGCGAAGCCGGGTACGCCAGCGCCGAGATCGCCGAGCTGCGCCAGCTCGGCGCCTGGACAAAAACTGACTAGGCTGACCAGACAATGACGAACTCTACCGGTTTCGACCCCCGCGCCCACCGGCTGGCAGAGACAAAGTGGTTCGAAGATTTCAATATCGGAGACCGGTTCTTGCTGCCGTCGCGCACCATGACCGAGGGGGTGTTCGCCGCATTTCAAATGGCCAGCGGAGACAACCATCCCGTCCACTATGACGTCGAATATTGCCGGGCACGCGGCATGCCCCATATGCTGGCACACGGGTTTCAAGTGCTTGCGCAAACCTGCGGCGGCGCCGGATTTTTCGCGTATTACGTGGAAGATTCGCTCAAGGGATTCATCGAGCAAAGCAGCCGTTTTCTTGCAATGGTGTTCGTGGGCGACACCCTTTATCCGGCCTTGGAAGTTGTTGAGCTGGCGCCAAACCGAACCACCGGCGTTTTAACCTTGAAATCGACCGTTCACAATCAGAGAGGCGAGTTGGTGCTCGACGGCAGCCAAAAGTATCTGATCCGCAAGCGACCGGCCTGAATGCGAGTTTCCGGCATCTGCTAAACGGACCGCCTGGCTTATTTCAGCCGTCGCTCGAGCCTGTCGCGCGCGCGACGCCCAGTAGTTGGCCTGGAAGGACGGGTCATATTATTCAAGCGTGTTGAACAATCGTTCGTGCCATTTGATTTGTCGGGGGCGGTGTTTCTTGCGATGATCCTTCGAACATAGAAAACAACCTATAGGCGCTGGGTGCGCTGAAAGGGGGAGACATGACAGATGCAAGATATTTGACGCGGCGCCAGGCGTTGTTGGGTGCCGCGGCCGGCATGGCACTGATACTGCAGCCTGCGGTGGCGTTTGCGCAGAGTTACCCCGCTCGCCCCGTGACTATCGTTGTGCCGTACGGGCCGGGTAGTTACATGGATACGGTGATTCGCCCATTTGCGGCGGCACTGCAGCGTGTTCTGGGCCAGACCATCATCATCGACAACAAAGGCGGGGCGAATGGCGTGATTGGCAGCCAGTTCGCCGCCCGTGCCCCGGCCGACGGCTATACCTTGCTGGTAGGGTCCACCACAACGCTGGCCGCGAACACCGGCTTATTCAAGTCGTTGCCATATAACCCGCTGGAAGATTTCGTTCCCATCGCGGGCATCGCCTCAACATCGATGATGTTCATGGTGCGATCCGACTATCCCGCCCGCGATCTCAAAGCCTTTCTGGCGCATGCGCGCCAGCAGTCGCAGCCGTTGCCGGTAGGTTATGGTTCTTCGAGCGCACAGGTTGCGCTCGCGCAGTTGTCCAAGATCAGCGGCGTGAATTTCACCGGTGTTCCGTACAAGTCGTCGCCCCAGGCCCTGACCGACTTGATTGGGGGACAGGTGCCCGCGGCTATCGTGGACGTCAGCAATGGTGTTCCTCACCTCAAGTCTGGAAAACTGGCGGCCTTTGCCATCTCGGGCGAGAAGCGCAGTGCCGCGTCGCCAGACGTGCCCACGCTGGCGGAATACTTTTCCGGGACGCGGCTCGTGACCTGGATCGGCCTGGTGGCCCAGGCCGGTACGCCACAACCGGTGCTGGACACGCTGAGCCGCGCCGTTGACCAGGCGCTGAAGTCGCCCGAATTCAAGCAGCAGTTGTCCGTGCTGTCCACCGAGCTTGATCCCGTGAGTGGACCGGATATGGCGCAACGCATGCGTCACGATCAGGCCGAATGGCTGGAGCTGATCAAGGCAGCCGGCATTAAGCCGGGATAGACCTTGCAGGACAACGCCCCACGACAACACGACGGAGAAAAGCATGCTGACTCGCAGAAAACTCACCGCTATTTTGCTGGCAGGCATGGGCGTCGTATGCACGTTCAATGCGCCCGCGCAAGAACTTCAATCGCGGCCGATTACGCTCGTCGCGCCGTTCCCGGCAGGCTCGGTGACCGACGCGGTGACGCGCATGCTGGCCAAGGCGATGGTCGAGGCTACTGGCAAGTCCGTGGTCGTCGAGAACAAGGCAGGGGCCCAGGGAACCATAGGCGCGGCCTATGTGGCAAATGCCAAGCCAGATGGCCATACGCTTCTGGTGGGGTCTTCGGTCATGTTCGTGGCGGATAGCCTGTACAAAAAGCTGTCTTACGACCCCGTGGCAAGTTTCACGCCCATCGCCGGGGTGGGATCCACCGCGATGATGTTCTTGGTGGCCAAGGATTCGCCCATTCGCGACATGGCAGGCTTGGCCGAGGCCGCCAAGCAGGGGAAAGACTCGATCACGATGGCCTATGGTTCGCCCAGCGGACAAGTCGCGGTGGCGCTGTTTTCGTCGGTGACCAATACTACCCCGGTCGGTGTGAGCTATCGTGGCATTCCACAGGCAATTACAGACCTGATAGGCGGTCAGGTGCAGGTCGCCGTAGTCGATATCGGGAATGGCCTGGCGCAGGTAAACAGCGGCCGCGCGCGCGCGCTGGCGATTTCGTCGGCGCAACGCTTTGCCGGCGCGCCAGATGTTCCCACGCTGCAGGAAACCTTCTCGGCCGCCAGCGGCGCGCTCGAGACGATTATCGCGATTCTGGCGCCGGCCGGGGTACCCGCCCCGATCGTGCAAGAACTCGAAGCCGCCTTCAGGCAGGCGACGGCTACCGACGAGGTGCGCAAGAACTTCCAGGCGCTGAATACGACGGTATTGCCGCTGTCAGCCCAGGAATTGCAGGCCCGGATCGCGGTTGATAATCCGCGCTGGAAAAGCCTGATTAAAAAGGCAGGCATACAGCCACAGTAAGTCTGGACGTGTCAGGGCGGTGTGGCGCCATGTGGCGCCGCCATATGCTTGCACAGGTCGACGAAATGCAATGCAGCCGGAGAAAGAGAATGGCCTTTTATCTTGGTAACCGCAATTACGCGGTGCATTGAAGGGCGCACGACCCGGCAGCTTGCGATGGTCGACTGGGGCGGAATGGCGATGCCCGGCAGTATGCCAATGCCCAAACCGGCGTGGATCATCTCGATCACCGTATTGACGTGGGTGAACTCGTAACTCAGGTCCAGTTCCAGGCCCGCGGCCTGTGACGCCTCGATGATGTGCTGGCGGAATTGCGAGCCGCCGAGAGCCAGCAAACGCTTGTTGGCCAGCTCTTTGAGCGTAATCGTGCGCTTATTGGCGAAAGGGTGATCGGCCGGAAACGCCGCTACATATTCGTCTTCGAACAATGCCTGATATTCGAATTCGCCGCTGCCTGTGGGCTGAATGCCAATTCCAAAATCGACTTCGCGTTTGCGCACGGCAGCCAGCAGGCCAGGTTGCGAAACTTCGCGCACTTTCACGGTAATACCGGGAAACTCATGGGCGAATTGGGTCAGCAGCGGAGGAAGACATGTGCCGGCCACGGTGGGGATGCAGGCAAACGATAGATTGCCCTGGTTCAGATCGGCAACCCGCTGAATCTGCGCGAAGGCTACGTCGAGCTCGGCCATGGCTTTGCGTGCGCTGATCATCAGCTTCTCGCCTTCATGCGTCAGTGTCACTTTACGCGTGGTGCGATGAAACAGCGCCACGCCCAGGCGATCTTCAAGCTGTTTGATCTGCATGCTGATCGCAGGCAACGACAGATGAACCTGGGCGCCGGCGTCACGAAAGCTGTTGTTTTCGGCGACCGCCAGAAAAGTGGACAACAAGTTGAAGTTCAGTCTCATCGTGTTGTTGAACAATCGTTTAGATTATTTGACTTGTTGCCACGGGCCGGCAACCCTAGCATCTTCACTTCGGGAACAGAGTCCAAAGACAACACTGCGCCAACTTATGAAAGATTTACCCGCATTGCAAGGCCTGCGTGTTTTAGATCTGTCACGGGTGCTGGCCGGCCCTTTTGCCGCGCAAATTCTGGCCGACCTTGGCGCCGATGTCATTAAAATCGAACGCCCGGGCAAGGGGGATGACACGCGGCTGTGGGTGCCTCCCAGAATGGTACCCGAGCCGAAAGTGTCCGTGGACGAGTCGGTGTATTTTTGGGCCTGCAATCGGGGCAAACGCTCTATGACCGCGGATATTTCCACCCCGCAGGGCCGCGAGGTCGTCCTGCGCCTGGCGCGCGATGCGGACGCGGTCATCGAGAACTACAGGGTAGATACACTGTCGCGCTACGGCCTGGACTATGCCAGCCTGCGGGCGCTCAACCCGCGCCTGATTTACTGCTCGATTACCGGATTCGGGCAGACCGGGCCGTACAGAGAGCGGCCCGGCTATGACACCATTATTCAGGCCATCGGCGGGCTAATGAGCATCACCGGGGCGTCCGACGAAGCCGGAGGCACACCGGTCAAGTCCGGGCTGGCCGTCGTGGACCAGATGACCAGCCTTTATGCGGTGATCGCGATTCTTGCCGCACTGCAAGAGAGGCATACTTCCGGCCTGGGGCAGCATATTGATATGTCTTTGCTGGATGTGCAGGTCGCCGCGCTTACAAATATCGGAATGAACTATCTGGCGACAGGCAACGTACCGAAACGTCACGGGAACCGGCTGGCCACGGTGTACCCGAGCGACAGCTTTCGCTGCCGCGACGGCGATGTCATGCTGATTGTCGGAAGCGACGACCAGTTCCAGCGCTTCTGCTCGGCAATGGATCTTGCCCAGGTCGCGCAAGATCAGCGCTTCAGCACGAACGAAGCGCGGTTGTGCAATGCCGCGGCGCTGGAATCGTTACTGAAAGCCGCGTTTTCGCGTTATACGATGGCCGAGTGCCAGCGGTTGCTCGACAAGGCTGGCGTGCCGATATCGCCCATCAACAACCTGGCGCAGGTATTTGCCGACCCTCAGGTCATCGCCCGAGAAATGGTGCGCGACGTGCCACGCTCTGATGGTCAGATAAGCCGCGTACTGGCAAGCCCGATCCGGCTGTCCAGGTCTCCGCTGCGCGAATACTCGCCAGCGCCTCGACTCGGCCAGCACGACCCCGAAAAAGAGGCCGGCTGGGGCCGAGTCTGAGCCGCAAACGTAGCAGCTCGCGGAATCAGTTCAGGGGGTGGATGTCATTCTGCTTGATGAAGTCGCCCCACACCTTGAACTCGTCGATCATGTAAGGGCGAAACTCGGAAAAGTTCATCACCGCTGGCGTTAATCCCATTCGCTACCGAAGAGGGCTACCGCACGATCCTGATGGCACCGCCTTACTACGATAGAAGTCGGAACCCCCGTACTCGAGGCATTCGCCGATCATCCGCCCGTTCTTTCGTGTCGAGACGGTGCGTGCTACGCCGCCATTGCCAGAATCTCCTGCACGTCTTCCGGGCCGCGTATCGGACGGGGATTGCAGGGTACCCACGGCGTGTCCATCGCCTGTTCAGCGATGTAGGGAAAATGTTGTGGAGTAATCCCCACTGTGCTGAGCCGGCTGGGCAAGCCGAGCCTGGCGATCAGGGTCTCCAGCAGCGAATCGGGCGCTGCGCCCGGCGCGCCCAGTGCCGCTGCCACCTCTGCCTGCCTGTTGGCATTCGCGGGCCGGTTCCAACGCAGTACGGCCGGCAACATGACGCACGAGGTATGGCCGTGGGCGACTCCATGCGCGGCGCCTAGCACGTAGCCAATGCCGTGGCTGGCTCCCATGGGGACGCCGCAGGTTACTGGCGCCATGGAAAGCCAGGCGCCCAGAAGGCAGTCCAGCCGCGCATCCAGGTCCTCGGGGTCCTCTTTGGTTCGTGGCAGTCCTGCGGCCAATAAGGCCAGGCCGCGCAGCGCCTGGGCGTCGGCATACGGATGCGAGCGCGGGGAGCATATTCCTTCCACGCAATGGTCTATCGCCCGCACACCCGTAGAAAGGAAAAGATCTTCGGGCGTGTGCCTGGTAATGGCGGGGTCCAGCACCACGGCGGTGGGAACCATGTCGGGATGCCAGAATAGATCCTTGGTGCGATTGCGCTCGTCCGTCAGGCCGGCAATAGCCGAGAACTCGCCGGCGGACAGCGTCGTGGGGACCGCGATCTGGGCGATGGCGGGCGGTTTGCACGCCGGCGGCCGAGCAGCGCCTTTGGCGCCCTTGCGCAGGCGCAACGCATCCAGCGCCGCGGATTCTTCAATATCGTTGGCAAGACAAAGTCTTACCGCCTTGCCTGCGTCTGTGACTGAGCCTCCGCCCACTGTGATGATAAGGTCGGCTTCCGCCTGTTTGGCGACGGCGGTGGCGGAGATCACCGCAGAGCGGGGCGAATGCGCCGGAATGCCGTCCACGATGGCGACCACACGGTTCCCCAGGGCATTCTGGATGTTCGCGATTTCGGCGGTCTTGCGACGCAGCGTGCCGCTGGCCATGATGAGAATGCGGTGGGCACCGGCGTGTCCGGCCATTTTGGCCAATGTCGATGCCGCCGGCGATCCGAAAACAACCTTCCGCATTCGGCTCAGCGTCACTGTGCTTGATCTGCTCATGGCCCGCTCTCGGTTAAAGGTGAGTCATTGAAGACCAGATTCGAACGGCCAGGAATTAGGTACGCGGGTTTGTTCCGTGCATCGGGCGTCGTGTCGGCGTTCTTCTGAAGCACGGAACAACAAGGTTGCCGCGTTGACGCGGGCTGGATCCGCACGAATCATCCAGATTCCATAGGAGGATCGGAAGATGAACGACATCTTGCAGAGACTGTCCGACAAGGAGCAGATACGCGATGTGATGGTGCGCTACGCGCGCGGCGTGGATCGCAGAGATTGGGAGCTTGTGCGCTCGGCATTCTTCGCGGACTGTGTGGATGACCACGCCGATTTCAAAGGTAAGCGCGATGAGTTCATCGCCTGGGTGAGGCAACGGCATGACGTCGACGACTTCCGCAAGTCGGTGCATCTGCTGGCGAATTGCCTGATCGAGTTTGCGGACGAAGGGGTTGCGGTGGTTGAAACCTATTTCGTGGCATGGATGGAACTCGGCGCCGCCGCAGGTGAGCAGCGCACCATGCTGGACAAGGGGCGCGCAAGCAGCGGCGGGTGTATACGGGTACAGGTCCTGGGACGGTACGTAGACCGGTTCGAGAAACGCGACGGCGAGTGGCGCATCGCGCGTCGCCGCACGGTCTTCGATTCCTTGCAGTCGCAGACGCAGGAAGACAGCGAGGGGCAACTGAACCCGTCTTGGCAATTGGGGACCCGAGACGGGTCCGATCCCCTCTATGCTGCCCGTGTTGAAGCCGGGTTGCTGTAGAGCCTCCATCGGGTGAATGATGAGGCGGGATAGAAAGCTATTTGTCGGGGCTACCCGTGAGCAGATGTACTTGCATCTTGCGCAATCCGTGGGCCAACGCTTACCCTTCTGGTAGCAGCAGCACAACGAGCACGGCCGCGATCATGGTGATGAAGTCGAACGACTTTTCCTGGCCGTTCCAGGTCTCGGATTGCCACATGGCGAACCATTCTCCGCCGATGACGATGAAGCCGACGACATAGAGCAGGATGCCAAGCGTCAGTCCCGCAGCGGCCAGCGTCTTTGCCTGGCCGAACTGCGTGCTTCTCACGGATCTCCACAGCCGCAGCACCCCTAGCCACAGTATTACCGCTGTCAAGATTTCCGTGGCGATGATAAGCCAGTAGCCGATGGCCTGGAGCCCTGGATGAGTGATCGCGCGCCAATGCAGTGCAGAATCTGGAAATGTCGTGTCCATGGACAGAACATGGTGCACAAATTGCCAGTTCGATTCATAGTCCGTCAGATTGCCAAAGGCCACGAACGTAAAGAAAAGGGCAATCGCCGCGACGAGGGAAATTTTGCAAAGTCTGATGGTGATCATTACATCGCGGGGAAAGAATGCATGAAGGTCTCCAGGGAAAAGGTACGGCAGGCTGTCGACGAATCGACCGAAGACGGGTCAGCGCGAACGCTGCTGATGTTGTTGGGTTAAGTGTGCGTCAGCAGCAGATGGCCGACAGGTTTCATTTCTCAACTCCTGCGCGACCGACGCAGCGATTTTCATGATCAGGCAGGCCGCCTGTTAATCCTTGGCATCCTGGGCCGCCAGCACGTCGAAGTTGCGCTTCTGGTGCCAGACCAGATATTCCATCAAGGTGATGGGGGGATATTTCGGCGGGTTGTCGGCCGATGTGCAGGTCGGCAGGCACGCCATCGGGTAGTCCAGATGCGGGTCGAAAAAGAAGGGTATCGAATAGCGCTCGCGCCCGGATCGGTTCACTACTTTATGCGGTGTGGATAGAAAGCGGTCATTGCTCCAGCGGCGCAGCATATCGCCGCTGTTGACGATGATCGTGCCCGGTATGGCGGGCGCGTCGATCCAGCGGCCATCGGGCAGGCCAATGGAAAGCCCGGGTACCTCGTTCTGCGCCAGCAAGGTCAGAAAACCGGTATCCGTGTGCGGCGCCAGGCCGAACTGATTGGGGTCGTCGACGATGCGCTGTTCCGGATAGTGCGATAAGCGCAGCGAATACTGGGGTTCGTGAAAGGCATCGGAAAAAAAATCAGGCGGCAGATCCAGGGCGCGCGCGTAGATCGGCAACAGACTCAACCCCAGCTGTTCCAATGCGTTGCAATAGGCGAGTACCTCGTCCCGAAAACCAGGTACTGAGGCGGGCCACTGATTCATGCCGCGGAATTTTTTGTCCGACAGCACGTCCGGATGGTCTGCGGGCAGATCGCGTTTGACGAAAAAGCCTTCCGCCAGATCCGGTTTGTTGGCCTGATTCAAATCTGAATGGCGGATGGTGTAGCCGCCCATCGGTAGATAGCCCAGGTTGTGCTTGTTGACGCGCAGCGCGAGCTTTTGCTCCATCGGCTGCGCATGGTAGCGGCGGGCCGCATCGAAACATCCGTCGATGACGGATTGCGGTACACCGTGGTTGCGCACAAAAAAGAAGCCGACGTGCTCGAGCGCGTCGCGCAATTGCGCGCCCAGAGCATCGAGGGCACCCGGCTCGCCCGCCAGATAGGCTTGCAGATCCAGGATGGGGATAACGTCTGTCTGGGCAGGCGCGGCAGTCGCAGTGGTCATGATTGCTGAGTTCCTTGCTTTATTGCTGCCACGACATCCTGTTGAGGAACAGGCTCTGGTCTGGGGTAGGCGTCCATTGCAGGTGTCGCGAGGCGCCAAAGACCAAGGCAACCCGGTAAATCGGCACGATGGGCATTTGGTCGACGACGAACTGATTGACGATGCGGTATTGCTCGTCGCGCACTTTAGGGTCCAGCGACTTGCGTGCCTTGTCCAGCGCGGCATCCACGGCCGGGTCCTTGACACTGGCCCATCCGCTGCTGGAGTGCAGCAGCGAGTACAGCACGCCGTCAGCGTCCTGGCAGGTGCAGGACCAAGTACCAAAGTTCATCGCCGGCGCCTTGGTCGGCCCTTGCCGAATGCTGGCGATCAGGGAAGCCATGTCGCTGACCTTGACATCGACCTTCAGGCCGACCGAGGTCAGCATCTGCTGGATGGCTTGTACGATACGTTGGTCGTAGGCCGGGCCGGAAGCCAGCTCGATCGGTGTGCCGATCTTGTCGCCGGCCTGCTCGAGCAGCTGGGCCGCTTGTTGCGGGTCATAGGGCAGGGCCTTGATGCCTGGGGTGTAGCCGACGTGGATCGGGGTGACCAATTCCGCCGTCGCTTCCGCGTGTCCGCCCAATATGCCTTCGATGATGCCTTCGCGATCGAGCGCCAGGGCGATTGCACGCCGCACCCGTACATCGTCCAGCGGGGGCATGGTGGTGTTCAGCTGCAAATAGCCTACCCGTTCGCCCAGCGCATACAGAGGCTTGGCGGTGGCCGACGCTTCCAGTTGGGCCGCCTGGTCGGTATCCAGCGTCGTGACCAGATCGGTCGTGCCTGCTTGCAGGTTGGCCAGGCGCGTTGCGGCGTCGGGCACGGTACGGAAAACCACGCGCGGGAACACACCCTTGGTGCCCCAGTAGTCGTCATTGCGTACCAACGTTACCGAGACGCCACGCTGCCACGCATCGAACTTGTACGGCCCGCTACCGATCGGATGTGTGTTGAAGGCTTGGTTGCCGACTTTTTCGACGATTTTCTGCGGCACCACGGCCAGCTTCGCGAGCTGGGCCAGCAGTACCGGCGACGGGCCGTCGGTGGTCAGCACCACCGTATGCGGGCCGGTTACCGCCGCGTCCGTAATCTGATTGAACTGGCTGAGTTGCGGGCTGCCGAAAGCCGGATCGATGATGCGCTTGACGCTGAAAACGACGTCCTGGGGCGTGAGCGGGCTGCCGTCATGGAATGCCACGCCGTCCCGGATGGTGAATTCAACGTGCGTGTCGTCGATATAGCGCCACGACGTGGCAATGTGGCCGATGAGCTTGCCCGACGGATCGCGGGTGAGCAAATTATCGAAAATATTGCGATACACGTAATAGCTGTCCGGGTTCCACTGAACCTGGGGATCCAGCGAGGCGGGCTCGTTGACCTGGTCGATGACCAACTGTTCTTTGGACGCGGCGGCTGCGGCCGAGGTCGCCAATGCCAGGCCCAGCGTAGCGGCGGCGGAAAGGCGGGCGAAAAACTTGAAATGGGTATTCACAATGATCCGGCGTGTCGTTAAAAGGTTGGACAGCTAGGACATGTCACATAAGCTTATTAAGATTTCATATAAACTGATGTAAGATGTTATATGTCATCATAGCGAACTTATGCTCGATCTGCATTCCCCTTTTGCCGTGACGGCAGGCCCTCGCGCCGATTACAAGATGACCGTGGCGCTCAAGCGGCTGCGTCATGCGCTGATTACCTGCGAACTTCTGCCGGGCCATAGTTATTCCGAGGCTGAGCTCGCCGATCGTTTCGGCCTGACGCGCGCGGCGGTGCGGGTCGCCCTGGCGACCCTGGCGGCAGAACACTGGCTGTCGCCCCAGCACCGGCTGGGTTGGGAAGTGACCGCCGTTACGGGGGTCTTGGTGGGCGATGTGCTGCGCGCGCGTGGCTTGCTGGAACCGGCGCTGGCGCACGTGGCCCTGCACGACTCGAAGTACGATGCGCTGCTGGGCTTGGCCGGCATCGCGCCGGTGCTGGCCAAGCATGACGATCGGGCATTGCTGGCCACGTTGTACGACAGCGAGCGCAAGGTAATGGAAACGCTGGCGCATACCCTGGGAGGCATGGCGGCGCGCTGGCTGATCGAGGCGTGGGATCAGTCGACGCGGATTGCATATTTCTTCGGGCTGGCCGGCCGGTACTATCGCCCGCCCGAGCGCGAGTCGCTGCTGCAGGCCCTGCGCCGGCGCGATGCCGCGACGGCATCGGCCCAGATCGAGGCCGGCCTGCTCCAGTTCGAAGAATATGTGACCGCCTGCCTGTTGACCGCGCCGTCACCGGTGGCGCATGTGCCGGTCGCGCCTGTTCCCCGGCGTCGGGGCGCGGCGCGCAGGCCGGGCAAGCAGGCATTATGAGATTCTTCATCGTCCGCAGGTTGGGGCTGGCGCTACTGACCGTTTTCGGCGTGGGTACGCTGATCTTTTTTCTGCAGCGGCTGGCTGGCGATCCCACCGTGCTGCTGGTGCCGGAAACCGCCACGCAGGCGGATATCGATACGCTGCGCCATACTTTGGGGTTGGATCGTCCCCTGTATGTCCAGTATCTGTCGTTTCTCTGGGACATGCTGCAACTGCGTCTTGGCGATTCGCTGGTGCGTCATGTGCCCGTCACCTCGATCATCGCGGTACACGCCGGCTATACCTTGCTGTTGGCGGCCGGCGCACTGACTGTCGCCGCCGGGCTCGGCATTCCCCTAGGCGCCTACCTGGCCCTGCGCCCACGCCACCGGGTGGCCAGAGTGTTGTACGGGCTGGTCATGGCGGCGCAGAGCATGCCCACATTCTGGAGCGGCATTCTGCTCATTTTGCTGTTCGGCGTCACGTTGCAATGGCTGCCGCCCTCATCGGCGGGGGGCTTCTCGCATTTGATCATGCCGTCGATCTCGCTCGGCTTGCTAAGCATGGCCACGCTGGCGCGCGTGACACGCACCGCCGTGATCAATGAGTTCGGGCGGCCGTATATCCGGGCGGCGCTGGCACGCGGGAGTTCAATGTGGCAGCTCGCCAAATGGCACCTGGCACGCAACGCGGCCATTCCGGTCATCACCATTGCTGCCCTGGAAATCTCCAACCTGCTGGCGGGCGCGGTGATCGTCGAGACCGTGTTTGCCTGGCCCGGCCTAGGACAATTGACGGTGCAGGCCATTCTGGCCCGGGATTTTCCTATCGTCCAGGGAGTTGTCCTGCTGGGGGCTTTCGTCACCATCGGCTTGAATCTGCTCGCGGACGTGCTGTACGGCATCGTCGATCCGCGCATCCGCCATGGTGAGCCCAGGTGACATCCAACCGCCGCACCATCCTGAAGATCGCGCCTTTCGCGATCATTTTGCTGCTGATTGTGCTGGGCGCGATCTGTGCGCCACTGCTCGCACCCTACAGCCCCGATGCGCAAAACCTGCTTGGGCGTCTGAAGCCCCCCGGCACGACCATTCGCGACCTGCATTACCTGCTGGGCAGCGATGAACTGGGGCGCGATCTGCTCAGCCGGGTGATCTGGGGAGCCCGCGTTTCGTTGGCGGTCGCGGTGCTGTCCGTCTTGTTGTCGGGCCTGGTCGGGTGTGCCCTGGGCATATGCGCGGGTTATGCGCGCGGGGTGGTCGAGGCGGTAATCATGCGTTGCGCCGATGTATTCCTGTCGGTGCCGGCCATCCTGCTGGCCATTCTGACCGTGGCGGTAATCGGCCCCGGTATGACCAATGTGATCCTGGTGCTGGCGCTCACGCGCTGGCCGCGTTATGCGCGCGTAGCTTATGGGCAGACCCTGGCGGTTGCCGAGCGCCCCTACGTGCGCCTGGCCGCTTATATGGGAGCGGGGCCGCTGCGCATCATGTTGCGTCACGTGCTGCCTAATATTGCTGGTGCTATCGTGGTAGTGGCCACGCTCGAATTCGGTTTGATGGTGCTGTTCGAGGCAGGTCTGTCCTTTCTGGGGCTGGGTGTGCAACCGCCTACCGCCAGCTGGGGCGCCATGCTCAGTATCGGCCGAAACTATGTCGCCACCGCCTGGTGGATTGCGGCCTTTCCCGGCATCTGTTTATTTCTGTTGGTACTCTCGGCCAATGTATTGGGAGATACCTTGAGTGACTACCTGGATCGTGCGTCGCGTTGAGGCGGCTCGTTAAGGAACGATTATCATGGTTCAACCCTGGCAACCCTATCAATGGCCCGATGGCCATGCCAGTGCGTTCTGCTTCACCGTAGACGTGGATGCCGACGCGCCTTATCTGTGGGCTGCGCGCGCTGAACAGGCGACGCGCTCGCTCGGGCAGCTTGAGCAGCGCCGTTTCGGCCCTCGAACGGGCATCTGGCGCCTGCTGGATCTGCTCGATCGCTATCGCGTGCGCGGCACGTTCTTTGTTCCCGGCGCCGTGGCACGCGCCAATCCGGAGATGCTGCCGGCGTTCATCGAGCGCGGGCACGAGATTGGCTTGCATGGCTACTTTCATGAATTGGTGCAGCAAAGTACGCAGGCGGAATTCGTCGCCGCGCTGGATGCATCGCTGGAGTTGTTTCAGGCGCAGGTTGGGGTGCAGCCCAAGGGTTTTCGCTCGCCGGCCTGGGAAATGACCCCGGAAATGCTGGCGGTTCTGCGTGAGCGCGGGTTGTACGACAGCTCGCTGATGGGCGCGGACCATCCGTATGAGATCGATGGCGTGGTCGAGGTGCCGGTGCAATGGGCCGTGGATGACGCGGTTCACTTCAAGTTTTCCGATCCGTTTTCCGATAAGTGGCGGCCTGCGGCAGGCGGGCCCGTACTGGCAAGCTGGCTGGATGAATGGCGCACCCTGCATCGGTTCAATGGGCTGTTCATGCTTACGGTGCACGACTGGATCTCCGGCCGCGCGCAGCGCCTGGTGCTGCTTGAACGCCTGCTCGATGAAATCACCGCTGCAAGCGGCGTATGGGTGGCCACTGTCGGCGAGCTGGCCGAGTATCACGCCCAAGCTCATGCCGGCAGGTTCAGCGTGGCCGCCGATATCCCCGCCGCGATCGAACTGCAGCGTCTGGGCCAAGCATCGTGACCGAAACCTGGAATCCCCACAAGAAAGAAGTATGCAGCCCTCACGGTATAGTGGCCGCCCAGAATGCGCGCGCGGCGCGCGCCGGCGCGCGCGTACTGAGCGAAGGGGGCAATGCCATGGATGCCGCGGTGGTGACCGCCTTGGTATTGAGTATTGTCGAGCCGTGGTTGTCGGGCATCGGTGGCGGCGGCTTCCTGTTGCATGCCGATGGCGCTACCGGGCATGTCGATGCCCTGGACTTCAACGTGCGCGCTCCCGCGGGGCTCGACCCGGCTTTTTACCCGCTGGGAGGCAAGGGCGGCAGCTGGTTCGACTGGCCGCCCGTGCAGGAAGAACGCAACGAGGTCGGATACAGCTCGATCTGTGTTCCGGGTACGATTGCCGGCCTCGATGCCGCGCTGGCGCGCTTCGGTACGCTGTCATGGCACGATGCGTTGCAACCGGCTATCGAACATGCCGTCCAGGGCCTGGAGCTGGACTGGTTCGCGGCCTTATGCCTGTCGATCGACGCGGCCAATCTGGCGCATTTCCCCGCCAGCGCGGCGCTGTTCCTGGACCGGGGACGCGCGCCGCGTGCGGTGGACCCCACGCGCTATCTGCCCATGCCCGCCCAGGCCGAGCTGCTGCGGCGTCTGGCTCAGGCGGGTGCGCGCGATTTCTACGAGGGAGCAACCGCGGACCTGATCTGCGGCGATCTGGCCGATGGTGGATCCCGAATCGGCAAGGCCGATCTGGCGCAATACCAGGCCACCTGGAGCGAGCCCCTGGCACTGCGCTACCGCGGTATGGACGTGCATGTCGAAGGAGGACTGAGCGGCGGCCCCACGATGGTGCGCGCGTTGCAGACCTTGCTCGATCTTCCGCTGGGCCAGTCCGGGCCCGACGCGCAATCGGCGCGCGCTTATGCCAGCGCCTTGCGCGAAG
>Ga0182738_1003056_pt1 | contig 19377 bp, 11 predicted proteins | sample eDN5th30CBELigMG_FD_128876 | JGI IMG/M metagenome (GOLD analysis project Ga0182738, IMG submission 128876) | Enriched Miracle-Growth compost microbial communities from Emeryville, California, USA - eDNA 5th pass 30_C BE-Lig MG (version 2)... ... | reverse complement strand
GTTTTCGCCTGTTTGCGTGAATGGAAGAATAACTTTTAATGTACTGTCAATGACCCGCTTGCGCCTATTTCTCCTGCTGATCGTAGCAGTGCTGGCCGGCTGCGCCACGCAAACGCCTCATAATCCCTACGCCCCTCCCACCCGCACCTATTCCGCCGCGGAAACCTCGCGCACCATAGACCTGACACATCCGCCCCGCGACATGTGGGACAGAATCCGGCGCGGCTTTGCGGTGCCGAACCTGCACACCGATCTGGTCGATTACTGGACCAACTATTACGCCTCGCATCCGGAATCTGTGCAGCGCATGAGCCAGCGGGCCGGCAAGTATCTCTATTACATCGTCGACGAACTTGACCGCCGCGGCCTGCCCACCGAGCTGGCCCTGCTGCCTTTCGTCGAAAGCGCGTATGACCCGACCGCCCTGTCGCGCTCCAAGGCTTCGGGGCTATGGCAATTCATCCCGAGCACCGGGCGGCACTACAACCTGGAGCAGAACTGGTGGCACGACCAGCGGCGCGACCCCGTAGCCTCCACCCAGGCGGCGCTGGATTACCTCGCCTATCTCTATGAGTTCCAGGGCGACTGGTACCTGGCGCTGGCCTCTTACAACTGGGGCGAGGGCGCGGTACGCCGGGCAATGGAAAAGAATGCGCTGGCCGGCCTGCCGACAGACTATCTTTCGCTGCCCATGCCGGAAGAAACCCGCAATTATGTGCCCAAGCTGCAGGCCATCAAGAACATCATCGCCGACCCGGCCCGCTATGCCATCGTCCTGCCCGAGGTCGGCAACCAGCCATATTTCACCATGGTGACCAAGCGGCGGGACATGGACCTGGAAGTTGCCGCCCAACTGGCGGAAATGCCGCTGGAAGAGTTCAAGTCGCTCAATGCCTCATTCAATCGTCCCCTGATCCTGGCGGACAACAACCCGACGCTGCTGCTGCCCACCGATCGCGTCGACATTTTCAATGCCAATCTTGAAGCCTACAAGGGACGCCTGAGCTCCTGGGACACCTACAAGAGCAAAATGGGCGAGTCGTATGCCTCGATTGCTAAGCAGCATGGCATCAGTGTAAGCACACTGCGCAGCGTCAACGGCATCAGCAAGCGGCAGAGCAAGGCGGTCGCCCAGACACTGCTGATACCTTCGGCAAAAGCGGGCCAGGGCCGCATCATGCTGGCCTCTCTTGAAGAGCCCGACGATGCCCTTCCCGCGCCCAAGCGCAGCATTACTCCGCGCGGCGGCGACAAAGGCGACATCAAGGTGCTGCGGCGCAGGGCGAATGTACTCACTCATACCGTCCGGCGCGGCGAGACGCTCTATGCGCTGGCCAAGCGCTACAACACCTCAGTGTCCGAGCTGCGCAAGCTCAACAACCTGAAGAGCAACAATCTTTCGACCGGTAAGCGTATCCGCGTTCCCGGCACACAGATACGCGGCTGAGCCCGCGTCTGTCTCATCTACTCCAATACCATACAGATAAATATCGAGGATCAACACATGGGCTTCCTGGAAGGCAAACGCATTCTGGTTACAGGCGTCATTTCCAACCGCTCCATCGCATTTGGCATTGCCAATGCCTGTCGCACACAAGGAGCCGAGCTCGCCTTCACCTATGTGGGCGACCGCTTCAAGGACCGGGTTACCGAATATGCGGCGGAGCTGGGCAGCGATATCGTGATTCCCTGCGACGTGGCCGAAGACGCCCAGATAGAGGATGCCATTGCCCAGCTCAAGGAACGCTGGGACGGCCTGGACGGCCTGGTGCATTCGATAGGTTTCGCGCCGCGCGAGGCGATCTCGGGCGACTTCCTGGATGGCATGTCACGCGAAGCCTTTCGCATCGCGCACGATATCTCGGCCTACAGCTTTCCCGCGCTGACCAAGGCGGCCATGCCTCTGCTCAAAGGCCGCAACAGCTCCGTGCTCACACTGACCTACCTGGGCGCCGAGAAAGCGATTCCCAACTACAACACCATGGGCCTGGCCAAGGCTTCGCTGGAAGCCAGCGTACGCTATATGGCTTCCTCGCTGGGCCCTCAGGGCATTCGCGTCAACGCCATCTCCGCCGGGCCGATCAAGACGCTGGCCGCCAGCGGGATCAAGGATTTCTCGACCATACTCAAGTATGTGGAAACGCATGCGCCCCTGCGCCGCAACATCACGATTGAGGATGTGGGCAATGTGGCAGCCTTCCTGATGTCCGATCTGGCAGCGGGCGTGACGGGCGAGATTACGCATGTGGACGGCGGATTCTCCACGGTTGTGCCCGGTATGGAATAAGGCTGGATCAGGCACGCAGCAGCATGCATGGCGGCCTGCGGGCCGCCATGCTATTTTTCAGACGGGAAAACCACTGGAGGCGCGCCTTCCCGCCAGGCCTGGAATTTCGGCATGATGGCGGCAAATAGCCCGCTGTCCTCCCAGTCGGCCAGCCATTTCTGTACCGCTGGCCAGGGCATGCTTTTAAACCAGGCATCATCCACATGGGCAAACTGCCGCACAAAAGGCAGTATGCCCATATCGGCCAGCGTCGGCCTTGCGCCGAACAGCCAGCCCCGGCCCAGCCTGCTTTCGAGGCCGACCAGCCACTGTGCGGCCAGCTCGCGATGGCGGGCGGCAAATGAGGCTGCATCCTCGGCAGATGAGGCGGAACCGGCATGCCTGTCAGGATATTTGTAACGATCCAGATTGAACTTGAAGGCGCTGTCGCACTGTACGAGCAGATCCAGCATATCCTGGAGACCGCCTTGTGGAGGAACTAGCCACTGTTGCGGATCGTGACGCGCCAGCGCCCACAGCATGATGTCCAGACTCTGGTCTATGACAGACTGCTTTCCCCCTTCCCTCAGCACCAATACCGGCACCGTGCCTTTGGGGGAGGCTTGCAGCAATGCATGGGGTTTGTCGCGCAGCACCACCTCGCGCAGTTCGCAGCGGCAACCGCTGACGGCCAGCGCCAGACGTGCCCGCATGGCATAGGGGCAACGGCGAAAGGAATACAGGACTGGCAGCACCGCAGTTGTCATGGCGCGGCTGTCAGCCCCGAGACGAGGCATGGGCTCCAGGCTCGGGCGGGATATCTTCCCGGACGGGCTCTTGCGCCCGCCCGTCCCGCCCAGCCGGATGGGCTGTTGGCATACGGGCTCCTATATGCCGCTGATGGCGCTGACGGGCAAGCTCGACCTGTTTCTGGCGCTCGCGAAACCGCTGCAACTGGGCTTCGGTATGTGTGCCGTGGCAATGCGGGCAGCTCACCCCTTCCTCAAACAGCGCCGAGGCTTTGTCCTCCAGGGAGAGCGGCAGGCGGCAGGCGCGGCACAGTTCGTACTCGCCGGGCTCCAGGCCGTGCCCGACCGATACGCGTTCATCGAAAACGAAGCATTGACCGTCCCACAGGCTTGTGTCGGCGGGTATGGTTTCCAGATACTTGAGGATGCCCCCTTGCAGATGGAATACGTCGTTGAAGCCCTGTGATTTCAGATAGGCGGTCGATTTCTCGCAGCGTATTCCGCCCGTGCAGAACATGGCAACCTTGCTGCCGCCGGCAAGGACGCCACCTTCCGCAGACTGTTGCCTGACCCATTCGGGAAACTCGGAAAAGCTGGTGGTGTGCGGGTTGACTGCCCCCTTGAAGGAGCCTATGGAAACCTCATAGTCGTTGCGCACGTCCACCACGACAACATCGGGCTCGGCGATCAGGGCATTCCATTGCTCCGGCGGCACATAGGTGCCTGCCATGGTTGCGGGGTCAATGTCGGGGACACCCATGGTGACGATCTCTCGCTTGAGCTTGACCTTCATGCGATAGAACGGCAGCTTGTCCGCACAGGAAGCCTTGTGCTCCAGATCAGCCAGGCGGGGATCGGCGCGCAGATGGGCCAGGACCTCCAGCACGCTGTCCTCCCGTCCCGCAATGGTGCCGTTGATGCCCTCGCGGGCCAGCAGCAGGGTGCCGGTAACGCCCCGCGCCTCGCAGAAAGCCAGCAGCGGAGCCTGTATATCGGTGTAATCGGCAAGCTCGACGAATTTGTACAGGGCGGCGATGAAATACTGTGGCATGACGGGGAAACATTAAAAACTGCCCGTGCCGCGAAGGGCCGCACGGGCGAAAATAAAAGGAGGAGATGCCTGGGCATGCCCCATGCCCCCGATTTTACCGCTTCCACAGCCTGCCCCGCCTGCATTGCACGCGGTTTCCAGTATCATGGAAGTGCCGCTCATACCGCATGCAAGGAATTGCCCTATGTCCTGGAAGCTCATCACCGGATCGCTGCTCTGCCTCGCGCTGCTCGCCGGCTGCGCCACAGGCGCCTCCGACAATATCACCGGCGCCGATGATTCAGGCGCCGCGCCTGCGACCAACGTCCTTTCCCCTGATCCCGGCAATCGCGAGGTCTGCGATGCCGATCTGGCGCAAGACGCCGTCGGCCAGAAGGTTACGCCCAGTCTGGTCGAGGAATACCGCAAGAAGGCGCGCGCCAAGCAGGCCCGCGCCCTGCGTCCCCGCGATGTCATCACGATGGAATACAATCCACAGCGCCTCAACCTGCGCGTGGACGAGCAGGACACCGTCATCAGTGTGAACTGCAGCTGAGGCCAGCCACCGCGACTTTCCTGGCGGGATTTCTGAATGGATTCTCTGACCCAGGCCGTGCTGGGCGCCGGCATACAAGGCGCGCTGCTCGGCCGTTTTCATGGCCGCAAGGCGCTGGTCGCCGGCGCTCTGCTGGCGACATTGCCCGATCTGGATGTGCTGATCGATCATGGCGACCCGATTTCGGGCATGATCAATCACCGTGGTTTCTCCCATTCTGTCTTTGTCCTGACAGCGCTGGCCGCACTGCTCACGTGGCTATACCGGCGATGGCGCCCCCACCCTGACTACGGCGCGGGCAGGCTGTTCCTGACGCTCTGGCTCGTGCTGGTGACCCACCCGCTGCTTGATGCCTTCACGTCCTACGGCACACAGCTGTGGTGGCCGCTGCGGCCAATACCGACCGCGTGGTCGTCGATCTTCATCATCGATCCGTTCTTTACGGTGCCGCTCACGCTGGTCGTCATCGCCGCCCTGATTGCGGGCAACAAGCCCCGCACCGGGCCAGCGCTGGGCATTGCCCTGGGGTGGTGCGCCCTTTATCTTGCAGCATCTCTTGGCATCAAGGGATTTGTCGAAGGGCGGGTGAAGCACCAGTTGGCCAGCGAGGGTATCCATACCCAGGCTGTTTTTTCAACGCCGGAGCCTTTCAATATTCTTCTGTGGCGTGTTGTCACGCGCACGGATGATGATCACTATGTGGAAACCATCTCCAGCCTGCTTGACCGCCAGCCGCCCGAACACCTGCGGCTGCCGCTGAACAGCGGGCTTGCCTGGGCGCGGGAGGCCGGACCGGCTGCGAGCCCGATGGCCGGGCCCGCACATGGCGAGGATGCCGGCACACCTGGCGCCATCCAGGCCCACCGCGCGATCTCGCCCCAGCTTGCCGGCCTGCAATGGTTTACCGGCAACTGGCTACGCTATGACGCGATAGACAATCACTTGGTTGTCAGCGATCTGCGCATGGGGCTGGGCACAGGCTATTATTCCTTCCGCTTTGTCATTGCCAGGCGCAATGGCGCCGGAGCGCCCTGGGTGCCGGAGACGCCGCATTACTGGCCGCGCAATCGCGGCACCGAGCAGCTCGAATCGGTCATACGCCGCGTGTGGCAGCAGCAACCGCCTCTGCCGCTGGCTCAATGGGAGGCGCTCATGACTTCGCCCGCCCATTGAATGGGAGGAATGCGCCAGCCTCCAGCGGCGGAGCCTGACTGACAGCCATGAATACCCGAACGGCTGGCGTCATGGCGCTGTCGCGGCCTAGCTCAAGGGCAGCGCAGTCTTGTACGACACCTGCTTGAGCGCAAAGCTGGAGCGTATCTTGTCGATGTCGGGAATGGAGGTCAGGTGTTCGAGGATGAAATGCTCGAGCGCCCCGATATCCGCAACGGCAACCCGGATGAGATAATCGGAATTGCCTGTCATGAGATAGCACTCCATCACCTCGTCGTGCTCTGCGATGCGACGCTCGAAATCCGCCAGCGACTGCTTGTCCTGCGATTTCAGGCTGATGGAAATGAAGACGTTGAGCCCAAGGCCGAGCGCAGGCGCGTCGACCAGCGCTACGTAGCCGCGTATGATCCCGGCGGCTTCCAGGGCTTTGACGCGCGCCAGGCACGGCGAAGGCGAAAGATGAATGCGCCGCGCAAGCTCGACATTGCTCAGCGACGCATCGCGCTGCAATTCTGCAAGTATGCGTAAATCAGTCGCGTCAAGCTTCATATGCTTTATTCCTAATATTTAACAGCATTTAATGCTGTAAATATACGCTGCTTCCTGCAATTTCAACAGCACATGCGTCAAGCTTGAAGCCAGAATATAGGAGAGGCCTGTTGCCGATTCTTTTTCTCTTCTCGTCAGGGTGGCGCCATGCTTATGAACACGAACATGTCTGATCCACACCATCGAATGGACATGGACCCTGAGGAAACCGTCGAATGGCGCGATGCCTTTCATTCGCTGCTGGAGGCAGGCGGCACACAGCGGGCAGCCTTCATGCTCGAGGAACTGCAGCGTCTGGCGCGGGAAGCGCGTGTGGCCTGGCGCGCCGTCGGGGAAACCGCGCATGTGAACACGATCCCCGCCGATGAACAGCCCGATTTTCCGGGAGACCTGGCGATTGAGCAAAGGCTCTGCGCCATCATGCGCTGGAACGCGCTTGCGATGGTTGTCCGCGCCAACGCCGCTTATGGCGAATTGGGCGGCCACATCGCCAGCTATGCCAGTGCGGCGGATTTGTTCGAGATTGGCTTCAACCATTTCTTCCACGCCCGCAATGATGCCGCAGGCCATCGCGGCGATCTGGTGTTTTTCCAGCCGCACAGCGCGCCCGGCGTCTATGCCCGCGCCTATCTGGAAGGCCGCTTGGACGAGCAGGACCTGGCGCATTATCGACAGGAGCTGCGCGGGCCGCGCGAGGGCGCCCGGGGCCTATCGAGCTACCCACACCCCTACCTGATGCCCGATTTCTGGCAGTTTCCCACTGGCTCAATGGGTATCGGGCCCATCAGCTCGATCTACCAGGCTCGCTTCATGCGCTATCTCACGCATCGCAAGCTGGTGGACTGCACAGGTCGCAAGGTATGGGGCGTGTTCGGCGACGGGGAGATGGATGAGCCGGAATCCATGAGCGCGCTGACGCTGGCCGCGAGGGAAGGCCTGGACAATCTGGTCTGGGTGGTCAACTGCAATCTGCAGCGGCTGGACGGACCTGTGCGGGGCAACGGACGCATCATCGGCGAGTTGGAAAAGTTGTTTTCCGGCGCGGGCTGGAACGTAATCAAGGTTTTGTGGGGCAGCGACTGGGATGGCCTGTTCGCGCGCGATCTGGACGGTGCGCTGGTCCGCGCCCTGTCTGAGACTGTCGATGGCCAGATGCAGACCTTTGCCGCCAAGGACGGACAGTACAACCGCGAGCACTTCTTCGGACAGGATGAAGCGCTCACGCGCCTTGTCCAGGGGCTGACGGACGAGCAGATAGACCAGTTGCGGCGCGGCGGACATGATCTGGTGAAGATTTTCGCCGCCTACGCAGCCGCCGCCCGCCACACTGGTTGTCCGACCGTCATCCTGGCCCATACGAAAAAGGGCTATGGCATGGGCAGCGCGGGCCAGGGCCGCATGACAACGCATTCCCACAAGAAATTCGACGACCAAGACCTGCTGGCCTTCCGCGACCGCTTCAGCCTGCCGCTGGACGACAGGCAGGTGCTGGAACGGACGTTCTACAAGCCGGCGCAAGACAGCCCCGAGATGCGTTACCTGCATGCGCGGCGCGAGGCGCTGGGCGGCTACTTGCCGGCACGCCGCACTGATGCGGAGCGGGTGGCGGTGCCGGATCTGGACAGCTATGCGCGTTTTGCCATCGCATCCGACGGACGCTCGCTATCGACCACCATGGCTTTTGTCCGCATGCTTGGCACACTGCTGCGCGACCGCGAACTGGGCCAACGCATCGTGCCCATTGTCGCGGACGAGGCCAGGACGTTCGGCATGGCCAATCTGTTCAAGCAGGTCGGCATCTATTCCAGCGTCGGCCAGCGCTACGAACCGGAAGACATTGGCTCCATGCTGACCTATCGGGAGGCCCTGGATGGCCAGATACTGGAGGAAGGCATCAGCGAGGCAGGCGCTATTTCAAGCTGGACGGCGGCCGCGACCAGCTACAGCGTGCACGGTACAGCTATGCTGCCCTTCTATGTGTACTACTCGATGTTCGGCTTCCAGCGTATCGGGGATCTGATCTGGGCGGCAGCCGATCAGCGCCCGCGCGGGTTCCTGATCGGTGCGACATCCGGCCGCACAACACTGGGTGGCGAGGGCCTGCAGCACCAGGACGGCAGCAGCCATCTGGCCGCCTCGACCATTCCCAACTGCAAGGCCTACGATCCCGCTTTTGCCGGGGAGCTGGCCGTCATCATCGACCACGGCATGCGCGAAATGATGGAAGAACAGCGCGATGTGTTCTATTACGTTACGGTGATGAATGAAAACTATGCCCAGCCCGCGCTACCCGAAGCGGTGCGTGAAGAAGTCATACGCGGCGGATATGTGCATGCGCGCTACGAGCCCTGGGAAAGCGGCGGCGCCGGCGAGGGCAATGACGCCGCTCGTGCCGGCGGCGATGCGGCTGAAGGCATGGGTGTCCAGGCGGATGCCGAATCCCAGGGTAATGCGGCCAGGCGTGTCACCCTGCTGGGCAGCGGCGCCATTCTCCCCGAGGTCATCAAGGCAGCGCAGGCGCTGTCATCCCAGGGAATTGCCTGCGATGTGATCAGCGTCACCAGCTGGAGCGAGCTCGCCCGCGACGGCAGGCGCTGCGAAGAGCAGGGCCTGCGCGGCGTGCAGGCACAAACGCCCCACATCACCGGGCTGCTTGGCCGCTGCGCGGGCCCCATTGTCGCGGCAAGCGATTACGTGCGGCTCGTGCCCGAATCCATCCGCGCCTACATCCCGGCCGCAAGACGCTATGTCACACTGGGCACAGATGGTTTTGGCCGCAGTGACACCCGCAGCGAGCTGCGGCGGTTTTTCGGCGTCGACGCCGGCAATATCGAGGCCGTCGCCCGCCATGTGCTGGATCATGCGGCTGCAGCGGCGGCCTGATCCGGAGGCTGCCGGACACGCGCCGGCAAAGTGATGTGACCCTTTGTAGCAGTTGCCCGCGCGGGGGCAAGGTAGCATGCTGTGTAAGATCTATCTTGGCCCCGCTACCATGGAGGGTTCCACATGCAGATCGCCCCCGCCACTGGCCGCTACCTGGTTCTGCTGTGCCAGGACAGGCCCCAGGAAGGCCTGGACCGACTGGCCAGCATCGTACAAGTCGAAACCGCCGGCAGGAAGCGTTCGGCGCGCAGGGCCGCACTGCGGCCGGGATGCGCGCTGGTCTTTGAGCGGATAGGCGCGGCTGTGGTGCATTGCCCGCCCGACAAGCCTGGGCTGCTTGCAGGGCTTGCCGCCGAGCGGGACGGCGCGGTTCTGGCTGTCGAACCCGAGCGGCTGGTATATGCGACGGTCGGCAGGCAGCGTGTTTCCATTCCCACACCCGTGGATGCGCCCTTGCCGCTGCGCACGCCGGCGCCTGCCCGCTTCCCTGCGCACGACCCCGTTCTGCTTGCCGCATACCTGCAAGGCTATCGGGATGGAGTCCAAGACCTTGCGCACCGCCTGGGCGAGACACCGGATACCCAGGGCGACGCCACGGTTGCTTTTGATGAATCCAAGGTCACCTGGGGGATACAGGCTGTTGGCGCGGATAAGTCCCGCTACACGGGAAAGGGGATACGGGTCGCCATTCTCGATACCGGCCTGGATCTGGCGCATCCCGATTTTGCGGGCCGCCGCCTCATTTCCCGCTCTTTCATAGAAGGCCAGACAGCACAAGACGGCAATGGCCACGGGACGCACTGCGCGGGTATCGCCGCAGGCAGCGCCGCTTCCGAATCGGGTATCCGCTATGGGGTGGCTGGCGAGGCCGGCCTGCATATCGGCAAGGTTCTCAGCGATGAGGGCAGCGGCGGCGATGGCGCTGTGCTTGAAGGCATAGACTGGGCCATTTCCAAAGGCTGCCAGATTATTTCAATGTCTCTGGGCAGCCCCGTCCAGCCCGGCCAGGCATATTCCAGGGTCTTTGAAGAGGTGGCGCGACGGGCGCTTGCAGCGGGATCCGTCATCATTGCCGCAGCCGGCAACGACAGCCATCGGCCCGATGACATCGCCCCTGTTTCGCATCCCGCCAATTGCCCCTCCATCATGGCCGTGGCCGCCCTGGACAACGGGCTCGCGGTGGCGCCCTTCTCCAGCGGCGGCATTGTAACGGGCGGGGGCGAGGTGGATATTGCCGCACCGGGGGTGGACATACTGTCGTCCTGGCCGGCTCCGGAACATTACAACCGCATTAGCGGTACCAGCATGGCGACGCCTTTCGTGGCTGGCGTGGCCGCGTTGCGCGCGCAGTCAGACAAAAGCCTGAGAGGCCAAGCCCTGCTTGCCAGCCTGACGCAAACCGCCAAACCGCTGGACGCACCGGCACGGGATGTCGGCGCCGGCATTGTTCAGGCTCCATAAGGGAATCGCTGTCATGGCACGCATCCGGCTCACAATTCTCGTACACGACAGCTGGCGCGACCGGTTTCCCGAGGTTGTCGGCAACTGCGAGCGGGCTGGCATGCTGGTAGAGCGACAGCTGGTGTCGGTTGGCATCATCATCGGCTCCATCGACCAGAATCAGGCCGCCACGCTGGAGCATATCGAAGGCGTATGCGCTGTGGAACCCGAGCATCTGAACAGGGCATCCGGCCTGGATGAGTCCGAGACCAGACACAGCGGCTGAAACGCGCGCAGGTCAAACCATCGAGCCCGCCTGCCGCAACCAGCCAGGGACGCATTCATCGGCATCTCGCGGATCATGAACGAAAAGCAGGTCGATTGAACCGCTCACGACCATTACAGAAGCTGCGATGTGCCGGTGATCCGAATCTCGGCCACGATCTTGTCATCGCGCTGGTCCAGCGAGAACTTGAATCTGTCGTCATAGAGCAAAGCCAGGCGGCGGCACAGATTACCCAGCCCGCCACCGCCTTTGCTAAGATCGAACGGCGCTTGCAGTTTGCCCGGATTGCTTACCTGAAGCACCAGTTCATCCCCGTGCATGCCCGCTTCTATATCAATGACAAAACTTTCATGTTCAGCGCGCATACTGTGCTTGATCGCGTTTTCCACCAACCCTTGCAAAGTCATGTGCGGCAGTTCTTTATCCAGCGTGGCCGGGTCGACGCGGCATCGGCACTCCAACAGGGCATCGAAGCGCAGCGCCAGAATGCGCGCATAGGTCTGTGCCGCCTCGATTTCCTCTTCCAGCCGACATAAACCACGCCCTCGCCTGTCCAGCGAATAGCGCAGGTAGGCGGCCAACCGGCGCGTCATTTCCTCCGCGATGGCCGGCCGATCGGAGATGTCGACCAGAATGGTATTAAGCGAGTTGAAAAGAAAATGCGGCTCTACCTGCTGCTGCAAACGCTCAAGCTCCAACCGCAAGGCGCGTGACTCAGCGTGCATTTTGGACATGCGCTCCGTGCGCGCGGCAAGCTCCGCCGACACGCCGAAGAATATCAGCGACCAGATAGACAACATGCCCATGTAATAAAAGAAGGCCAACTTGAACTGCTGATGCGGTACGGCCTCGATAATGTCCGGCACCATCATTTGATTGACGGCGTAGCCGGTCGCCGTCAACAGCGCCGACGCCCCTAGGCACAACAATATGACGCACACGCACACCAGCACCGGCGAGTGCGCTTTGGCATGGCGGCGCCAGTACAGCACCGCGGCCAGACTGGTCAGCGCAAACCCCTGGGATTCCTGGCAAAACGTCAGCCACATTGCCGCCTGGACGTTTTCAAATATCGCCAGCCGGCTGACAAAACCGACAATCCCAAAAATGCCCCACACCGCGATTTGCGCTCGCCAAAAGGCCCGCACCACGTCGCCGTGCTGAAAGTCCCGAGCTATCCATGTGGAATCCATACCCATACCATGCCTGCCAATGACACCCACAATGGGCAAAGCCTCAACTCGACACACAATATGGCCACGCTGCCTTCCAATATCTCCGTCAAATCATGACGACGGCAAGCAGCGGATCAAAATGGCATCATCATCTTCAACGTCCCGCTGTGGCTGCGAACATGCTTCGAGAACGCGCCATCGTATTGCAGGCGTAATTCCACCCCCCCGGTTTTCGTGATTTCCAGGCCCGCACCCACCCGGCCCACAACATCATCGATGGGCACCGAGGTATCAAACGTGCCAGCCCCCTGAGCGCCGCGCAGGCGGGCGCCGGCCGTCCAGTCGTCCTGCGAAAGAAAGGACACACCGGCATACATAAACGGCCGCAAGACCGCGCCGTTGTCCAGTTCGGCACGGCCACCGAATTCCACCATGGGCGACACGCCCAGCGTGAACTGGTCGCTGCTTTCCACCGCCAAGGCCAACGGATTGCTGCCCGATTCCTTGTAGCTCGACATACGGGTATAGCCGGCATCCAGATCCACATAGGGCTTCACATAGAAGTTGTCGTAGGCAAAGGTGCGCGCCGCCCGAAAACGGGCATTGAAACCATAAATGTCGGGGCTGCTGTCCAAGGTTTCCTGGTACCCTGGGATGCCAACCGCGCGGACCATATGATATGCGCCGTACCCGCCGCCGACAGCGGCTGAGAATGTCCAATCGCCTTGCTGGCGTTTGACCAATGCACCGATATAGCCGCTGTCGCCCTTGCCGCTGACCCGACCATCGCTGCCGCGCATGTGGCTGTTGTCATAAGCAACCGAACCACCCACAAACCAGCCTGGGCTGACTTCTTTCTGCCCGCCAAACTGATACGCCATCGTGCTGTAATGGAATCCCGATATATCGCTGCTTGCGTCCTGCGTCGCGGTGCGTCCGGTGACCTGCCCCCAGAAACAATCCCTTTCTTGTGTCATCGCATCCTCGCCCTCAAAGCCTGGGCATGACATCATGGCGCTGGTAAAGCGCGCCAGATTGGCTGCAGACTGCGCAGCAGGCGCCAGGGTGACGCCGGGCGAGAGTTGCGAGATGCTGTCGCGGTAGCTACTGGCGCCTTGCCGCGAAGCCGTATCCAGATACGCGAACAATGGCGCCAGGGCTGTATTTCCACCTAGATCCCAATTGCGCTGCAAGTGCTCGGCAACCTGCTGGTGGTTGCCTCCCAGCCCCATGCCCGGCGCGGCAAAGTCCGCCGATGCGACACGGATGCGGGTATCTTTTCCCACCTGCCGCAGGTCATAATCGAAGACCGGGCTGTCGACTGCCTGCAAGACGCCCTGGGTACTGCCCTGCACTGTCAACACCGTCAGCTCGCGCTCGGGCAGCAGTGTATGCGCCGATACGTCCACCTGACCAGCCAGGCTGGCATCGCCTTGCACGATCATGCGTGCAGCACGCAAGCCAGCAAAATCCACGTCCGTGCGCAGCACGCCGCTGTCGGTTTGCTTGAAGTTACCGGTAACGGTCAAGGGCTTGAAACTGCCCGGCTCGCCAATGACAAGCAGGCCCGAATTATTGACATCCGCCTTGTACTCGTCGGCATCGATGACGACACCGCCTTCTTTGTTGTTGAGGATGCAGGCCTTGTCGCTGTCACTTGCGTTGCAGATGATATTGCCTTTGATCGTGCCGGAATTGTCGACGGTCAGGCTGTTCGTCCTGACTTCCCGCCTGGTGTCGTAGCGCACTGCCGTTTTTGAGAGCGCGCTGACCATGCCGCCAGCGTTGATCGTCAGGCGATTGACATTATATGTGTCTGATTGTGCAGCCCCCTCGGAGACCCAGACGCCGCTACCCTCACCCGAGCCGCCTTGAACAGTGCCATTCACGGTCACATTGACCGGATGCCCCCCTGGCGCGGCATCGCCACCGTCGCCCTGCGCGAATATGCCCGTAGAGTCCACGCCATTCACGGCAATAGTGCCGGATTGCGTCACGGAAACGACATGGGAAAACCCACCCGAACCTACGGACCCGGCAAACCCGCCCGCTGAACCACCCGCCAGACCACCGCCGCCGCCAATCGATTGCGCCACGATGCCGTGTGCATTGGCTCCCCAGGTTTGCAAATCACCATCGAACGCGACATCGACTTCCTCGCCCAAGGAATTATTGGCGACGCTGCTCCCAGACTTGATATAAGCCGACTTCCCATCCAGACGGATCGCCTGCGCCGTGTCGCCCACGATGCCGCCACCGCCGCCGATGGACTGGGCAACAATACCGTGCGCACCATCGCCTCTTGTCGTGATGGTCCCTGTCAGTTTCAGATCTATATACCCTCCCACCGACACACTGTCATTAATGCTGGAACCCAGCGTGACCGATCCGAGGTTGTCCGCCGAACCGGCGCTCACGATACCGCCGCCACCGCCGATGGACTGCGCCACCACCCCCATCGCCCTGTCACCGTATGTATTGAGCTTCAGACCCATTGCAGCATGAATAGAGTACGCCTGGGAATTATGTGTACCGGTCGCATCCGATGCATTGGCGCTGCCTGCGTGCAGATCAAGCTGATGGCTGCCGACATCCCCGGCCGAGGTCGTGCTCCCCGCCATGGCGATGCCGCCGCCACCGCCAATGGACTGAAGAACCAGGCCGTGGGCGCTATCGCCGGCTGTCGTGATCGTGCTCCAGCTGCCATCGTTGACGACGATTTTGCCGCCACTGCCCGCATGGCTCCCTCGGGCGCCAGCCGAAATCACACCGTGCGCGCGTGGCGAACCCGATGCCGTCATGCCACCGCCGCCACCGATGGATTGCAGCACAATACCCATTGCGCCATACCCTTCGGTGCTGACATGATTGCCGTTGTTGTTGTCATTGGCGTTGCCGTTCAAAAAGGCCGTGATCGTCCCGCCATCGCCGCCGGCGCCGCCGCGGCCACCTGCCGCCAGCGTCAACTGTGACGACGAGAGGCTGGAAGATGCGCTGGACGCGCCACCCACGCCACCGCCGCCGCCTATCGACTGCACCACGATTGCATCGGCATAATCGCCATAGGTATGGGTATTGCCGCCCAGATCCAGGGCATCGCTGTCGCTGCCGATAGCGCCGCCGTGCCCGCCATCGCCGCCGCTGCCGCCCAGATAAGCATCAAGGTGATACTTGACGCCGGAATCATTGAACGGCGCTGGACGCTCCTCATCGTCCTCGCTGTCGCCACCGACTGCGCCGCCCACGCCACCACCGCCCCCCACGCTTTGCACCAGCAGGCCGTCTGCATCGGCCCCATGCGTGGTGATGATCCCTCTATGGCTCACATGGATCGTGCCGCCATCACCGCCCCCAGGGCCGCTGCGGCCAAGCGATACGCTGGCGCCGACGTCCACGTCGGTGGGCTCGCCGCCCTCTGCGCCGCCCGCGCTGCCAGTGAAATTGAAGCCGATCTGGCCGCCTTGCGATACACCGCCTCCGCCACCGATGGATTGCACAAGCGCACCCCGCGCGCCATCGCCGGAGGTGACGAGCGCGCTGCCTGCATCCAGCTCCAGATTGACCGTCCCGCCATTGCCGCCGTTCCCGCCGGAACCGCCCAGCGCGGTTGTGTAGGAAATAGAGGCATCCGTATGGAAGGTATTGCCGGTGGCCGACCCGATTCCGCCGGAACCTCCGCCGCCGCCCACGCTTTGCAGCAGGATCGCATTGGCGTAATGGCCCGAAGTGGTGATCTGAGAGCCTTGCAAGGTATTGTTGGCCGTGCCGCCGCTGCCGCCACTGCCACCCGAGCCTCCCAGAGAAGAGGCGATCGTGGCGCCGAAGGACTGTCCGGATCCGCTGACCACCGAGGCCGTCGCGGACGCGCTGCCGCCAATACCACCGCCGCCGCCTATGGACTGCACCACCACGCCCTGGGAATTGTCGCCATGTGTGGTGAGCAAGGCGTTGTTCAAGACAGAAGAGGCCGAACCGCCCCAGCCACCATTGCCTCCCGTGCCGCCGAGCGCGTAACTGGCCGCTATGCCGACCGGCACTTCCCCGTCGGGCACCGACAGCGTCAGCGCTCTGGCCACCGAGTCTCCGCCCGCGCCGCCACCGCCACCGATCGATTGCACGACCACGGCGTTTGCATCACCGTCCAGGGTGCCCTGGGCGTTGGTGGTAATGGATGCATTGGAAACATTGACGGCTGCCTCGCCCCCCGAACCGCCGGATGCCCCCGAACCACCCACCGCCACCGCCATGGAGAAGCCGACACCGGCATCGTACGCCGATGCCGCGCCGCCCGAACCGCCGCCGCCACCGATGGACTGCGCAATCAGGCCGTGCGCATGGTCTCCTTCGGTCTGCACCCCATAGCCATTGACCTCGACCGTAGCCTTGCCGCCAGCGCCGCCGCCCGAACCTTCTCCGCCGATGACGGCCACGCCATTGGCCCCGCCGCCGTCACCTCCGCCGCCGCCGATGGACTGCGCCAACATGCCATAGGCACCCGCACCATGTGTCTTCAGGACATTGTCTGACTGCTTGAGGCTCACCTCGCCACCCGCCTTGGCGGTGCCACCGGCGCCGCCCACCGCGCTGATACCGGAAGCTTTCCCGCCAATGCCGCCTCCGCCGCTGATGGATTGCCCGACGATCCCGTGCGACGACGCGCCATGTGTCTCGATCACCGAGTGGTTATCGATTTCGACCTTGCCGCTGGCTCCGCCATTTCCGCCATCGTTGGCGGGGTGATAGATCCATGAGAACTGATCGCCGGTATTGCCGCCGATACCGCCCATGGATTGCCCCAGAATGCCGATGGAATTATCGCCCTGGGTCAGAATCGAGGCATTGCTGGCTGTATAGATCTGAATCTTCCCGCCGGAACCACCATCGCCCGCCTGGTTCCCCGAAAAATCAATGATGCTGCCGCTATCGCCCCACGCGCCGCCACTGCCGCCCTGGCTGCGCGCGACGATACCGTGAGATTGCACGCCATCGGTGGTGATCTTGGCATCATCGAGCAACTGTATGTTGGCGGCACCGCCTCCACCGCCGTTACCGCCATCGCTTTCATTGCGGCCGCGACCGCCTGTGCCGCCCCAGAGTGTCAGATTGACACCCGGCAGATAATCGCCCTGGGTGCTTATCGACGAGCCGCTGGTCATGTAAATATTGACCAGAATATTGTCCTGTGTGCTGATGGACGAGCCGCCATCGCCGGATGGCTTTGCTGTGCCAAACTGATATTCGTCGCTTGAGCCATCCCCACCGTCGCCTCCCCAGCCTGTCATGACGATGCCGCCGGACAGCGACGACAGGCCGGCGGGCGCCGACACGGAATCACTGACCACCGTCACCGGACCACTGTTGCTGATCATCATCTGGCCGAAGTCGCCACCCGCTCCCCCTGGATCGCCGCCGTCCTCGGAGGTCTGGCCGTTCCCGCCCTGGGTTAGCAGGTAGAGACCTCGCACGCCGTCTGACAGATCCGATCCGTTGGCTGTGACCTTCACCGTGCCCCGATTGCTGACGAGAGATTGTCCGCCCGGATTCACATCGCCGCCATCCCCGCCGTCGTGGCCGCCATTGCCGCCGATGGCTTGCGCGCCCATGCCCCATGCATACTTGCCCGCGTTGCTGGAGGACACATCAATCACGCCATAGTTGGTGACGGACAACACCCCTGCATTGCCAGCGTTCCCGCCCTCCTGGTTGCCGGTGCCGAACGTGGAATCATCCTGTCTGCCGCCATTGCCTCCTATCGTCGCGGCATAAATGCCGACGCCGCCATAGGGCATGTTACGCACATCGATATCGCCCCTGTTGTAGACACTGACATATGCTCCGACGCCACCATCGCCACCATCGCCGCCGTCTATTCCCCCGTCCGCATTGCCGCCATTGCCTCCAACGGAAGCGGCATAGATGCCGAACATTGCGCCCGTATCGTCCCAGATGCCCGGTGCATCGCCCGAAGCGCCCGACGCAGGCGCCTGCGTCGCCGACAGCTTGGCGCCACTGTTGTTGGATATCTGAATCTTGCCCCCATCCCCACCCCTGAAGCCATCGTCGCCGCTGGACGCGCTGGGGCCTGTGCCATTCTCTCCCCGCAGACGAACCATGATTGGCGGCGTATCCGGCCCCAACGAAGCATAGTTATCGACCCTATAGTCGCCGCCTGAGTTACCCGCATGCAAGCCTTCGGTGTCATTGATGAAATCAACGATGATCTGTTGGCCCGCGCCACCCATATCCGCCGACACGTTACAAACCACGGCATCGCTGGAACTGCCCGCCGGGCAATCGACCACCGCCCAGACTGGTTGCGCCATCAGCATGCCGATGGCTGTCATCGACATCAGAGAAACGGGCCGTGGCAGGTGATGGTGAAGCGGCATCAGTTGCGCGCGCTCAGCCGACGTTATGTTTTTGTCTCTTGTTGATTTATGCGTTGTTTTCATCTCAGGTCCTTTACAAAAGTCCTGAGCACTGCGGCATCTGTATGGCCTTACAGGGCTCGGGCTTTCGTATACATGACAGCTCGTCCCTTGTTTGCGGGTAAGAGCACAGCACTGAGCCACTGCCTGCCCAGCTTGTCCTAGTCGACACAATGGCCGATTTTTATCATCGGATAACAAGCTGTGGCTGAATTTTTCGATGAATCAACAATTTTCGTCGACCAAACAGCACAGGCCGACGCCTGGCGCCCTTCCATGGCGCCGCTTTGTCATGGCAAACAAAAAGCCCGCAGAGCGTTCAGCTGTGCGGGCGGTGTAACCAACTTCGACCAGCCTGGCCCAGAGCTGCCTGTTCGAGTTGGTCTTCGGCCATCATGCCTCGTCTTCGGGAATCGGGGCGTCCTGCATTTCGGCTTCGATTTCTTCCGTACTGGGTAATTTATTCACCAACGCCTGGGGCAATTTCCGCAATAGCTGGTACTGCGCGACGCCAATAGGCTTGTCTATGCCTGACAGGGCATATTCGGCGACCAATCTGTTTTGCTGCTTGCACAGCAGTAGCCCTATGGTAGGCCTGTCATCTTCCGCCTTGATTTGCGCGTCCACCGCAGAGAGATAAAAATTCAGTTGCCCCGCATGTTCTGGTTTGAAAGCGGTGGCCTTGAGCTCTACCACGACATAGCATTTCAGGCGTGTGTGATAAAACAGCAGGTCAATGAAAAACTCGTCGCCCGCAACCTCCAGCCTGAATTGACGCCCCACGAACGCAAAGCCTGCTCCCAGTTCGAGCAGGAAGCGGGTAATGTGCTGAATCAGGCCGT
>Ga0182738_1003053_pt1 | contig 19391 bp, 10 predicted proteins | sample eDN5th30CBELigMG_FD_128876 | JGI IMG/M metagenome (GOLD analysis project Ga0182738, IMG submission 128876) | Enriched Miracle-Growth compost microbial communities from Emeryville, California, USA - eDNA 5th pass 30_C BE-Lig MG (version 2)... ... | reverse complement strand
TGCCGCCGCGCAAAACGGCGGCATTGCCGCTTTTGAGGCATAAGATAGCGGCATCCACCGTGACATTGGGGCGCGATTCATAGATGATTCCCACCACGCCGAGCGGCGTGCGCACCTGTTCCAGCTTAAGCCCATTGGGGCGCGTCCAGCCGCTGACCACGCGGTTGACGGGATCGGGCAGGGCAGCCACCTGGCGGCATCCTTCCGCCATATCTTCGATGCGCCCCGGTGTCAGCCGCAGGCGATCGATCATCGCTTCGCCCAATCCCTTTTCCCGTCCATGAGCCAGATCTTTTTCGTTGGCCTCAAAAATGCGCTGGCTGTTTTCCAGCAATGCGACGGCCATGGCATTGAGCGCGTTATCCTTGACGGCGCTTGATAAAGTGCGCAGTCTGGCCGTGGCGCTTTTAGCCCGGCGCGCTTTGTGTTCCACTTGTTCCTGGACAGTACTTTCACTCATGATCATTCTCGTATAAAAGTACTTTTACAAGAACCGCAAAAGTACTTTTGCTAATTAGGTTGATAAAGATAGTTTACAATGGCCCGCGCCGCGCGTGCTTTTCATCGATTCATCATGAACGTCGCGGTGCGTTCAAAATATTGCAGCAGAACATCCTCGATTTCCTGCGGCAATTGTTCCGCCTGCACTGCTGCACGCATGTGCCGCATCCACGCATCGCGTTCGGCCAGTCCGATGGCAAAAGGCATGTGCCGCATGCGCATACGCGGGTGGCCCCGCAATTCATGATAAGTGCGCGGCCCGCCGAAATACTGAATTAAAAATAATTCGAGATGCAAAATGCTTTCCGTCAGATCTTCGGGATACATAGGACGCAAAACCGGATCATTTTCCACGTCCGCATAAAAGCGCCGCACCATGCGCTGAAACGGCGCATCGCCGCCGACTATTTCGTAGACAGTTTTCACTTCAAGATTCATAGATACAAACTTCCCATATTCAATCTTGGCATTTTCGCGGAGGGGAGGCAAGTCGGAGTAATGTGCAAAAATATCTGTAGCGATAAAAGTACTTTTTGATGAATATTCGGTTTCTATCAATATTCAGAAACGAGGCCTGTCGAGCCTCTGATAATTAGTTGGGGAGGAATCGATTGGGCTTGTGGGACATACTGCTCATTGGAGGTTTGAGAGTCAATGATTTCAAGCAATCGTTTCACTGCAACTTGTCCCATTTTTTCATAATTGGGAGCGATCGTCGTTAACGAAGGATAAACATATTCGCCCATGCTGATGCCGTCATACCCGATGATGGACAAATCGTCCGGCAACTTCCAGCCTTGCGATTGCAGGTAGCTTTGGAAACCGATAGCGACTTCATCACTGGAACAAATCAGCGCGGTGATACGTTCGGCAAATGCGGACAATTGCGACATCGCGTTTTTCAATGCCAGATGGCTTTCGGGCTGATACATGTAGTCTTTTTTGCCAGAATGAGGAGGTATTGATGCAGCAGGTGGCTTTTGATTTGTCCAGGGAATGTGATATTGCGACGATAGTCCCAATTGTTTGGCCGCCGCGATCCAGCCTTTGTGTTTGTGAGCCTCACTGGGATTAAGCCGATGGTGATCACCCAGATAGGCAATGTGACGATGCCCCTGCTGAATTAAATAATTGCCGGCCTGTAAATAGGCTTCTTTGAAGTCAACCTGAACGACATCGATCCATCTCGCGGCGGCGGCAGAAACCGGCTGAAGGGCGACAATGGGAACATGACTGCGGATTTCGGCATAATAACGAGGCCAGCTTTTTTGAAGATCCAGACCGGGACTAATAAACCCTGCCAACATGTGCGGTGGTGGGAATGGTGCAAGTGTCGTTTTGCTGGCCAGATGTTGGGCATCCAGAAAAATAGCATCGTATTTATGTTGTAATACCTGTCGGTGAACCGCCACTAAAAAGCGATTGAGATAAGGATGTTCCGTGAAATGGACGGCCATGCCGATCATCGTAGAAGTGTTCTGACTCAGCATGCGCGCGGCGGTATTGGCGCGATAGCCCAGGCGCTCGGCGATTTCCCTTACGCGTTGTTGCGTGGCTTCAGGATAAATATGCCCGTTGCCACCTCGCAGAATTCGAGAAACTGTCGAGGGGGAAATTTCCGCTTCTACCGCGATGTCATAAATGGTAACTTTTGCCATGAGCCGTGTGATGAATGATGAGTGAGAACTTCTAACGCATTTCAAGATGCTCTGGAAGTATCGTTATTTAACTTACTAAAAAGATACCGCAAGAGGCAACCGGTTGCCTCTTGCGGTATCTTTAATAGAGTTAATGATGAAGTAAAGAAACATTATTATGACGAACAACAGGAGAGGATTTATGATGAAGTCTATTTTGTTATCAAACATATAAATATATATTATTAATGTTCCCGTTTAAAAAAACCGAACATGTGGCATAATTAACCCATGAGGCAATCGGTTGCCTTGCGGGTTAATATGGAGTTAAGGAGAGCTACAATGGATACAAGGAAGGACGAGACAAACAGGGTGGAAGAAGTTATCGCGAGAAGGACATTTCCAAAATGCACTGCATTTACTTTGATAGAACTTCTTGTTGTTATTGCAATTATCAGTATTCTTGCTGCGATATTATTTCCCGTGTTTGCGAGAGCCAGAGATAATGCGCGGCGCGCTAGTTGCATTAGCAATCTCAAACAGATTGGGCTGGGCATGATGATGTATGTGCAGGATTATGATGAACGGTTTCCTCCTATCTTCACGACAGGCAATACCGCCCTTCCGCCGGATGGGCAGGACTTCTATCCAGGTGCAGGATATTGGTTCTGGCAACAAATCATTCACCCTTATGTGAAAAGCGATCAGTTGTTTTTTTGTCCCAGTAGTCCTTCAGGTATCGGGGCGGACATTCCTTCACTGGGCAGCAGTAATCCCTATGCGCCGATGTTAAATGCAAACTACGGGTATAACGACAATATTGCTCTTGATGCCGGTCCATCGCTTACCCAGTCGGCCATTCGTGATGCGTCTGGAACCTATTTGTTCATGGAATTTGGATTGTATTATTTTGCACAAAGTTTTTTGAAAACTGCCGATTATACAAACTCAGGATACATTTCTGGTGCGGGTTTATATGGCAGAGAATGCAGCATGACGGAAACTCCGGAATTTAAATCAGATTGTGAAAAGGGGCGACATTTTGGCGGCGTTACTGTAGGATTTGCCGATGGTCATGTCAAATGGCTCAGAACCGACAAAATCCTGACTGAGGGCGCTGATGATTATGGCGCATGGAACCCTTTAGTCGATCATCAGTAATAAAAGTACTTTTACACAAACTCTGATATACAGTAAGGAAAATTATGTATAAGAAAAAGAATTTGAACATCCTCATTCCTGCGGTGACGTTGTTTGCTGTCACTGTTATTGCAGGTGGTGCGAAGTTTATGAAACACGATTTCGCTCTGGCGCAAAATGAGATGTTGACAACAAAAGGACGTAAAATTTACTTTGCAGAAAACTTTCGAAATTACACCGATAAAGCGCCCGATTGTGTGGATGACGCCGGCATCAATATTGGCAACGATCCGATCTGGTCGGGGCTGGCCGAGGCCAATGTTAACATGGAGAAGTCAGGTTTCATCTTTAAGAAATTTTCTCCCTTGAATGGCGTTTCCGGCCTCACTAATTATGACGTATTGTTTCAGTTTCGTTTGCGTGGTGATGAAAATACCCCCGATAATTTTGAGCTGTATTTGCGCAATAGTATCAATGGAAAAAATGGCGATATCATCGTCGGTATTTCTTCGGATGCAATCAAACTTTCCAGCAACGACATAAAGCCCGCTGTGACAGGTGAGACAAAATTGCCTTTTGAAATAGCTAAAAACCAATGGCACACTGCCGTCGTCACGGTGCGCGGCGGAAAGCTGGCTGTTTTTATTGATGATAACAGAGTGATGCAGCAAATTGTCCAGGTTACTGTCCCCAATGCGCCCAGTGCCGGGATTAATTTCTATGGTTTTAAGGGCAGTCCTTTCAGCATTACCAATATCATTCTGCGCGATCCCGCGCCTTTGCCGGATCATACCATTACCAACATTCTTCCCGCTTCGCTGAAGATCGATGAAGCTGCTTTCAAAAAAGGCACAACGGTAACTGTTCCCGCCAACGATATCTTTGGCGCCACCCTGCGCACCGGCCTCGAAAAAGATGCCGTGAAAATGACTATTAATTGGAATGATGGGAAAACCAACGACATTATTTTCGATAGCGTGGGAGTGCCAGATCAGCGTAAAGTCACAAAAGATGGTAAAGCGGTTACGGAAAAATTTGAGCGCCCAGACGCGGTGATTCAAATCAAAGGCATCGGTGGCGAGAAGACGCAGATCAATTATCACATTCGTCCGCTATTGCGACGTTATAAAAGCAGTTATAGTGTGACCGATACATATCGAGATATCGTTCGTGATTGGAACTTGCTGCCAGGCGCATCCAAGCACCCGCTCAAAGTGGCCTTGCGAAAAACAGCTGGCGGTGTGGATATTTATCTGGATGGATCTTATGCGGGAAGTATTGCCGGCGATAGTGTGAAGAATGCCGTTTTCACGCTTTCGTCAACTGCATCGATCGGCCAGCCGATTTCGTTGCAACGAAAATATGATCCGCAAAAGTACTTGCCGTTAGATGTCGCTGCGCAGGATATGGCAAAATCTTTTGCCGGCGCGGATGTGTCTCTCAAAGCGGGGCTTTCGGAAGTTGGCAATATTCCGATGTATGTTTCTTCTGGCTCCGGCAGCGCCGATATTGGATTGACACGTCAAGGCCAGGGCAACTGGGCGCTTGAAGTGGATGAATATCTGGCGCGTTCGCCATTTGATGGCCTGCTCAGCGAAGTACATTTCACGGTGCCCGGAGGTGTTCCCTACACCAGGGCATGGGTGCTTTGCGCAGTGGATCCCGATCCGGCCAAAGAGCCCATTCTCACCACGCGTATCACTCACTATGTGGAAAACGGCATTGGCGGGAATTTGGTTGCTGATACCACTGTTGGCCTTCCTCGTGGAAAGGAGAAACCGGCTGACGGTGTGAAACAAGTGGGAACCGTTTCGCTCCATAAGCAAGGGAAGAAAATAGATGTGCCGCTTTATCTGGTGGAAGTGCCGTTAAAGAGCGGGGAAATTCTCGATCAATATAACCATTCATCCATGGATTTCGAATTCTTTGGCAAGCCGTGGAAGAATTTTGAACAGATCGATAAATCGATGAAACCCGATCCCCATTCCACCAGCGCTGTGCAGGTTTTTGGCGCCACGCTTGAAAAGTCACCAGTTAGCATGAATTTGGTGCAGGCTCAACCCGGCAATGTTTTTGCCAACAACGAGACAGCCGAAACTACGGCAGTGCTGAATTCATTTGTTCCCGCCCAGGGAAAGCTCGTCTGGAATATTTATGACGTGGACGGAAAAAAGGTAAATGGGGGTTCGGCCGATTATCATTTTTCTAAATCAGGAGAAGAGAAAAAAGTACTTTTACCGCTTAAAATGCCTGACTTGGGTTGGTATCGATTACTCATCTCCGCTAAGGATCAACAGGGTCACACCTTGTTTACGCATCCGGCCAGCTTTGCATTGCTCGGTAAAGATTTACGCAAAGCCAAATACAATTCGCCCTATGCGACCTGGTGGTTTGACGGAACCCACAATACGCCCAAGGATTTAAATTTCGCCGGTCCTATTATGTTTAAAGCGGGTATTCGCAAAGCAGGTTGGACCGGTCATACAGAAGCGGAAATGGCGCAGTGGTATATCACCAAACCGCAAATTGGAATGCCGTTTAAATTTGACGATCTTAAAGATCCTCAGAAGGCTTTGGAGAAGGCTAAACCTCTCATCGAGAAAGCCTTGAAAGATTATCCACATTTACGTGAAGTAGATATTTTTCACGAAAGCGGCCCAGGCAATGATATGCCGATGGAGTTAATCGGACTCAAACCGAATAACCAAACGCCGGATCGTATTGCTTATGAAAAAAGATATGCTGATTTATTGAACATGGCGGGCGCGTTTTTCCGCAAGAACTTCCCTCAGCTAAAACTGGTAGTTGGTAATAATAGCGCATCAGCGGCTAATATCGCGGCGATCTTGCGGCATGGCGGAAACCCGGATTACATCGATTACATCGGCATTGAAGCGCCGTCCCAAGTGTATATTCCAGAAAAGCTCCAGGAATGGTCATTGCAGGGAATGCACATTGCCATCGATACTGCAAAAGTACTTTCCGGTCGGGATATTCCGGCTACCGGTTGTTACGAATTTACCTATCGCTCTGAACGCGACATGGGCCAGCAGCAACAGGCCGAATGGTATGCGCGCGATGTTCTCATCAGCCTGGCCAATAAATTCACCACCATCAGTCCCGGCATTTTGTTTGACACCAGCAATGCCTATTACAACGGTCTGTGGGGCGGCAGCGGCATATTGGAACGGGCTCCTTACGGTTATCCCAAAAAATCCTATGTGGCTTATGCGACGTTGACAAATGTGTTGGATCAAGTAACTTTCAAACGCCAGATTCCGACCGGTTCTTCCACTGTTTATGCGGTGGAATTCAATCGTGCCGATCAAAAATTAGCCACCGCATTGTGGGCGGCGCGCGGCGATGCCGATTTCACGATGACCTTTTCCGGCGATACTCCCGTGAAGGTGGTCGAGATGTATGGCCGCACTCGTGAGTTAAAAACCACTGACGGCAAACTCACGGTGAAAGCCGGTGTGCGTCCGGTTTACCTGGTGGCGGATAAAGAGATTAAAACGATTACTCTCAGTAACCGTACTTTTCTGGAGGATGAAATCAGAGCCAAACTCTCCACCGTTGCAGCGCCTTTGAATAATATTCAAGACGTGGCAATAGACAAAGAAAATAGCTTGGATACGCCCAAAGTATTTCCGTTGCAAACGCCTATTCGGCAATTGGGAGATTTCGATTTGCGCCAGGTCACTGATGAACAAAAAGGGAACGCTCTCGAATTACAACTGAATACATCTAAAAATCCCAAGCTCAGTAAATACATCACGGAATACACCACGCTTCGCCTTAAAAATCCTGTGCCTATCAGCGGCAATCCGGCTGCTTTGGGGGTCTGGGTAAAAGGCAATTCCAACTGGGGACGCGTGATGTTTGAAATCGAAGATGCGCAGGGAGAAATCTGGCGTTCGATCGGCACTGGCGGCTGGGGCTGCGATGTTCTTGATTGGCCGGGTCATCTTTCGGTCAATTTTGATGGTTGGAATTTCCTTTCCATCCCTTTGCGAGACTCCACACTTTTTCATGATCACAGTCCTGGACCGGTATTGGAACAATGGGTTTCCGGCGGCGGTGATAAGCAGATGGAATATCCTATTAAAGTTCGCGCATTGATGGTAGAAATGAATCGACAGCCATTGGATTTAATCGATTTCAAAACAGCGAATCCGGTAATCCGATTGAAGGATGTTAGCGGGATTTACGAGCAGTAACATGCCGTTCGTCATCCTCGCGCAGGCGGGGATCCAGCGCGTAAAAGTACTTTTATGTCCTGGATTCCCGGTAACGACATTCGGGAATGACAGCATTATATGAAGTGCAAAAAGTGTATAAGTTGTAGACGTGTGGAAAAGTGCTTTTATATCTAAAAATATGCATAAAAATAAATCTCAAATACCTTTACCACCCTGCGGCATTTTTATTGGTAGCGGCGTCTATCCAATGAGCAAGGATTATTTGCTTTGCACCTTGCACGGCCATCAATCGTGGATGCCGCAGAACTTTTCGCAGCAGGAAATGATCGAGAAAATTGTGGAAGATAATCAGGGCAACCTGGCGCAGCTCTGGGGCAATGCCCGGGGTTATGCAGCTTCCACGATTGCCGAATGGCAGTATGCGTTAGATGAAATTGACATCCATGTGCCGGAGCCGGATTGGAAAAATGAGAAGTATTTGAAAGCCAGCGAATGTGCGGAAATACAAAATCATCCAGAGCGCAATGGCGCGGGGATTCTGCGTTTTATTCAAAAGGCTGCGGAAAAAGAGATATACACATTGCTGATTTACGTCAATGCCAACAAGCAATGGTCAGGTCAATTTCAGGACGCGGGAAAGTACTATTTGGGTTATGACTTTGGAGAACGTTATACCTTTCGATTAGATGAAGCCAGCATCAAAGATAAGAAGCTGGAAGAAGTGACGTTACGAATGTTAGGTGATGATCTGATTGATCGCGTGCGCCAGCATGTAGATGAGCGGCACGCAGCTGGTTGGGGGAATGTGATGGCGACCAGTTGCAATTTTTATATTGATTATGAAATCGCCGCTGGCGCCGATGTGCCGCTGTTGGAGGATTTTGCTTTCCAGCATTTAAATCTGGCGTCGGCGCTGTCGCGTGGATTATACCGCCAATTTAATTTGCCGTTATGGGGATCGCACATGGCGCATGAGCATTATTCGTGGATTCCTAACGCCAGCGAACATAAATGGAATTTGCTGAAAGCGGCCATGTATCAAAAATACATGAGCGGCTGCAAAATTATTATTAACGAAAGCGGCAACTGGTTTGTAGAGGCGTCGCTTTGCGAAGATTCTCCCAAATTTGAATTTCCCCGAGTTCCACTTGCTCATTCTGACGTTGATTGGGGAGGCGCTAAACCCGTCAAATTTATTCCCTATATCGAAGAAGCGCAAAAGTACTTTTCCAAGATCAATTATGATGCGCCGATTCCGCGGCGCTATCGAAAAGAAATTTCTGATTTCTATGATTTCGTTAAAGCGAACGGCACGCCGCAAGGGCAACCGGAAAGTACCTTGGCTATTGCCAAAGGAAACAATGATTTATGCAATCATCGTTTTAGTCCACAATACGCCATTGCCGGAGCTTATGCGCTCGCTGATAAAAATCCGGCGTGGTTTGAAGGCGTGCCAGAGCGTGGTTGGGAAATTGTGAAAAAGGTATTTTACCCAACACCCAATATCATCGATCCCTATGAAAATGCCTTTCTTTCTGGCACGCCGTTTGGGCAAGTTGATATTGTGAGTTTTGTGCAGGATAAAATGGATGCCGCGTTTTTAAACGCCCATTACAAAGCCCTGCTTTTTGCCGGTTGGAATACCTCCTCGAATGCGCAATATGAAATTCTCAAAAGCTATGTTGTGAGCGGTGGAATTTTATTCATTTCGATTCCCCAACTTTCCACAAATACCACGCGCAACTTTGGCGATTATGACGTTAATGAATTGGTGAACGGAGGCGATTTTTCCGAATTGTGCGGCGTAAAAGTACTTTCACGCGGTAAGAGAATTTATTGGGCAACCGCGCCGGATAATAATAGCGAATTAGGTTTTACATTTCCTCGCCGCTTGGGCATTTTAGCGACGCCGATGGGAAATGTAGAAATTACCGATCCAAATATCGAGATTCTTGCAGTGGATGATGAGGAAGCGGATCCGCTGGTTTTGCGCCACAAATTGGGCAAAGGAGAAGTGTATTTTCTCAATTCCTGGGCTTATCCTGGCGCCTTCGATCAGGATTTTGGCCCGGGAAGTACGCGGCATTCGCCGGGATTGGTGGGAATGATTTATCGTCATATTGCCAAAAGAACGCGTGGCACTGTTTGGATAACAGACGACAAAGATGAGCCGCGCGAGGAATGTGAATATATCAATGTTTCCTATTTTCCGGAAGCTCAAAAGATATACTTATTCAACATCGACTTTCAACAGCCACATTCGTGTTATTTACATCAACCTGGGAAAGTGGATTATATAGAATTGAAGCCGGGTGAATTTAGGTCGATATAATTAATAGGGTAAAAGTACTTTTATATGTCATCCCCCGTTTTCGCTATCACTGAACAGGCACGGCAAACGCCGGTTGTTTTTGAAGCTGACTTGTGCATTGTTGGCGGTTCCTGCACGGGAATTTTTGCGGCGGTGCGTGCAGCGCGGATGGGTTTGAAAGTAGCAGTGGTGGAACAAAACACGCTCTTTGGCGGCATGGCGGTGGCGGCGCAGGTGAACGTGTGGAATTCCACATTCGATGCATTTCATGAGCAGCGCATTATTGGCGGATTGACGATTGAAGTGGTGGAGCGTCTGCGAAAGCGTGGTGCTGTGCAGGAAATACCACCAGGTAAACGCAATCAGTTTTATTTTAATTCTGCGGAACTGTGTGTGGAATTAGACGAGCTGGTGCGCGAGCATCATATCCGCCCATTTTTGTGTGGCCGCGTAGTGGCGGCAGTGCGAGAAGGCAATCGCGTTGATGCTGTTATCATTGAAGATAAATCCGGCCGTCGCGCTATCCGCGCACATCAATTTATTGATGCTTCCGGCGAAGGTGATTTAATCCGCCGCGCCGGATTCGCCGCATATCAACGGGATCAATTGCAACCAGCAAATTTGCAGGCATTGATTTATGGCTTTGACGAATTGAAGGGCGATTATGTGCGCCAGGCTATCAAAAATCGCGCTGCTGAATTCGATTATCCGCGCGACAACAGCACGCCGTGGTTGATGAATTGGCCGGGCGCACCGGGAATTTATAATACATTTGGTGCGCGCCTAAATGGCGTGGATGCATCTAATGCCGATGATTTAACTGCCACCTTAATGGAAGCGCGTCGTATTCATCGCGCTTTGCTGGACATGGTAAAATCCGAAAGCGGTGGCCAGCAACTTAATATTGTGGCCTGGGCGCATGCGTTGGGAGTGCGCGAAACCTGGCATGCACATTGTTTGCACCAATTGACGGCGGATGAGTTATTGCATGGTGAAAATTTTCCCGATGCCATTGCCAACGGCACATATCCCATTGATGTGCATTCGCCCGAAGGGACTTTTCTGCGCTATTTGGATGGCCGCGAAGAAACGGTTCAGCGCGATGGCACACAACATTGGAGACGTTGGCGCGATAAAAGTACTTTTACGCCGCGTTGTTATCATATTCCGTATCGCTCATTAGTGCCGCAAGAAGCGGAAAATGTCTTGGTTGCTGGCCGCGTTTTAGACGCTGATCGAGATGCTTTCGGTGGCGTGCGCGTGATGGTGAATATGAATCAAACCGGCGAAGCAGCGGGCGTGGCATCCGCGTTGGCACTGAAAAATAGCGTCATGGTGGCAGACGTAGACGCGCAACTATTGCGTGATGAACTGGCCGCGGGTGGAACTATTATCTGTTAATTCATCCGTAAAGCCGTTCCCGCAACAAACAATTTTTCTTCCATAATCTTAATCTGGCGTAACCGGAAACCGTCATCCCCGAATGTCGTTGTCGGGGATCCAGAACGTTAGTTTCCTGCATACGATGGATTCCCACCAACAGCACGCGGGAATGACGACCTGAGGTCGTTGTGTATAATTTTGCGTGCATTTTACACGCAAAATTACTGATATGGTACTAACCAATCTGCGCACTGCGCGGCTTTGCGTGAATCAGCTAATTAGATAAAGCCACCGCATCCATCAAATATTTCCCCGTAAATAATTTCACTGCCACTGCGCCTTTCGGCAAGGATGCCGGCAAAGTGATCGAATTATTCGTTACAGGTTGTCTCCACAATTCGTTTCCATTAATATCGCATAACGTGATAAAGGCATTCTGTGGGATGTGAGATAACTTCACGGTATTATTTTGCACCAAAAGTACTTTTGGTAATTTGGCTACGGCTGCCACATCGCCAGGATTCATGTGCAACGAAATTGCGCTACCTTTCACATCTAATTCACGGCAATTCAGCAAATCGAAATAGTGATAATTCTTATCTGAAAGTACTTTTAGCAGCGGCCTGTTCACCGTGAATGGACGCGCATTATAAAGCATCGTAATCGCTTTTTGTCCTGCTTGAAACTGATTCGCGTAGACGCGCGAGGCTAATGTGGAGATTAACGGTTTTGCATTTGGATCGCTAAACGCATCGCCGTTTTCTTCCAGAACTTTTGCATAAGCCGGCGGATAGAATATCTCAAATGTTCCGATGCCGTTCCACAACGCGAAATCATTGGCTTTGGAATCGCGTCTGTCGTTGAGTAGATATATTTTGTGTTCAGGGAAGTAGAACCGAAAAACCGATAGTGGCACCGGTCGCATCACCGGATCATTATTCACTGCCAGAGTGTAATTGAGGGCGCCATCCAAATTAGCCGCTATTTGATCGTTTCCCGTGTATTCCGCAGTTAGCACGAATCCCGGGTGAACTTTATCAACAGCTGCATGCGCGTTTTTGAGCATAAGCGCCTGCGCTTGCATATTTGCTTTATGGCCTGGTTCCGCGAAGATGTGATGGTGATCGGGATTGTAACATGTTGCAAATCCGCCATAACCAAATTCGTCAAAGCGAATTCCATCCACATTCGTATCCTTGACAATACGCACCATCTGATCGACAACTGCTTTTTGGTACCATTGATTATCCAGGCACATTCTATAGGAAGCGTAAGGCGTCACATATCCTGGCGGAGCGACTGGAACGTCATAGCCTTTCCAATAAGGATTTTTCACCGCATATTTTCGCGCTTCCTTGGCCATCTCCGTGTTGTCATCCACCAGCATTGGGTCGGTGTAGAGCATGGCAAGCTGCCCATTTTGGTGTAGTAATTTCACATACCCCTGCATGCCACTTTTACCGCCCCAAACTTCGTTGGATTCATAATCACCGCGGTTAAACGGATATCCCGGTTTGCCCGTTACAGGATCTTTTGCGGTGAGCGTATATTTGAAGCGATTGTAATAAGCCGAACCTAACTTTTCTTCGGCTTGATCCAGCGGCACTTTCCAGGGGCCTTTTTCCGACCATTGCCACCACGTAAATAACTCAGCGGCCTGAACGATGCCTTTAAAATGATCGGCGCGCCAACCTGTTTTATCGATCATTGTTGGCTGCACGGGATTGTCGGTCCATCCCAGAGATGAAATCTGCCAAACGTCACGCAATTTGCCATTGAGCGGACGCCATTGCCACACATCGTGCGCCCAATCTGCATAAGTTTGCATCGCGTTGTGCCAATCGCCTTTGTGCATTTGCAGCAATGCATCCGGCGGTGAAAAGCTTTTGCCCGTAGCCCGCGTATAAGATGTATAGCCGAACGTCATGGCGGCTCCCGGCGCGGCGGGCAAAATGTTATTCCAAACCAACGCCGGATCCATCCAGTTAGCCGATTCGATGTTGGGATACTGCTCCTTGGGTTTCACAACATTCGTGGTCCCTTTTTGAAAATCAACAGTTTTGAATAATCCCGTGTCATCCAAATTACGTAACAGCAATCCCGCGCCGCCCTGAGGATCAAACAAATCCATCATCTGCCACCACGCTGACCGACCGCCGTATGTTGTGGTGACATTCGTATTCCTATTATTAATCAGTCCCTCGTGATAAGGCAATAAATAATAATCACCGTTGCTATCGTCGGATAATTGCAATCCACCAATTTGCGGAAAGGCCGTTTTCCAGGACTGTGTTTCGGATGCTGTGTTCGTGATATTTAATGCGAAGCGCAATCCTTGTGCTTCTATTGAAGCCGACCAAATTGCGGATAATTGTTGCGCCGGTAAATCAAGATTTACTTGTATCTTTTGAGGTGAAAGTACTTTTACGCCAGTCACTTTCCAATCTTCGCCGCCATATCTTTTGCCGTCTTTTTCGATAAGGAATAGATGCGTTTGTTCTGGATGAGCCAGAACATTCTTTTGCAAGTATTCGTTGCGCAACGAATGCAAACGCAAATTCGGCGTGCTTTGAAAATCTGCAACCATATCTCCATTTTCTAACACAAAGCCGGTTGAAGTCAGGCGCGCTTGTGGCTTTCGATCAAGCATTTTTCCGATGGGAGACGAAACTGGCGGCGCCATGTTGACAGCAGAATTCGTGAGATCACCCACGGGTTTTTGATACTGAATTTCCAGTGCTCCAAGAGTACTTTTCGTCGTGGGAATTGTCAATAGACTCAACGCATGATAACGCGGTGCAAAGGAAATGTTTTGCGTATTATCAACAAAAGTACTTTTAAAGGGAACGGATTCTCCACGCGCATCCAAAGCGGTGATTTGCAATTCTTTAGGTGTTTGCAAAAGTACTTTTAATGGCTTGCCAGAATCATATTTGTTTGTATCAAATTCCAAACGCAATATATTCTGTTGATTTATTCCCGCATATCCCAATAGTTGATTATCAGAAATCGTTTGGCCGGCTTTCCAGCGAAAGTCAGTATTTGGCGCTTCTTTTAATAATAGCAGCCGCACCATATATTCGCCGCTTGCCTTGACAGTATTCAACTCTTTGCTGGTCCAGGTTTTGCCACCATTGAAGCTCACGCGGCTGTGGCCATTGTGTACGGTATTATCGATACCAATATACAAAAAATCATCGTTCTTATCGGAATGCGTTTTGCGAAAGAGGAACGTATTCGCGCCTTCTTTTAATTCAACGGTGGGAATGGCGAAATCATGCCAGTCCCACTTCAAAGGTTCGTTCGCATTGGTGCGAGACGGGAAAGAAGGATCATCATCTTGATATATATGTGATTTTCCATTCACCAAAACTTCAAACGATTCATCGAGGCCATTAGGTTTGATGGACTTGTTATTAAAAGAATAATCTTGCAAAAACATATAGACGCGCAACCGTGCGAATTGAATTCCCTCAAGCGCGCCGCCAGGAATATCAATGGTTTTTTCCGTCCAATAATTATCCGCATTTTGATGTGAAGTACCTGTAGATATACCGCCCCAGTTACCCGCATCGTCCGCGATTTCGGTGGTGCCGGGTTGGGGACGAGTCACATTAAAAGTACTTTCCTGCGCTAACGCAAAAGTACTTTTGCTAAATATAAATATACTGATAATAAAAATGCTGTAAAAGAATTGTTTCACGAGATGCCTTTTGCCACCAATCGTCAATGAATGTCGAAGAATCAATCGTCGCTTGTTGTCCAATAGCGATATGTATTAACAGAACTGCTTACCAAAATTTTCTGCCATTGCATGGATTTGACATGACCATCCGCAAAGAGAACATTTGCCGTTCCGAGATGACGCGCGCTTATACAACCCGCAAAATTGTAAGGACTGGCTGGCGTACAAGCGCCTAAGTCTGTGGCGGTGGCCTGTGATTCCGTCAACGGGTGATCAAAATAAACTGTGTAATACTTGGCATCGGTAATCATTATGGTGCCAGATACGTCATCGATGGCCGAAAGGCTCGTGGAAGCATTGCCTCCGACATTATTTCCAGGGAACAAGTCCACGCCGCAATTGGAAGCGCACATAAGAGGCTTCCTGTCGTTGATGGCATAAGAAAACCATGACCCATAACCGCCAGTGTACGTTTGCAAAGAATCACTCGGACAATTGTAAACCTGGTAATTCTTGATATAAGGATAAATTTCCATATACCAAAGGATCGCCACGCTTGGTGAGGGTTGGCCATTAGGAAGATTATATGCTCCTGCTGTCGGATAGTAATTAAATTTCGTTGGTAAATGCTCATCGAAATCCTGACTGTATTGCATAACCGCAAGCCCAATTTGTTTCAAATTACTCATACAACTCGCTCGCCGTGCATTTTCTCTGGCGCGGGCAAACACCGGAAACAAGATCGCAGCAAGAATAGAAATAATGGCAATAACAACAAGTAATTCGATCAATGTGAACCCTTTAGAATAACTTTCCCTTGACCACTTCATTTGAACCAACTCCTGAAAAATCGTAGTTGCTATAAGTATAATTCATACAACGCTTGATGGAGGTTATTCCTGGAGTTATTTTGGACACATATTTATAATTGACGGACATAACTTATGGATTACGTCCATTGCGCTTTGCTAATTGATTTCGATAAGCACTGGGCGAACACCCCTTATGCTGGGTAAACCAAGTGCTAAAATTGGAAAGTTGCTTGAAGCCGCAATAAGATGCCACGTCGCCAACGGAAAGAAACGAGGATTGTAATAATTCGCAAGCTTTCTCCAGACGATGTTGCTGGATATATTGCATGAGTGCGATTTTCGTTTCGGACTGGAAGAGGCGCGCCAAATGCCGTGAGGATAATCCGCAATGTTCGGCAATTTTGGTGGGATTCAGACTGCTATCTCCCAAATGATTTTGGATGAAATCTTCCGCAAGGCGCACTCGTGTTTCGGAGGTAGCATGAGAAGTAAAATGCTCTTCTTCCATATCAGAAATAGTCATTGGGCTTTTGGTGGTGGCGAAGCGCCCTGTCTCGATGCTTTGCAGAAGTAGATGAAAAATCAATAGCCAGTAATAGTGAGTAATGGGAGCTACGTCTGCATTCATTTGCTGCATTTCTGCAAGCAGCTTTTCTCCCATGAAGAGCGCGTCGGGTTGATAGAGAAAGAGATATGGATGCGGCCACAATTTCCCTTTATCCAACGAAAAGGTTTGGCATCTTACGCCATCGTGACGCAGATGCATGAAAATGCCGCGCGCATGCGCTTCTTCCGGCGAGGAGCGTTCCCAGGCAACTTTGTCACGGGTAAAAGGGATATTCGGCGTAACGCCAAACAATGTTCCAGCCTTAATGGGAACAATCCAGCGGCCTCTTTTGGCGCCCTGCAAATGACGCACGTCATAATCTACCTCGCCTTCAAAAATGCAACCTATCACAGGAACTGAAACAGAATTAATTTGCTCCTTTGGCCAAATGCGAATTTGCGGATAGGCAGCGCGGCTTCTCTTCTGTGATGATAAACGCGGTGAATCTTCGAAGCGGATATTTAGCTTTGTTGAGCTACGCGGCGGCGCGTCAAACAAGATCAATGGCGCTCCATTTTGCGCGAACGGGATTAATTTTTCCTTTAGCAATTGTTGTAATTGCCGAACTTGTTGCAATAAAACTTTTGGCATCGATTATCCATGCGTTACAAATGGTCACTGGCTGAAAATAAAAAGTACTTTTCCGAGTCACTTCTTTGATTGAATAGCATTATAAAGTTCCTTAATAATGCCGTCAACTGTTTGTGGCCGGACGCGTGTTGGATGCTGATCGAGATGCCTTCGGCGGCGTGCGCGTGATGGTGGATATGATTCAACCGGCGAAGCCGCTGGCGTGGCATCGGCGCTGGCCTTGCGACAAAAAAGAATGTGACAGATATCGATCCGCAAATATTGCGGGCGGAGTTGGCTGCTGGTGGTTCGCTTATTTTGCCCCATGATACGCTGATCTGAAAAATGGGATGTCACTAGTTATCGCCTGTGGGTGAACCTTCTGATGCGAAAATAGGTACACTTTCAAAAGTACTTTTGCTCATGGACGCCAGCACCGAAGAAATCAGGCAACGGGCCGACATCGTGGAAATTGTCGGGCAATATGTGGCATTGCGGCCTGCCGGCAATGATCGCATGAAGGCGTGTTGTCCGTTTCATGATGAGAAAACGCCATCCTTTTATGTGTCGCGGGAAAAAGGGTTTTACAAATGTTTCGGCTGCGGCGAGGGCGGGGACGTATTCAGCTTTCTGCAGAAGATTGAAAACATCACCTTTCCGGAAGCAAAAGAACGCCTGGCGCAGCGTTATGGTGTGGAGCTGCGTCAGGGCCCGCAGGAGGCGGTGGCCAATACAGAGCGGCAATTGCACCTGCAAATTTTGAGCGCCGCCAATCGCTTTTTCCAAGAACATTTCAATAGCGATGATGGCTGGCCGGCGCAAGATTATGCGAAAGAACGAGGATTGGCTAAAAGTACTTTGGCGAAATTTGGTATCGGTTACGCGCCCGACGCCTGGGATACGCTGCGCGATCACTTGCTGAAAGAACACCAGTTCCAACTGAACGATATTGCCGCGGCCGGATTATTAATCGAGCGCGAGCGCACCGAACGCACCACCTATTATGACCGCTTCCGGCATCGTTTGATGTTTCCCATTCACGATGCCGGTGGGCGCGTTATCGCATTTGGCGGACGCATTTTATCGGATGCACATACCGACGCCGGACAGGCCAAATACATCAACTCGCCGGAAGGATTGTTGTTTAAAAAATCTACCGTTTTGTATGCGTTTCATCTGGCGCGCCAGGAAGTGGCAAAGCATGAATCCCTCATTATCACCGAAGGATATATGGATGCGATTGCCTTGCACGAAGCGGGATTTGGCAATACTGTGGCGACGCTGGGAACGGCATTGACAGCGCAGCATATCACCTTATTGCGGCGGGTGGCGCCGAAAATTATTTACCTGTGTTTTGATGGTGATTCCGCGGGCATGAAGGCTGCCCTGCGTTCGGGGCCGTTGTTCGCAGCGCATAATCTGGATGTGCGGGTCATATCGCTGCCATCGGAAGATGATCCGGATACTTTCATTAAACGATTGGGTGCGCCGGCTTTTGAAATTGTGTTGCACGAAGCTAAATTACTATCGCAATATCGCCTGGAACAGGCTGTGGCTCCTTTCGATTGGACGATTTTGGCCGAACGCAAAAATGCGGTGCGCGCCGGCGCTGAAGTCATTGCGGAAGTGGCCAACGCCACCGAACGCGATGCCTATATCATCTGGCTGGCCGAACGTTGGGCACATGCGGAAAATGTCACCGAACCTGACAGGTTGCGGATGCTCGAAGATGCCGTTAGCCGCGATGTGCGCCGCCTGCTGCGCCGCTCTAACAATCAGCATAATGCAACTGCCGGAAGCGATGAAGCCGAGGACGAAGTGCAGGATACCTTGCAGGCAACGGCCTCCGGTAATGTGAGCAAGGGAGTCTTAGAAGCGCAAAAAGCGTTGCTAAGTGTGATGGTGAGTAATCCAGCCTGGCGGCAATATATCACACAAAAGCTGGAAAGTGATCAATGGACGGAAGAAGCGTTTCGTGATATGGCAAAAGTACTGTCCGCGCCCGATGCCGATCAGTGGAACACGGCGGAATTAATGGAACGGCTTTCCGCCGAACAACATTCTTTATTGACCGAACTCGCCATGAGCACGCAGGAAGAAATTCCCGAAGAGCGGGTAGTGGATGGATGGATTGCAAGAATTGAAATGCACTGGGCCAAGATCGAAGAAAAAGATATATTGAAGCTGGTTCAGGAAAAACTCACTAAAGGCGAAGCTATTAGCGAAGATGAAAAAAGTGCATATCTGCAAGCATTGCATCGTACCCGGCGATTAGTTAAAGCCGAATAATTTTTTCCGGTAAAATATATCCAGCTCCGATACGAAAAACTCCGCCATTTCGATGATGTTGCAAGACGGCTTTTTGCAGTGAGGTTTGCGCGATGCAATTGTCCCAGGTGGCATCTTTGCCGAAGACGCGTTCCAAGAGCTGTGTGTCATTAGCATTTTGCCGCGCCAGAGGATGGAATAGATGGGCGAATTGAACGATGTTGGAATCATCTGAAAGTACTTTTTTCAGCTCGGGATCCAGTAACCATGTCGAT
>Ga0182738_1003052_pt1 | contig 19397 bp, 17 predicted proteins | sample eDN5th30CBELigMG_FD_128876 | JGI IMG/M metagenome (GOLD analysis project Ga0182738, IMG submission 128876) | Enriched Miracle-Growth compost microbial communities from Emeryville, California, USA - eDNA 5th pass 30_C BE-Lig MG (version 2)... ... | reverse complement strand
GGGGGCGAGCGCCCGGGCCAGCGCCGCGCGCCGCGCCTCGCCGCCCGAGAGGTTTCGCGGCTCCTCCGCCCCGCTGAGGCCGAGGCCTTCGAGCAGCAGCCGCGGCCGGAAGGGATCGTCGCCCGGCCCGAGCCCCGCCTCGACATAGGCGAGGGTCGAAGGGAAGCCGGAAAGGTCCGGCTCCTGCGGCAGATAGCGCACCGTGGTGCCCGGCTGCAGGAAGCGCTCGCCGCCGTCCGGTTCGACGAGCCCCGCGGCGATCTTCAGCAGCGTCGACTTGCCCGAGCCGTTGCGGCCGACCAAGCACAGCCGCTCGCCGGCGGAGACGGCGAGGCCCGCCCCGTCGAGCACGGGCGTTGCGCCGATCGTGAGGTGGACGTTCTGCAGCGTGAGGAGAGGGGCCATGCCGCCTGTGTAGGGCCGGCGCCCGCGGGCGGCAATCGCCTCAGCGCCCGCCGAGGAACGGGTGGTCGGCGTAGATGCTGCCGTCGAGATCGAACGCACGGTAGTCGATGGTCAGCTCCTCGCCGGCCGCGATGTCGCGCGCGGCCAGCAGCGGGCCGCCCGGCACGTCGCGCAGGCTCGGCGGTTCGCCGTGATTGATGAAGCGCGCGTCGTCGGTGTTGAGGCCGTAGCCGCGGATGCGGACCGGCCGGCCGTCGGCATCATGGTCGAACACCGGATAGGCGTAGACGTCGAGAAAGGCGCGAAAGCTCGGGTGGAAGCCCGCGACGGTCTCGGGCGTGAAGATGCGGTCCACCTCGGGATGGAACTCCCAGACCACGGTTCTCACGGCAAGGTCCGCCGCGGCGAACAGGCCCAGCCCGCCATGGGCGTCGGGGCGGACCCGTGTCGGCACCACCAGCATTTGGTCGTCCTCCCGCCGTTGCTGCGGCCGGGCACGCTCTATCGCGGCCGGTGCGCGCGGGCAATGCGCGGGGTCGACGGGCACGGCCCCACATTGTGCTTGCCGCTTTGCGCCGTGGGCCGCGGCTGGTACTGTGGGACGACTGCACGATTGACGCCGAGAGGCTTGAGCCCGAACGCCGGGTTCGCCGCGGCGGGAGAGGTTCGTTGAGCGACGCTGGAAACGATTCCGGCGGGGCCGACCCGGAGCGCCATGGCGGCGAGCTGCGGGGCGGCCGCGCGGCATTGCCGCCCGGTGCGCCGAGCGCCGGCGCGCTGAGCAAGCGCGCGCGCCGGCGGCGCAAGCGCAAGCCGACTAAGCCCGAAGCGGCCACGCCGCGCGCGGAGCCCGTGATCGCGCGCGCTCCGTCCCACCGGCCGGCCCCGCGCCGCCGCCCCGCTCCCGGGCGCGCCGGTGTGCTTCCGCGCACTGACGGCGCCGACCGGGTACCGCCGGAGCCGCCGCGCTTTCCACCGCCGCGGACGGGCGTTCGCCCGGGCACCCACGCGATCGGGGAGCGTGCCGTTTCGCGCGCCGAGCACGCCGCGCCTCGCATCGGTCGACGCCCGGCATCGGGCGCGGGCGTCTATGCCGCGCTCGACCTCGGCACCAACAACTGCCGCCTCCTCGTCGCCGAACCGCAGGAGCGCGGCTTCCGCGTCGTCAATGCGTTCTCGCGCATCGTGCGGCTCGGGGAGGGCATCTCCCAGTCCGGCCGGCTCGGCGAGGCGGCGATGACGCGCGCCGTCGAGGCGCTCGCCGTCTGCCGCGACAAGCTCGCCGAATACGAGGTGAACCGAATGCGCCTCGTCGCCACCGAGGCGTGCCGCACCGCGGCAAACGGCCCCGAATTCCTCGCGCGCGTTCGGCACGAGACCGGGCTCGAGCTCGAGATCGTGGACCGCGAGACCGAGGCGCGGCTCGCCGTCGCCGGCTGCGCGGCCCTGATCGACCGCAATGCGCGCGGCGTGCTGCTGTTCGACATCGGCGGCGGCTCGTCTGAGCTCGTGTGGCTCGACCTCAGGAAGCGCGGCCACTCCCGCGGCTTTGGCCTCACCCGGTTCATCCGCTCCTGGATTTCGCTTCCCGTCGGCGTCGTCACGGTTTCCGAGCGCTACGGCGGAACGGAGGTGACGCCCGAACTGTTCGAGGCCATGGTCGCGGAAGTCGCCGCGCTGCTCGACGGCCTCGGCGGCATGGAGGACTTCCACGCCATCGCGGAGGGCGGCGACGTGCACATGCTCGGCACGTCGGGCACGGTAACGACGCTCGCCGGCATCCATCTCGGCCTCAAGCGCTACGACCGGCGCAAGGTGGACGGCACCTGGCTCGCAGGCTTAGAGGTGGAGGGCATGATCGCGCGGCTCGCGGCGATGACCTACGAGGAGCGGGTGGCCAATCCCTGCATCGGCGCCGAGCGGGCCGACCTCGTGCTCGCCGGTTGCGCGATTCTCGAGGCGATTTGCCGGCGCTGGCCGTGCGAGCGGCTGCGCGTGGCCGACCGCGGCCTGAGGGAGGGCATCCTCGTCGAAATGATGGCGCGGGACGGCGTGTGGCGGCGGCCGCGACCGCAGGGCGCGCAGCCCGGCGCCCGGCCGGGCGGGGCAGGGCGCCGTGGCTGAGAAGCGCGGCCCCGGGCGCGAGGACACCGGCCTCAAGGTCCGCGTTAAGACGGCGCGCGGCCGCACGGCGTCATCCGTGCGCTGGCTGCAGCGGCAGCTCAACGACCCCTATGTCGTGAAGTCGCGGAAAGAGGGTTACCGCTCCCGCGCCGCCTACAAGCTGATCGAGATCGACGACAAGTACCGCTTCCTGACGCGCGGCGCGCGCGTCGTCGATCTTGGCGCGGCGCCGGGCGGCTGGAGCCAGGTCGCCGCCGTGCGGGTCGGCTCGACACCGGAAAATCCGCTGGTGGTCGGGATCGACTATCTCGACATGGACACGATCCCCGGCGTGGTGCTCTTGAAGAAGGACTTCCTCGACGAGGACGCGCCCGACGCGCTGCAGGCCGCGCTCGGCGGTCACAAGGCGGACGTGGTGCTCTCGGACATGGCGGCGCCGACCACGGGCCACCGCAAGACCGACCATTTGCGTATCGTGCATCTATGCGAGACCGCCGCGGCCTTCGCCCGCGAGGTGCTGGCCCCCGGCGGCGCCTTCCTCACCAAGGTGTTCCGCGGGGGCACCGAAAACACGCTGCTCGCCGAACTGAAGCGCGACTACGCCTCCATCGTCCACATCAAGCCGCCCGCGAGCCGGCAGGAATCGCCGGAGCTCTACGTCCTCGCCCGGGGCTTTCGAGGGTAGCGTCGGGAGCGTACGCGCTGTCCCTCGGAGCTGCCGGGGTGCTGCCCCTCGGCCGTCATGGCCGGGACAAGCCCGGCCATGACGCGGAGCAAGGGAATAGCGCTCCAGACTTCCCTCGTCCGACGGGGGCGATCACGAGCGGAACCCCGAGCGGTGCGCCGCTCCGGGCTCGCACTAACGAGCGGTGACGGCCCACCTCTGACCAAGAATCAGCGTTTGTTGCCGGAACCCTGGCCGCCCTGCTGGCTCCTGGTCTGACCGCTCTGACCCGACTGTCCGCTCTGGCCGCCCTGCGCGCTCTGCTGCCGGTGCTGCGACCCGCTCATGCCGCCCTGCGATCCGGAGCCCGACTGCGCGTTCTGCTGGCGGGACATGCCGCCCTGACCGGACCGGCCGCCCTGCCGCTGCTGCTCCTTGGACCGGTCGCCGCGGTTGTTGTCGGAGTTGTTCTGATTCGCCATCTTGAACTCCTGAACGATCCCCAGCATTCCCCAACCAGCGGAAGACCTCCGCTGTTCCGGAAGACCGTTAGCGGCGCCCCGATTTGCGCATCGGCGAGCCTGGACCCGCGGATCCCTTCATTTGCCGCGATCTGTCGCGGGGAACAGGATTGCCGCCGGCCAGGCGGGTCGTGCTTGTCGCGCCCTGCGCCAGTCATATAGAAGCGCGACGGTGCCCTCGCCGCGACAGCCGGAGCCCTCATGACCGCTATCGTTGACATTATCGGCCGCGAAATCCTCGACAGCCGCGGCAATCCCACCGTCGAGGTCGACGTCGTTCTGGAGGACGGCTCCCTCGGCCGCGCCGCGGTGCCTTCGGGCGCCTCGACGGGCGCGCACGAGGCCGTGGAACTGCGCGACGGCGGCCGGCGCTATCTCGGCAAGGGGGTGACCAAGGCGGTCGCCGCCGTCAACGACGAGATCTTCGGCGCCATCGGCGGCATGGATGCCGAGGATCAGCTCAAGATCGACGAAACGATGATCGACCTCGACGGCACCGACAATAAGGGCCGGCTCGGGGCCAATGCCATTCTCGGCGTCAGCCTCGCGGTGGCGAAGGCCGCGGCGCGCGCCTCCGGCCTGCCGCTCTACCGCTATGTCGGCGGCCCGAACGCGCGCCTGCTGCCCGTGCCGATGATGAACATCCTCAACGGCGGGGCGCACGCGGACAACCCGATCGACTTCCAGGAATTCATGGTGATGCCGGTCGGGGCCGAGACCTTCGCCGACGGCCTGAGGGCGGGCGCGGAGATCTTCCACACCCTTAAGAAGGCGCTGAAGGAAGCCGGCCACAACACCAATGTGGGCGACGAGGGCGGGTTCGCACCCAATATCGGCTCGGCGACCGAGGCGCTCGACTTCATCCTGAAGGCCATTGAGGCGGCTGGCTACAATCCCGGCGACGACGTGTTCCTCGCCCTCGACTGCGCCGCGACGGAGTTCTTCCGCGACGGCCGCTATCACCTCGACGGCGAGGGCCGGGTGCTGGAGCCCGACGCCTTGGCGGACTACCTCGCCGACCTCGTGGCGCGTTATCCCATCATCTCGATCGAGGACGGGATGGCGGAGGACGACTGGGACGGCTGGTCGCTGCTGACCGACCGGGTTGGCACGCATTGCCAGCTCGTGGGCGACGACCTGTTCGTCACCAATACGCGCCGCCTGCGTCAGGGCATCGAGGCGGGCGTGGCGAACTCGATTCTCGTCAAGGTGAACCAGATCGGCTCGCTGTCCGAGACGCTCGACGCGGTGGAGACGGCGCACAAGGCCGCCTACTCCGCGGTCATGTCGCACCGCTCCGGCGAGACCGAGGACGCGACCATCGCCGACCTCGCGGTGGCGACGAATTGCGGACAGATCAAGACCGGCTCGCTCGCCCGCTCCGACCGTCTGGCGAAATACAACCAGCTCCTCCGCATCGAGGAGGAGCTGGGGCCGCAGGCGCGCTATGCCGGGCGCTCGATCCTCCGCGGGTAAGATGGCAGGCGGGACGGTCCTAGGAGGCACCACCCTCGCTGCCATAGCTACCCCGAGCGGGTTGACCGGGCGGTCTCCTTTCGCGCTCCGGGCACCACCTCTCCGTCGTCATCCCCGGGCTTGACCCGCGGATCCAATCCACCTCTCGGCGAGCGGCGGGGCCAGTTGATTGCCAGGTCGAGCCCGGCAATGACGAGCGGAGGGGAGGGCGGCCCGCCTGACCGGGGCAGGCGGGCCACGAGGGCAAAGGCTACCGACGGCTCGCCTTGAGTCCATCCTCCGGGCGACCTCAGGCGCATCGTCGCCCGCCGACATGGGGGAGTCCGATGGCATCGCGGCAGCAGACCGTCGACTACCTCGTCGGGCAGATGGCCGGCGCCGGGACGATTACCTCCCGGCGCATGTTCGGCGAGTTCGGCCTCTACTGCGACGGCAAGATCGTCGCGCTTGTCTGCGACGACCGCCTGTTCGTGAAGCCCACTGCGGCGGGACGCGCCCACATCGGCGAGGTTCGGGAAGGCGAGCCCTATCCCGGGGCGAAGCCGTATTTCGAAATACCCGGCGAGGCCTGGGACGACAGCGACTGGCTCGCCGAGCTGATCAGAGTATCGGCGGCCGAGTTGCCGAGCCCCGCTCCGAAGCGCGCCAAGGGCTCATCGCCGCGGCGCAAGAGCCCGTAGCCGAGCGCAGGGCCTTCGCCGAGCGCGAGAAGTCCGACCCCGCGCGGGCCGCCCGATCAGTGGAACGAGTGCCCGTTGGGTCGGTATGCCCCGTCGTCGGTCACGTCGAGGAAGTCGGCAACGTCGGGGTGGCGCAGCGGCTCGCCGGATTCGTCCGGCACGAGGTTCTGCTCCGAGACATAGGCCACGTATTCGCTGTCCGCGTTCTCGGCCAGCACGTGGTAGAACGGCTGGTCCTTGGCGGGACGCATCTCTTCGGGAATGGCCTCGTACCATTCCTCGGTGTTCGCGAAAGTGGGATCGACGTCGAAGATCACGCCGCGGAACGGATAGACCCGGTGGCGGACCACCTGGCCGATCTGGAACTTCGCGGTGCGGGTCACCTTCGCGGTGCGAATCTCGGACATGAAAACTCGGGTGCGGAGCACGAGGGATTCGGGCTAAGGGCCATGGTCCTGCCTCGCGAGTCAAGTCTTGCCGACGAGGGGGAGGGTGGGACCGGCCGGCTCCACGTCCCATTTGCGGTGCGCCCACATCCACTGCTCCGGGTATTCCCGGATCCATGTCTCGAACCGGCGGTGGGCGGCCTGGGCCGCGGCGCCCGCGTCCGCCTCGGCGTCGCCGGTCGACCCGAGCGGCAGATCCTCGATCTCGAGCCGGAACCTCGTGCCGGTCCCCAGGCGGATGCAGCGCACCAGAACGAGCGGCAGGCCGAAGCGCTGGGCGAGCGCGTAGGGGAAGGTCGTCGCGGTCGAAGGGCGGCCGAAGAACTCGATCTTGTGGCCGCGGCCGTAGCGCAGGTCGCCGAGAAAGCCGATGGCCGAGCCGCCGGCCTTGGCGAGCGCGGCGACGCGGATGCCCGCCCGCCCGCCGGTCGGGATCAGGTCGGAATAGCCGAAGCTGCGCCGCGCCCGGATGAAGGCCTCGGAATAGGGATTGGTCATCGGCCGGTAGACGCCGTAGCTCGGCAGGCCGAGTTGGCGGGCGGCCGCGCACGCCACCTCCCAGTTGCCGCTGTGCAGCGACACGCCGATGAAGCCGCCCCGGAGCGCCGAAAGGCCGCCGGGCACGCCGGCATCGTCGATTTCGACGCGTCGCGGGTCGTCCACGATGCGCGAAAGCCGCAGCCCCTCGGCGGCGACGCGGCCCAGATGGTCCCACATGCCGAGCAGGATCTCGCGGCGCCGGCTCGGAGAGAGCTCCGGCATCGCGAGCGCGAGGTGGCGGTCGGCCCGGCGCTGGCGTTCGAGGCGCGGCGCCACGGTGCGCCACAGTGCCGCCATCCCGGCCGCCGCCCGGTCGACGGGCAGAAGGTCGAAGCCGGCGACGAGAGCCCGGAACGCGGCATATTCCGCGCGCTGCGACAGGGTCGTTGACGGCGAGGACAGGGGCTGATTCCGGCTTGGTTGCGCGTTTTCCCCAGCGGGTTCCCGCCGCGGGAGTCCCGGTATCTAGCCGAAGCGCGCGCCGGAGCGCAAACGCCTCCGCTCCCTCTCCCCACGGGGCAGCAGGCCCCCGACGAGCGCCGGCAGCGCAGTGCCGGGCAGCGTGCCCTCGCGCATCAGCAGGCGCCGCAGCGGCGCGGCCAGGCGCAGCGCCTCGAGCCCTGCGGCACGGACGAGCTGCACCGGCAGCAGGTCCGACAACAGGGAGCGGTTGAGCAGGTCGACCCCGGCGGTTCGCAGCGTCACGTCGGCGCGCCGCCGCCGCTCATAAGCCTCCGTCACCGCCGCCGCGCCCGGATCCGTTCCCGAGGGGCGCCGGGAGACGATCTCGGCCAGCGCGGCGACGTCCCGGAGCCCCAGATTGAGCCCTTGCGCGCCGATCGGCGGCAGGGCGTGCGCGGCCTCGCCGACGAGGGCGGCGCGCCCCAACGCGGTGCGATGGGCGGTGAGCCCCGAGAGGGGGAACACCTGGCGCGGCGCGTCGATCGTGACCGCACCGACGATCGCGTGCGAGCGGCGCTCGATCTCGCGCGCCAGCTCCGCCTCGGGCAGTTCGCGCAAGGCCTCGGCCCGTCCGGGCCGCTCGACCCAGACGAGGCTCGACCGGCCGGGGGCAAGCGGCACCACCGTGAACGGCCCGGCGGGGCCGTGGAACTCGGTCGAGACGTCGTCGTGCGGCGCGGTGTGGGAGAAATTCGTCACCAGCGCCGCCTGGTCGTAGCTCCAGGTCCGCGTGCCGATCCCGGCGGCTTGCCGAACGGCAGAGCCGCGGCCGTCGGCACCGACGACGAGGCGGGCGCGGAGGGTCCCGGCCTCGGTTGCGACGATCCCGGCGTCGGCCTCGAACGCGATCCGCTCGGCGCTCGCGAGCACGCGGGCGAGGCGCGGCAGTCCGGCCCCGAGCGCTTCCAGCTCGCGCACGAGGTCGCGGTTGGGCACGTTCCAGCCGAAGGTGGGCAGCCCGATCTCGGCGGCGTCGAACACGATCTCCGGGCCGCGGAAGAGGCGGGCGGTGTCGTCGACGAGGCGGATGCGGCGCAGCGGGGCGGCGAAGGGTGCGAGCCGGTCCCAGGCGGCTATGGAGCGCAGGAACTCGACGGAGCCCGCGAGCAGCGCGCTCGTGCGCCAGTCGTCGGGCCGCGCGGCGGGGGCGACGAGCGCCGTCTCCACGCCCGCCGATGCCAGCGCGACGGCGGCGGCGAGCCCCGCCGGGCCGGCCCCGACGACAACGACCTCGACCTCACGGACGGCTTCGCTCATTCGTTCTTCTCACGATTTCGCTCGTATAGCGAGGCTGCGACATCTTGGTATCTTGAAACGCGCGTTCTATCTCACCTCGGCCGCACCCCGCGGCATCGCCGATACCGCGAGGCCTTTCCCCCATGCTCGACCTCCTTGCCGACCCGAATGCCTGGGCGAGTCTCCTCACGCTCACCGTGATGGAGATCGTCCTCGGCGTCGACAATATCGTCTTCATCTCGGTCCTGGTGTCGCGCCTGCCTGTGGAGGACGCCCAGCGCGCCCGCCGCCTCGGGCTCGCGCTCGCCCTTATCTTCCGCATCGTGCTCCTGCTCATGATCTCCTGGATCATCGGCCTCGAGGCAACAGTGTTCGACCTCGGCCTGCAGGGTCCGGTCGAGATGGTGCCGAACGAGGTGACGGGCGTGCTCGAGCCGCATGCGGCGTGGGACACCGCGTTCTCCTGGCGTGACATCATCCTCATCGCCGGCGGCCTGTTCCTGCTCGTCAAGGCCGTGCTCGAAATCCACAAGGGCATTGAAGGCCACGAGGAGAGCGGGCCGGGCGGCAACAGGCGCGCCTTCGGCGCCATCATCGCCCAGATCATCGTCATCGACATGGTGTTCTCGGTCGATTCGATCATCACCGCCGTCGGCATGGCCGATCACGTGGAGATCATGATCGCCGCGGTCGTCATCGCCGTCGCCATCATGTACGTCGCTTCCGGCCCGATCGCGCACTTCGTCCACGTGCATCCCACCACCAAGATGCTGGCGCTCGCCTTCCTGCTTCTCGTCGGCGTGGCCCTGGTGGCGGACGGGGTCGGGTTCCACATCCCCCGCGGCTACATCTACTTCTCGATGGCGTTTGCGGCCGGGGTCGAGTTCGTGAACATCCTTGCCAAGCGGCGGGTGGAAAAGACAGGCTGAGATCCGGGTGGCCGGCGTCCCGCGTCGCCGGCCAATCCCCCGCCGAGGGATTTCGATGACCCGAACCACGCATCTTGCCGGCGCGCTCGGCGCCGTGCTGCTCGGGGTCGGCATCGCCGCGCCCGGCATCGCCGCGCCCGATATCGGCGCGCCCACCACCGCCGACGATGGCGCGATCCAGTCCTGCCTCGAACCCTATTTCGACGCGGGCCGGCCCGGCTACGACTGCATCGGCGCCGCCTTCGACGCCTGCATAGCGGCGGCACCGAGCGACACTACGGTCGTGATGGCGGCGTGCGCGGAGCGCGAGCTCGGCGCTTGGGACGGCCTCCTCAATGTCTGGTACGGCATCCTGGTCGACGAGCTCGACCCGGATGCCGCCGACAGGCTGCGGGCGCTGCAGCGGAGCTGGATCGGCTGGCGCGACGCGCGCTGCGCCTTCGAGGCGAGCCTCTACGACGGCGGCACCCTGCAAGGCCCGGCGACGACCCTATGCCGCGCCGATGCCACGGCAGTGCGCGCGCTTGAGCTTTCGGCCCTCGTCACCCAGTGGGTCGAGGTCAAGCCGTAGCGGGCCGAAACGGCTGTGCGCGGGCGAAAATCGCGCTTCCGCGCCGCGCCGCCATGGTGCAGACTTTCCTAACGCTCACCCCGGCGGCAGGAGTCTTGAGTTGCGATGGGCCGGCTGACGACGCACGTGCTCGATCTGACGACCGGGCGTCCCGCCGCGGGGCTGGTCGTCGAACTCTGGGCGCTGGAGCCGCTGCCCGAACTCGTCGCCACGCTGACCACCAATGACGACGGCCGGCTCGACCGGCCGATTCTGGAGGGCGACGCCTTCCGCTGCGGCGGCTACGAGCTGCGCTTTCATGCAGGGTCCTACCAGCGCGCGCGCGGTCATGCCGGCGCGGAGCCGGCCTTTCTCGACGTGATCCCGATCCGTTTCGGCATCGCCGACGAGGCGGCGCACTATCACGTGCCGCTGCTGCTTTCGCCTTATGGCTATTCCACCTATCGTGGCAGTTGAGGTTCGCGGTGCGGGACAAGATTCGGTTCGTCAGGCGCGGTCGGGTGGTGGAACTGAGCAACGTCGCCCCGACGGAGACGCTGCTGGACTATCTGCGCCTACGGGAGGGGGCCTGCGGCACCAAGGAAGGCTGTGCTGAGGGCGACTGCGGCGCCTGCACCGTGGCGGTCGGCACGCCCTCGGGCGAGGGGATCGCCTATCGCCCGGTCAATGCGTGCATCCAGTTCCTCGGCATGATGGACGGCAAGGAAATCGTCGCCGTCGAGGACATCGCCGGACCGGAGGGCCCGCATCCCGTCCAGGCGGCCATGGTGAGGCACCACGGCTCGCAATGCGGCTTCTGCACGCCGGGCATCGTGATGGCGCTGTTCACGCTCTACCACACGGCCGAGGGCACCCCCGGACGCCGGCAGGTGACCGACTGGCTCGCCGGCAATCTCTGCCGCTGCACCGGCTACCGCCCGATCATCGACGCGGCGCGCGAGACGATAGACGGCGCGCCGGCGGACCGGTTCGCGCTGGCCGCGCCCGAGACGGCGGAACTGCTCGCCGGGCTCGACGACCGCCAGGACGTCTTCATCGGCGACAGCGATGCCTTCTTCGCGGCACCGCGCACCATCGCCTCGCTCGCCGCGCTCTACGAGCGCCATCCCGACGCGACGCTCGTCGCCGGCGGTACCGATGTCGGGCTCTGGGTCACGAAGCAGCTCCGCGAGTTGCCGAAAATCATTCATCTCGGCCGCGTCACCGGGCTCCAGGCCGTCGAGGACCTCGGCAATGCCGTGCTGATCGGGGCGGGGGCGACCTATGCCGCGGTCGAGCGCGTCGTCGCCGGCATTGATCCTGACCTCGGCGAGCTGTGGCGCCGGCTCGGCTCGCGCCAGGTGCGCGCCGTCGGCACCGTGGGCGGCAACATCGCCAACGGCTCGCCGATCGGCGACACGCCGCCGGCGCTGATCGCGCTCGGCGCCTCGCTGGAGCTGCGCCGCGGCACGGCGGTGCGCGCCATCGCGCTCGAAGACTTCTTCGTCGACTACGGCAAGCAGGACCGCGGCCGGGGCGAGTTCCTCACCGGCATCCTGGTGCCGAAGCTAGCTGAAAACCAGCATTTCCGCTGCTTCAAGGTGTCCAAGCGCTTCGACCAGGACATATCTTCGGTCATGGGCGCGTTCCGCATCACCCTGCGCGACGGCACGATCACGGGTGCCCGCGTCGCCTATGGCGGCATGGCCGGCGTGCCGAAGCGCGCCCGCTCCGTCGAGGCGCGGCTGATCGGCGCGCAGCCCGGCAGGATGACGACCTGGAAAGGCGCGATCGAGGCGATCGCCGAGGACTTCAAGCCGCTGACCGACATGCGGGCGAGCGCAGAGTACCGGCTCGACACCGCGCGGGCGCTGCTCGCCAAGGCGCTGGTCGAGGTCGCGGGCGCGCCGACCAGCATCACCCGTGTGACGGGCCGCCGGGAGGCGCTCCATGACGCTTGACGACACCGTTCCCGCGAACACCCCGACCTCCGACAAGACGCTGCCCGAGACGCCGGTGCCGGAAACGCCGGAAGGCCCCGCCCTGGTCGATACGGCCCCCGCCGAGGCTCCCGGTCCGGGGGACGCGGTGCTGACGCGCGCGGGGACCGAACCCGAGGCGGAGGCGCTGGCGGAGGAGGGGGGAGGCTCGGACGCGGGTTCTGATGATTCGGCGGAGGCGACGGACGCGAGTCCCGGGTCTGCTTCGGCCGAACCCAGCGAGGAAGAAGCCGAGGCGGAGGACGGCGCCGCGCGTTCCGATGCGGCGCCGGCCGAGCTGGCCGCTGCCCAATCCGAAGCACCCGAGATCATCGCCGGTCCGGCCGGGGAGGGCGTGCCTGCCGAGGCATCAATGGAGGCCAGTTCGGCGACAACCGAGTCCGGTGGGCCCGAACAGGCCGATGACGCGGCGGAGCCCTCCGACGGACCCGCTTCGGACGAGTCCGAGCCTCTGCCGGCCGAGGCTACCGAGGAACCCGCGCCAAGCGAGGACGCCACCGGCTCGACCGAAACTGACCTCCCGGTCGAGCCCGAAACCGCTCGCGCCGACGAACTCCCTGTCCAGACCCGCGCTCGCGAGCGCGAAGAACCCGCCGAGACTGAGCACGCCGAAACTGCCGTCGTGCACAAGCCGATGGCGCATGACAGCGCCGCGCTGCACGTCGCCGGCACGGCGCGCTATGTCGACGACATCGCCGCGCCGCAGGGCACGCTGCATCTCGCGCCGGGCTGGTGCCGCACCGCTGCGCGCGGCCGCATCGTGGGCCTCGATCTCGAGCCCGTGATGTCGCACCCGGGCGTCGTCCGCGTCATCACCGCCCGCGACATCCCCGGCACCAACGACTGCAGCTCCGGGTTCGACGACGACCCCGTGCTGTGCGAGGGCGAGATCCAGTTTTGGGGTCAGGTCGTGTTCCTCGTCGTCGCGGAGACGCGCGAGGCGGCACGGCGGGCGGCGGCGAAGGCCGTATTCGAAGTGCGCGCGACCCCGCCGCTGATCACCGCCGCGCAGGCACGCGAGGCGGGCTCGGAGGTGCTGCCGCCCTATCGGTTCAAGCGCGGCGACGCGGAAAGCGCGATCGCCGCGGCGCCGCACCGCCTCGCCGGCCGGCTCGCCATCGGCGGCCAGGAGCATTTCTACCTGGAAGGCCAGGTCGCGCTCGCCCTTCCCGGCGAGGCCGGCGACATGGTCGTCCACTCCTCGACCCAGCACCCCAGCGAGGTGCAGCACGTCGTCGCCAAGATGCTCGGCACGCCGCACGCCGCCGTCACCGTCGAGTGCCGGCGCATGGGCGGCGGCTTCGGCGGCAAGGAGAGCCAGGCCAACCAGTGGGCGTGCCTCGCCGCGCTGGCAGCCCGGCTAACGGGCCGACCCGCCAAGCTTCGGCTCGACCGCGACGACGATTTCATCATGACCGGCAAGCGGCACGACAATGACGTCGAATACGCCGTCGGCTTCGACGACGACGGCCGCATCCTCGCCACCGATCTCACCTTTGCCGCACGCTGCGGCTATTCGGTCGACCTCTCGCTCGGCGTCAACGACCGGACGATGTTCCACGCCGACAACGCCTATTACTATCCCGAGACGTCGATCCTCTCGCTGCGTCTGAGGACCAATACCTGCTCCAACACCGCGTTCCGCGGCTTCGGCGGCCCGCAGGGCGTGCTCGCGGCGGAGCGCGTGATCGACGCCATCGCGATCCGGCTCGGCAAGGACCCGCTCGAAATCCGCAAGGCGAATTTCTACGGCGAAGGGCGGGACGTTACGCCCTACGGCATGAAGGTCACCGACAACATCCTGCCGGAGGTGACCGCCCGGCTCGAAGCGGTTTCGGACTATGCGGCCCGGCGCGAGGCGATCGAGGCCTTCAACGAGCGCTCGCGCATCCTCAAGCGCGGCATCGCGATCACGCCGGTGAAGTTCGGCATCTCCTTCACCCTGTCCCATCTCAACCAGGGCGGGGCGCTGGTCCACGTCTACACGGACGGCTCGGTGCACCTCTCCCACGGCGGCACGGAGATGGGGCAGGGGCTTTACGTCAAGGTCGCGCAGGTCGTTGCCGAGGAGTTCGGCATCCCGCTCGAGCGCGTGAAGATCGCTGCCACGACAACGGGCAAGGTGCCCAACACGCCGCCCACCGCCGCCTCCTCCGGCGCCGACCTCAACGGCATGGCGGCGCGGGCGGCGGCGCGCCAGATCAAGGATCGCATGGCCGCGTTCGCGGCGGACATGCATGGCGTCGAACCGGACGCGGTGCGCTTCGCGAACGGCGAGGTGACCGCCGGCAGCGCGACGATTCCCTTCGGCGACCTCGCCCGCCAGGCCTTCCTTGCCCGCGTCTCGCTGTCCTCGACCGGCTATTACCGCACGCCGAAAATCCACTGGGACCGGGAGGCCGCGACCGGCCGGCCCTTCCTCTATTTCGCCTATGGCGCCGCCTGCTCCGAGGTCGTCGTCGACACGATGACCGGCGAGATGAAGGTCGAGCGGATCGACATCGTGCACGACTGCGGACGGTCGCTGAACCCGGCCATCGACATGGGTCAGATCGAAGGCGGGTTCGTGCAGGGCATGGGCTGGCTCACTACCGAGGAGCTGGTGTGGGACGATGCCGGGCGCCTCAGGACGCATGCCCCATCGACCTACAAGATCCCGACCGCTTCCGATGTGCCCGCCGCGTTCAACGTCGAGATATTCGACGGCGGGCCGAACCGCGAGCCGACGATCTACCGCTCCAAGGCAGTGGGCGAGCCGCCGCTGATGCTGGCGTCCTCCGTATTCTCGGCCATCCTCCACGCGGTGGCGAGTCTGAGGCCCGGCATCGTGCCGCAACTCGACGCGCCGGCGACTCCCGAAGCGATCATGCGCGCCGTGCGCTCGATGCGGCAGCCGGCGGGGACGTGACGCCGATGCGCGTCTGGGACCGCCTCGACCGGATGCTGGAACGCGAGGGCGGGGCCGCGCTGGTGTCGATCGTCTCGGTGCGCGGGTCGAGTCCGCGCGAGGTCGGTGCGCGCATGATCGTCGGCCCCTCCGGCGGCTTTCACGGCACGATCGGCGGCGGCACGCTCGAATGGAAGGCGATCGCCGAAGCGCAGGCGATGCTCGCCCGCGGGGCGGAGTGCGTACGAGTCAGCCGCTTCGCGCTGGGCCCCGATCTCGGCCAGTGCTGCGGAGGCGACGTGCGGGTGCTGCTCGAGACTTTTGCGGCCGGCCGGCGCGAGGAGGTGGCGGGTCTAGCCGCGCGCGAAGCGGCCGGTGCTTTCACGACGCACGCGCGGCTCGGCGCCGACGCGGCCCGGCTCGAGCGGCGCGTGGTGCCCTCGTCGAACGTCGCGCCGGGCCTCGGCGAGGACGGCCGCCTCGTCGAGCGTTTCGGTGAAGCAGGTCGCCCGGTTTACCTGTTCGGCGCCGGCCATGTCGGCCGCGCCCTGGTGCTGGCGCTCGCGCCGCTCCCATTCACCGTGACCTGGATCGACCCGCGCCCCGCCGGCTTTCCGGACGCCGTGCCCGCGAACGTTCGCCCCGTTCTCGCCGCCGACCCCGCGGCGGAGCTCGCATCGGCACCGGACGGCGCCCTCGTGCTGGTGATGACCCACAGCCACGCGCTCGACCTCGACATCGTGCGGGCGGCGCTCGCGGCGCGGCGTTTTGCCCATGTCGGCGTCATCGGCAGCGCGACCAAGCGGGCCCGCTTCGTGCATCGCCTTAGGGCGGCGGGGTTCGATGCCGCGATGGCCGAAGCCTTCCAGTGCCCGATCGGGATCGGGGGCATCGGCGCGAAGCTGCCGGCGGCCATCGCGGCCTCGGTCGCGGCGGACCTTCTGGTCCGCGACGAGGCCTTGCGCCGGGCGGCGGCGCCGACGCAGGAAGCCCGGATGTTGCAGGTGTCCCGCACGGCGTGAGATCATCTTCGGGCGGGGAATGCGGGGGCGGATGGACGCGAGCGTGACGACGAGGGCGGTGATGACGGAGGAACGGCCGCTCCTCGCCGTCCGGGGCGTCGTCAAGCGCTTCGGCGATACCCTCGCCAACGACGACGTGAGCCTCGCCATCCGGCCCGGCGAAATCCACGCCCTGCTCGGCGAGAACGGCGCCGGCAAGTCGACGCTGGTCAAGATCATCTACGGCGCGCTGCAGCCCACTGCGGGCGAAATCCGCTGGCGCGGCGATCCCGTCGTGATTCCGAGCCCGGCCGCCGCGCGAAAGCGCGGCATCGGCATGGTGTTCCAGCACTTCTCGCTGTTCGAGGCGCTGAGCGTGGCCGACAACGTGGCACTCGCGCTGCCGAACGCGGGGCGTCGCAAGCTCGCGGCGACGATCGCCGATGTCTCGCGCGACTACGGCCTGCCGCTCAACCCGCGCGCCCGCGTCGCCGATCTCTCGGCGGGCGAGAAGCAGCGCGTGGAGATCGTGCGCTGCCTGCTGCAGCACCCCCAACTCATCATCATGGACGAGCCGACCTCGGTGCTGACGCCGCAGGAGGCCGACCAGCTGTTCGCGACGTTGCGGCGCTTGCGCGAGGAGGGCCGCTCGATCCTCTATATCAGCCATCGCCTCGAGGAGGTGCAGCGGCTTTGCGACCGCGCCACCATCATGCGGCGCGGCAAAGTGGTGGCCGAGGCCGACCCCGCGGTCGAGACGCCGGCGACGCTCGCCCGGCTGATGGTCGGCGCGGACGTCGCCGGCGTGCTGCGGCCGCCCCCGGCGATGCGCGGCGCCCGCCTCGGCGTCAACGGGCTCGACCTGCCCGCCGCGGATCCGCTCGGGGTTTCGCTGCGCGACATCCGCGTCGATGTCGCGGGCGGCGAGGTGCTCGCCATTGCCGGCATCGCCGGCAACGGCCAGGCCGAGCTGTTCGCCGCCCTCTCCGGCGAGCGCCTTGCGCCCCGGGCCGATGCGGTCTTCATCGACGGGCGCCCGGCGGGCCGGCTCGGCATCACCGAGCGACGCCGGCGCGGCGCGGCCTTCGTCGCGGAGGAGCGGCTCGGCCACGGCGCGGTGCCGGGGATGCGGCTGAGCGAGAATCTCGTCCTCACCCGCCACGCGACGGGGGACGGCATCGTTCGCGCCGGCTTCCTGCGGCGCCGGCGCGCGGCGACGCTCGCCGAAGAGGTGTCGGCTGCGTTCGACGTGCGCAAGGGCAAGCCGGACCCCGAGGCGCGGGCGCTGTCGGGGGGCAATCTGCAGAAATTCGTCGTGGGGCGCGAAATCACCCGCCGCCCCGGCATCCTCGTCGCCTCCCAGCCGACCTGGGGCGTCGATGCCGGCGCCTCCGCCGTGATCCGCCAGGCGCTGGTCGACCTCGCCCGATCCGGCTCCGCCGTGCTCGTCATCAGCCAGGACCTCGACGAGATCTTCGAGATCGCCGACCGCATCGCCGTCATCTCGCGCGGCCATCTGTCCGAGGCGATGCCCGCGGCGGAGATGACCCCCGAGCGCATCGGCCTGCTGATGGGCGGGGCGGGCGAGGGCCAGGGACGCAATGCCGATGCGGCTTGAGCTCGAAAAACGCGCCGAGCGCAGCCGCGTGATGAGCCTCGTCTCGCCGCTGATCGCGATCGTGCTGACCATCGTCGCCGGCGCGATCATGTTCCTGACTCTGGGCAAGAACCCGTGGGACACGCTCTACACGTTCTTCATCCGGCCGCTCGCGGACTGGCGCTCGGCGCAGGACGTCGTGGTGAAAGCGGTGCCGCTGGTGCTGATCGCGCTCGGCCTAGCCGTCTGCTACCGGTCGAACAACTGGAACATCGGCGCCGAAGGCCAGTTCACCGCCGGCGCCATCGCCGGCTCGGCGCTGCCGATCCTCGTGCCGGACTTCGCCACCGGCTGGACCATACCGCTGATGCTGCTCTGCGGCGCCCTCGGCGGCATGGTCTACGGGGCGATCCCCGCCCTGCTGAAAATCCGGTTCAACACCAACGAGATTCTGACCAGCCTGATGCTGGTCTATATCGCCCAACTCGTGCTCGACTATCTCGTGCGTGGGCCGTGGCGGAACCCGCAAGGGTTCAACTTCCCGGAATCGCGCATCTTCTCCGCCGCCCAGCGCATGCCGCGGATCGGCGACGGGCGGATGACGATCGCCGTCTATATCACCCTGGCCGTGCTCGTGATTCTCTGGATCGTGTTGGCGCGGAGCAAGAAGGGCTTCGAGGTGAAGGTGCTCGGCGCGAGCCCGCGGGCGGGGGCCTTCGCCGGCTTCAGTGCGGGCTGGATGACGCTGTCGGCCTTCCTCGTCTCGGGCGCGCTGGCCGGGCTCGCCGGCATCATGGAGGTCGCAGGCCCGGTGCGGCAGCTCGTTCCCACGATCTCGCCGGGCTACGGCTTCACCGCGATCATCGTCGCGTTTCTGGGCCGCCTGAGCCCGCCGGGCATTCTCATCGCCGGCTTCGTGCTCGCGGTCACCTATGTGGGCGGCGTCGCCGCGCAAATTTCACTGCGCCTGCCCAGCCAGGCGACCGGCGTGTTCCAGGGCATGCTGCTGTTCTTCGTGCTCGCGTGCGACACGCTCATCCTCTATCGCCTCCGCTTCGTTCGCGGTCCTCGCGCCAGGGAGGCCGCCCGTGGAACTGTTTGAGGGCGTCGTCACCGCCATCATCCTCGCCGCGACGCCTCTGATGCTGGCCGCGCTCGGCGAACTCGTCGTCGAGCGCTCCGGGGTGCTGAATCTCGGCGTCGAAGGCATGATGATCATGGGCGCGGTGACGGGCTTCGTGGTCTCTTTCGAGAGCGGCTCGCTGGTCTGGGGCATCCTCGCCGCAATCGTCGCGGGGATGGCGATGGCGGCGCTGTTCGCGGCGGCGACGCTGTGGCTCGTCGCCAACCAGGTCGCGAGCGGGCTTGCGCTGACGATCCTCGGCCTCGGCCTGTCCGGCCTCATCGGCTCGCCCTATGCCGGCCGGGCGGGGCTGCTGCTGCCGAGCCTCGATCTGGGGCCGCTGACCGACATCCCCGTGCTCGGGCCGATCGTGTTCGGGCAGAACGTGATCGTCTACATCGCGTTCGCGCTGCTGATCCTGGTCTGGATCGTCCTGTTCCGCACCCGCGCCGGGCTGGTGCTGCGGGCGGTGGGCGAGAACCACGATTCCGCCCACGCGCTCGGCTATCCGGTTCGCCTCGTCCGCCTCTACGCCGTGCTGTTCGGCGGCGGGTGCGCAGGGCTCGCGGGCGCGTTCCTCTCCATCGCGCGCACCCCGGCCTGGAAGAACGACATGACCGCCGGCCGCGGCTGGATCGCGCTCGCCCTGGTCGTGTTCGCCTCCTGGCTGCCGGGGCGGCTCGCCATCGGCGCCTATCTGTTCGGCGGCGTCTCGATCATCGGGCTCTACACGCAAGGCGCGGCGCCCGGCTCGCT
>Ga0182738_1003051_pt1 | contig 19397 bp, 17 predicted proteins | sample eDN5th30CBELigMG_FD_128876 | JGI IMG/M metagenome (GOLD analysis project Ga0182738, IMG submission 128876) | Enriched Miracle-Growth compost microbial communities from Emeryville, California, USA - eDNA 5th pass 30_C BE-Lig MG (version 2)... ... | reverse complement strand
TGTTATACATTCATTGTTTGTTGTTTTAGATTTTGGCAGGGTCTCTGATATCAAAAATGTAATCATCAAATGAAATGAAATCTCCTTCGATAAGGTTTTCAACTTCATCAGGATCGACTTGGGTTCTGAATTCGTTTTGTTGAATCAGATATTGAATCAAATTGAAGGCTTGCTCGTGAATTTCTTGTTCACCACGAACCTAATCATCTATTTTAGACATAAGTTGACGTTTATGATTTACGTGAGTTTGAGTGACGATAATCTTTCTTTCAGCTTTGACATAATCTTCTTGAACCCAAATTTGTTTAGGCTTGTAATCGATCTTGAGATCAGGTTGAACCACATTAGTAATGTATGGTTGGTAGACAAATCCAGAGATCTTGGGGCCCTTTGGTTCACCTTCAGTTCCTTCAATTGAGGGCTGAGTCACACTCAAACCAGTTGAAGAATTCATGAAATCGCCGCCAGATAAAGCCTCAATTGTCAATCCAAAATCTAGGAGGTGAGTGGATTTAAAGAAAGAAAATTACAATCAAAAATAAAGACCCATTGATTGATAAAGAATTCTTCAAGTTGAACAATGGACATCATTTCAATAAGTTTCAAGGTAGCAAGGATCAAATTGGGATTCTTGGGGATTTTACCCTTCTTGAAGATTTGCATCTATGGAGGTATTTGTTAGGTGGGGAAGGATTTCAGTAGAATACTAAGAGAGTGAGAAGAATAGGCCAGATGTGTCTGAACAATTCATTTAAGCTTGAAGGAGAGAGTCTCAAGATTAAAATTCTCATTGAGAACAAGACGAGAATGACCAAAGCAGGGTTGGTTTCATCAGCATTCTTGATAATTTCACCCATCTTCTCCAATAAAAGGAACAATTTATCCTGATATTTATCTTTTTCACTAGGGGTTTTAGGTTAGTCAAAATAATATGATTGAGTATATTACCCGGAGTAAATAATGAAGCAGATTCTTTCGAAAGCTTTAATTTTTTGCTTTTCTCCTGAAGCTGCACTCACAAAGAACGAAAATGCATTTGCCCTAAGTTGTGGTTAGAGTTTGTTCACCAAGTTTTAGAAATTACCATTTAGTCATGAATTCGGAGAAGAGATCACCTCTATCCATGGTGACAACCCAATCGATAATCTTGCTCCAATATTTGAGAGTTTGCTTGCTGCACTTAAAGAAGTCATCTCCGTTAAAGATATCAAGGATATCCTTCTTGTAATCTTTGATTAAGAAAGATCTAGAGTCCTCAAGTTGAGAATACAACAATTCAGAAGCACATTCAGCAAAGTGCTTGTTTTCAGAGCTCTTGTTTCCAATGAGAGGGAAGACAATAACCATGAATTCTTTTGTCTAACGAAACGAATTATTAAAAAATATAAATTTCAAAATCATACTCTGACGATGACACGATCGATTCTTTCGGGGGAGTAACTGTTTTGGAGAACTGGAAGACCAACTTGCTTCAAAGTCTTGAGACCAAACAGTCTGTAGCGATCATAGAGACTTTGTTCAGAAACATCTTCTTCAAAGTTCCTGAACATGAGTCTTTCAATTCTAGAGTTTTCATGATGGGTGGCTTCATGTTCAGCGTTCTCGCCCAACTCATTCTGTGAGCCAGGGAGACTACGAGCTCTGACCTGATTGGTAACGTAAGATTTGTAGATTTTGTAAATTGTTGGAGTGAAGGGTGCGACTGTTCTGAATCGAGGAATTTCAGATCCTGAGCCAGGTCTGTTGAAATAGATGACAACGTTTTTAGCAGAAGTGTTGGCAATTTGCACCAATAAAGCGTTGATTTGAGCATGCATTTCCTTTTTAATCTTGTTGTCACCAAGAATTTCTTTAGGATTATATTTCAATGCAAGAAGGTTCAGGAATTCAATCAACCATAAATGTGTTGTGATTGATCTTGATATCGTGAACAGCTTAGTGAAATTGAGAGCAGTCGTCCAGAGTTTCATTAGATAGTCCTTTTTCAAGAAGCTCATATCAATGTATGAGTAGGAAATGTAGGTGTAAAGAAGGAAGAAAATATGAGCTTCAGTTTTTGCGGATGTGTAACTAAGGACAGCAGGACCTTTTTTGTTCTTTTTGATTTCTTCCTGATATTCTCGATTGATATCAATAACAATTTGGTTCTTTGACAAAGCTGTGAGGAACATTTCAGTCGAGACATTCATTGAGACCAAAATTTCAATTTGCTTCATTAATCTTGGGTTCACGGACAAATCTTGTTTCTTTTGGCATTCCCTCATCCAGTAATTCAAGAAAGCATTAATAGTTTCATCTAAAAAAAGGGGTTAAGTGAGGTGTTCAAAATTATAATTTATTACTGGTGTATTGATAAGTCAAGGGTTTGAGGACGGAGATAATGAGGGATTTGACAGTTTTAGCATGAGGGTCGATTTTCATGTGGTTCTCTTTGACCATTTTGTTGATTTCATTGTACTTCTCAAAGGTATATGGAGTAATACCCATTGGTGAGAAGTCTGCAGACACTCTAAATTCTTTGGAAAGTCTCCAGCAGTAAATAAAAATGTAAACGACTCTCAACAGGTCTTTCAATATTGCCTGAGAAGTGTCGGCATGAGCAATGGAAGCAAGATCTTTTTTATCTTCAGCAGCGCTTTTTTGTAAGAAACCCATAGTGAAAATGTCTTTGACGACGGCAAACACGCCAGGACCCTCAGCTCCATGGAAAATGGTTCCGGCTTCTTTTTCGGGAATGGTGTTGAACTTGAGGAAGTAGTCGAGGATTTTTTTCACACCTTCCAAGAGGATGTAGATTTCATTTTGGCTCTGGGATTTTATGGTAAAGGTGCCTCTGACCTTACTCTTTTCATCCTTCTTGGCTTCGTCGCCAGCAACCATGTCGATTTTGCGGTTCTTGATGTCATCTTCGAAGCTAACGTTGTCACTTTCCCAAGGCTCGAATTCGTCGTTATTCTCTGCGACTTGCAAGTTCTTGCTCAAAATAATGTCAAAGTAGGCTCTCAAGATGAGAATGACATTATCCTTGAGAACGTCAGGCTGATGAAGGTTTTCAGTAAGCACGCTCATGCACATACTGATAAAGTTGATGAATTGAACCCTCACGTATTGCTGGTCAACATGCAGACCTCTCAGGAGGTTTGGCACAAACTTGGGCGAAGAGAGCAAAGCAACGCATTTATATCTTGTTGGCTCGTAATTGCAGAAGCTCGATTGGTACAAAACCACCTTCATAAGGTTCAAGAGCTGAACTTGGAGAACGTAATCATTGTTGTTGATTGCGTGGTGAAGCACGATCAAGGTGGGCTCCATGATGAAATGGGTGATTTGAGCTGAGAGTTCTTTGTTTTCAATGTGGGTGATCAATAATTCCATAAATTCAGAGGCACTAGCGTTGACTGAAGCGTTTTGGTTTTGGAATTTGGGAGAGAGGGCTTCGATCGCGTGGCCTTGAATGTATCGAAGACAAAGAGTGACGAGCAAATCGAGGTATGTGCAAGGCTCTTGGACAGAGAGATCGTTTTCAGCGAAGAAGAGATGGTGCTTTCTGAGTCTTTCGCTGACTTTGATGCTAATAATATATCTCACAAAAAGCTCGTTGGAGGTAATCAAGATGCCACGCAGTTTTCTGAAAGAGTCTTGGACAATATCAGTGTCGTAGACTTCGGTGAAGAAATACTGCTTTGTGTCGGTAGCATAGAGCCTGAGATGATGACCCTCTTTGTCCTTTCTGGTTTGCATAAGGATTTCGAAAATGGGATCGATGATTCTGTACAAGTAGGGAATTGCGTCAAGGAGCCACGACTTGCTGCTGTGACGGAGCAATGGGTTGTCATGATCGAGGAACTCGAGCATCTCCAGAAGCCCAATACCAGACTCGATGAAATCGCTCTTTGCCATGTCGCTGGCGATTTTCCAGAAAGAGCCGAATCTTCTGATGGCAGCTTCCTTTCCAGTGATGGAAGGGACGTCAAAGGAGTTGCTGACCGTTTCTGAGAATATTTGGGGGAAGTGGGATTGGAAGACAAGCAGTAAATCAGAGACGGTGTTTTGAATGTAGTGCACATCAAGCAAGCCCCACAGTTTCTCAGTGGTTCTTCTGATAATATCATCGTTACCTCTGTTGTTGCTTTCCTCAGTCTTGGCGATCAAATTTCTAATGATTTCGTAGATTGGCTTTTGGGAGCTGGAAACAAGCAAGCTTTGCATGGTCTTGATACCGATGATGGAAACAGCAGGGAATGATGATCTAACGCACTGGAGCACAGAGTGAACCCAGAAAGGCAGTTCGGTCAGTGTCGTGTCATCTTGGAATGTTTGGATCTTGACAATAGTTTCGGAGGCGGCAGCAAACAGATTTAAAGCCTTTTGGGAAATTTGGCTTTCACGGTGGAAGGCAAGAATTTGGTCCACAATTCTCTCGTAAAATACGTTGTAGCGATCCAAAGTCTCTCTAAATCCGTAGTCAAAATGTCCTGGAGCCATGATTTGGTTAATTTCTTCTTCACTGAGATTCTTTTCTCTAATGAGGTCAATAAGGTCTCTTTCGACTTTCTCGAGCTTGTCAATCAGATTCAAATTGAGGTTCAACGCAGTCTCAATAAAGGAAGCAAGGTTGCTCTGATCGGGTGAAACGGATGAGACTGATCTGAGAATTCCTGAAATGATGGCCTTCAAGTAATTCTTTTGCTCAAGATAGTTGATGTTTTCTTCTTTGTTGACAATAGCAGATTCGAGTCTGAAGGTGAACTCAATGAGGTTGATAATTTCCAGGCACTTTTCGTTATCCTGCTCGTTGATTGCAGCATCAAGAGCGTCAGAAAGACTTGTCAAGAGAGTTGAGAAGTAGCTTGTGATGTTTTCCATGAAACGAGCGCCTGCCTTTTGTACTTCATCGGAAAAGTCTCTTCCAGCCTGCGAATACTTGTAGACGTATGAGAGGAAGGGGATGGAAAGGAAGGGGAGTGTTTGTTCAACAAGGTGGTCATGCTCCATGTAGAAGTTCTGAAGGACTTTAAGTGGGAGGGTGGCTTGGAAAGCGTCTCTGGGGACTCTGCTAAAGATTTTTCTAAAGGCAGTAATCAGATACTCAAGAACAATCTGGTTCTTTTCGGTGATTTGATATTTATTCTCCATATCAGCAGGCCCGAAAATCCAGGTGTACACTCTTCTGAGGATCTGTTGATCCTTTCTAATCAAAAGGTTGAGAGCAGCTTCGAGAAGGATGTATTTTTCGTTCTCAGTGAAAAGATCAGAGGCGAGCTTAAAGTGAGTAGCCATAAAGTCTAAACAAGCCTTTTGAACATTGTTGTTTTCATCTTCCAAAGCTGCAATCAAAGCGTTCAACACCAATGAAGATTTATTAGGATATTCCACTGATATATCGTCGGTATTTTCTTGATCGAGGGATCTCAAGAAGGCTTCATCCTCAGCGGTAGGAAGGTATCTAAACATAATTTTGCTCGGTTCTTCGGGGGCGATGGTTGTAGTTTCTTCTTTGGCTTCTTCTTTGGTTGGACTTTGCTGTTCGGCAGCCTCTTCAGCGTTTTCTTCAGCCTGTTCGCCTTCAACTTCTTCAACCTCCTCAACTTCTTCTTCTTCTTCTTCAGCTTCAGCTTCTTCCTCCTTTTCAGAAGGGGCTTCAGGCTCAGATTCTGTCTCATCTTCTTCTTGATGTGCCTCTTCTTCTTCAGGATCAACATAGGTTCTTCTCAATCTCTTTGAGAAATACTTGATACCAGAAAGTCTGACTTTAGAGTTTCTCAAGATCGCCTTTGGTGTGGATTAAGGAGTGCTCTAATAAAATTTCTTCTTACCATCCAGACAGCACCGACAAAGTATTTTTTGGTGACGGCGTTACTGAGTTGATCAAGAGTGAAAAAGACATCTTTTTGCATGACTTCGTTGGGCTCTTCAATACCGGGGAGGATACTGACAGTTAAACCTGTGATACAAGGAATCAACTGTTTTCCAAGTGGGAAGTAGTGGTCACGATACAGTGCAAGGATTTTGGGTTTCACCTGAAATTGGTTATTCGCCGGCGATTGTTCTTAACTTACTTGGGAAGCAGCGTACTGGAAGAGGGGAAAGATACCTATGCTATAGAGGCCAAGGTCATCGCACCAGTTATAGCCGGTATCCTTCATAATTCTAAAGATCAAGGAGTAAACTTGAATGGTGTTGATGTGGATTGAAGGAGGGAGAGCTGGGTTTAAACACTGAGCCAGTCTCTTTCCGAATGTGAGCTTCTCAGGGATGTTGTAGGAGGGGTAATCCTCGAGGCATTTCATGACTTTCTGAAGCCAGTGGCCGTAATCAGCCCATTCTTTATTCTTCTCGAAAGCCTGAATTGTTTGACCAAGGGTCCTTTTCAAATTTGCTAATCATGATCAGGTAAATAATCAAACAAAAGGGAAACCAGCATTCTTCTGCTCCAAAGCGTTAGACTTGGAAGGAACAGCAGCTTCTTTAGTAGTGCCTTTATCCATGAAATTTTTTTATATCAAATTAAATGATTATGAATTTTCTTAATTCATATATTGTCCTAACTGTCTGTCTATGTATGGCATATTAAGGTTTTGTTTCGAACGAAATGAAGATAAAACAATGAAATAAGTGCGAAATCTCGAACAAGAGAGACTTCTATCATCCTCTTTCAATTCATATCTCGGAAGGAGAGAAGATTCTTTTGCCCTTCCCTCGAGTTTGTTCAAAACGTTTTCCCGGAAAAACTTTTTCTTAGCCTTAAACAAAAAAAGGTTATCATCTCGATCAGAAACAGCGCATTGTAGCAAACTTTGCAGTTCTGATTGAAAGGAAAGGGTTTTCCATAAATAGAAGTTGAGGATTAGGACGACTTAAAGTTTAATTTTGAATCTGTTCAAATTTTAAATTTCACCATAAAAATTTAATTTCTTAACAAATCTATTTTAAGCTTATTTGCTTTGAAGAAAAAAGTTCCCAACAGGAAATTTGAAAAAAACTTGGCTCACCAGAAATTCAAAGATTTCTCCTTTGAACTGCTTTCGAAAGGTCCTGAAAGTGTTTTATTGTTCAATTTCTTTTTTGTAAGTTATTTTATGTTGAAATTTTTGCTTCAAAACAGGTCTTTTTCGCTTTTCGTCTGCGTCTGAATTTTCAATTTAAGGATAGTTTTCGGTAAATTAACCCATCAACGTAAGGATTTTTGCAATATACTGTAGACTATTGTTTTCTGAAAATATGGGGGAAACTTTCTGTTCAGCCTCTCTCTGAATTTAGGATCTATGACAATACATATGATTTGATATACTCCTCAGTTTGGTTGGTTGGCTGGACTGAGAAATTATTTATCTTGAATGAGTTTTGATTCAGCCAATTATGAAATACAGTAGAATTCAATAGCAATTTTACTTGCCTTATCGAAGACATGGATGAATGATTTGGAACTCAGCAGGAAAGAAGACATAATTTTTGTTTATTTGTAGGTTCCTGCTCGGTCAAGAGAGGTTCTGTCGAATGAGATTCTGTCAATATTCACGATCTGAACAGAATTAAAATACCAAGTCTCGACATTTTCTTGAACTAAGAATTAGTTTTTCCTTCTGAAGATCGAGTTCAAAATGTAGTAAAAGACAAGGTTGGCTGGAGAAATCGACTAAATTCGTCTCGCCTTTCCTCATTTACAATAAAAAGGTTTCCATAAATTTTCTCGAAAAAAAAAGTTTTTGAAACTTGAATCAAATTAATGAATCTGAGATGAAACTGAAAAGTCATTTTATTCTTTTGAAATCACATTATCCGAATAAGTTGGTCACGTTGCGTGAATTTTTTCTTTGAAGATTTTATTTATCTCTCAAAAATTTTGGAAACCAGAAGAAAATAACAATTTTTCAAGACCTCAAAATCCGAAGGGAACACAGCTTTTTGAGGTGAGAATTTTTCTTCTCAAGCTCACCTCCAAGAAGACCAACATCAAAAATGCTGGAAATTGTTTTTAGCTTTTTTTGCATCAGAAAGCTCGATAAGAGAATGACAAAAATTTCCTCCTATAGAAATAGTTTTTTTTGCTGAAATAAATTTGGAAGATTTGCTTTCAACAATTTTTGAAATTATCAAAAAGCCTTTTTGGAAATTTTTTTGGTTCTTTCAACCAAAGTCTCTATACTCATTTCTTCTTGAATCGTCCTGGATCCTCATAAGACCAACCATAGACATCTTTCTTTCCCTTGAGAAAGCTTTTTTGTCTTTTTTTTTCTTTGTTTGATTGTTTAAAATTACTGAACCGTAGCTGGGGATGTTCAAAGGACTGTAGAGTACCTCAATTTCTGACAATTCTTTTTCGTCTAACCCAACAACTTTGTACAAGCTAATTCGCCCGGATCGCTTGGATGAAGAGATTTTTTTTTGCCTGAAATTTAAGCATGACAGGATTTTGGCTAGAAGAATAATTTGATCCTAAATTATTCGGACAACACAAGCTCTTTTAAGTCTCACAGATTCGGAGAGGCCAAGAAAATTTACCCAAGAAATTCGAACAACGCTTCTTGTCCACAAGTAATTTGTCAGAATCTTCGAATTTTTTTTTGTCAAGTGTTTTGAGATGAAATTTTCTCAGTTTGAATAATCCAACTTGGTTGTTTGATGTAGGCAAACTTTTCAAGAGTTTTGAACCAAAAAAGTTTTTCTTTCAAAAATGACAGCAAAAATAATTTTATTTCAATGAGAAAAAAAGATTTTGGAAAAAGGTAGATTCTAATGAATTAATCTGCTTTCAAACCTCCTTTAATGATTGAAGAGGAAAATTTTGGCTTTTTTTCCATCAAAAGGTCAAGTTTGAATGATTCATTTTTATCGTTGAGCAAAGTTCGGTTCTTTCGAAGCGAAATGAAATCTAAAAGCTGGTTTTTCTGAGAGTCATTCAAATAGCTTCTTCCTTCATTCGAGAGGCACTTTTGGAGTTGCTTTGGTTTTTATTCTGATTTTAGAAAAGGTTATTCCCAAAGGAATTGAAAAATCAATTTGGATGGAATCTTCCAATTTTTTGAACTTTTTCTTGAGATAAGATTTCGATTTTCTCAGAAAATATGCAAGATTTTCATATTTCGAAAAAAAAATTAAAAGACTTTTTTTTTTTGAAATTGTCCAAGAATAGTCAGTCTTTTGGTTTTGGCTTTGGTTGCCATGCATCTGAATCAGAAGGAGAAGGATATTGCATTTCTGGAAGTTCTGAACAAATAGAATAATAATTTTGCATAAAGTTGATGATTTGTCTTTGAAAAATTTGTTAGAGAGGATCAAAGAAATTTTTCGCGTGCAATTTTAATTTATATTTATTTTTGCCTACTATATTCAATGCAACCTTCAGCTCCAGTGCAGCCAAAGCTGAGTATTCAGGAACTCAACAATGCTTTCTCTATGGCAAGCAAAAACCAAAACTTGCCAGAGACCAACGGTGTTGATAAAATAGAACTTTTTGAAGTAAGCCAAATTTCTTTTCATCCGCTAATTCGAAGGCCCACGAAGAACTTAATGAAGAGTTTCGAAATCGTCTGAAAAAATTTATTCAGTCTGAGCACTTTTACTGGACTTCTGATGTTGTAAAAAATGAGCAAAATATGGTTTGAACTTGTCAAGTATAATAATTGACTCTACCTTCTATTGTAGGAAGAGCATGGCAAAAATTTAGTGCTAATTCAAGAATTGCTGTTGAAGAATACTTCAAAGATTGCCAAGCCTTTTAAGGATTTAGCTACAGTTCTCAAACATGTGTTTAGAGTCAAGGAAATTATACTGAGATTGTAAGACAAGTTTGACCTGATGTTGATTCAAAATTTGACAGGATTTGTAAACTAAATGAAGATGTCCATACTTTGAATTATGAGAATATTGTCAAAACGCTTTTTAGTAAATTAGAGACTCAGAAAGTTGCTTTCCCAAGCGGCAATGACCTCGAATATTTGAGAATTTATCATGATCTTGCTCAGTAACGATTGCCTTTTCTATGAATGGAACTTATGCAAAAGGATGGAGCTAAAAGTGTTAAAGGGTCTATTTGTGACTTTGGATGCAATGCAGACTATGGAGTTTTCGAAATCTTTGATTGCTTTAACAAAGTACAAAACTCTCTTGTGTGAATTTAGAGCATTCCGACAAAAATATATCGTATGTTGAGGGGTTTTGTTTTCACATAATCTAATTTAGGAGAGTAAAGAGGAATCTGCAATGTTGACATGGTATGGAAATTTCCATGTGCATTTAGTTGCAAAGATAAGATTATATTACCGTGAAATTTTGGATTTTACTCCGATAAAAAATGATGAAGCAATGCTTGATTCAAATTTATTGGTTCGGATGTAATACTTTAATTTTTCGAGGGTTAATTCGGTAGATTGGAGTCGTTTGAAGACACTTTTCCAGACACTTATATATTTTTAATTGCCAAAAACCTTTCTTTTAAAAACCCATTTACAGAGATTGAGATCAGTCCTGAGCATAATTATAAATACATTAAAGTTCACAAAGACTTTATTGTGCTCTGTGGCCAATCTGGAGATGCAACCAAAGAATATTTGCAAAATGTGGCAACCTTGGTTGACGAGAGTTTCGAGTTATTAAACTCTTATCTCAACAAGAGTATGCAAAGATTGGTTGGAAAAGACGTCCATTATTACTTTATCAGTCGAGTGGATACAAGCATCTACTTGGGACTTTTTGCCAAGAACTACAGAGGAAAGAGGCTTGAAAAAGTCCTTACAAAACTTGTGCTCATCGTTGACATCCTGAGAAATAATTATGTCAAAGATGTTCTCACATATCATCATATGATTCATGATGGAAATTAGATGATTTTGTATTCTTTATAAAAATTTACTCTTTATCATCAAAGTGTATCATAAATAAACCCTTTTGAAATTTCAAAGGACTCAATAAAAAGTGGAGTGATTTCAGAAATTTCTGACATGATAACTTCTTGAGTTTCCTTCAAAATTTGCTAATCTTGGGAAATATGAGAAGAAAATATGAATTTATTTTTGTCGGAGATCGGAATTTTTATCATAAAATCTGATCAATTTTCAAATTGAGAAAAAAATATTTTCACATTCTGGGACCATATTCTGAAAAGACTTTGTTTGACAAAAAGGCTCCAATTTGATTTCTGAAAAAAAATGCATTTTTTTTTAATTCATCAGAAGTTTGTCAGCCCTAGAATTTTTGAAAGTTGGAAGGCTCTCTGAGAAAAGTGATTTTTTCTCTCGATGGATTAATTTCCCATCAGAAAGAAAACTTTTCTTCAAAAGAAAATCAAAGATCCAAAAAACCCTTCTTCAAGATAGGGCAAAAGTTGAAGAAGAAAGAATAGCATACAATTTTCAAATCTCGAGTCCATTTTAATAACTAGTGCTTTTTTGGCTATTCTTCCGATCTCTTGAATCAACTTGATTTCACCCTAAATTTTATGAAAAATTCTGTGAACCATATCCTTTTTCAGCCCTGGGTAATAAGATTGACGAAATAAATTGAGATTTTCTCCTAAAACAAACAAGGACTTGAAATGAAGCTGTTTCAATCTTCTTTTCATTTCAGAGGTTCGAAGTGTCATTCATTTTTTCCTGATGTATTTCTGCTCTTTATTCAAGAAGTGTTTTTCAGAAGCTTAGATCAAGTGTCCATTAGGATTGAGGATTATTCCATGTTTGAGAAATCATAAGAACGTTTTGGTTTTATTGAAGTGAATCTCAATTAGGAGAGAAGGAGTTCACGAGATTCAGAGGGGAATATGACATTCTAATCATAAGGAAAAAAAAACCTCAAACAATATTTTGGAAAATTATATTCTTACAAAAATGACTAAAGAGGAGGAGGAGGAGTAAATACAAAAGATCTTGATTCTCTTACAAATACCACCACGGTGATTATTCCTATTCTAGAAAACAACTTTTACTTCCTCTCTTCCTTCCTGAGATCAAAGTCAATTCATCCTTCAGCCTTGCGTTTTCAAAATGGGAATAAGGAATCGAAAAATAACTCATTTCAAAGGCGAAAGACAGAGAGTGAGCTTAGGGATGTGAAAGTCGTGATAAAACAAATGACAATTTTTATTTAATATTTAAATTGTGATTCAACTGATTTGAGAGTATGGGTGGATTCGCTTATCTGGCTATTTAATCATCAGAAACATTTTGCGTAAAAGTTAGAATTTACACCGTATATTTTTATTTATCAAATCCAAGTCCATCAACATGCAAAACAACAACTTCGAAGGCTTGACTCTTGACAAGCTCAAGATGGTCATGCTTACAATTTACAAGGGTTCCAACCAAGAAGAGATCATCCAGGCCACCCAATACTTGAAGTAGAAATTTCGTTCAAAAGAATAATCTAAACCATCTATAGGGCTTATGCCAAGACTATCGAGTCCCTCCCAACCCTTCTCCAAATCTTGACTCAAGAAAGTAACAAGGACTTGAGACTCCTTTCAACCATTATCCTCAAGAGAAGCATCGCTCCTCATCTTTTGACAATGACCAACGAAGACAGAGAAGTCCTCAGAACCTCAATTTTGACCAGCTTCTTCCAAGAGCCCTCTCCCAAGGTCCAAAAGAGTTTGGCCGTTTTGGTGGCTACTGTTCTCAAAGTGAGCTGCGAGCACGAGCACAACTGGAACGACCCCATTTTGGTCATTTCTGAAAAGACCAAGCCCGAGCAACCCCTGGAAGTCAGAATGCAAGGTTTCTTGCTCCTGAGTACTCTTCTCGAAGTCACCGGAGAACACCTCACCAATTTCTACGAAGATTTGTTCAAGTTCTTCTTACAAACCATTAGAGATAATTCCCCAGAAGTAACCTTTTTTCCAAATTGAGAATCTAACATTTCCAAGGTCAGAAAGCAAACTCTTCTTTGCGTTTTGAATATGTACACCAGCGTCTCCGAAGAGAATCTCATCAAATCCTTTGACGAAGTCTATCCCCTCTTGTTGGAATGCTTCTACGAGACTCTCAGAGAAAACGATGAAGACACCGTTGAAAAGGTCCTCGAAATGTTCCACACTTTGACTGAAAACAAGAACGTCTTGTTCGATAACGCCAAGCTTAGCAGACTCATCGACTTGTTCTGTACTGGAGACGTAAGAACCGGGACTTTTTTCTTTAATTTAACAATTCGAAAGGCCGTCTTGAATAAAGACATCAATCCTTTGTTCAGAGAGTCTATGATTGATATTATCAACAACATCCTCATCAGTTACAAGACCGTCATTTCAAAGAACGAAGCCATGATGAAGAAGATTGTCGAAGTCGTTTTCACCTTGGCTTGCATCAAGGAAGTCGACGTGAAAGACAGAGACAGCATTCAAGAAGTCGCTTTGAACTTTATCCGTGAAGCTGGTGTCTTGTTGCCCAAGAAGAGATCTTACCCTGTCTACAAAGAATATTTGTTAAAAATGTTTGAGTCTGATTCTCTCGACGTCTTGGAAGGCGCTTTCTTGATTCTCGGTAATCTCGCTGAAGGCTGCAAGGAATACTTTAGAAGAGAATTGCCCATCCTGATGAAAAACTTTATCAAGAAAGGTTTGGAAAGCCAGCACGATTCCATTAGAAAAGCTACTTTCTACGCCATCAACTTCTTTGCCAACTACCTCTTCCCCGAGTTTGTTGCCTTCCACCCAATGGTGCTCCCATATTTGATCAAGTTCTTGGACTCCTCTGATCAAAGAATGCTTGAAGGTAACGTTCTCTGTCTCGATATTTTCTGCCAAGAAATGACTGACGAGATCATCATGGAATACGTCCCTGAACTCATTCCCAAGCTTATTGACGTTATCGATAGAAACGAAAACACCATCCCCGTCAAGAGACACGCTATTCTTACTATTGCCGCTTGCGCCGAAGTTGCTGAAGAGAAATTCGCTCCTTATGCTGAAAAGCTCCTTCCCCTTCTCGTTCAACTCATGAATCTCAATGATCCACAATTTGTTGAATTGAAAGCAACTGCTATCAAGTGCGTTGGTCTTATTACAGGCAACTGTATCAAGCAAAACCCCGAAATCTACAGCAACCATATTGAACCCATCATTCCCCTCATCTATGAAAACCTCAAGCATACCGACCATAACCTCGTGAAGGAGTTCTGCTTCCAATTCTTCTTCAACTTGTCTTCCTATCTTCAAAACGGTTTCAAGCCTTATCTCGAGCAACTTGTTCCCTTGACCTTCGAAACTATTATCAACGCTGATAAGACCCAACTCCAAAAGCCTCAAATTGTTTCTTTGGATTCCGACAGTGAAGAAGAGGATCCCAACAACGTTTGGGTCGATGACAACACCATCTTTGAGTTGTCAGCCGCCATCAGATGCATCGGTCAAATGGCCGATTCCTGCCCCGCCGACTACGCCCCCTACTATGAGGAAACTGTCAAGTATTTGCAAAAGTACTCTATTCACTTCCATTACAACGTGAGAATCCAAGCCATCTTGTGCTGCAGAGATATTGCAAAGGCCTTAGTCAAGTTCGGCAGCAATGGTGAGTTGCCCAAATTCCAAAAGGGCCTTCCTTGCAACCAAAGACTTCCCATTGATGCTGAAAACTTCATTTTCGTCGAAGTCCTCGAAAAGTAAGATTGTGTCTGTTTGAATAATTTTCTGACTTGTATTTAAAATAGGCTCTTGTTCACAATTGAAGGAGATAACAATGTTCACGTTATCGTCGCCGCCCTCGAAGTCTTGCATGATTTCTGCACTCAACTCGGTCCTGCTTCCGTTGATCAAAAGCTCGAATCCATTACTGAAACTATGATTATCCTCTTGAAAAACGAAACCCAAGCTCAAGATATTGCTTTTGAGGGTGAAGAAGAAGTTCACGGAGAACTTTTTGAATCTACTACTCTTCTTTTGGATGCTTTGATCAAGTGCTGCGGTGAAGGGTTCCTTCCTTACTTTGACAAACTCTACCCTGAGCTCAAGAGATTCACCACTTCTGATACCGCTGAAGACGATGTTGCTGAAATCATTGGTTGCTTCGCCCAAGCTATTAAATACATGCCTTCTGCTGCTGAAATCTACGGACTTGACATGCTCGAAATTTGCTTCAATGCCCTCGAATATGGTGATGAATACGTTAATAGAAACATGACCTTCTGTGTTGGTCTTATTGTTGAACATGGCAAGCAAAAGATCGGTGCCCATTGCAAGACCATTATGGAAAAATTGAGAGTTATCTATGAGACCGCTACCCTCCCCGACACCAAGGATAATGCCATCGCTGCTATCGGCAGAATGGTTTACACTCATCCCTCCGAAGTTCCTCTCAATATGGTAAGGCTCGAAGTTAATTATTCTGGACTAACCATTTTCACCTCCAGATTGTTCCTGCTATCATTAATGAAATGCCACTTAAGGGTGATCCTAAAGAAGAAAGAACTTTGATTAAAATGTTGATCTTCTTGTTCGAAACAAGTAAAAACCTCTGAAGTGAAATATTCCTAATTCCAATGTTAGATATTGAAATCCTGAATGGAAAAGAAGAGAAATGCATTGAATTATTGGTTGATGCTGTGATCCAAAGAAAAGACTACAAGATAAAGGATGAAAATATGTTGAAAGCTATTGGAATGATCCTTAAGAAACTTTCTGAAAATGACGGTGCTAAAAGAATCATCCAAGTAAGAAACTCTTTTTGAATTGATTGATTGTTAATATTTACTCCAGAATCTTGCTGCTAATTTGTCCCAAGAAAATGTTAGTATCTTGACCCAATTGATTAGTGATTCATAAATTGTGAAAGTAAATGTTTAATGTTTTATTTTATTTGATTGATTGTTTGTTTGTATGTTGTGAAATTATATCATTTATGAATTATATTATTATCATATAAATCATATCTATTTATTCATCTCAATGAAAGGCATATTTGTCGAACATATCACCAAAACTCAATTTAGCGTTATCGAATACGAAAGAAATATTTATTTAGTTTTCTTTTGTGCCTTATCCTTCTTTTCTTTCTTTGACTTATCATCTACGAACTCCTCTTTTTGTGGGCTTCTCTATTTTTTTTTAAGTTTCAGACAACGTGATTGAAAAAATTTTCTTACGGGTTCAAAAGCAGCTGAACCAGCTTCTCCCTTTCCGGCCAAGAAATAAATAATTGCAGCTCCAACAGCAAGAACCAATCCCAAACCAAGGTAATCAGAAATATAATCTCCAATTGATCTTGTCACTAATCAGATTATGGTAAACAAAATAACTTTTTCCCAGTCAAGTACCAGTGTATTTGAAATCGCCATCTTCGAAATCATCACCAAAATCTTCAAATTCATCATTTCTGGGCTTGACTCTTTCTCTTCTTTTGAGTCTGGCTTCTTCTTTTCTGATTCTTTCTTCTTCTTTTCTTCTGGCTTCGTTTTTCATGGAAAGGTCCCAATCCTTTCTCATTTTGTCTTGCTCATTATAGTCGGTTTCTAAGAATATTATTTTCGAAGCAGGCCTGAGGTGTACCTGAGAGATCGCCTTGGAACAAGAGAATAGCATCAACCATGGGGTTATCAATGCCAATCTTTGTGTAGAAAACTCTGACCTTGCCGTTATGGTAAGCATCAGCACAATATTGACCGTCAACGTAGACACCGTTATTCTTTAATTCGAATTCAATGTAGCTGTCGTAGGCTGCGAATCTTCCAACACGATCGAAAACGTCGATACCAGTTTCTCCGTGGCATTTGCCCAAATCAATGTTAAAGACTCTTTGTCTTGAAGCTCTGTGCCAGTTCTTGACATTGAAAAGGTTAATAATTTTCAGAAAATTGAGGGTCAAACCTCGCAAAGCTTGGAAATGATAACGAATTTGCCATTTTGGGAAACAGGAATGTCATAGTAGAAAGTTTCGTCAGCGTGTCTTTCGGTCAAGTAAACGTCTCCTTCTCTGGTATATTTAATAGTTGCAGCTGCGGCTTCAGGGTTGGTGTGATAATCAGCAACCTTGGTGTTTTCAGAGTATCCTCTATCCTAGGGGAAAAGGTTAGATTTTGTTGCTAGTTCAGAATCTACAGGTCTGTAAGTGAAGCCTTGAGCGCTTCTTCCGCCTTGACTGTTACCAGCATCAATAGCATAGATGATACGGTGGGGATCGAGCTTCTTGGAGAAAGCGAGAGCGATCAAAAGGAAAATGACAAGATATCTCATTGACTAGACACTTGTTTTCAAGATTTATTAATCAAAATTATATTATACGGACAAATTAATTACTTCATAACACGTTTTCATTACAAAATATTATTACAGTAATAGCATATTGGGAAAAAGGGTTATCAAAGAAGAAGAAAAAAAAACCTATCTTTTCAATAAAATGTCAAATTTGAGAGGGGAAATTTACTAGATGGTTGGTAGGATAATAACAAATATTTATTTAAACAGCAATAATGATAATAATGGTTAATAGTTTATATTGTAATGTTTGCATTTAACCTATAGAATAAAGTATGAACAAACAAATAAGCAGCAGGGCATGGTTTCTCTATTTTTTTAGTCTCTGTTGGCGGCACCCAAAAGTTGGAGAATATTCAAGAATAATCCGATGATATCAGTGTAAAGCATCAAAGCTCCCCAGATATAGTCGTCATATTCGAGTTCGGCATACTTTCCTCCAACAATGAGTTGGGTGTCATAAACCAAGTAAATACCAAAGAGAACGGAAAAAGCTCCACTGAGCAATAATTGCATGATTGAGCTTTGAATAAAGAAGTTGACAAGAACGAGCATGGACAACACTGCTCCGATGACGAAAAGAGTGCCTCCTGCAACTGTAAAATCAGTCTTGGTGGTCATTGCATAGATTGTGAGTGCCACGACGACAGCAGCAGTCATAACGGGAGCAAGAAGGACGATATTTCCTGAGAAGAAGATAGTGAAGAATGAGACACTATAAGCTTCAGCAACGGTGAAGAGTCCCAAAAGGACGTAATTCAAAGGGACTTGTCTTCCGAGAGTTGGAACGCAGACGAGGGCGAGCATAGTAACGACTTCAATGCCAATAGCCACCCAGGCGAGTGCGACATTTTGACGTTGGAATGTTTCAAAGCCCTTGCTATTTTGAGACAAGATGCAGAGGAAGGCTGTCAAGAGGAGTTGGACCGAGAGGATGCCATAGACCTTTCGAATAAAGCCAATGCGGGTGTTGACATTGAATGCTCTTTCATACTCTTCGCTGTTGTTCAGTCCTGCAGAACTTTTGCGCTGATTAGGGTGTTGGACATCAAATCTTTGGTAGTTGTTGCCTCTTTGTTTCTCGATATCGATCATAGTTACAAGAGAAGAAGGCTTATGCAAACAATCTTGTTTTAAATTAATAAATTATAGTTTTAAACCAAAAATAGTTGGGAAATTTGTTTCCTGTTTCTAAACTTAGAATTTCTTTTGATGGCAAACAAAACGCCCATTTTAAGGTCCCAAGATCAGAATATCTTGGCAATTTGATGACATCTGTCAGAGTCCCTCGAGGAAAAGAGAAATTAATTTTCAAATATTAAATTCCGCAAAACAAGGATCTATTTAAAAAATTAAAGGAAATCTAGTAAAGTGTCGATCGAAATTTCTAGATAAAAAATATCATGTGATTCAGAATCAAATAACAAGCACTGTAGATTAGTGGTAAAAAATTAGATTAGGAATTAAAAGAGGTAAGTTCGACTCACTTCGAACTAAATGATGAGATAAATTACGACAAGCATATGTCTGATATTGATGACATGTAAAATCTGACCCTCTTTTTGAATTTTTGAGTGAAATCATTGGGATCAGCAAAAGACATTCTCTTGTGAAAATCTTCTTGTCTTCATGAACCTCACAGAAGTGTTCTCGAGAAGTTTTCTCGACTGGAGGAATTTCTCTTCACATGAGATTAAACTTTCAAGACCTTGGAGAGAAGAATCCAAATTCTGAAAAAAGATTTTGAAATTTTCATAGTGCTCAATATCATCAAGCTTTTTTGTAGGTTGACTGTATCCTAAATTTGGCAAATTGATTTTGAAAAGCCAAAAAATTCGGAAAGAAAGTTTCGCTAAATTTAGAATAAAAAAGGTGAAATAAAGCTTTTTGAAATTTTATCAAGACGTTTTTCCAACTAAGGCTTCCAATCTTTCTCCAGAATTTCAGACTTTGTCGGATATCCTTTCAAAGAAATCCGATATTCTCCTCTAAAAGCCCGACATATGGAAAAGGCCAATGAAATCTCAATATTTTTTATCCCACTCTAAAGAATTGAGCCTTCAATGTATTCGACCCCAGCAGAGAAATTATTTTGTCAAGAAATGTTTAAAATCGTGAAAAGATTTGTCTGAAATTTCTCTAAAAAATTCGAAGCAATATTCCCAAAAAAAAGTTTCAATTTTTCTTTTTGGTTTATTTCACAAGTTGGCAGTGATGGGAT
>Ga0182738_1003050_pt1 | contig 19398 bp, 19 predicted proteins | sample eDN5th30CBELigMG_FD_128876 | JGI IMG/M metagenome (GOLD analysis project Ga0182738, IMG submission 128876) | Enriched Miracle-Growth compost microbial communities from Emeryville, California, USA - eDNA 5th pass 30_C BE-Lig MG (version 2)... ... | reverse complement strand
TGCTTCGGCGGCCGCAAGCGCAACCGCCTGTTCATGACCGCGAGCCAGTCCGTCTATGCCCTCTATGTCGAGGCGCAAGGCGTCGCCGGCGGCTGATCTTTCGAAAACGGAGTAACAACACATGCCCGCGTCCTACGCAACCCATCGAAAGCAGCTCAAGCTCATCCTGCAGGCCTGGGGCATGCCTGAAGAGACGGCCGACAGCACCGCCGAGATCATGAGCTGGGCCGACCTGCACGGCATCGACACGCACGGCATCTCGATGGTGCCGCCCTACGACGAGCGGCGCCGCGCCGGAAAGATCGACATGCGCGCCGTGCCGCGCGTGGCGCGCGAGACGCCGGTCTCGGCGCTGATCGACGGCGGCGGCGGCCTCGGCCATCCCAACGCGCGGCGCGCCATGGAGCTCGCCATCGACAAGGCGAAGGCCACTGGCATCGGCGTCGCGGCAGTGCGCAACTCGGCGCATTTCGGCGCCTGCGGCTTCTATGCGCTGATGGCCGTCGAGGCCGGGCTGATCGGCATGGTCACCACCTCGGCGAGCGGCATCCAGGTCTCGCCGACCTACGGCGCGCAGGCCCGCCTCGGTACCGATCCGATCGCCTTTGCCGCCCCCGGCAAGCCCGGCGAACCGTTCCTGCTCGACATGGCGACCACCACCGTGGCCGCCGGCAAGATCCGCAACAAGGCGAACGAGAACCTGCCGACGCCGCCGGGCTGGCTTGTCACGAAGGACGGCCAGCCGAGCACCGATCCGCTCGAGGTCAGCAAGGGCGGCTTCATGACTCCCCTCGGCGGCACGCCGGAAGGCAGCAGCCACAAGGGCTACGGGCTCGGCGCCATGGTCAACATCCTGTCCTCGGCGCTGTCGGGCGCCTGCATGGTGACCGACCCGATGCACACCAAGCGGCCGGGCACGATGGACATCGGCCACTTCATGCTGGCGATGGATCCCGGCCTGTTCCGCGATGCCGCCGACTTCCGCGCCGACGTCGCCGCCTTCTGCGACACGCTGCGCGCCACCAGGCCGGCCGATCCGGCCAGGCCCGTCGTGGTGGCCGGCGATCCCGAACGCCGTACGGCGGCGCGGCGGCGGGAAACCGGCATCCCGGTCGGCCCCGGCCTCCTTGCCAAGGTGAAGGCGGTCGCCCTCGCCTCCGGCGCCGAGTGGATCATGGACCGCTGACGCTCCAGCGAGACTGCGCCTCGGGCCGACGAGGCGTGTGCACTGGCGGTGCGGACAATGGCGATTCTCATGCGAGGACGCTGCCTATAATCTTCCCGGGAGCCGCACCCGCGGCCCGAAGAGCATCTGCCCGGAGCCTTCATGTCGGAGATCGCTGCGGTCCTGCCCAAATACCTCGATTCGATCGAGCGTCCGGGCGACTTCTGTGTCGGGGGTTTGCGGCCGGCTTTCCTTCCGGCGATCGATGTAGAAGGCACCGGCAGGATCGCCTTCCCCGTTCTGCCGGCGCAGGCCGAGCGACTGATCGCGATCGCCGAGGCGGCCCCGCATGGGCGCGGTACCGAGACCGTGGTCGACCGGGGTGTCCGGAGAACGTGGCAACTCCCCACCGACACCCTTCGCGTGGGCGGGCGCCACTGGGAGACGACGCTGGCCGGGATCGTTGCCGATGCGGCTCGCGGGCTCGGCGTCATCGAGCCCGTGGCGGCGGATTTCTACAAGCTGTTGATCTACGACGCCGGCAGCTTCTTCGTCGACCACCGGGACACGGAGAAGGTTCCCGGCATGTTCGCGACCCTGGTGATCGTGCTGCCGTCCGCTCACAGCGGCGGGGAGCTGGTCGTGCGCCATCTCGGCCGGGAAGTGACGCTCGATCTGCGTCCCGACGATCCGGCCGAGCTCGGATTTGCCGCCTTCTACGCCGATTGCGTCCACGAGGTGCGTCCCGTCTCCACCGGATATCGGCTGACGCTCGTCTACAACCTGCGCTTTCCGGGCAAGCGCCGCCGGCTGGAAGCACCGGATTATCGGACGGAGCAGGCCCGGGTTTCGGACCTCCTCCGGGGTTGGACGAGCAACCCCGACGAGCCCGACAAGCTGATCCTGCCCCTCGAGCATGCCTACACCCCCGCCGAACTGTCGTTCGGCGCTCTCAAGGGCGCCGACGCCGGCGTGGCATCGGTGCTCGCGAAGGCCGCCGAGGAAGCCGAGTGCGACCTCCATCTCGCGCTCGTGTCGATCGAGGAAAGCGGCAGCGCGGAGCAGACGGGCTACTACAGCCGCGGGCGCTGGCGCGGTGGTGGCGAGGAGGAGGCCGACGACGGCGAGTCGTTCGACGTCGTCGAGGTCATCGACCAGTCCATGACCTTGTCGGAGTGGCGGCGGCCGGACGGCAAGGCGGCGGGGCTCGGCGAGTTGCCGTTCGACGAGAAGGAGCTGTGCCCGCCCGATGCGTTCGAGGACATGACCCCGGACGAGCAGCATTTCCACGAAGCGACAGGCAACGAGGGAGCGTCCTTCGAGCGGACCTATCGCCGCGCCGGCCTGGTGCTCTGGCCGCGCGCCCGCCGGCTCGCGGTGCTGAACCACGGCGGCCTCCGCGCCACCCTGCCTTACCTGGAAGATCTCGTCGCGCGCTGGCAGGCGAGCGGTGCGGTGGCCGACTCGCCGCTGCGGCGCGAGGCCGACGAGCTTTCCTGGCATATGCTGCGGACCTGGCGGCGAGACGCGTGGCGCAGCGAGAACGACACCAACGCCGGTCGCATGCTCGATCTGCAGGTTCGGCTCGGGAATACCGCCTTGATCGACCGGTTTCTCGCCGAGCTGTCGGCCGAAGGCCACTATGCGGCGCCCGACAATGAAGCGCTCGTGCACGCCGCCGTGCTCCTTCCGGCAGCGCGGGCCACCGACCTGCTGGTCCGGATCGTCAGGCACAACGCTGCGGCGCATCTCGGCGCCTGCGGCGACCTGCTGCTGCGCTGGGTCGCGGCGCTGGCCAATTCTGCCCCTGACGCCATGCAGGTCGGCACGGCCTTGATCGACAGCCTGCCCGGCGATCCGGCGAAGAAGCCGGACGAGCGCGACCGCTGGACCCAGTCCACGAAACTGGCCCCCCGCTTCGTCGTCGATCTCCTGATGGCAACGAGCCGTATCGATGCCGGCCTTGCCACGCGTGCGGTCGAGCACGTGCTCGCCTGGCCGAAGACGTACAGGCTGGATGGCGTCGTCGTGCCGGCGGCATTGGCCCTGGCGAAGCAGAAGGAAAGCACGGCATGGCCGGCAGTCGGGCACCTCCGGAAAGCGGCTCTCGACCATTTGCGGGCGCGCATCGCTCTTGCGCTGGAGGCCCCGCGGGATTGGACCCGGCCCAACCCGCTCACGTGCAAGTGCGCCGACTGCCGTCAACTGGGCGCTTTCCTGGGCGACCCCGATCGGCAGCAATGGCGCCTGAAAGCGGTCCAGCTACAGCGGAGCCACGTCGAGGAGAGTATCCGCAAGGCCGCATGTGATCTCGACCTCGCGACCGAACGGCGCGGGAGCCCGCACTCTCTGGTCGCGACCAAGAACCAGGCGAGCTACGCACGGCGCTCGAAGCAGCGTCGAGAGGACATCGAACACGCGTCGGCCCTGGGCGGATGATGTCCCGCCCCACGCCGCCAGCGATCACGACCAAGGCATGTCGCCCGTGAGTCAGAAGGCTACACTTTCGGAACGAATCGCCCGCGCGGCCGACGCGTCGCTCGCAGCTAGGGATATGCAAGCCCGATCGATGTGCTTCTCGCGATCGGATGGCTCAATCCCACTGGCTTCAAGGACTGGCAGCAGGGGCGAGTCGAATGCCTCGGTGACGTCATGCAGGTCAAGCCGCCGCGGCTGTCGGAAGCGCTGACGCTGTTCCGGGCATGGGCGACCCAAGAAGGACTTGTCGCGAGCGCGGCCGAGTACGTGGCGCGCACGCCGCAGCGCCAGGCCCTGCGCTTCAGCCAGAGCGGCGACCCTGCGATCGAGAAGTCGTTCCGGACCCATTGGATCTCGGGCGACCTTCCGGAGAAGAAGCGCGAACGGCTGGTGGAGAAGGCGAATCGCGTGCCGGATCTCGTGGCCATCCTGCCCGTGAAGAGGGAATGGCAGTGTCACCGCTGCGGCGGCACCGGCGACTTCCTCGTCATGGAGAATCCAGGTCCGGCCTGCCTGGGCTGTGTGGGTCTCGGCGATCTCGAGTTCCTGCCCGCGGGCGATGCGCTGCTCACGCGGCGGGTGAAAGCGAAGAGCGCCCGGTCTGCCGTCGTCGTGCGTTTCAGCAAGAACCGCGGCCGCTACGAACGCCAGGGCCTGCTGGTCGAGCCTGACGCCGTGCGGCAGGTGCGGCGCGACTTCGAGGCAAATGCCCCCATCCGCGCTCCCCGCACCAGCTCCACTTGAGTCATCGAACGGCATCGAACTGCGTCAAGTTTCCCGATGGAGAGTATGCAGTCCCGAGTCGCGCGGAGTAACCCCCGCACTTCAGCGAAGGATCTCACGCCAGCGACCACGGCAGGTGTCCGATTGTTCGGCAAGATCCTTCGCCGCGCTCAGAGTTTGTGATTTTTTCGGTGGACGGACGATCTGCATGCGTAGCCTTGCCGATCATGATCATTGGACCGCGCGCATCCTGCGCGCTCATGATCGAGCGCCTTCATGAGCGCGCAGGATGCGCGCGGTCCAATGACGATGACCCGGCGGACGCTCTCGTCGGGGAACGAAAACAGGTCTTGTCGGTCCGAGGTGCCGCTTCGCTACTCCGCCTGGGCGCCGGCCTTCTCGATGATCGGCCGCCACAGCTCGATCTGCGAGGCGAGCTTGGCGCGGTGGGCCTCGGGCGTCGCCTGGTCGAGCGGCAGCAGGTAGGTCTCGATGCCGGCGAGCTTCTCGGCCACGGCCTTGTCCTGCACGATCTCGCGCAGCGCCTTGTTCAAGGTCATGATGATCGGCGCGGGCGTGCCGAGCGGCGCATAGACACCGAACCACACGCCGATGGCCAGGCTCGGCATGCCGAGCTCGGTCGCGGTCGGCACGTCGGGCAGCGACTTCAGGCGCTGCGGCGCCGTCAGAAGGTAGGCGCGCAGGTCGCCGCTGCGGATCAGGCTGGACGTCGTGGTCGGCAGATCGCAGATCGCGTCGACCTGGCCCGACCGCACGTCGATCACCGCGGGGCCGGCGCCCTTGTACTGCACGACGGTGATCGGCACGCCGAGCGCTTCCTGGAACAGCATGGCGCAGAGATGGGTCGAGCTGCCCATGCCCGACGATGCCATGGTGAACTTGTCCTTGTTGGCCTTGGCGTAGGCGACCAGCTCGGCGAAATTCTTCGGGCCGAATTCCTTTCGCGCCATGATCATCATCGGCGCTTCGGCATAGAGGCCGATGAATTCGTAAGATGTCAGCGGATCGAAATTCAGCTTCTTGTAGAGCGTCGGGATGGTCGACAGCCCGATATGGTTGAGCAGCAACGTGTAACCGTCGGGCTTGGCCTTCGCGACCTGCATCGAGCCGACGGCACTGCCGGCGCCACCGACGTTCTGCACCAGCACGGTCTCGTTGAGCCGGGTCCTCAATCCGTCGGCCAGGACGCGACCGAGGAAATCGCTGCCGCCGCCCGGTGCATAGGGCACGACGAGGGTGATGGCGTGGTTGGGATAGGACTCCTGCGCGGCGGCCGGCAGGGCGGCGAGCAGGGCAGCAAAAACACAAGCCGCGATGCGGTTCATCGTTCCTCCGGTTACTTTTCCTGCAGGGATGCTAGGCTCGCCGCATGAAGATCGACAAGCCCGACCCGCGCATCGGGGCGATCGCCACCGATGTCGATGTCCGCTCGCTGTCCGACAGTGACTGGAACGCACTCTACCGCGCCTGGCTCGACGGCATCGTCCTCGTCGTGCGCGGCCAGACCCTGACCATCGAGGAGTTCCTCGCCTATTCGCGCCGCTTCGGCCGGCTGAAACCGCATCGCGTGAAGAAGACCCGCCATCCCGAGCATCCCGAGCTCACCGTGATGGGCGTCGGCACGCGCAAGCCCGACGGTCAAATCGACAAGACGATCTACGATCGCGGCGGCGGCTGGCATACCGATTCGCCATGGGACCAGGACATCTGCAAGGGCACGCAGCTCTACGGCATCGCCATCCCGTCCCATGGCGGCGACACGCTGTTCGCCTCGATGTACGACGCCTACGAGAGCCTGCCCGAAGGCTTCAAACAGCGCCTGCAGGGGCTGAAGGCGGAGCACGTCTATGGCGGCCGCGGCCGGCGCGGCAACGAGCTGCTCGATCCCGAGGACCGCAACCGTCCGCCCGCCGTGCATCCGATCGTGCGCCGGCACGAGGAGACCGGACGCATTTCGCTCTATGCCAACCCCTATCACATCACCCGCATCCAGGGCCTGGACGACGCCGAGAGCGAATCGCTGATCGCCGAGCTGACCGATCACATGGTCGCGACCACGGCACAGTACCGGCACAAATGGCAGGTCGGCGACATCGTCATCTGGGACAATCGCTGCGCGCTGCACTCCGCGACCGGCGGCTACCCGATCGAGGAACAGCGCATCCACTGGCGAGTCACCATCATGCAGGACGCCGTCGAGCAGCAGCGCACGGCCTGACGGCGGGGAGGAATGCCCATGTCCAGGTTTCTGGTTCTCCTGCTCTCCTTTTCCGTAATCGCCTGTGCCGAGCCGACGACGCAGATGACGAGCACACCGCCCGGCGCGGTGCACTATCACCTGCGCCAGGGCAGCCAGCTCCTGAGCTGCGTCACGACCGGCTTCGACACCATCTGCCGCGGCGCCTGACGGTGCCGCAGCGTCAAGCGGGCGCCTATCCCTCGGCATTCATCCGTACAAGCTCCGATCACCCCTTTCCTCCCTGCGCAGCGCGGGGAGGTGGCGCCGCCATACGGCGACGGAGGGGTCATGGGCCGCACCGATTCTGTAGCCCATGACCCCTCCGCCCCTGCGGGGCACCTCCCCGCACCATGCGCAGGGAGGAAAGGGAGGCGCGTCCGGGACGAAAATCAATTCCTCCCGGCGCAGCGCGGGGAGGTGGCGGCGTCTTACGCCGACGGGGTCATGGGCCACACTGACGATGTAGCCCATCGTGAGATCATCCATGCGGTTCGGCCGTTGACCTTCATAGCGAATGAAGGCAGGCTATTTCGCATCGCGCACAAGAGCTTCGACCATCGAAACTCAAGAGAAGGTCAGTCGCGCGGTTCACGTCTGGAGGAGCGTCACGAGTAAGCGTTGATCCACATAGCCGCTTTCGGCCCACGACGAAAATATCCGGGAGGCGACGTCCATGTCAGCCGAATCGAAAAACAGGGGTCCCGAGCGTACACGGCGCAGCTTTCTGAAGACGACGACGGCGCTCGCGGGCGCCGGCCTCGTCGGCCTGCCCGGCGCAGCCCGGGCGAACAAGCGTCATCCCAAACGCGGCGGCACGCTGCGATTCGGCACGCGCGACGATACGGTCGGGCTCGATACGCATCGCAACATCATCTATTTCGTCTCCCATCCGCTGGCCGCCATCACCGGCGGGCTGGTCGATTTCGACGACAAGATGGAGCCCAAGCCAGCCGTCGCCGAGTCGTGGGAAGCGTCGCCCGACCTCCGGACCTGGACTTTCCGCCTGAGGCGCGGCGCCGAGTTCCACAACGGCCAGACCATCGACGCCGAGTCGGTCAAGTGGAACATCGAGCGCATCAAGGATCCCAAAATCGGCCACGCCTTCACGCGTTCGGTGCTGTCCGACGTGGAGCGCGTCACGGTCGACGACAAGCACACCGTGCGCTTCCATCTCAAGGAGCCGCACGCGGCGCTCGACATCAACCTGATCTACTACCCGGTGAACCTGATGGCGCCAGGCGCGGTCGACCAGGCCGACACGCATCCCGTCAATTGCGGTCCGTTCAAGTTCAAGTCGTGGCGCCGCCTCGACGTGACCGAGATGGTGCGCTTCGAGAACTTCTGGGAGACCGACGCCGAAGGTAACTCCCTGCCCTATCTCGATGCGCTGACCGGACGCCCGAAGAAGGAGGACCGCGTGCGCCTCACGGCGCTGCGGGCGGGCGAGCTCGACCTCATCGACAACGTCGCCTACGCCGACGCGCCCGCCTTCAAGAAGGACCACGGCAAGACATTCGATACCTGGCCGGTGCCCCAGGTCGGCACAGCGATGCTGTTCTTCAACCTGAAGAAGGGACTGTTGGCAGACAAGGACAATCCCGACGCCCATCTGCTCCGGCAGGCGATCGCCCACGCCGTCGACCACGAGGGCATCCACCAGGCGGTGTTCAACGGGCTGGGCGCGATCTCCAAGGGATTCTACAGCTCCGCCAGCTCGTGGTATTCGGACGGCATCGAGTCGTGGCCGGCGTTCGACCTCGACAAGGCCAAGGCGCTCCGCAAGAAGGCCAAGGGCGGCGACGAGAAGTTCACCATCATCGCCAACGACACCTTCCCCTACATGCAGCAGTCCGGCGAGATCGTCCATGCGATGCTGAAGGACGCCGGCTTCAACGCCGTGCTCGAGATCCTGCCGACGCCGGTGATGAACGACAAGATCGCCAAGGGCGAGTTCAACATCGATTCCACCGCCAACTCCTTCCGTCTCGATCCCGACGGCTGGTTCGCGCGCAACGTGCTGTCCACCGCGCCGGAAAACCGCCGCCGCATCGGCTACGCCAACGAGAAGGCGGATCAGCTGATCCATGCCGCGCGCAAGGAACGCGACCGCGCCAAGCGCAGGCAGATGTATGCCGACGTCGAGACGCTGGTGAACCGCGACCTGCCGATGCTCTACACGCATTACGTGCCGCTGATGATGGCGGGCAGCCACGCCCGGGTGAAGGGCTATGCCCCGTCCTTCACCGGCCCCTTCAGCTACTCGGGCGGCGGCATGCGCCGAACCTGGATCGAAGGCTGACGCGGACGACGGGCGATGCTCGCCTACATCCTGCGCCGCATCGCCCAGCTCGTGCCGGTCGTGCTGGTGCTGACGGTGGCGGTGTTCGGCTTCGTCGAGCTGCTGCCGGGCTCGATCGTCGACACGCTGATCGGCACCGAGGGCGGCGACGACGCCGAGACGCGGGCGGTGCTTGCGAAGGAGTATGGGCTCGACCGGCCGGTGTACGAGCGCTACGCGATCTGGCTCGGTCGCGCCCTCCAGTTCGATTTCGGCCATTCGCTGGTGACGAGGCGGCCGATCTCGACCGAGCTCCTGAGCCGCATCCCGGCCACGGTCTATCTCGCCGCGGTCGGCATCGTGCTCTCCATGCTGATCGCTATACCGCTCGGCACCTTCGCCGCCGTGCGGCGCAACACGTCGGTCGACTATACGGCGCAGGTAACGTCGCTCGTCGGTATCTCGATCCCGGAGTTCTGGTTCGCGATCCTCTGCGTGCTGCTGTTCTCGCTGTATCTCGGCTGGCTGCCGTCCTCGGGCTATGTCAGCCCTCTCGACGACTTCTGGGGCAGCCTGAAGTTCCTGATCCTGCCGGCGGCGGCGATCGGCTTCCGCCAGGCCGCCTTCACGACCCGCCTGACACGCTCCAGCATGCTCGACGAGCTGAGCAAGGAGTATGTCGATACCGCCCGCGCCATGGGACTGCCGGAGCGCCGGGTCATCTTCCGCTACACGCTGCGCAACGCGATGATCCCGACCGTCACCATCAGCGGCCTGCAGCTCGCGAACCTGCTCGGCGGCACGGTGGTCCTGGAATCGATCTTCGCCTGGCCGGGCATCGGCCGGGCGATCTTCGAAGCCATCCTCCAGCGCGACTATCCCTTGATCCAGGCCGGCATCCTCGTGCTCGGCGTGATCGTCGTCATCATGAACCTGCTGGTCGACCTCACCTACAGGTTCCTCAATCCACGGGTCAAGCTGGCCTAGGGGACGCGACATGTCCGAACTGGAAGCCGACAAGCTGTTCGATGCCACCCTCGCCCCGCCGGCGCCGCGGCGAGCCGGGCGCCTCGCGACCGCGCTGTCCAACGCCTGGTACGAACTGCGCAAGAGCCGTACCGCGTCGATCGGCGCGGTCATGCTCATCCTGCTGTTCGGCGCCTGCGTCGCCACGCCGTGGATCGCCACGCACGATCCGATCAAGCAGGACTACCGCGCGCGCCTGGCCGCTCCATCGGAGAAGCACCTGCTGGGCACCGACAGGCTCGGACGCGACATCTATTCCCGGCTCCTGTACGGCGGGCGCAGGCTCGTGACGATCGCCGTCGTGGCCGTCACGCTGGGGCTGTTGCTGGGCGTGCCGTTCGGCGTGCTGGCCGGCTATTGGGGCGGCCTCTCAGACACGGTGGCGATGCGGGTCGTCGACGGGTTGCTCGCCTTTCCCGGATTGCTGCTCTACCTGCTGTTCGTGACCCTGGCGCAGGCGTGGAAATTCGAAGGCGTGATGATCGACATCGTGCTGGTGGCGGCGCTCTCCCTGGCCTTCATGCCGGAAGTGGCACGGCTGTCGCGCGGCTCGGTGCTGGGCGAGAAGCAGAAGGAATATGTCGAAGCCGCACGCGCGATGGGCGAATCCTCGTTCAACATCGCGCTCAGCCAGATCCTGCCCAACATCGTCTCGCCGCTGATCGTCACCGCCACGGTGCGGCTGGGCTTCGTCATCCTGATCGTCGCCGCGCTGTCGTTCCTCGGCCTGGGAACGCCGCCGCCCACGCCGGACTGGGGCGCCGATCTCAGCGCCGCGCGCGACTACATGGAGACGCATCCCCTGATGGCCGCCTTCCCGGGCATGGCGATCTGCTACACCGTGCTCGCCTTCAACCTGTTCGGCGACGGCCTGCGCGACATCCTCGATCCGCGGCTGTCGGAGCGGTAGAGCCTTATGAGTTGAGGCTCCCTCCCCGCCTTTGGGCAGGGCCATCGCCTATTGGCTTTCCCTCCCCCGTTTTCGGGGGAGGTGGCGCGGTAATCCGCGACGGAGGGGGAAGACAGCAAGATTGCTTCCATAGGTGGAGGCATCCCCTTCGTCCTCCCCCTCCGTCAGCGTAAGACGCTGACACCTCCCCCGAAGACGGGGGAGGAAGTCTGGCGAACTCGACGCATCACGCAGTCTTGCCGGTCAGAGATTGTGGCAGGCGACCTGGCGGCCGCCGCCGAGATCGGCCAGCGGCGGCGCGATCTCGGCGCAAACCGGAAGCTCGCGCGGACAGCGGCCGCACAGCCGGCAGCCCGGCGGCGGATCGATCGGCGTCGACACCTCGCCCTTGAGGGTGAGCCGGGGCGGCGGCCTTGTCGGATCGGCCTCGGGAACCGCCGCCAGCAGTGCCTTGGTATAAGGATGCAGCGGCGTCTCGAAGATCGCCGCGGCGGGCCCCGTTTCGACGATCTTGCCGACATACATCACCGCGACGCGGTCGCTGATGTGACGGATGACGCTGAGGTCGTGGGCGATGAACAGATAGGTCAGGCCGAACTGCGCCTGCAGGTCGCGGAAAAGGTTGAGGATCTGGGCCTGGATCGAGACATCGAGGGCCGACACCGGCTCGTCGCCGATCACCAGCTCCGGATCGACCGACAGCGCCCGCGCGATCGCGATGCGTTGGCGTTGCCCGCCGGAGAATTCGTGCGGATAGCGGTCGATGTGCTCGACGTTCAGCCCGACCCGGTGCAGGAGCTCCAGCACCTTCTCCCGCTTCTCCGCCCACGACCGCGCCAGACCATGCAGCTCCATCGGCCGGCTGAGGATGTGCATGACCGTCTTGCGCGGGTTCAGCGAGCTGTAGGGATCCTGGAAGACGAGCTGGATCTCCTTGCGCGCGCGCTTCAGGCGCGCCGCCGAGAAGGCCAGCAGGTCCTCGCCCTTCAGTTTCACCGCGCCGCCGGTCGGCTCGATCAGGCGTGTCACCAGGCGCGCCGTCGTCGACTTGCCGCAGCCGCTCTCGCCCACCAGCCCCAGCGTTTCGCCCCGGTGGATGTGGAAGTCGATGCCGTCGACCGCCTTCAGCGTCTGGGCCTTCTCGCCGGCCAGCCTGGAATAGATGTCGCCGTGCAGGGTGAAGTGCTTGGTGAGGCCCTCGACCTCGATCAGCCTGCCGGAGGGTGCCGCGTGCGCCGTCATGCGATCACCCCGGGCCGTGCAGGTGGCACGCCGCCATGTGGCCGGGCGCGATTTCCCTGAACTTCGGAACCTCGCGGCGGCAGACATCCATCGCCTGCGCACAGCGCGGATGGAATTTGCAGCCGGTCGGCGGCTCCATCATGTTGCATACCGACCCCTTGATCGGCGTCAGGTACCTTGCCTGCGCGTCGAGCCGCGGGATCGAGTTCAGCAGGCCGATCGTGTAGGGATGCTGCGGCCGGGCGAAGATCTCGTGCTTGTTGCCGAGCTCGACCAGGTGCGACGCGTACATCACGCCGATCCTGTCGCAGGAATGGGCAACGACGCCGAGATTGTGGGTGATGAACAGCAGCGACATGCCGAGCCGGTCGATCATGCCGGTGATCAGCTCGAGGATCGTCGCCTGGATCGTCACGTCGAGCGCGGTGGTCGGCTCGTCGGCGATCAGGAAGCCCGGATTGCAGCTCAACGCCATCGCCAGCATCACGCGCTGGCGCATCCCGCCGGAGAATTCGTGCACGTAGCTGTCGACCCGCTTGTGGGGCGACGGTATGCCGACCAGCGACAGCAGCTCGATGACCCGCTCGCGGGCCTGCTGCCTGGAGAGCCCGAGGTTGGTGCGCAGCGCGTCGGCGATCTGGTCGTGAACGGTGAACACCGGGTTGAGCGCGCTCATCGGCTCCTGGAACACCATGGCGATCCGGCGGCCGCGCAGGGCACGCATTTCCGCGTCGCTCTTGCCGAGCACGTCGATGCCCTCGAACAGGATGCGGCCGCGCTCGATTTCCCCGGGCGGCTCCGGGACGAGCCGCATGATCGCCCGCGCCGTCACCGACTTGCCCGACCCCGATTCGCCCACGAGCCCGAAGGTCTCGCCACGCGCGATCGAGAAGGACACGCCGTTCACTGCCGTGAGGTCGCCCCGCCGCAAGCGGAAACGCACGGTCACGTCCTCGAGTTCGAGTACCGCCTCGCCCATTTTGCGTCCTCCCGTCGCGGTCCGTTGTTCGACCTGCTCGCGGATGACTTGCGCTCGTCCCTGTTGCAGGGAGCGTAGGTGAGCGGCCCGCGCGGCGCAACCGGCCTGGCGTCAGGAGACGAAAAGGTTACGCAGCAGGCCGAACATGCCTGTCGCGAACAGGATGCCGAGCGCGACGTTGCGGTAGAGGCGCTCGCTGGCCAGCCCGTGGAAGAGGCGACCGCCGGCCCAGGCGCCGAGGACCATGACCGGAAACAGGACGACTGCGCGGGCCAGGGCGTCCCAGCCCGCGACACCGCTTGCCAGCACGATCGCGATCAGCAGGAACTGGGTCAGGAAGTAGTAGGTGACGATGTTGGCGCGATTGACCACCGGCGGGTCGCCGCCCGACAGCAGGTAGAGCAGGACGGGCGGGCCGCCCACGCTGGTCGTGGCCATCATGGCGCCGGATGCCGCGCCGACCGCCACGGATGCCGCCGCGGAACGCCGGCCGCGATATTTCCAGCCGGTCCACATCAGGAGCACGAACGCCACGATGATGGCCGACACGGCGGTCACAATGGTGCCCTTGTCGACACTGGCCAGCGCCCAGACCCCCAACGGCATAGCGGCACAGGCGGCGATGCTCATCGGGGCGAGCGTCTTCCAGTCGGCATGGTGGCGGACCTGCGGGAAGAGCTGCAGCGACACGACCAGCTCGATCGCCACGATCGTCACCACCATCTCGGCCGAGCCGAACAGGATGGCGAAGATCGGCGCCATGAGCATGGCCGAGCCGAAGCCCGCGAAGCCGCGCATCAGGCCGGCGACCAGGGTGACGCCGATCGCGGTCCACAGACCGGAATCGGCGAACATGTGCTGAATGTAGGGGAGCATGCAACGGCAACCGAACAGAGAGGAGACGCACGACTTCGCAACTCACTGGCCTCCGGCGGGCGGAGGCGAGGAGTCAGGTGGTAAGTCGGAGCGTCGGCCGTTTCATGCGGCCGCGACCATTCCCGAGCGCATGGCCGGCGTCAACCCGGCTTCTTCTGGCCCTCGCCCGTCTTGTCGCGCAGCCGGCGCATGCCGCGCAACCAGCGGTCGCGGTCGAGCTTGCGCGCCATGTACTCCTTCACCTCCGGATGCGGCAGGATCAGGAACGTCTCGGCATCCATCGCCTCGATCACGGTCTGCGCCACGGCATCGGTGTTGATCACGCCGTCGACGGACGCAGCGGTCGCCCCCGCCATGCGCAGCATGTCGGTATCGACCGCCTGCGGGCAGAGCACCGACACGACGATGCCCTTGTCGCCGTACTGGATCGCCAGATGCTCGGCCAGCGCCACGCCGGCGTGCTTGGTGACGCCATAGGGCGCCGAGCCCATCGAGGCCAGCAGGCCGGCCGCGCTCGCGGTGTTCAGGAGATAGCCCGACTTGCGCTCGAGCATGCCCGGCACCAGGGCGCGCGCGGCATACACGTGTGCCATGACATGGATCGCCCAGCTATCGGCCCAGTCCTGGTCAGTCGCATCCTCGTGCCCGCCGCGGCCGATGCCGGCGTTGGAGAAGAACACGTCGACCGGACCGAAGTGACGCTCCGCCTCGGCGACCAGGTGGCGGATCTCCGCCTCCTTGCCGACGTCGCAGGCGACGGCGATGCCCTTGATGTCCTTGGCCACCGCCTCGAGCCGGGCGGCATCGCGGTCGGCGATGACGACCCCCTTGGCACCTTCCCTGGCGTAGCGCCGTGCGATCGCCTCGCCGATTCCCCCTGCCGCGCCGGTGACGACGCAGACCTTGTCCTTCACTTTCATTTATTTCTCCTCATTCGTAGCTGGGAGCACGGCTCTCCAGAGCTGCCTTCATCGGATTGCCCCACCCTATGAGCGGCTCTGGAGAGCCGCGCTCCCGGCGATCAGCCCCAGCTTTGCTCGATGAGTTGGACGTACTCGGCCCTGGTCGGCTGGCGCGGCGTCGACAGGTGGCAGTGATCGCCCATCGCGCCCTCGGCGATCTTCTCGACCGTGTCCGGCTGCAGGCCGATCGCGCCCAGTCCCTTGGGGATGCCGAGCCGCTCGTTGAGCGCCGCGACGGCATCGGCGACGCCCGCCGCATTGGCATCGCGTTCCGGCAGGCCCATCAGCGCCGCCACGCGCTTGTACTTCTCGCCGACCGCCGGCTCGTTGAAGCGCAGCACCGCCGGCAGATAGATCGCATTCAGCGTACCGTGATGCAGGCGGTAGCCCTTGAGCCCGCCGGTCGGATGGCTGAGCGCGTGCACCGCGCCCAGCCCCTTCTGGAACACCATCGCGCCTTCCATGGCGGCCATCGCCATGTTGTAGCGTGCCTCGCGGTCGGAGCCGTCCTTGGTCGCGCGTTCGACGTACTTCCATGCCTTCTCCAGCCCGTCGAGCGCGATCCCGTCGGCCGGCGGGTTGAAGGCGTTCGACAGGAAGCACTCGATATTGTGGGTGAAGGCGTCCATGCCGGTGCCCGCCGTGAGATGCGGCGGCAGGCTCATCGTCAGCTCGGGATCGATCAGCGCCAGCTTGGGAATGAGATGCGGGCTGCCGATCGCGAGCTTGCGGCCGGAATCCATGATGATGACACCGCCGCGGCTGACCTCGCTGCCGGTGCCCGAGGTCGTCGGAATGGCGACGATCGGCGCGACCGCCGCCGTGATCTTGCCCGCGCCGCCCTCGACCATGGCATAGGGCTGGAGCGAGTCGCCGGGATGCGTCGCCATCAGCGCGACCGCCTTGGCGAGATCCATCGGCGAGCCGCCGCCGATGGCGACGATGCCGTCGCAGCCCTCCTTCCTGTAGATCTCGAGCGCGTCGCGCATCGCCGCTTCGGTGGGGTTCTCCGGCGTGCCGTCATAGAGCGTGATCGGCATGTTGCCGGGCAGGTTGTCCTTGACCTTCGCCCACAGGCCGGCCGCGATCACGCCCTTGTCGGTGACGATCAGCGGTCGGCGCATGCCGAGGAGCTGCAGCTCGGCTTCGAGCAGCTTCAGCGCGCCGAAGTCGAACTGGATGCGCGTGAGATAGGTGATGAGCGCCATTGAAGTTCCCTGTCAGGTGAGGCTTTGCCGGGCCATCGTCATTTCGCCCTCGCCATTCGCCGAATCCTACGCGAGAAGAGCGGCATGGGCGATACTCTTGTCCTGCGTCCCGCCACGGCCGCGGACGCACCCCTTCTGGCGGCGACGATCGCCGCGGGTTTCGAGCAATACCGCGGCAAGCTCGTGCCCGAGTCGGGCGCATTCCGCGAAACCGCAGACGGCATCGCCGCCGAGCTGCGCAAGGGCTCCGGCGCCATCGTCGCGGAGCGAAATGGCGCGGTCCTCGGCTGCGTGATGATCAAGGTCGAGGCGGGCGATCTCTATCTCGGCCGCCTGTCGGTATTGCCGGCAGCGCGCGGCGAAGGTCTTGCCCGGCGGCTGGTCGCGGCGGTCGAGGACGAGGCCCGGGCGCGCGGCCTGCCCGGCGTCCGGCTCGGCGTCAGGGTGGTGCTGACCGACAACCAGAGGCTCTTCCAGTCGCTCGGCTATCGCGAGACCTCGCGCGAGGCCCACGAGGGCTTCGACCATCCGACCTCGATCAACATGCGCAAGGCGCTGGCTTAGGCACAGGGTGGCGCGCGGCGCGCGAAATTATAAGAAGCGACCATGACACGCACCCCGCTCACCGGTCCCTCCGTCTGGGAGGGCAAGGACATCAGGAACTCCAGGCGCTGGATCCGCGAACTGACGGCCGAGCAGGTCGACGAGCTCGAGGCGGCGCTCGGGGCCGTGCGGGCCCTGCCGTGGCAGGAGATCACGCGCGAGGACTTCCCGCTGCCGACGCTCGGTCATCTGGTCGACGACATCGCCGACGAGCTGGAGAACGGCTGCGGGATCATGAAGCTGAAGGGTTTCCCGATCGGCCGCCACGGCGAGGACGACCTGCGGCGGATGTACTGGGGCCTCGGCACGCATCTCGGCACGCCGGTGTTCCAGAACCGCAGCGGCGAGCTGATGCGCGCCATCCGCGACGAGGGCGCTCACGTCGGCCGCACCTACGGCGAGACGAAGGACCAGAAGGGCGGCACCTTCCTCTCCTCCTACGCTCGCACCCTGACCAACGGCGGCCTGCGCTTCCACACCGACCGCACCGACGTGGTCGGCCTGCTCTGCGTCCGTCAGGCGCAGAAAGGCGGCGTCAGCACGCTCGCCTCCACCCCTGCGATCCACAACGCGATGCTCGCCCGGCGGCCGGACCTGCTCGACGCGCTGTTCACCGACTACTGGCGCAGCCGTTTCGGCGAGGAAGGCACGGTCAAGGACGGCGAGGGCACGCGCAAGGAGACGGCCTATCCGCTGCCGATCTTCGGCGTGCGCGACGGCAAGTTCACCTCGCACTATTCGCTGACCTTCATCGAGGCGGCGCAGATGGCGCCCGACGTGCCCAAGCTCACCGCGGCGCAGAAGGAAGCCATCGACATGCTGATGGCGACCGCGCAGGAGCTCTGCTTCGAGATGACGCTCGAGCCCGGCGACCTGCAACTCATCAACAGTCACGTGACCTATCACGGCCGCACGCCGTTCGAGGACGACGCCGCGACCGGCCACGACCGCCTGCTGCTGCGGCTGTGGCTCACCATGGCGAACAACCGTCCGCTGCCCGAAGGCCACGAGGTGCTGTGGCGCAGCATCGAGGCCGGCAAGCCGCGCGGCGGCATCGCGCAGGTGGCGATCTGATCGACGAGGTCGGCGCGATCCTCGCGCGCGCCGCCCGCACGGAGATCCTGCCGCGCTTCCGCGCGCTCGACGCCGCGCAGGTGCGGCGGAAGTCGTCGGCTTTCGACCTCGTCACCGAGGCCGACGAGGCTGCCGAAGCGGCCATCACCGCCGAGCTGCGGGCGGCCTTTCCCCGCTCGATCGTCGTCGGCGAGGAAGCCACCCATCGCGATCCGACTCTGCTGCAGGCCATCGGCAGCGCCGACCTGGCCTTCGTCGTCGACCCGATCGACGGCACCCGGAACTTCGCGTCCGGGCTGCCGCTGTTCGGTGTGATGGCGGCCGCGATCGTGCGCGGCGAGATCGTCGCCGGCGTGATCCACGATCCGATCTGCCGCGACTTCGCCTACGCCGTCCAGGGCGGCGGCGCCTGGATCGAGCGCGAGGACGGCACGCGCACGGCCCTGCACGTGGCGCCGCCGGCGCCGGTCGCCGAGATGGAGGGGATCGTCGGCACCACCTTCCTGCCCCCGCCCCTGCGCGACACGGTCAACGGCAACCTTTCGCGCCTGGCGACCAGCACGTGGCTGCGCTGTGCGGCGCACGAGTACCGGCTCGCCGCCGCCGGGCACTGCCACCTGCTGTTCTACAACAAGCTGATGCCGTGGGATCACGCGGCGGGCTGGCTGCTGCATCGCGAGGCCGGCGGCTACAGCGCGCACTTCGACGGCACGCCCTACCGGCCGACCGACCTTGCCGGCGGCCTCATCTGCGCGCCGGACGAAGCGAGCTGGCGTGCCGCGCGCGACGCCCTGCTCGGCCGCTGACGCCCGGTTCAGCGGTCGCTTTGCCCGCGGACCATGTCGAGATGGATCGTTCTCGGCGCGTTGAAGAAGAGCAAGGTGATGACCCGGCCGGCCAGGTAGGCCGCCAGGAACGCCGCCGCCGCGCCCAGGACGCCGTATCCACCCGACCGCCGGCCCATCAGATCGGTGGACACGAAGCGCGTCAGCGCCAGCAGGAGGAGCAGCCCGGCCGCGATCGTGCCATCCCACGTACGTTTGATGCGCACCAGCTCCAGCGCGAAGTCCTTGATCGCCGTCGGCAGCGTTCCCGCGCCGAGGCCGATCACGAACCCGCCCGCGATGGCGATCGCCCACAGTTCGAACCGCTTGCCCGGTGACACGATCAGCAGCACCGCCGCGGTGACAACCGCGAACAGGGGAGAGAGCGACCACTCGAAGCGTGTGGCTGCCGTTTCGCCGAGCTCGTGGCGCGTCGACCACAAGGCCAGAGCCGCCAGGAGCACCGCCGCAAGATGGGCGACGAGAAGGATGGTCTGCATGAGCAAGTCGCGGACCCACTCTTCCAGATCATCCGTCCCGACACAACCGCGCGCCGGCACGGACGCCAATGGATTACGCGGACTTTCGGCAGCTCACCGTGCGCTTCAGGCCGTTCTGCGTTTCTCACGATCGGTCGAGCGCACCGGCGTTCCCTCCAGGAACGATCGCTTGCGCTGGAACAGCGCAATCACCGCATCCATCACCGCCCTCACCCGCGGCAGCGCACGCAGGTCGCGGTGGACCAGAAGCCACTGGTCGGCGAAGACGTCGGGGATCACGTCGCCGATCC
>Ga0182738_1003049_pt1 | contig 19401 bp, 15 predicted proteins | sample eDN5th30CBELigMG_FD_128876 | JGI IMG/M metagenome (GOLD analysis project Ga0182738, IMG submission 128876) | Enriched Miracle-Growth compost microbial communities from Emeryville, California, USA - eDNA 5th pass 30_C BE-Lig MG (version 2)... ... | reverse complement strand
ATCGTGGTGGTGGCGGGCGCGGCAGGCGCTGAGGAGAATGGTCATGCTGAAGATAGCCCTCGCGCTTGCCATGTGGATCGCCGGCGCCATGCTTCTTGCCCAGCCCGCCGCTGCCCAGCAGGTCTTCCCCACACCCGAGGCAGCCTCGACGGCGCTCGTCGACGCGGCGAAGGCGCCGGAAAAAGGCATGCTGGACAAGTTCTTCGGTCCCGGTGCGCGGGAATTGATCGCCTCCGGCGACGAGGCAGTCGACAGGCAGCGGCTTTCCGATTTCCTGGATCTCGCCAGCAAGGGCAACGCCGTCACGGATGGCGAGGACGGCACCAAGGTGCTGACCTTCGGCGCCGATGCCTGGCCGTTTCCCATTCCGCTCAAATCCTCCGGCAGCGGCTGGGCCTTCGATCTCGAGGCCGGCCGGCAGAAGATCGCCGACATGGCGATCGGCCGCAACGAATTGGTGGCGATTGGCGCCTGCGAGGACTATGTCGCGGCCCAGAACGAGTATTTCCGCAGCCTGCATGACAATGAGCCCGTGCACCAGTTTGCGCGCCGGCTGATCAGCACGCCCGGCCGGCATGACGGCCTCTACTGGGAACCGGAAACGCCGACCGATCGCAGCCCGCTGGGCGACCAGATCGCCGCCGCCTCGGTGCGAGCGGCCAAGGATTCCGACGCGCCGCGCGCCTATCACGGCTATCGCTACCATGTCCTGACGCGGCAGGGCCCGGCTGCGCCCGGCGGCGCCTATGACTATCTCGTCCAGAACCGCTTGCTGGCCGGCTTCGCGCTCGTCGCCTATCCGGAGACCTGGGGCGAGACCGGCATCATGACGTTCCTGTGCGACCAGCGCGGCAAGGTCTACCAGCGCAATCTCGGCGCTTCGACCGGGGCGGTCGGCCCGAAAATCCGGAGCTTCAATCCCGGCCCGGACTGGGAGCCGGTGAAGCCCTGAACCTGGCAGCGGCGCGAAACCGGTCCGGTTGCGCGCCGCTGGTGGCTTCGCGGGCTCGTCGACGCCGGTCCTACACCGGCTTTTCGGCCAGGGCCCGTGTCTTGCGCGACATCCGCCAGGAACCGAGGCGGCGCACGGCAACATAGAACAGCGGCACGAAGAAGATGCCGATCGTGGTCGCCGCGATCATGCCGCCCATCACGCCGGTGCCGACCGCGTTCTGCGCGCCCGAGCCGGCGCCGGTGGCGATCGCCAGCGGCAGGATGCCGAAGATGAAAGCCAGCGACGTCATCAGGATCGGGCGGAGCCGCATCCGCGCGGCGTCGAGCGTCGCCTCGACCAGGCCCTTGCCGGCCGCCTGTTGGTCCTTGGCGAATTCGACGATCAGGATCGCGTTCTTCGCCGCGAGGCCGATCGTCGTCAGCAGACCGACCTTGAAATAGACGTCGTTCGACTGGCCGAACAGCTTGGCGGCGATCAGCGCGCCGAGCACGCCGATCGGCACGGAAAGCATGACCGAGAACGGGATCGACCAGCTTTCATAGAGCGCCGCCAGGCAAAGGAAGACGACGAGGATCGAGATCGCATAGAGCGCCGGCGCCTGGTTGCCCGAAAGCTGCTCCTGGTAGGAAAGCCCCGTCCACGAGGCGGTGAATCCGTCCGGCAGCCTGGCGACCATGGCCAGCATCTCGTCCATGGCCGTGCCCGAGCTGACGCCCGCCCCGGCCGAACCCTGGATGCTGACCGCCGAGATGCCGTTATAGCGATCGAGCTTCGGCGAGCCATAGGTCCAGTCCGTCGAGACGAAGCTGGAGAACGGCACCATTTCGCCGCTGGCATTGCGCACGAACCAGTCGTTCAGATTGTCCGGCTGCATGCGGAAACGCGCGTCGGCCTGCAGATAGACCGGCTTGACCTTGCCGCGATCGATGAAGTCGTTGACATAGCTGCCGGCGAAGCCGACCGAGATCGTGTCGTTGATGTCGCCGAGATCGATGCCCAGCGCCCGGGCCTTGGCCTGGTCGATGTTGATCCGGAATTCGGCCTGGTCCTCCTGGCCGCCCTGACGGACGCCGCTCACCAGCGGATTTTCGCGCGCCATCGCCAGAAGCTGGTCGCGCGCCGCGGCCAGCTTCACCGGCCCGGCGCCGGCCGAATCCTGCAGATACATCTCGAAGCCGCTGGAATTGCCGAGATTGGGCAGGGCCGGCGGCGAAAGGGCGAAGACCTGGGCGTCGCGGATCCCCGAAAAGGCCGCCATGGCCCGGCCGGCGATAGCCGAGGCGGATTGGTCGGCGCGGGTACGCTGGTCGAAATCCTTCAGCTTGATGAAGGCCATGGCCGCGTTCTGGCCATTGCCGTTGAAGCCGAAGCCGAGGGCGACGAACACACTGTCGACGGAATCCTTCTCCTGCGTCAGGAAATGATCCTCGACCTGCTTCACCACTTCCAGCGTCCGGGCCCGGGTGGCCCCGACGGGAAGCTGGATCGAGGTCATCAGCACGCCCTGATCCTCTTCCGGCAGGAAGGAGGTCGGCAGCCTGTTGAACAGGACGGCGACGCCGGCGCACATCAGCAGGTAGATGATGAAGAAGCGGATCGGCCGGCGGATGATCCCGCCGACGCCGCGCTGGTAGCGGTTTGCATTCCGGTCGAAGGTCCGGTTGAACCAGCCGAACAGGCCCTTGCGCTCGCCATGGCCGCTGGAAGGCTTCAGCATGGTAGCGCAGAGCGCCGGCGTCAGCACCAGGGCGACGAAGACCGACAGCACCATGGCCGCGACGATCGTCACCGCGAACTGACGATAGATCACGCCGACCGAACCGCTGAAGAAGGCCATCGGCACGAACACGGCGGAGAGCACCAGCGCGATGCCGATCAGCGCGCCGGTGATCTCGCGCATCGATTTCTTGGTAGCCTCGCGCGGCGGCAGGCCGTCCTCCGCCATGACGCGCTCGACGTTCTCCACCACGACGATGGCGTCGTCGACCAGCAGGCCGATCGCCAGCACCATGGCGAACATGGTCAGCGTGTTGATCGAATAGCCCGCGAAGGAGAGCACCGCGAAGGTGCCGAGCAGCACCACCGGCACGGCGATGGTCGGGATCAGGGTGGCGCGGAAGCTCTGCAGGAACACGAACATGACGATGAAGACGAGCACCACGGCCTCGATCAGCGTCTCGACTACCTTCTCGATCGAAAGCTTGACGAAGGGCGTCGTGTCATAGGCCGTCACCACCTCGATGTTCGGCGGCAGGCCGGCCGAGAGCTTGGCGATCACCTCGGCGACCCCGGCGGCCGTATCGATCGCGTTGGCGCCGGTGGCGAGGTTGATGCCGAAGCCGGCGGCGTTCTTGCCGTTGAAGCGCGAACTGGTGGTGTAGCTTTCCGAACCGATCTCGACCCGCGCGACATCGCTCAGATGGACGATCGAGCCATCGGTCGCGGTTTTCAGGATAATGTCGCGGAACTGCTCGGGCGTCTGCAGCTGGCTCTGCGCGGTGATGGTGACATTGAGCTGCTGCCCCTCGATGCTGGGCAGCGCGCCGAGCTGGCCGGCAGACACCTGGCGGTTCTGCGAGGCGATCGCCGCCACGACGTCGCTCGGGATCATCTGGTATTTGGCCAGCTTGATCGGATCGAGCCAGATCCGCATCGCATAACCGGAACCGAAGACATTGACGTCGCCGACGCCGCTGACGCGCTTGATCGAATCCTCGAACCGGCTGGAGAAATAGTCGCCGAGATCCTCGGACGACTGGCTGCCATCGGTCGAGACCAGGCCGCCGACCATCAGGATGCTCGAGGTCGACTTCGTCACCGTGATGCCCTGCGCCACCACGGCATCCGGCAATTGCGACTGCACCAGCTGCAGCTTGTTCTGCACCTGCACCTGCGCGATGTCGGGATCGACGCCGCTGGCGAAGGTGAGCTGGACCGAGGACTGGCCGGAAGACGTGCTGGACGCCGACATGTAGTCGAGATTCTCAAGCCCGGTCATGCCCTGCTCGATGATCTTGGTCACCGAGTTCTCGACCGTTTCGGCGCTGGCGCCGGGATAGGTGGCGGAGATGCGCACCGTGGTCGGCGCGATCTCGGGATATTGCGCGATCGGCAGGGTGTAGATGCCGAGCAGGCCGGCGAGCATGACGGCGATCGCCAGCACCCAGGCAAAGATCGGGCGGTCGATGAAGAAATCGGCCATGCGATCAGCCTCCTGCCGCGGGGGCGGGAGCGGCGGCCGGAGCCGGTGTCTTGGACTCGACGGCATGCGCGACGCCCGCCGCATCGATCGTGACCTCGATCGGCGTGACGGCCTGGCCGTCGCCGATCTTCTGCAGACCGTCGACGATCAGCCGGTCGCCATCCGAAATGCCCGACTCGACCAGCCAGTCCGAGCCGACCGATTGCATGGTCTTCAGCACGCGGGTCTCGACCTTGCCGTCCTTCGACACGAACATCGCCGTCGCGTCGCCCTTGGCGTTGCGGTTGACGGCGCGTTGCGGCACCAGAAAGGCGCCCTCGTCAGTGCCGAGATCAACGATGGCGCGGACATACATGCCCGGCAGCAGCATGCGCGTCGGGTTTTCGAAGCTGGCGCGCATCGAGAAGGTGCCGGTGGTCTCGTTGACCGTCGCCTCGGCCGAGCGCAGCTCGCCGATCTTGTCGTAGACGAGCGTGTCGCTGAGCTTGAGCCGCACGGCGGGCGGTCCGTCGCCGCGCTTCAGCCGCCCGCTTTCGATCAGGCTGCGGATGCGCAGCAGATTGGTGCTGGAATCGGTCAGGTCGACATTGATGGGGTCGATCTCGCGGATGGTGGCGAGCGCCGTCGCCTGGTTGGCCGTCACCAGCGCGCCCTCGGTTACCGTCGACGTGCTGATCAGACCGGAAATCGGCGCCACCACCTTGGTGTAGTCGAGGTTGATCTGGGCGGAGGCGAGCGCCGCCTCGGCGGCCGCGACATCGGCCTTGGACTGGGCCAGCGTCGCCTTGGCATCGTCCAGGCTCTGCGCCGTCACGGTGTTGACGCCGACCAGCTGCTTGTAGCGATCGACCTTGGCCTGCGCGCTCGGCACGGCGGCCTGCGCCTTCTCCAGCGCCGCCGCGGCGGCGTCATAGGCGGCCTGATAGGGGCGCGGATCGATCTGGTAGAGCAGGTCGCCGGCCTTGACCTGGCCACCCTCGGTAAACACCCGCTTCTGGATCAGCCCGTCGACCTGCGGCCGGATCTCCGACACCTTGGTGGCGCTGACGCGGCCGGGCAGTTCGATGGTGATCGGCACGTTCTGCGGCCGGAGCGTGACCACGCCGACCTCGACCGGTCCCGCCGATGGCCCTCCCGGGCCCGGCCCGCTTCCCGTGGATGGGCCTGAACAGGCCGCCAGGAAGAAAGCGCCGAACAGGCTCGCCAATGCGAGGGCCGTAGGTTTCATGCGAGATGCTCCGAAGATCGCCACTGCCACGCTCATCGCGTGACTATATAGAGCCCCTCTTTCCAGTCGCTGACCATGGGCGCAACCATTATTGGGCGTCGAAACATTGCTGGCGTTTCGAAATATTGCTGCGAATTCGACCTTCGCGCGAAGGTTCTGGACGGTCACCGCCCGTGCGTCGGTCCGGCGGCGGCAAGCCGGCTTTTTCAAGCCGGCCGGACGATGCCCTTCTTGAGGATCAGATTGCCATATTGCCGGGTCTCGCCCGTCTGGACGATGGCGTAGCCGGCATTGGCGCGTTCATAGAAGGCGAAACGCTCCAGCGAGTGGACCTTGTGCTCCGGCTCGTGGCGCTGGACGATCTGCTCGAACTCGTCGACGATCGGCTCGCGCCGGTCGGGATCGCCCACCACCTGCATCGAGATTGCGGCGACATCGTCATACTGGTCGAGCGGCAGCAGCGACAGGATCGCGTCGAGCACCTGCGGCGCCGTGGCGGCGTCGATCCGGATCAGCTCCGGCCCGGCGCTGGTAGCGGGGTAGTTGGCGTCGACGATGGTGATCTCGTCGCCATGGCCCATGGCGCGCAGCGTCCAGAGCAGATCCGGCGAGAGGATCGGCGAAAGTCCCTTGAGCATGTCGTGTCCTTCGGTTGCGAGGTCGGGGTGGAAGCCGGGATAGCCCCAGCCCGGCCCGGCCCGCTCCGGCCGGTGAAGGCTGGAACGGACCGGACCGGCCCTCCCCTCGGGTCTGGAAATGCGGTGGCGCGAGGCGGCGCGCGCCTGGAGCATAGGGTTAACGGGAGGCTAACAAATCTCGCCTCCAAGAGACGGTCGAAAGAGGCCCTAGAATGTCGCCCCGATCTGCCACGGCACGAATTCATTGTCGCCATAGCCGAGCAATTCCGACTTGCTCTTGTCGCCGGAAGCGACTTCGAGAATCCGGTCGAAGATCTCCTGCCCCTTGGTCTCGAGCGACTTGCCGTCGAGCACGTCGCCGCCATTGATGTCCATGTCGTCGATCATCTTGGCGTAGATCTCGGAATTGGTGGCGATCTTGATCGAGGGGGTCGGCTTGCAGCCATAGGCCGAGCCTCGCCCGGTGGTGAAGCAGAGGATGTTGGCGCCCCCCGCCACCTGGCCGGTCGCCGAGACCGGGTCGTAGCCGGGCGTATCCATGAAGACAAAGCCCTTCTCGGTCACCGGCTCGGCATAGCCATAGACGGCGGTGAGCGGAGAGGTACCGCCCTTGGCGGCGGCCCCCAGCGACTTCTCCAGAATGGTCGTAAGCCCGCCCTGCTTGTTGCCGGGCGAGGGATTGTTGTTCATCTCCATGAGGTTACGGGTGGCGTAATCCTCCCACCAATGGATGATGTCGACCAGCTTCTCGCCGACCTCGCGCGACACGGCGCGACGGGTGAGCAGATGCTCGGCGCCATAGATCTCGGGCGTCTCCGAAAGAATGGCGGTACCACCATTGCGCACGAGGATATCGGCGGCGACGCCGAGCGCCGGGTTGGCGGTGATGCCGGAATAGCCGTCGGATCCGCCGCATTGCAGCGCCAGCATCAGTTCGCTCGCCGGCACCGTCTCGCGCTTCACCGAATTGACGATCGGCAGCATCGCCTTGACCGCGTCGACGCCGGCATCCACCGTCTTCCGGGTGCCGCCGACTTCCTGGATGGTCATGGTGCGGAAAGTCTCGCTCTCCTCGATCTTGTAGGCATCCTTGAAGCGCGGAATCTGGAAGCCCTCGCAGCCGAGGCCGACCATGACGACGCCACCCATATTCGGGTTGGTGGCGTAGCCCCAGGTCGTGCGCTTCAGCGTGTCGAAGATCACGCCGCGATAGTCGATGACGCAGCCATTGGCCTGCTTAAGCGCGACGATACCGTCGATATTCGGATAATCGCTCAGGATGCCTGAGCGTTCGATCTCGGTCGCGATGAAGCCGGCCACCGTCGTCGAGCAGTTCACCGAGGTGAGGATGCCGACATAGTTGCGCGTCCCGACCTTGCCGTTGGCGCGCCTGAACCCTTGAAAGGTCGCCTGGAATTCCTTCGGCACGAATTGGGTGGGCACCACCCCCTCGCTGAAGGCGTAGTCGCGCGCAAAGGCGCCATGCTCTTCGCCGATGCCGCAATTGTGCTCATGCACCCAGTCGCCGGCGGCGATGTCGACCTTGGCAAAGCCGATGATCTGGCCGAATTTGCGGATCGGCTCGCCGGCGGCGATCGGACGGATCGCGAATTTGTGCCCGCGCGGCACGCGCCGGAGGATGGTGACGCCCTGCGCCGTCGTCATGCCGACATCGAGATTGCCGAGCGCGACCGCGATGTTGTCCTCGCCATGGAGGAGAAGCGTGCGCGGCTGGGCCGGAAGGGGGGCTGCCTCGTTCATGGGTTCGTTCCTATCGCGGCCACACGGGCGGCCGCCGTTGCGCGGGCCTCAGGCTGAACGCCAGCCATCGCGGATGAGCGTGAAGCCGTCGCTGTAGACTTCGGTGGCGGCCGGGAAGAGATCGCGCCAGATCCGCGTCGCCGCCGCCAGCAGCGGCATCGACCGTCCGAACGCCTCGATGGTGATCCAGCCGTCATAATCGGCCTGCTTCAACGCCTTGAAGGTACTGGCAAAATCGATGTGACCCTTGCCGGGCGTGCCGCGATCGTTCTCCGAGACATGCACATGCGCCAGATGCGGCGCGATGGCAGCCACGGCGGCGATCGGGTCCTTCTCCTCGATATTGGCGTGGAAGGTGTCGTACATGCCAGCAACGTTCGGGTGAGCGACCGCGGCGAGGTAATCGTTCAGGTCGTGCATGGTGTTGACGAAATAGCATTCGAAGCGGTTGACCGCCTCCAGCACCAGCGTGATGCCCTTGGCGCGCGCCATGTCGCCGGCGTCGCGGTGAAAAGCGATGGCGCGCTCCCGTTCATCCGAAGTCGGCGCGTCGCCGGAGAAATGGCCGAGCGTCGAATGCAGAGGGCCGCCGACGACCTTGGCGCCCAATGCTGCCGAGCAGTCGAGGATCCAGGCCATATGCCGGCGGGCACCCTGCTGCTGCGCGGCGTCGGCGCCGAGCGGGTTCATCTCGACGCCGGGGAACAGCGAAATCACCGTGCGCTCCAGCCCAAGCCGGTCGAGTTCGCGGCCAAGTTCGGCATAGTGTTCGGGCGTGCCTTCGAAGATCGGGATCTCGACGCCGTCATAGCCGCAGCGTTTCAAATCCTCGAGTACAGGCCAATGTCGCGGTTCGACATGCGCCGTCCAGAGCAGGAGATTGAAGCCGATCTTCATCGAGAATGTCCTGGTTCGCATCCGGCGGGTCGGCGGCGCGATGCCACCGTCCGGGAGGGGCCGGCGGACCCGAGGATCCACCGGCCGCAACGCATCAGTTGGTCGGCGGGACCGGCGGCGCTGCGCCCTGCGGCAGCGGCTCTTCCAGCCACTTGGTCACCATTTCAGGCTTTGCATCCCAGGGAGCGGCATCGGCCAGATTGTCCTTGGTGATCACCTGGCTCGGCGCGTAGTAGAACTGGCCCGGCTTGACCGAACCGTCGATGACGCCGAGCAGCAGGCGCAGCGCATGGACCGAGGCGATCGAGGGCGGGTTGCTGCCGGTCAGGGTCATCTGGCCCTTCTCGATCAGTTCGACGCCATAGGGCGCGCCATTGTTACCACCTATCAGGATCTGCCCGGTCTTGCCGGCGCGCTCGATGGCGATCGCGACGCCGACGGCCATGTCGTCATTGGCGGCATAGATCGCCTTGACGTTGGGATGCGCCGCCAGGATCTGCGAGGCAGCGTCCATGGCCTTTTGGCGATCCCAGTCGGCCGCGAGGTCGGCAACGCTGACCGCCTTGGAGCCGGACTTGGCGATGCCGTTCTTGAACGACTGCACGAAGGCTTCCGCGTCGCCGCGACCGAGCTTGCCGGTGATGGTGGCGTATTCGCCCTCCGGCAGCAGCTTGCCGATCGCCTCGCCGACGGGTTCGCCGAACCGGTAGAGATCGATCTGCATGATGCCGGCCGAATCCGCCAGGATCGACGGGTCATAGCCGTACTGGAAGAAGATCGGCACGCCGGCCTTCTTGGCCTGGGCGATGGCGGCCTTTTCCGAGGAAAGCGACACGGCGTAGATCAGGATGCCGTCAACGCCCTTGGTGATCGCGTCCTGGACGTTGGCGAGTTCCTGGGTCGGGTCGTTATTGGCGGAATAGGTGATCAGCTTGACGCCGAGCTTGTCGGCGGCGGCCTGGGCCGCGTTCATGCCATACTGGTAATAGGGATCCGGACCGCCGCGCATGAAGGCGATGGTCTTCTCCGCTGCCTGCGACAGGCTCGGCGCCAGGATGGCGGTTCCCAGCGCCAGCACGGCGAGGGCTCTCCTCGTGATATTCATTGCTCGTCTCCTCCGTTGCAATGTCCCTGAAGCGGCGTGCCGGTTAGGCTTTCTTCTGCAGCAGGACCGCCGCCGTTATGATCAATCCCAGCACCGCGCTCTGGAAATTCGCGCCGACGCCGAGAAGGTTCATGCTGTTGCTCACCAGCCCAAGCAGCAGGACGCCGCCCAGCGTGCCGAGCACCGTTCCCCGCCCGCCGATCAGCGGCGTGCCGCCGATGACCACGGCCGCGATGGCGCGAAGCTCGTAGCCCGTGCCCATGCTGGGCAGGCCGGAATCGAGAACGCCGGTGAGGATGACGCCGGCGACGCCGACGAAGAGTCCGCTCAGCGCGTAGAGCGCGATCTTGATGCGCCGGACCGGAATGCCGGAAAGCCGCGCCGCTTCCTCGTTGCCGCCAATGGCGAAGGCGTAGCGGCCGAGCGTGGTGAAGCGCAGGATCAGGAACATCACCAGGATGGCGAGGAACATGGCGTAGACCGGCCATGGCACGCGCAGGAAATCGCCGAGGCCGAAGACGTCGAACAGCGCGCCGGTGCCGTTGATCGGGCTGCCGCCCGACATCAGGATGGCGACGCCCTGCAGGAAGGTCATCGTGCCGAGCGTGATGATGAAGGGCGTGGCGCGGTTGGTCGCCACCAGCATGCCGTTGATCGCGCCGATCACCGTGCCGGCCACCACGCCGGCGAGGATGCCAAGCGCGACCGAGCCCGTATGCATGATGGTGAGCGCCGTGGCGAGGCCGGCCACCGACAGCGCCGCGCCGACCGAAAGATCCAGCCCGCCCGCGATCAGCAGGATGGTCTGGCCCGAGGCGACGATGCCGAGCGCCGACACCTGGAACAGGATGTTCAGCAGGTTGTTCACGGATAGGAAGCGCGGATTGCCGATCGCGGTCACCACCACGATGAGCAGGAGCACGATCAGCAGCGTGTAGCGGCCGAGATCCTGTCCACGGAGCGCGCCGGGCTTTCGGGAGGCCGGCTTGGCAGCCGTTGCGGCGGGAGAAGACATCAGTTCACGCTCCGGGTGCTTTGGGTCTGGATGGCGGAGAGCAGGCGCTCGGGATCGAGCCGATCCGGCGACAGGGCCTGCTCGATGCGGCCATTCCGAAGGACGAGAATTCGATCGGCGAGCGCGATCAGTTCTTCGAGGTCCGTCGACACGAAGACGATGGTGGCGCCCTTGTTGGCGAGGCTGCGCAGATGATCATGGATCTGCCGTTGCGACTCGACATCGACGCCCTGGGTCGGCTCCTCGAGCACGAAGAGCCGTCCATCGGCGAAGATGGCGCGGCCGAGCAGCGCCTTGCGCTGGTTGCCGCCGCTCAGAAACCGGACTTCGCGGCTCGGCGCGCGCGGATTGAGGTCGAGCCGTTCCGACATGTCGGTCGCGACGCCGGTCTCCTGGGCGAGCTTGAGCCAGCCCAACCTGGAGAGACGCCGGAGCGCGGCGAGCGAGATGTTCTTGGCGATCGACAGGCTCATCACCAGCCCGCGCCCGCGCATGTCCTCGGGAATGAACAGCACGCCGCGGGCAATCGCCTCGCGCACGGCGCGCGGTGCATAGGGCTCGCCGCCCAGCGACATGCGGCCTGCGACATGGCGATGGTCGATGCCGCCGATCACGGCGGCCAGCGCATTGGCGCCGCCGCCAATCAGGCCGGTCAACCCGACGATCTCGCCCCTGCCCACCTCCAGCGAGACATTGTCGAGACCGCCCGTGCTGGAAACCCCGTCCATCACCAGGAACGGTTCCGTCTTGGGCCGGAGGCTGCGATGCGTTTCGACCGCGTCGAGCGTCCGCCCGACGATCATCGAGATCAGTCCGTCCTTGTCGGCGCTCCCGCCCTCGACCAGGGCGACCTTGCGGCCGTTGCGCAGCACTGTGATGCGATCGGAGATCGCCAGCACCTCGTCGAGGTGATGCGAGACATAGACGACCGCCATGCCCTGTTTGGCGAGGTCGCGGATCAGGCGGAACAGGAACTCGGCCTGCGCCTTGTTGAGCGCGGCCGTCGGCTCGTCGAGCAGCAGAACATGCGCCTTTTCGCGCACCGCCTTGGCGATCGCCACCTGCTGCCGATCGGCGATGTCGAGGTCGCCGAGCCGCTGGTTGACGGGCAGATCGAGCCCGAGCCGGGCCAGAAGCTCGGTCGCCCGCGTCGCCATCGCCTTGTCGTCGAGGATGCCGAAAGCCTTTCGGGGCTCGGCGCCGAGGAAAATGTTGGCGGCGACCGAGAGATCGAGATGCAGTTCCGGGTTCTGGTAGACGATGGCGATGCCGGCCGCGCGGCCCTCGGCCGGATTGAGCGCCTTGAAGGCGGTGCCGCCGACGATGATCTGGCCGCTGTCGGGCGGCTGCGCGCCCGACAGGATCTTCATGAAGGTCGACTTGCCGGCGCCGTTCTTGCCGACCAGGCCATGCACCTCGCCGCGCGCAACTTCGAAATCGACGTCATCCAGCGCGCGCTGACCCAGAAAGCTCTTGGTCACGCCCTGTACCTGGATCGCGAGCGGTGTATCGGAGGTCATGGCCGTGATGCCGCTCAGCCCTGGACCGCTTCCCAGCGACCCGACTTCGCCGAGGCCAGCACGGCGTCGGTGACGTAGTCGGTGCGGAGCGCCTCGCGGAAGGTCGGCGCCGCAGGCGTGCCGGAGGCCAAGCCGGCGAGGAAATCGGCGGCCTGATGGATGAAGGAGTGCTCGTAGCCGATCTGCAGGCCCGGCACCCACCACTGGCTCATATAGGGATGGTCGCCATCGGTGATGTGGATCGAGCGCCAGCCGCGCAGATGTCCTTCATCGCTGTAATCGAAGTAGGACAGCCGGTGCAGGTCGTGCAGGTCCCAGGCAATCGAGCCCTTCTCGCCATTGATCTCCAGCGTGTAGAGCGCCTTGTGGCCGCGGGCATAGCGGGTCGCCTCGAAGGTCGCGAGCGAGCCGTTGTGGAAACGGGCGAGGAAAGCGCTGGCGTCGTCGATCTTGACCTCTTCGACCTTGCCGCTGACGGCATGCGAGCGCTGCTTGACGAAGGTTTCCGTCGCCGCCGTCACGCTGTCGATGCCGCCGTTCAGCCAGATCGCGGTATCGATGCAATGCGCGAGCAGGTCGCCTGTGACGCCGCTGCCGGCGACGCTGGCGTCCAGCCGCCAGGTGCCCATGCCGCCCTGCGGCACGTCGGCCGAGATCGTCCAGTCCTGCAGGAATTTGGCGCGATAATGGAAGATGCGGCCGAGCCGACCCTCGTCGATCATCTGCTTGGCGAGCGTCACCGCCGGCACGCGGCGATAATTGTACCAGACCATGTTGGCGACGCCGGCCGCCTCGACGGCCTCGACCATCTTTTCCGCCTCGGCAGCGTTGCGGCCGAGCGGCTTCTCGCACATCACCATCTTGCCGGCCTGTGCCGCCGCGATGGCGATCTCGGCATGGGTATCGTTGGGGCTGGCAATATCGATCAGGTCGATATCCTTGCGCTCGATCAGCCTGCGCCAGTCGCTTTCGGAGCCTTCGTAGCCCCAGTTCTCGGCGAAATCGGCGGCGCCCTTGGCATTGCGCGTGGCGATCGCCTTCAGGACGGGCTCGTATTCGCTGTTGAAGAACTGGCCGACCTGGCGGAAGGCGTTGGAATGGGTGCGGCCCATGAAGCCGGCGCCGACCAGGCCGATATTCAGCTTTTTCTTGGTCATTTTCTTGAGATCCCCGAAACCGTTATTCGCGCCAGCCATGCGCGTCGCGCACCTTGATCATCGCGCCCAGAACGTCGTTCCAGGTCTGCTGCGCCGTCATCACGGAATTCGGGAACATGCAGCCGTCCCAGGCGATGTGGCGCATCTTCTTTGTGAGGTTGCCCTGGTCGTCGCGCAGCCAGTAGCCGGCATGCTTCGTGACATCGAGCTTGCCGTTGGGGTCGGTGACCTGCACGTGGCGGCCGGTCTTCTCGTGATCGCCGGAGCCGAAAACGGTGCCGTCATTCTGGGCGACGTGGAAATCATAGGTCCAGGGGCGCAGCGCGTCGGCGACTTGTCTGTAGGCCGCGTCGAGGACCGAGCGGTCCTGCCAGTCATAGCCCTCGGGAAGCAGGCGATCCTGCTCGGCGTTGTAGCCCAGCGTGAACAGCATCGAGTGCGCCATGTCAGCCTGGTAACCGACGACGCCCGGCATGTTGACCGCTTCGAGCAGGCGGACATTCTCGCGCCAGGACTGCATGCCGCCCCAGCAGATCTCGCCCTCGGCGACGAGGAATTCGCCATGATCCTGCGCCGCCTTGCCGGCTTCGCGGAACGTCTCGGCGATGATTTTCGTGTTGCCGACGGGATCCTTGTCCCAGTCGCCGACGCCGGTCGAGGAATCGATCCGGATGCCGCCGGTCGGGCGAATGCCCAGTTCGCGCATCTGCTCGCCGATCGCGGCGGCCTTACGGACCTGCGAGACGAAGCGCTTGCGCTCCTCGGCCGAGCCCATCGCCGAGCCGCCGCCGGCGCCAGCCCAGATCGGCGCCACGAACGAGCCGACCTTCAGGCCATAGCCAGCAATGTGGTCGACCATGCGCTTGACCTGATCCTTGTCGCTGTCGATCGACAGGTGCGGATCGGCCAGCCAGAGATCGATGCCGTCGAACTTCTGTCCGTCGACTTCCGCCTTGGCGGTCAGCTCCAGCAGCCTGTCCAGCGGAATGACCGGTTCGCCCCCCTCGCCGCCCTTGCCGACGACGCCCGGCCACGCGGCGTTGTGCAGCTTCGGATAGTTGTTCGGATCCGCCATGTGCTCTTCCTCCCTTTCGGACCCGCCCACTCGGCGGCGATGGTCCACCTGCATGCGGGGGAGGCAACGCGGTCGCCGTGCAGGCGCACCTCTCCGCCGGCAGCCCCATCGGGCTCCGTTCAGATTGCACCACGCCGCGAGGGTCTCCTCCCCTGCGCGCCCCGACCGCTACCTCTATTGGCCGGAACGCAACGGCACTCTCTGTTATATTAGTGTAACGTGTCAAGCGGGCTTCAACGCATGGTTGGACACCATGGGGAGGATTGGAATTCCTGAGTTCTATTTTCCGGTTTTTTCTGCCATATCGTTGATAACGATCGACTTCTCGCCGCTTCCTACTGCTGGCGCGGGACGGCAGCCCCTCCAACCGATAGCCGGATGCGCTTGCGGGGCGACCGCGGAGTAATATAACAGTAAAGCAGGCGGGGTCGTTCGGGCGCCAGGGCGCCGCTCCGGCCGGAAGGACGGCACCGGTTCGGCCGACTGCCGCCAGCGAATTCTGGGAGAGGATCCAAGCGGGTGGCCGACGCGGCATTACTGCAATTGCAGCTGGTCAACCTCGACCGCAAATCGCCGCTGCGCGACCAGATCTATCAGGTCGTCCGCACGCTGATCATCATCGGGCAATTGCGGCCCGGCCAGTCCGTCAACGAGGTCGAGATCGCCGAGCAACTGGGTGTGTCGCGCACCCCGGTCCGCGAAGCGGTGAAGCGGCTGAGCGACGAGGGCCTGATCAACGTCTACGCCCAGACCGGCACCTTCGTCGCCGCGCTATCGCGCGACGCCATCGAGGAAGCCTATGTCATCCGCAATGCGCTCGAGGTCGAGAGCGTGCGGCGGGCGGCGTCCAAGATCAGCCCGTTCCATCTCGAGGAGCTGGAAGACATTGTCGGCCAGCACCAGACCGCGATCGGCCGCAAGCGCTACACGGACGCCATCCGGCTCGACGACCAGTTCCACCGCTACATCGCCGAGATCAACAATCTCTCGATGCTGTGGCGGGCCGTCGATATCTCGAAGGCGCAGATGGATCGCGGCCGCTATCTGGCGCTCCCCAAGCCGGGCCTGGGCGAGACGACGATTGCCCAGCACCAGGCGATCCTGACGGCGCTCGCCGCGCGCGACGCGCAGCAGGCCATGGAAGCGATGCGGGTGCATCTCGACACTTCCCTGCGCAACACGCTGAGCCTGCTCGGCGACATGCTGGATCCGCCGGAAAGCTAGGGCGTTCCGAAAAGACAGACGGGGCCCCTCTACGGGAGGGGCCCCTTCGGCTTAGAGCACCACGACCTTCGAGCCGTCGGGAACCCGGCCGTAGAGATCGATGACGTCCTGGTTCATCATCCGGATGCAGCCCGAAGAGACGGCCTCGCCGATCGACCAGGGCTGGTTGGTGCCGTGGATGCGATAGAGCGTGTCCTTGCCGCCCTGGAACAGATAGAGCGCGCGGGCGCCAAGCGGATTTTCCGGGCCGCCTTCCATGCCGCCGGCCCATTGCTGGTTGATCTCCGGCGAACGGGCAATCATGTCCTGCGTCGGGGTCCAGCGCGGCCACTGTCGCTTGTACTGGACATTGGCGGTGCCGGAGAACTCCAGCCCGGCCTTGCCGACGCCGACGCCATAGCGCATCGCCTTGCCGCCTTCCTGGACCAGGTAGAGGTAGCGATCATGCGGATCGACGATGATGGTGCCCGGCGGCTGGTCGGTCGAATAGTCGACCTGCGTGCGGATGTTGCGCTGCTTCAACTTGTCGAGCGGCACGGCCGGGATCGGGAATTTCTCCGTCTCGATCGCCGCGTAATGGCGCGCCACCTGCGGATCGACCGCGGGCGTCAGCGGGGCGGCGAAATCGCGTCCGGTCGAGGCGCAGGCGGCGAGCGCCAGCGGCAGCAGGATGGCGACCGTCATCCGCCGTAAGAAGGGAAGGCTTAAGGACATGCTTGGGGGGTTCCGTTGTCGTCACGAAGAAGAGGGGATGGGAGGGACGGGATCAGTTGGCGGCCTGCCGCCGGCGCGCTTCGGCGACCGCTTCCTTGAAGCCGTCATAGTCGAGCGTCGAGGCCCGGAACGGACCGATCAGGTAGGTGGGCGTGCCGTTCATGCCGAGGCCTTCGGCCTGGGCGAGGTTGCGCTGCATCAGCGCCGAGATCTTGGGTCCGTGCGCGGTGAGATCCGCTTGCAGCCGCTTCATGTCGACGCCCGAGGCCTGGATCGCCTCCAGCATCGTGTCGCCGGTGACACCCCGGCCCGAAATGCCCATCAGCGCGTGATGCGCCGTCTCGTATTTGCCCTGATAGTTGGCCGCCAGCGCGAACTGCGCGCCCTGGACGGAGGATTCGGTCAGGATCGGCCAGTCCTTGTAGACCAGGCGGATCTTGCCGTCCTCCTTGACGACGCGCGCCAGGTCGGCCGCCGACGTCTTGCAGTAGGGGCAGTTGTAATCGAAGAAGGCAACGATGGTGACGTCGCCCTTGGGGTTTCCGCCTGTCGGCGCCTCGGGATCGTTCAGGACCGCGTTGACATCGACGCCCTTGGCGATGGCCGGCAAGCCGTCGAGAACGATCGCGGAAGAGGCAAGAAGGCTCGCGGCGGTTCCGAGGAAAAAGCGGCGGTTCATGAAGGGCTCCATTCTGGAAAAATGCGGTCCGTGGGCGCTTGGCTACCGGTAGACACGGCGTGCTCAAGCCGCTGGGCAAAGTCGTTGCCGGCAATCGCGCCGATCATGCGGGATCCGACCAGTTCCGAGCCGGCGGCGTTGAGCAGGAACATCGTCGGCGGCCCGACGACGCCGAAGCGCTGCATGAGCCGGCGGCTGTCTTCACCGTTCCGGGTCACATCGGCCTTGATGAAAGTGACGCCGGAAAGCGGGGCTGCAAGACCGGGCTCCGCCAGAACGCGGTCGTTTGATTTGCATACGGTGCACCAGTCTGCGGTAAACGAGACGAGAATGGGGCGCCCCTCGGCCTTGGCGGCGGCCAAGGCCTGATCCAGCGCCGCTTCCGAGCGAACGGTCAGCGTCTGTGGCACAACGGCCACAACAGGCCCCGCCCCGCCGAGGAAAGCGAGCGGGCGCAGCGGATCCGTGCCGCCGCCCGCAAAGCCGACGATCAGCGCCGCGCCATAGATGGCAAGCGCCAGCCCGGCGGTCTTTTCCAGCCGGCGCACCCACCCCGTCGCTGCCGTCAGGCCGTCGAAGGCGCCGAGGAACACGGCGACGCCCAGCGCCCCGGCGCCCCAGACCGGCAATGCGAATTCCTCCGGCAACGCACGTAGCAGCAGGACGGCGGCAAGGCCGAGGAAAACCAAGCCGAAGGCCTGCTTGACCCGCATCAGCCAGGGACCGGATTTCGGAAGCACCCGGCTGCCGAAGGTGCCGAAGACGATCAGCGGCAATCCCATGCCGAGGCCGAGCGCGAACAGCGCCGCCGCGCCGCGCAGGCCGTCGCCCGTCTGCGCCACATAGAGAAGGGCGGCAGCCAGCGGCGGCGTCACGCAGGGACCCACGATCAGGGCCGAGCCAAAGCCGAGACCGGCGGCGCCCGCGACCGATCCGGCCCGCGCCCCGTTCCGGCGGGCGATCCAGCCGGCCCAGCGCGCCGGTACCTGCAGCTCGAACAGGCCGAACATCGACAGAGCGAGCGCGACGAACACCGCCGCCATCAGGCCGAGCGCCCAGGGGGCTTGCAGCACCACCTGCAAGTTCTGGCCCGACCAGGCGGCGGCCAGGCCGAGGACGCCATAGGCCAGCGCCATGGCGCCGACATAGACGGTCGAGAGGACGAAACCGCGTCGGGCGGACAGGTTTTCCCCGGCGCGCGCCAGCATGCCGGACAGGATCGGGATCATCGGGAAGACGCATGGCGTGAGCGATAGAAGCAGCCCGAATCCGAGGAAGCTCGCCAGCGTCAGCGCCAGGCTGCCGGTCATCAGCGAACTTGTCGGCGGCGTGGGCAGGCCCGTGCCGGCCGGCGCGACGGCAGCAACCGACGCGGTCTGCGTCCCAAAACCAAGCCCCGTCTCGACATCCGTCAGCGCCAGCGTTGCGAGATCGAGCGCCTTGGTGACCGGCGGATAGCAGATGCTGTCCTCCGCGCACCCTTGATAGGTGACCCGCACCACGCCGCTGCGCGGGGCGGAGCTTTCAAGAGGGATGGAGACGCGATCGCGATAGATCTCGCTCGGGCCGAAGTTCGGATCATCCTTGCTTTCGCCGGGCGGCGCGGTGATGGCGACCGGCCTGTCACCGCCGGCGACCGAGATCCTGTCGCGATAGAGATAGTAGCCGGGCTCGATCTGCCATTCGAGCCGCAGCGGGCCGCCCGCATCCCGATGGGCGGCAAGACGAAACGCAGCATCCATAGGCAAGGGCGTCTGCGCTCTCACCACGGCGCCCAGCAGCGTGGCGAGAATGCCAAGCGCCAGGATCATGCGATACAGGAAGAACTTGCCCGACATTGCGACTCCGTCCGGAATGGAGGCGCACCATCGGATGACCACCTTAAGCCAGCCTTAAGTCTAACGGAGAATAGAGAAGCGGAAGCAAAGGATCCTCGCATGCGCGTTCTCGTCGTCGAAGACGACCCCATCCTGTCGGACGGCCTGAAGGTTGGCTTGGCGCTCGGCCTCGTCACGGTCGATTGCGTGGCGACCTGCGCCGACGCGCGCGCCGCGCTCGCCAGCGCGCAGTTCGACGCCGTCGTGCTCGACCTGATGCTGCCGGACGGTTCCGGCCTCGACGTGCTGCGGGACATGCGCCGGGCGGGCGACCACACACCGGTGCTCCTGCTGACCGCGCAGGACGAGCCCCCGGATCGCATCCGCGGCCTCGACAGCGGCGCCGACGACTAT
>Ga0182738_1003048_pt1 | contig 19401 bp, 14 predicted proteins | sample eDN5th30CBELigMG_FD_128876 | JGI IMG/M metagenome (GOLD analysis project Ga0182738, IMG submission 128876) | Enriched Miracle-Growth compost microbial communities from Emeryville, California, USA - eDNA 5th pass 30_C BE-Lig MG (version 2)... ... | reverse complement strand
CTTTTAGCGCAAAAGTACTTTTAGATGTTGTCAACCCGGCAGTGCCTTAGCGGGCACTGCCCCAGCGAACTTAATGAGGAGTATCATGGCAGAAGCAAATGAGACATTTGAAGTGATAGCAGAAGAGGCGGCAGCTCCCAAAGCTGCCAGCACTCCCGCCGTCGAAGCACCCCAGGCCCCGGTGGTGACCAATCGCCAGACCGCCGATGAACGGGCGCGCTATGGCCTGATGGAAGATCCCACGGAACGGAGCATGTCCGCTTCCACTTTCGACCTGTTGAGAATCGGTATTGCATCACCGCAGGACGTGCGCAGTTGGAGCCGCGGTGAAGTGAAAAAACCGGAAACCATCAATTACCGCACTTTCAAGCCGGAACGCGACGGCCTGTTCTGTGAGCGTATTTTCGGTCCCACCAAGGACATGGAATGTTCTTGCGGTAAATATAAAAAGTCCAAATTTCGTGGCGTCATCTGTGACCGTTGCGGCGTTGAAGTCACTCGTTCCAAGGTGCGCCGTGTGCGTATGGGCCATGTGGATCTGGCCGCTCCCGTGGCGCATCTCTGGTATGTCAAAGGCGTGCCCAGCCCCATGGCGTTGTTGCTCGATATGTCGCCGCGCTTTCTGGAACGCGTTCTCTATTTTTCCCACTGGGTGGTAACGCGTGCCGATCAGGGTATGATCGCCAAACAAATTGAAGATATCCGTGGCGCCGTGCAACAGGAAATGCAGGAAATTGATGCTTCCTGTGCCTTAGATCGCAAACGTGCTATCGATCATTATCAGGAATTGAAATTATTGGTCGAGCAGGGTGAAGAAGTGGCTCGTGAAGAGTTGGATTTCGCCCGCAAGCATGCGGAGGAAACCGGCGTGGATGCTTTTGCGGAAGAGCGCAAACGCGAATTGCAGGAATCGCTTGGCTTGCTGGCCGAGTTGGAAGCCCGCAAGCTGTTGACTGATGCTGAGTATCGCGGCTTGCAGCGTTTGATGGATACCATTAAGCGCAAGTTGGGCAACAAATATGAAGGCATGTTTGAGGCCGGCATCGGCGCGGCTGCGGTCAAGAAATTGCTGGAAAATATCGATCTGGAAAAAGAATCTCGCACCCTGCGTAAGATGGTGCAGGAAACTGCTGCCGGCGCCAAGCGCGGCCGTTTGATTAAGCGTTTGGAGATCACCGAGGCATTCCGTAAATCCAAGAACCGTCCCGAATGGATGATCCTGGAAGTCATTCCCGTCATGCCTCCGGAACTGCGTCCCATGGTGCAGTTGGATGGTGGACGTTTTGCCACTTCCGATTTGAACGATTTGTATCGCCGTATTATCAACCGTAACAACCGCTTGAAGCGCATCACGGAAATCCTGGCGCCGGAAAGCATCATCAACCACGAAAAGCGTTTGCTGCAGGAATCGGTGGACGCATTGATCGACAACACCCGCCGCCAGCGCCCGGTAACCGGTTCGTCGGGCCGCGCCCTGAAATCATTGTCCGATATGTTGAAGGGCAAGGAAGGCCGTTTCCGCAAAAACCTGTTGGGTAAGCGCGTGGACTATTCAGGCCGTTCGGTGATTGTGGTTGGCCCCGGTTTGCGCCTCAATCAATGCGGTTTGCCTAAAGACATGGCGCTTGAATTGTTCAAGCCATTCGTCATGAAGCGGCTGGTGCAAAAAGGATTTACCTCCAATATCAAAACCGCGCGCCGCATGATCGACCGGCTTAAACCCGAAGTTTGGGACGCTTTGGAAGAAGTAATTTCCGAACACCCGGTATTGCTAAACCGCGCCCCGACCTTGCACCGCCTGGGTATTCAGGCCTTTGAGCCGCAACTGGTGGATGGTAAAGCCATTCAAGTGCACCCGCTGGTTTGCCCCAGTTTTAACGCCGACTTTGATGGCGACCAGATGGCCGTTCACGTGCCGCTCTTCCCGGCGGCACAGGCTGAGGCGCGCATCCTGATGATGAGCACCAATAACCTGTTTTCACCGCGTGACGGTGCTCCTGCCATGTCGCCTGCGTATGACATGGTTTTGGGTTGCTATTACATGACGATGCAGAAGCGTGGCGACAAGGCGATCAATTCGTTGACCAAGGAAGAAATCGCGGCGCTGCCCCGATTTGTGTCGACCGTTGATGCCATTGCGGCGCATCATCAGGAACGGGTAGGCTTGCAGGATGCCATCTGTGTGCGCCATCCGGCCGGTGAGGAAGGCGTGTTGCAAAGCCCCTATCCGTATTTGGTCACAACGCCCGGGCGCTTGATCTTCAATGAAATTGTACCCGAGCAGTTAGGCTATATTAACGACGCCATCACCAAGAAAACCATCGGTGATCTGGTGGTGCGTTGCCATGAAGAGATTAATAACGAGGCATGTATTTTGTTCCTCGATGCGGTGAAGGATTTGGGATTCCGTTATGGCACGCGTTCCGGTGTTTCCATTTCGATGAATGACATCAACGTGACTTCACGGCGCGAAGCGATTTTGGATCACACCGAAGACACGGTGCGGCGCACTAACAAAGCGTATGAAGAAGATCCGCTTTCGATGACGCCACAGGAACGGGAACGCAAAGTGTTGAACGCCTGGATTGAAGCTGCCGGCAAAGTGTCGCAGGCTGTGTTGAGCAGCATGGACAAGTTCAATCCGTTCTTCATGATGGCGAATTCCGGCGCTCGCGGTTCGGCCAAACAGATCAGTCAAATTGTGGGTATGCGCGGTTTGATGATGGATCCGTCCGGTCGATTCATTGAAGACCTGCCGGTGAAATCGAATTTCCGCGAAGGATTGAAGCTGCACGAATACTTCGTTAGCACCCACGGCGCCCGCAAAGGATTGGCCGACACAGCGCTGCGAACGGCGGACGCAGGTTATCTGACTCGCCGTCTGGTGGACGTGTCGCAGGATGTTATTGTGCGTGCCGATGATTGCGGAACCGATGATGGCATCAAGGTGCGCGATGTCTATGAAGGCGACGAAACGTACAAACCCGGAGATCGCTCGCTGCTGGGCCGCCGCCTGGCGGAACCGGTGCTTGATCCGGCAACGAAAAAAGTACTTTTCGACGAACTTACTTACATCACCGAAGATGTCCTGAAGGAAATTGCCGCCACCTTGACCGACCGCGATCGAGTGCGTGTGCATACGGTGATCGAAAGCCTGAAGGATCGAATCCTCGGTTGTGTGGTGTGTGACGATGTCATTCATCCTACCACGGGCGAGATTCTGGTTTCCGCAGGCACTGTGATCGATCATCATAAAGCGCGCGAAGTGGAAAACGCTGGTGTGCAGGATGTTACAGTGCGCAGTGTTTTGACCTGTCGTCTGGGACGCGGTATTTGTGCCAAGTGTTATGGTCAGGATCTGGCCAGCGATCAAATGGTGGAAATTGGTGAAGCGGTGGGTATCATTGCCGCCCAGAGTATCGGCGAGCCTGGCACTCAGCTCACCATGCGCACCTTCCACCTTGGCGGCGTGGCGCAGGGCACCAGCCTTACCGGTGTGGCTAACGTGAAGAAAGCGCGCCAGCAGGCGTTGCAGGAATTGCGTAACGACATCGACAAGGGCAACCTGAACATTGGTGGAACCACGACCGAGCAGAAGCGCGAGATTCAGCGTTACCTCAAAGTGTTGGAAGCCACTGTGGGCGGTTTGCTTCGCGTGGTGGAATTATTCGAAGCCCGCAAGCCCAAGGGTGAAGCCATTACCACGGATATCGATGGAACTGTGGTGGCCATCATCGGTGGCGGCCGTTCAGAAATCATGGATGGCGTGAAGTTGCATATCAATCCGGATGAGGCGAAAACCGGTGTGCGCAAAGTGATTGAGCATGCCACATTGCCGATCATCGGTGATGTCGATTCCATGAATAAATTGGAACGCGGTAAAATCACCGGTCACCAGCTCGTGAATAATGTCGTTGCTGATAACGATAAAATTATCGCCCGGGCAGGTCAGAGCATCACCGACAAACTGCTGGATCAGATCATCAATGCCGGCGTGAAAGAAGTGATGGTGCGGCGCGAATTCGCGGTGCCTTATCGTGGTAACCTGGACGTTAAAGTGGGACAGGATATCAATGCCGGTGACACGCTGACCAAAGGCCCGCGCTGGCCGCAGGATGTATTGGCGTGGCGTGGCATCAAGGGCGTTGCCGAATATCTGGTGCAGGAAGTACAAAAGGTGTATCAGGCACAGGGCATTGCCATCCATGACAAACATATCCAGGTCATTGTGCGGCAAATGTTGCGCAAGCGCCGCATCAAGGATCCGGGTGACACCGAATTGATGCCGGGACGTTTGGTGGATTGGTATGTGCTGGAAGAGATCAACGACAAGGCAGTTGCGGAAGGCGGTGCGCCAGCCACAGCGGATGTTGTGTTGCTGGGTATCACTGAATCTGCTCTGTCCACAGAGTCGTTCCTCTCAGCGGCCAGCTTCCAGAAGACCACCAAAGTACTTACAGAAGCCGCCACCCGCGGCAAAGTGGATACCTTGGAAGGGTTGAAGGAAAACGTCATCATTGGCCGTCTCATTCCTGCCGGAACGGGATTGCAGCGCAAGGTGCCGGTGCAGGTGGAGCTGGACGAAGAAGCTTTCGCCTATGCCAAAAAGCACTCCGATATCATGGGAGTCATCGAACCTGCGCGGCGTGAGCGGGAAGCTCCGGTGAATATGGATGATTTGTTGCCGGTGGGCACCAAAGCCGCCATCGCCGAAGCCGATGAAGCCGAAATGAATGCTTCCGGCATTTCCGTTCAGGAAGGCGAATCGGACATCAATGATGACGATGCGGAACCCACTCCCGACGACCTCATCGCAGAGCTCACTATCGACGCTGCGGAAGGCGACATCGACATCAACGAAGATGCTCTGATGGAGTCGGACGAGGAATAAGCACTTTCGTATAAATCAGCAGGAACGAGGCATGCCTCGTTCCTGCGTTTTTTTAGCCATGACTATTTTATTGTTAGATGACAATCTGATGAGTTCCACCCGTTTGCAGCGGGCGCTCGAAACCCAGGGACATGCGGTCACCGTGGCCGCCCGTCCAGCGCCTTTGCCCGGATGTGAAGTGGTGCTCATCAATTTGGGATCACGTTCGTTGCCGGGAATTGACTTCATTGCGGAATGCCGCGGTCTCTTCCCCGCAGCCGCCGTCAAGGGATTTTGCGGCCATTTGGAAGTAGAAATCCGCCGTGCCGCCAAAGCCGCCGGCATCGATCAATTGCTTACTAATGATCAGGCCTTTGCGGGAGATGTGCTGTAAGAAAACATGTAACTCATGTTACGCGGTATCCATAAATAATTCCGTCATGTCGTTGGCCGGAATCCCGTACATAAAAGTACTTTCACGTTCTGGATTCCCGATAACAACATTCGGGAATGACGCTACAGAGAAAAAAACACTCCCACTGCATAACATGAGCATGTAATAAAAGTACTTTTATTGTAGTTTTCTTACGCGTGCCCGCAGTGTCATTTCGACTGTAGCGAGGCACGAGCGGCATGGAGAAATCTTGCCGTTCACACAGCGAAAATTTCCAAAAGTACTTTTTTACCTGTTAAAAAGTACTTTTATGCACCACATAAAGCCCATGCATGATATTTGCATGGGCTTTATTACTCAAAAACATATTAAACTACATCTCGTCCTGTGAAAAAGAGGTGTATTATGATGATTAATCCCATGCTTGCGAAGCTCACGTTAAAAACGTTTATTCCCTTTTTTGCCAGTTTCACCGCCATTGCCTGCACAACCACCGCGCCGGTAAACAACGCGGATTCCAATCAAGTGGATCAAATCAGCACACCGGCATTAACCCGCGATGTGAAAACGATGGAACTGCAAAGCCCGGCCTTTGAAAATGGCAAAGCGTTGCCGTCACGATTCACCTGCGTTGGCGATGGAGTTTCTCCTCCATTGGAATTATCCCACGTTCCGCCGGAGGCCAAAGGCCTGGTCGTCATGGTTGAAGACCCCGACGCACCCAGCGGCACTTATGTACATTGGCTAATGTGGAACTGGCCGGCACAAACTCCCATCATTCCCGCCGGCATTAAAGCAAAGGAAAAGCAAACCAACGGAGCAGTGCAGGGCACCGGCAGCAGCGGCAAACTGGGCTACACTCCTCCCTGTCCCCCCAACGGCACCCACCGCTATTATTTCCGGGTATACGCCCTGGATGCACTTATTCAGTTACCTTCTACTTCCCGGCAACAAGATCTCCTGGCAGCCATGCGCGGCCATGTCTTGGCTCAGGGCGAGTTAGTGGGGACGTATCATAAGCCGTAAAAGTACTTTTGAGTGTCATCAATGTGTACAGCGGTTTGAAGCAGATCATTGAAAAATACAAGCATGATAATGTAATGGAACTATCGAAACGTAATAGTTGGACGGATACATTCATTGAATAGACGATTCTGCGGCGTATGGAATTTATGACAACGTTGAATGATGGCGGCTGCACCCTGTATATTGAGTTATCAAAAACTCCAACGTTAGATTCAGAAGTTGTTTGTGCTGAGTTTGGCGGCGTTGCTGAATTAAGTATTAACAAAATTGGAGGTGGTATCAGTCAGGCTTTGCTGTTGAAAGTAGAGGACATCCGCGATAAGCAGTGGGATCGATTAAATTATAAAGTTTATGATGCAGAACGCGAGGCCATTTCGTTTTGTTGCCGAACTATATCCTCAAAGGATATTCAATGAATGGCAAATTAAATACGCAGAACAGAAACAAAATTCATTGCAAACATCTTCCCTTTATTGTTCGCAGGTGTGCACCGATAGCTTTATTCCTCTCTGGCGGCGCAGCTATTTATATAGGTTTTTTTCTTCCAGAATCCTGGCGGCCGGATGAAGGTAATCCATTAATTGTAGGCATGCTGGGCATTTTGCTCATTTTAGGGGCTGCTTTTTGTTGGTGGCGTTGTGATCCGGAAAAAAGAAAATAACCTGGATGATCAGGAAGTTTTTAGCAGACATTGAAATCGATTAAAATATCTGCCGTGAAAAAGACGATAAAAGTACTTATAGCTGGTGGTGGCACCAGTGGGCATATTTCGCCGGCGTTGGCGGTCATTGGAGCGTTGCGCCAGATGGCAGATGCGGATTTTGAGCCGCAATTTCTTTATGTGGGCAGTCATGGCGGGCTGGAAAATCAGTTGGTGCCGCCAGAAAATATTCCGTTGGTCAATATTCAAACTGGCAAGTTGCGCCGCTACGTGAGCGTGGCAAATCTGGTGGATATGTTTCGCGTTCCGGTGGGCGTTCGGGAAGCCTTGCGGGTGATTAAAGATTTCGCGCCCGATGTGGTTTTTTCCACCGGTGGTTATGTGGCGGTGCCTGCGGTGTGGGCGGCGAAATTGCGTGGTGTGCCGGTGCTGATGCACGAGCAAACGGTGCAAATCGGTCTGGCCAATCGGCTCATTTGCCCTTTTGCCACGCGCATTGCGTTGAGTTTTGAGAGCGCCCGCGCCGAGCTGCCTGCGTCCGCGCAGAGCAAGGCTTTTGTTTCCGGGAATCCGGTGCGCACTTCCATTCTGCATGGCGATGCCGATAAAGCGCGCCATTGGTGTGGTTTTGATGCCGCGGATGCATCGCGCAAAACGCTTTATATCACCGGAGGAAGTCAGGGTTCGCAACGCATTAATCATGCCGTACGGGAAATTTTGGAGCCGTTGTTGCGCGAATATCAGGTGATCCATCAATGCGGCCGTCAGAGTAGCGAAACGCAGGATTATGACATGTTGATGGAAGCAGCCGGTCAGCTGCCGGAGGAATTGCGGCGGCGTTATTTTGTAACGCCTTTTATCCGCGATGAGTTGGCCGATGTTTTCGCGCTGAGCGATCTGGTGTTGGGGCGTTCCGGCGCGGGCACGGTGGCCGAGTTGTGCCTGCTGGGCAAACCCGCTTTATATATTCCGCTGGTTCCCACCGGCGGTGATGAGCAAACTCGCAATGCCCGCATGTGCCAGGAAGCCGGCGCCGCCGATATTCTCTCGCAAAACGATTTAACACCGGAGACGCTTCTGAGCCGTGTAAAAGTACTTTTATGCAATCCCAATAAATTGGAACAGATGGCGCAGGCCGCGCTGCAACTGGCAAAACCCCACGCGGCGGAAACGCTGGCGCGCCTGGTGGTGGAAATGGCAGTTGGAAAATAAGCGGTATGTAACGATCAATGAATAATGGGCAATGTGCAAAAGTACTTTTTTGCACATTGCCCATTATTCATGATGATTGTCCTTCTTCCCAGTAAATGCGGCCGAGCAGGGTGTCGCCGTGCCAGCCGTGATTGGGCCGGCTTTCGCCGACGGTCACCCAGGATTGCTGCGGCGAGACATTGGTCACATGAAAATTGCCCATGCGCGCAATGACATCGCCCGGCGTGGTGCCGTCGCCGTCCATCGGGAAAATAACTTGTTCGGTGGCGCGAATTAAGTGGTTTTTCTCCATATCCATTTGCGCCACAAATAACGGTGCGCGCCAGCGAGCCACGTTGTAATTATCCGCCGTTTTGCGTGTATACACCAGAAATAATCCCTCACTGTGCGTCAGCCAGCGCTGTTGCGTGGTTGACATAATCAGCGCTTCGCCGTCATCAAATGTCCAGGGCGCGATGTCGCTCCAACTCAATCCATCGCTGGATGTCGCAAAATAGCCGCGGTCGTCTTCGGCGCGAATTGTCAAATAAAATAAATCGCCCCAGCGCGTGATGGAAGGTTCCAGCAAACCGCGTTTAATCTCTAAACGCAATTCACGGCCGGCTTCCTGGAAAGCGAGTTTTTCTCCATCAAAGGAATAACGCGCCGTGGTGACACTTTTATCGGTGCGCCCGGCCGGGCCGAATGTTAGTGGCACCAATACATCGCCATTTTCTAATGTGTATCGTTGCGCGCAGCCGCACATGAAAGATCCCGTGGTTCGCGGATCGTCCCATTCCAATTCGAGGCGCGGACCCCAGTTGCCATTGCCATCGCCCACACAATATACCGAATGCCGCCCCGGCCAGCCTTTGGGCGCGCCCGGAAAGAGGCGGTCGTCTTTATAGAAAACGTTATGTCCCATTAAAAGTACTTTTCCGCTGGGCGCGTGATATTCGGGCACCGCGTCGCATACGCCTTCTTCATAGCCATCGCCGATATCGGTGCGTGCAAAAGCCGCAACTGGTTTGGGATCGCTCCAATGTGCGCCGTTATCGGTGGTTTTGCTCCAGTGCGCCTGGCCGAAATTATCCGAGCCGGTGATGTCCTGACATGTCATTAAAACGCTGCCATCGGGCAATCTCCCGGCGCGCGGATGGAACCAGGTGATTCCGGTTTGACGGCCGTTCCAGATGACTTCCCGTTCGATGTTTTTAATCATAATTGATTCCCCGAATCCATTGTACCAGTTCTCTGGTGGGCTGACTGTGTTAAATTGAGGAATAGTAAAAGTACTTTTTAAGGAGTAACCAAATGCCGGAATCACATCACTTCGAATTGCAATCGCAATTAACTGATATCGCGGAAGGTGATGGAAAATTAATGTTGAGCACGGGGACAGTTGATTATGGCGTGCCCGCACAGTTTGGCGGCGCAGCGGGAAAGGCCAGTCCGGAGGAATTAATCCTGGGCGCATTATCGGCCTGTTTCAGCATGACGCTGGGATTCGTTTTTGAAAAACGCCACATTCCTGTTGGTGAATTTACCATGAAAGCGGAATGCACTGTGGATCGCATTGAGCGCCAATTGCAATTGACGGCGATTACGCTCACCGTGCAGATTGCATTGCCCGAAGACAACGCGCAAATCCGCGCCGACATCCAATCCGCCATCGAACGCGCCGAACGTGCCTGTCTCATTTCCAATGCCATCCGCGGCAATGTGCAATTGGCGGTTCAGACGGAATACTCCTAACTTACAAAAGTACTTTTTTCTTACCACCATGCCTTTTGCCCCCAAAATACGCAAGGACATTTTAAGCGCGTTGGATGATTACATCATTCCAGCCTTGCAGTCGCAAAAAGTACTTCAGCTGTTGGCAGAACCTCCGTTTGATTTTTCGGGTATAAAAAGCCGGGTCAAACGCGAAAAGCCGTTGCCGGATAAGCCGCATGCGCCATTGCAGGTGGTGCGGAATTGGTGGAAGGACAATATGGTTTCCAACAGCAACGCATCGTTTGGTTTTGTATATCGGGGCGTTGGTTATGAGCAAATAGGTGTCACAACTTCGATGGTGAATGCGGTTAAGGCGAAAGGAATGGCGCCGCCGCCGGGAATTACCGTGTTGCAATTAGTTGCACCTGCAATTATTTGTTATCCGCCGTTCACTCCGCATGCCAAAGGACTTACCGATGCCTGGATGTTACAAAATGGTCTTTCGGAAGATATTCATGTGCTGGCGTTTTCTTTGACGGATGATAGATTAAGACCGTTTATTTCCGTACGTACTCCTGGTTTCCGGGAAGCTTCCCACAGCTTGCAGATAGATGACCCGTTGATGGCTCAGATTGCCAACGTTTACCTGGATGAGTTGCGCCAATCGTCCAATCAGAAAAATGCCCAGGCCCAATTACTGATTCTGATGTGCCGCTTGCGGCGGTATTTGCAACATCATCAAGCAGTAATCAGCAATAGTTGCTGGGTTAAACTGGAGACGCAGTTAGCCGCGGATCCGGCAATTCCCTCCAAACACGCCAGGCTGTGTCTCGACGTTCAAAATTATATTCAGCATCATCTTAGTCGGCCGCTGTCGCTGGCTGAGATGGCGGAGCATTTTGATGTTTCCGCTTTCCATCTGAACAGCGTGTTTCAGGAAGTCCTCGGTACCACGGTGATGCGTTATGTGACATTGCTGCGTATAGAGGTCGCCAAACACATTCTCGTCGATACGCCTGAACGCATAAGTGATATAGCAGAGTTAACCGGTTTCTCCAGCCCCGCCAGTTTTAGCACTGTATTCCGCAAAGCCACTGGACGTAGCCCTGGTGCATATCGGGAATATTGTCGCAAAACAGATCAGAATATTAATTAAGCAGAAAGCAATAAAATGTATTTCGTTGAAATTTCTTCCGTGCGCCTGGTTTTAAAACCCACGACTTTGGGGAATACTAAACTTATCGCCAATACATAATCGGAGAACATGGTAATGATACGAAAAGGCTTCAGAAATGGATTTACTTTAATAGAATTATTAGTTGTAATCGCTATTATTTCAATCCTCGCTGCGATCTTATTTCCCGTTTTCGCACGAGCAAGGGAAAACGCCCGTCGCGCCAGTTGTATGAGCAATCTAAAACAGATTGGGCTGGGGATGATGATGTATGTGCAGGATTATGACGAACGGTATCCGCTGATGGAGTATTACGGCCCCTTCACCAAGCAAGCCGATCCTGCCTTGCCTGGTGCGTTATTTAAAGTGAATCGTTGGACTTCAAATCCGCGTGACCATTACATGACGTGGATGGATTTCATTTATCCCTATGTCAAAAGTACGCAACTCTTTGTTTGTCCTTCTCATACTCAAGCGGACGACCTGCCCAGTTATGGCTACAGTGGCGCGTTTTCGGGATATAACACGAGCAGGTTTAACAACGATGTATGGCCTGCCGGCGCCAGGGTTCCGCCGAACATGGCGGTTGTAAACCGGCCTTCGGAAATCATGCTGATCGTTGAAAACAACACGGGTTATAGTATTTTTACGAACCCGCGGGATATGTGGCTGTATGCCACTGAATACTCAGGTAGAGATTCCAGTTTAGTGACGCCGCATCTCGGCGGTGGCAATGTCATCTTCGCAGATGGTCATGTGAAGTGGGTGAAACGTGATCGTTTTGCGGGGACTTATAAAAACGATACTACTTGCGATCCGGCAAACATCGTCGTCAACAGAGCCTATTGTTCGCCCGACTGGAATCCCTTTATTAATTAAACACCATGAAAAAAGTACTTTTACTACCAGCATTATTTATATGCTTTAGCGCAGGAAACGCGCGTCGTGCATCAGCCCAGAATGTCATCAATAATAGTTTTGAATCAGACATGCAAGGCTGGCAAGCGCCGGTTATCAAACCGCGCCCCGGGCAAAAACCTGGCAGAATGGATGTCAACATTGTGGCGGCGCCTGCGCACCAGGTGCATGAAGGAAAGCAGGCGTTGCAGATTGATACGGAAGCCTGGAGTCCCAGCATTACGATGAAATCCGACTTTCGCCCATTGCCTGATAATGCCTCTTATCAACAGTTGCAATATTGGCAATATTACCAAGGTGCGCCGCAAAGAAAATTTGGCGCTCGCGTGCAATTATATACATCTGCCAAAACTCCGATTGAAAATGCTCTCTACGATATACCGGGAGATGCGCATTCGGATCAGGAATGGATGTCCAGGCGGACGAGCTTTTTTATCCCCCAGGATGCCCGCTATTATACGGTGGAATTATATTGGGCGGTGGGAAGAGGCAAAGTCACTTTCGATGATATTTCGCTTTCTCCAATTGCGCCATTTGCAGCCGTGAAAACCGGATATAGCTTGCCGCAGCTAACAAATGCGCAACACACCTTATGGGTTGCCAGCGCGCAGGAAAAGATATATCCCGATGCCACCAGGCCGCAATCAGAGGGCACAAATATCTCATTGAGCGCAGCGCAGGGAGAAAGCCAGTCGGTGCAATTGATATATCAACCGCAATCGGCGCGCAGCGGTCTTGCCGTGAGCATCGATGATCTTAAATCGCAGAGCGATGCAAAAGTACTTTCTGCCAATAACATCAATATCCATTATGTCGGCGATGTGGATGTGAAAGATAATACCAGTCGTTTTGGCCGCGGCGGGCTTACGCCGGATCCATTGCTCGCGCAGCCGCGGGCAGATCTGGCGGCAGGAAAGCCGCAGTCGATCTGGATCACCGCTGCCGTTCCGCGCGATGCGGCGGCGGGAATATATCTCTCCACGCTTCATCTAAAAACCGCGCAGGAGCAAATAGAAATACCTTTGCGATTGGAAGTATTCGATTTTGCTATCCCCGAAAAACCCGTTCTGGAAACAAACGCGCATAGCATGGTGCCGCCGGGAGAGAAAGGCAAAAAGATGCGTTATAATTTGCGCGCTCATTTACTGACGAATCGCATTACCTCGGAGATTGGATACGGGATGGAAGGAACACAGGGACTCACGTTAGCGCTCAATCCCGATAACACCGTCGCCGTGGATTGGACGGCCTGGGATGCCTCGATGGAAAAGTACTTTTCCCAAGGCATGGATCAATTTCTGGTGCCGCGCCTGCTCTTTGGCAGCATGGGTGGCATGTATAATAAAGGCGTTTGGACAGCAGTGGGAGCCGATAATAAAATTACTTATGGCACGCCCGAGTGGCGCACCGCGGTGGGAAGTTATGTGCAGCAGATGTATGTGCATTTGAAGGAAAAAGGCTGGCTGCAGCACGCTATTTGGGAATTATGGGATGAACCGCGCGGCGCGGAAATGCGCGGCAAATTGCGTGATATCGCTGCGCTGGTGCGCGCCAATGCGCCCGACGCAAAGATCATGGTTACCAATTGGCCGGCGCCGCCCTACGACCCCAATATCAATATATGGTGTGTTCCAACCGTCAATTATCAGCCTGATTTTCCGCAAGAAACAAATGCCGAATTCTGGACATATAATAATGGCCTCTATACCATCGACCTGCCATACGGATTAACCGCCATGCGCAACCTGACGTGGTGGATGTGGGATAACAATATTACCGGAGCGTTGTGGTGGAACATCACCGATGGTTTTGGGATGGGCGCAAAACGGTATACAAATGTGGCCGGCCAGCTCAATCATAATGGTAACGGTTTTCTCTTCTATCCTGGCGCGGACGGCGATCTCACCAGAGTCGTGGACTCAATGCGCGTCGCGGCGTATCGTGCCGGCGTCAATGATTACGATTATTTCACTCTGTTAGCGCAGGCGCAGGATGCCGCGATTGCCAAATCACATTTATCGAATCAAATGCCATCGGGCCGGGAATTGGTAAAAGTACTTTTGTCGGCAGGCGTGGATAAAAATGATCCAAATCTGTTGGAACAAATTCGCTTTTTGACGGCACGTCTCATTGTCTTTTTGCATCAACATCCCGGCGTGGCGTTGCAACTCGATAATAATTATTGGACGTCGAAACAGGCAAGTGCGATGGGCTCGGGCTTTTCGCAAAAAGTACTTTTGACGCTGGGTGATAAAAGTACTTTTACTGTGCAGTAACCCTATTTAATAACTCCAAAATATCATAAAAACCATGAAATCACTCCTATTCATTCCTTTAGGAATATGCCTCGCCACAGCCAGTTGCTACGCAGCGCCGCAAGCGCCTGCAAAAGTACTTTTAGCGCAGACGCAAACAGATAAAATCGCAAATGTGAAATCCGGCGCTTTGAAAACAGCTCATGCCAGTTGGTGGGGATTTGATAAAGCGGACGCGACAAACGCCTTGCAGGAAGCGATCAATTCCGGCGTTCCCAAACTGATCATCGATAATACCGGAAGCGACTGGATTGTCAATCAACCTATTCGCCTGCATTCCGATCAGGAAATTATCTTTGAAAATGGTGTCGTCATTCAAGCGAAAAAAGGGCGATTCAAAGCAGTGACGGATTCATTGTTTCTGGCAAATGACAAAAGCAACTTCAAGCTAATCGGCCAGGGCAACGTCACCTTTCGCATGCACCGCGCGGACTATGATAATCCCGATCTCTATACTAAAGCCGAATGGCGCAGCGGTATTAATTTGCGTAATTGTGAAAATGTGGTGATACGCAATCTCACTGTCACCGAAACGGGCGGTGATGGATTATATCTGGGCGCTGACAGCAATGGCTATAACAAAAATGTGTTGGTGGAAAATTGTCAGTTTGTCAATAATTACCGCCAGGGCATTTCCGTCATCAGCGCCGAGGATTTAACTATTCGCAATTGCAAACTTAATAATACAGCGGGAACGGCGCCGCAGGCCGGCATTGATTTTGAACCAAATAACGAAGGGCAACGTTTGGTGGATTGTGTGTTGGAAAATTGTGAGTTGATCGGTAATAAAGGCGCCGGATTGGATATTTATGCGATTCATTTGCGCGGCACCTCAAAGCCGATTTCCATCACGCTCGATAACTGCCGGATTTCAGGTAATGCCGTTGGCATGGCTGCGACCACGTCCAGTTATCCCGATAATATTCTCACCGGAAAAGTACTTTTAAAGAATTGTATTTTCGATAATAGCCAAATTAAAATCGGCAATCCCGTTGTAAAAGGTGTGGAATATGCGTTTGAAAACTGCTTGCTGGATTTCTCGCAAACCGCTGACACGGTTACGCCTATTGCATTAGACTTGGATTTGAATATGGAATCGCACGCGATTGGTGGAATCGGATTTGAGCGCACCACCATCAAAGCGGCAAAAGCCGATCCCATCAAAATTACTCTTCAAGGAAAAGGCGCGCTGTCCGACCAAATCACCGGCACGCTTTTAATGGAAAAAGCAGGGAAAACAACGCCAGTTGATCTGCCCGCATTCATCCAACGTGAGCAGACGCGCATTGCGAAAAACCAGACTCCATCAATATCCGAAAAACTGAAACGGCGCAGTGCCACATTACGTTGTCTCAAGGCAAATCAAGTTCCGCATATCGATGGGAAATTGGATGAAAAGATATATAACCGATTGCCGTGGTTGAAGGATTTTACTGGTTTTCTTGAACAGAAAAGACATATACCATCCCAGTTGACAACACGCGCTTTTGTGGCTTATGATGCTCAGAATATATATATCGCTCTTCGTTGCGAGGAGCCCAAAATGACTGCTCAGATAATAAAAGGCAAAACGCACGACAGTAATATCTGGGCGGGCGAATGTATTGATATTGCTATTTTAAAACCCGGCCAGCCCACCGATGATGTGAGCGGGGCGTATTATCATTTCATTTTGAATCCCAGTAACGTTCAATGGGATGCCATCAATACCGGCACCAGCGCAGCGCTTGACTATAACCCCAAATGGCAAAGTGCTACGACGCGGAATTCCAACGGATGGTCTGCAGAAATTGCTATTCCATGGCAGGAGATCGGCGTATCAGATGCTTCTAAAGGACTGCGCATTCATGCTAATATCGCGCGGCGGCGCATGACGGATAAAGTGGAATATGCATCCTGGTCGCAATATGTTTCAGGCTTTCAGGAGCCGCAGCATTTGGGGACGTGGATTTTGAAATGATCAAGTGTGCATAAAAGTACTTTTGTGGCGGGTAAACGTGAAGAGTTAATAATAAGGGAGACAGATATATCTGCCGCCCTTATTTACATGTGTTTTATTACCAAACTTCGTTTGATTCATATACGCGCACTTCCATAATGCGCGCGTGATCGAGGCCGTTGGTGGCATTCACCACGATGCGCAATGCATCGGAATTGATGGTTTCCTCCAGATCAATCACATTGCGGCGCTGGTAATTATCTGTCACGCTTTGAACGGTTTCCCATTTGCCATCCTGCAAAATTTGCACGTCATAATCGCGCACCGTTTGCGGCTGTGGCGCGCCCCATTGCATCTTTGATACATATCCGTCGGAATGGCTCAAAGTCAACGGTTTGTGCATGCCGGTGTCGAAGATCAATTGGATTTGTGAGATGGAAACTGGCTTTTCCCAATGCAATTCCAGCGACGCCGGAAACGCTTGCGCGGGATCGCTCATCCAGCGATGCATTCCGGGGAAAGCGCGATCCGCCGGCGCGCCGCGTTCGCCGTCCACCACGCGCGTCTGGCCGGAAATGACATTGGCCGCTTTGCCCTTTTCCTGCTCACTGGAAGCAGTGACTTTGGCTTTCCGCGCCACATCTTTTTCATCTTCATTCAACACGCCGACCAGATAACAATCATCGCGTAATAATTTTTGTTGTATAGCGCGAATAGACTTTTTATCCGCCGCCAATTCCGTCGGTTGCTTGCCGTGCGTCACGGCATAAGCAGCCGCGGTTCCCGCGCCCTGGCCCATCACGGCGCAGGTGGCCATCACGCGCGTGGAGCCAAACGCCACATGCGACGCGGAATGATTGCGTCCGGCAAACATTAAATTAGATATATTATTCGAGACCAAACTGCGCAACGGAATATTATATAAATGGGGAACGGGAACGCCCGTCGCGGGACGTTCTTCAATCGCGTCGATTCCCTTGGGCGGATGCAAGTCCAGCGGCCAGCCGCCAAAGGCAACAGCGTCGTGGAAATCGAACGATTCCAACGTGTCTTTTTCATTTAAAACATGTTGCCCCACAAAACGGCGGCTTTCGCGTTTGCCCGGCAAAAAACCAAACCAGTTCAAGGCCCAGTTATCGGCATTGAAATCCTGCTCGTTTTTGATGTAATTCCAAATGCCCAGCATGATGGCGAGCAGCTCATCGCGGATCACTTCATTGTCTTTGATGATGTCCAGTTCGCCGCCCCATTCAACCCACCAAAAACCATATTCCAGCCCGCGATCTGTCGCGCCGTCCAGTTTGGTCAGGCGCTTTTTTAACAGCTCTGGCGTGAATTTGCGCACCCACGGCGGCGCCACGAACGGCATCGGTTTGTCATATTTGGTAGCGGTGAAAAGCAATGTCGATCCCAGCGTTTTGTCATCGGCCACGTCCTGCGCATAGGTTTCGCCAAAAGTACTTTTATCCTCGCGGCCGTGGCGGAATTCCGCGCCCGCTTCCGCGCCGAGCCGGCCGTCGCCGGTGCAATCGATGAAGACTTTAGCGGTGATATGAAAAATATCTTCGGTTAACTGGCGCTCCGCCACGGCTTTGGTGATGCGCCCGTTTTCCACTTCGGCGGAGATCAATGTGGTATTCAATAATAGCGTCAGATTTTCTTCAGCGCGGCATTTGTCATAAAACTCCAAATCCAGCAGCGAAGCGGAACGTTGCGGATTACGCACGGTGGTGTTCAACCGGATTTCTTCGATGATGCCGCCTTCGCGCGCTTCCACGGCATTTTCCTCGCCGCGTCCGCCGCTGCAATCCGCGCCCACAATATGCATGCGCACTTCGCTGGAAGCATTGCCGCCCAGCACGGAGCGATCCTGCAATAAAAGTACTTTTGCTCCGCAGCGCGCCGCCGCAATCGCCGCCGGCACGCCTGCCGGGCCGCCGCCCGCCACCAATACATCGCATTCCAATTCGGTCACTGTTTCCAAAGCCATAAAATCCCCTCACTGCAATTTTACTCCATCTATTCCTGCTGCAAAGCGATAAAAGTACTTTTGAGCGATAAGCGCGATGATATGAGCGATTCGCTGCGTATAAGAGAAATTTGACAAAACGAAAATCTATGTGAAAATAGCTACATGAGAAAGCCTGCTACAAAATCAGCCGGATTAAGCGAAGAAGGATTAGCTGCCAGAACGATAAAAGTACTTTTGGAGGATAGTCATGGAAACGACATCAACGCTCAGTGAAGAACAAGTGCGCTATTATCAGGAAAATGGATTCCTGTGGGTGCCGCGCCTGACCGATGAGGCGGAGTTGGAAACCATGCGCGCGGCCTATGATCGTATTTTCGCCGAAAAGGCCGGGCGCGAGGAAGGTAATGAATTTGATCTGGCCGGTACGGATGAGGAAGATGCGCCGGCGGCGTTGCCGCAAATTTTGAATCCTGCGAAATATGCGCCGGAATTGCGTGGCACGCGTGCCGAATCCGCTGCGCGCGCCATCGCCCAGCAATTGCTTTGCCCGGATGGTTCCGAAGAGGTGCAGGGCGGCCCGGCACATGCTATTTTGAAACCGGCATTTCATGGCGCCATCACGCCCTGGCATCAGGACGAAGCCTACTGGAATCCGCAATTGGAATATCGCAGCCTCAGCATCTGGATGCCGTTGCAGGAGGTAACGTTGGAAAATGGTTGCATGCAATTTATTCCGGGCAGCCACAAAATGGAAGTCATACCGCATCAGTCCATCGGTGAAGATACGCGGGTGCATGGGCTTGAAGTCTGCGCTCCGAATGAAGTGGATTTTTCGCGGGCAGTTGCCTGTCCGATTCCTGCCGGCGGCGCCACCATTCATCCGGGACGAACGTTGCATTATGCCGGTGCTAATCATTCTCCAGGCCCGCGCCGCGCACTGATCTTCGGTTTCCGTCTGCCTGCATTTCCGCGTCAGGGTGAACGGCGCTTTCCGTGGAATGAAATCAAAGAAACGGCGCGAGCGCGGCGCGCCGAAGTTACAAGAAATCCTTTATAAAAGTACTTTTATGACTACATCACGATTTCCACCTGATGCGCCGCGCCGTCGTCCGCTAATGGAATGTAGTCGGTGTTGAGTTTGCTGCCGTCCAGATGAATGGCAGCAATGCCGCTTTCACGGCGCTGCGGATTGGTGATATGAATCTGGTAAAAAGTACTTTTATAT
>Ga0182738_1003047_pt1 | contig 19413 bp, 19 predicted proteins | sample eDN5th30CBELigMG_FD_128876 | JGI IMG/M metagenome (GOLD analysis project Ga0182738, IMG submission 128876) | Enriched Miracle-Growth compost microbial communities from Emeryville, California, USA - eDNA 5th pass 30_C BE-Lig MG (version 2)... ... | reverse complement strand
GTCTTCGTCGGGTATCTGGTGCTCGCCGTCACCCTGGTGAGCGTCCTGGTGGACACCTTCGAGAACGCCAGGTTCCGCGCGCCGCTCGATCCTCTGCTCCTCGGCATGCTCGCCGTGTTCGTGCTCACGTTCATCGATCGCTGGGTCACGCGGCGGCGGACCCGATCCGCCCGTGGCTCCACGATCGACGCCGATGACGCCCACGGGCGGCGCATAGGATCGTCCCTTCATCCTGCCGACCCCGGAGTGTGACCGCGTGGCCCAAGTGACCGAATCCGACCGTATCCGGGGCGTGTACCTCGTGGAGCCCGATGTCCACGGCGATGAACGGGGCTACTTCGTGGAGACGTATCGACGAGAGTGGTTTCCCCAGGGTAGGGAGATGATCCAGGGCAACCGCGGCGACCGCCAGCGTGGCGCAGTGGTGGGTCTGCACTACCACCTGCACCAGGCCGACTACTGGTACGTGCCCAACGGGTCGGCGCGTGTGGTGCTCCACGATCTGCGGGTCGGATCGCCGACCGATGGGGCGACGGCGACGCTGGATCTGGGCGTCCAGTCCGACGGCACCAAGTCGCACGCAGGAGTGTTCATTCCCCCCGGCGTCGCGCATGGGTTCGCGGCGTTGTCGGACATGACGATCACCTACCTGGTCGACGGCTACTACAACCCGGCCGACGAGCTCGGGGTGGCGTGGAACGACCCGGCCGTCGCCGCCGATTGGGGTGTCACCGACCCGGTGCTCTCCGCCCGGGACCAGGCGAACCCCTTGCGGGACGAGATCGAAGCTCAGTGGCGGCCTCATTTCCACCTGCGGAGCTGATCAGGGCCGCCACCGACCCTGTGGCCGTCCGGGTATCGACAGGCGGCACCGGACGCCTACGGAGTGGTGTTCTCACGCGCGATGGATCGTCCGCTCACCCGGTATCCCCATTTCCGAATCGGGTTCTCGTAGTAGCGATACGAGAACCCGCTGAGCGCGAAGATCACCAGGACAATCAGTGCGATCTCTGGCAGAGTCGTGAGTCCCAGGACCTCGAACGCGAACGTGAACACCGCCAGGTGGATCACGTACATGAAATACGTGCGGCGACCGATCCACACGAATGCGCGAAGACCCAGGAACCGCGACAGGTAGCTGTCCTGCGATGTGAGGAGGTCGGCGAGAAGGAGGGCGATGCAGATGTTGAACAAGCCGAGGCCCCAGTAGACCTGCCACGCCGCGCCGCCTCTGGTCGCCGCGACGATTGCGACGATGATGACGATCGCCGGTAGCCTCGCTCGCCGCGCGGTCGAGATGAGCAGCCTTGCCGACCTACTGGCGGGTCGTGCGAGTAGGAGTGCGAGTGCACAGCCTATGAGCAGTCCGTCGGGCCGCTGGAAGGTCGAGTACTCGAACGAGTGCCATCCGCTCGCGAGATTCATCAGGTGCTCACCGGCATCCGGGTAGGTCGTCGTGATGACTCGGTGGAATGACCACGATCGCCAAGACCACATGGCCAAAGTGAGTGCCGAGACGAGTAGCAACGGGACGCGGAGCCGATGCCCCTTCTTGATCGTCCACAAGAGCACGATCGGCCAGACGGCGTAGAACTGTTCCTCGATCGACAGCGACCACAGGGAAATCCAGGCGCTGACTGCATCGGCATGATTCGCGATTGCGACGAAGTTCGCAAAGTACAAACCCGACCCCGCCACGTACAGCCAGCTCGGAGTGGCGGGGGAGTCCGGTCGGAGCAACCCTGAAATGATCATCACGGCGAGCGCCACGACGATGACGGGATAGAGGCGCGCGAATCGCCTGACATAGAACGCGCGGAGGCTGACCCGACCCGTCGATTCCCGCTCCTGGAGGATGATGGTCGTGATCAGGTACCCGCTGATCACGAAGAACATGTCGACGAACATGAACGATGCGGGGTAGATGAGAATGGGCTGCACCACGGATGCGTGCGCCGCGATCACGCTGAACATCCCGACGCCGCGGATCCCGTCCAGAGCTGGCTGATACGCGAGCTTCGTAGCTTGGGGAGAAGATCCGGAGTTCATGGGTCAGGGTGACGGCGCCGGCCGGTAGGCGCGGGAGCACGCTAGTCGTCGACGCGGGTCGAGGGGTCCGGGTCGATGGCCGGTACCGGCGTCGACGGGCCGTGACCACGTTCGACGTGATCACCGTGCCGTGCCGTGCCTCGGCCTGCGTTGACCGATCTCCCGCCGCTTGTGGGAAGCTGGCTGGATGCGACTGTTCGTGACCGGTGGCGCCGGGTTCATCGGTTCCAATTACGTGCGCCACGTATTGGCGAACACCGACCACGAGGTCACGGTGTACGACGCGCTGACCTACGCCGGCAATCTCTCCACGCTGCGCGACGTCGACGACGACCCGCGCTACACCTTCGTCCAGGGCAACATCTGCGACACGCCGACGGTGGTCGAGGCCATGGCCGGTCACGACGCCGTGGTGCACTTCGCGGCCGAGAGCCACGTCGACCGTTCCATCGCCGAGGCCGACGATTTCATCAACACGAACTGCTTCGGCACCAACGTGGTCATGGACGCCGCCCGCCGCCTCGACGTCGGACGGGTCGTCCACATCGGCACCGACGAGGTCTACGGGTCGGTCGAGGTCGGCTCGTCGGTCGAGACCGATCCACTCGAGCCCCGTTCGCCCTATTCGGCCTCGAAGGCCGGGTCCGACCTGATCGCGTTGTCGTACCACCACACCTTCGGGGTACCCGTGCTGGTCACCCGGTGCACCAACAACTTCGGGCCGTACCAGTACCCGGAGAAGGCGATCCCGTTGTTCACGACCAACCTGATCGACGGCGTCGAAATCCCGCTCTACGGCGACGGCAAGAACGAGCGCGACTGGCTCTACGTCGACGATCACTGCGCCGGCGTGCAGCTCGTGCTGGACCACGGTGAGCCGGGCGAGATCTACAACATCGGCGCCGGCAACGAGACCCCCAACCGGGTGTTGGTCGACAAACTCCTCGCCCTGTTCGGCGTGGGCGAAGAGCTCGTCGACTACGTCGAGGACCGGCTCGGTCACGACCGCCGCTACTCGGTCGACATCGGCAAGATCACCGCGCTCGGCTGGCGCAGGCAGCGCACGTTGGACGAGGCGCTGGAGGCGACGGTGGCGTGGTACCGCGCGAACGAGTGGTGGTGGCGGCCACTCAAGGGCGCCTGAGTCGTGCGAATCTTTCTGACGGGCGCCAGAGGTCAACTCGGAACCGACCTGGTCGAACGATTCACCGCAGCCGGCCACGATCTCACCGCGGTCGACATCGACGAGGTCGACCTGACCGTGCGTGACGACGTACTAGCCGCCGTTGCCGCGGCTCGCCCCGACGCGGTGGTGCATCCGGCCGCGTTCACCGCGGTCGACCGGTGTGAGAGCGAGCCCGACACGGCGTTCGCGGTGAACGTGCTCGGCACCCGGCACGTGGCAGAAGCCGCCCGGCGGGTCGGGGCGCCGGTCACCTACGTCTCCACCGACTACGTGTTCGACGGCACCAAAGCCAGCCCGTACGTCGAGTGGGACACACCGAACCCGCAGTCGGTGTACGGGCGGTCGAAGCTGGCGGGCGAGCGCGAACTCGACCCAGGCTCGACGGTCGTGCGCACGTCGTGGGTGTGCGGGTTCCACGGGGCGAACATGGTGAAGACGATCCTGCGGATCGCGGCGGAACCGGGACGACTCACCTTCGTCGACGACCAGCGCGGCCACCCCACCTTCACCGCGGATCTCGCCGGCGTCATCGACCGACTGGTCAGCGAGCGGCGGCCCGGCCTGTTCCACGTCACCAATCAGGGAGCGGTGAGTTGGTACGAGTTCGCCCGAGCGGTACTCGAGGCCGCCGGCGATGACCCTCGCAGGGTCGAGCCGTGTACCACTGCCGACCTGCAACCACCTCGCCCGGCGCCACGTCCCGCGAACTCCGTGCTCGACAACGCCGCGCTGCGGCTGTCGGGGATCCCCGCCACCCGCGACTTCCATGAGCCGCTGGGCGAACTCGTGTCGCGCCTGACGACCGGTTGAATCGTCGATTCCGGCTCACTCAGACCGGGATGGCCGAGGAGACGATCTCGGCAACGCGCACGGCCGGCTCGACCGCCGGCAGCGGCGGAGGCGGCGTGGGCTCGTTCCCCCATCGCTGGAGTCCGTAGCGCTCCCACATCTCAGACACCCACGGAGGCGGATCGGGGTGATAGGCCCAGGCAGGCCTGCCCGCCGCGGCGGCCTCGAGGATGCCGGTCGAGAAGATCGCCGCCACCGGCGTCGCAAGGTCTTCGAGGCGGATTCCGGACGCGTCGAAGTCGATCCCACGTCGCTGCCAGAGAGCGTGTTGCAGTCGCGACACCTTGTCGACTTCCGACGGGTGCGGCCGGTAGACCGCGTTGTGGTCTCGACAGAATCCGAAGGACACACGTGCCAACTCGCCCCGGCCGAGTTCCGCGGCGTGGAGCTGGCCGAGGAAGGTCGGGCGACCCGATGGCTCGACGGTCGCTGCGGTGCGTCGAGCCGCGTGCCACAGGAGTTGGCTTCCCACGACCCGAACGTCGATGTCGGTTCGTCCGGCGCGCCAGAACTCGCCGTCGGCCTCACTCCACGCGAGCAGGGTGCAGTCGCGGGGGAGCGGGGGAGCGAACGGCGTGAGCAGCCCGTGCTGTACGACGAAGACCCTTCCGTCCGCTCGCCGGGCCGCCTCGATCGCTCGTCGGTGCGCGGGAGCGACCCCGCTGGGCACGACGACGACAGGTATCGCGCCGTGGCGTGACTCGAGGGATTCGACCGAGTCGACGGGATCCGACGTCACCCTTCTGTCGTGCAGGCCTTCGACGGCCCGTTCGGCGAGCACGCCGACGCGGGCCGATGCGAGCGAGCGGAGCGGATCGAGCAGCGCCGCGACGTTGCTCGCGTTCGTGGACTGGATCGACACCAGGACGTCGAGGTCTCCTGTGGGTGCGGTGAGCACCGGTGGCGGTGGGTCGCTCGAGAATGCCCCTCGGATCCGGCGAATGGGCGACATCCTTCGCTGTCGCCACCTCACCCAGTCGTCGACGTTCTCCGGGTGGATCAGCCCCATGCCGTCAGGCCTGCGTCTCGTCCGGGAATTCGACCTGATCCGGTCGGACGATCGATCGTCATGATGTCTCGCGCGCCACCGGCCGGGCCGGGACACCGGCGACGACCTCGCCCGGCGGCACGTCATGGGTCACCACCGAGGCCGCCCCGATCGTCGCCTTGTCTCCGACGGTGACCCCGCCGATGATCGACACCCGCTCGCCGATCCAGACGCCGTCGCCGATCGTGATCGGACCCAGCGCGACGACCTCGAGTCGGTCGTCCTTGTCCTTCGCGGCGGAGATGATCACCGTCGCCGGCCCGATCTGCACGTCGTCACCGATGGTGATGTCGCTCGCAGCATGGATGTGACAGTCCCGCCCGACGGATGAGTTGTCGCCGATCGTGATCGTGGACGCGCCATCCTCGCAGGCCATCCAGGTCCGTTCGAGGACCGACGTGTTCCGACCGATCGAGATCCGATCGACCCCACGGAGCTTGTCGGGCGTGACGACCACCGAACCGGCCCCGATGTGCGCGAAGGCGCGGCGCAGAACCAGATCGGTCCACAGTTTGCTTCGGTACCAGCGGATGGTCGGAGGCAATTCGGCGAGTCGCTGGAACAACGTCATGAATCGATCATCTCGTACGCGCGGCTCCCGATCGAACTCGTATCAGACCGTCGTCGGAAGCCATGCGGGCCGGGCGGCCTCGAACGTGTCGATCTCGTCGCAGAGCTGCAGGGTGATGCCGATGTCGTCGAGCCCTTCGAGGAAGCGATTCTGGACGGCGTCGTCGAGTGGGAAGTCGACCGACAGGCCGATCGCGGGAGCCTCGAGGGTACGGCGCTCGACGTCGATCGTGATCTCCAGAGCGGGGTCGGCGTCGATCGCCTCGAACAGCACTGCTTCGGTGCCGTCGGGCACGACGACGGGCACGAGGCCGTTCTTGGTGCAGTTGTTGCGGAAGATGTCGCTGAACCGGGGCGACACGACCGCTTCGAACCCGTAGTCCATCAGCGCCCATACGGCGTGCTCACGGGACGAGCCGGTTCCGAAGTTCGGGCCGGCGACCAGGATCGTGGCGTGCGCGAAGCGGTCGTCGTTGAGCACGAAGTCGCGGTCGTCGCGCCAGGTCGAGAACAGGCCTTTGCCGAAGCCGGTGCGTTCGACCCGCTTGAGCCATTCGGCGGGGATGATCTGGTCGGTGTCGACGTCGGACCGCTCGAGGGGGAGTGCGGTGCCGGTGACGATGTGGACGGCTTTCATTGCTCCAGAGCTCCTGTGTCTGTGACTGCCAGGTCAGTCGAGGTCGTCGGGGGAAGCGAAGTGGCCGGCGATGGCGGTCGCGGCCGCGACCGCGGGGGAGACCAGGTGGGTGCGCCCGCCACGGCCCTGGCGACCTTCGAAGTTGCGGTTCGACGTGGATGCGGCCCGTTCGCCTGGTGCGAGCTTGTCGGGGTTCATCGCCAGGCACATCGAACAACCTGGCTGGCGCCATTCGAACCCGGCGGAGGTGAAGATCGCATCCAGCCCTTCGGATTCGGCCTGGGCCTTCACGGCGAACGACCCGGGCACGACCATGGCCCGCTTGCCCGAGGCCACACGGCGCCCGTCGACGACCTTGGCGGCGGCGCGCAGGTCTTCGATGCGTGAGTTGGTGCACGACCCGATGAACACGGTGTCGACCTCGATGTCGCGCATCGGCGTGCCCGCGGGCAGGTCCATGTACGCCAGCGCCCGGTGCGCGGCGTCGCGCAGAGCCGGTTCGGCGAACGAGTCGGGGTCGGGGATCACGCCGTCGAGGGCGACGACCTGGGACGGGTTCGTTCCCCACGACACGTGCGGCTGGATCTTCGAGCCTTCCAGGACGACCTCTTTGTCGAAGGTGGCGCCCTCGTCGGTGGGCAATGCCCGCCAGGCGTCCAGCGCCTGTTCCCACGCCGCACCCTTCGGGGCGTGCGGTCGGCCTTCCAGGTAGGCGAACGTGGTGTCGTCGGGGGCGATCATCCCGGCCTTCGCACCGGCCTCGATCGACATGTTGCACACGGTCATGCGGCCTTCCATCGACAGTGACCGGAATGCTTCTCCCCGGTATTCGATGATCGAGCCGATGCCGCCGCCGGTGCCGATCCGGCCGATGATCGCCAGGATCAGGTCCTTCGCGGTGGTGCCTTCGGGCAGTTCGCCGTCGACGGTGACGGCCATCGTGCCGGGGCGGACCTGGGGGAGGGTCTGGGTGGCGAGGACGTGTTCGACCTCTGAGGTGCCGATGCCGAAGGCCAGCGCGCCGAACGCCCCATGGGTGGCGGTGTGGGAATCGCCGCAGACCACGGTCATGCCGGGCTGGGTGAGGCCCTGTTCGGGGCCGATGATGTGGACGATGCCCTGGCCCGGGTCGCCCATCGGGTACAGGGTGATGTCGAATTCGGCACAGTTCGCCGCGAGCACATCCATCTGCTTGGCCGAGATCGGGTCGGCGACGGGCACCGACAGGTCGGTGGTGGGCACGTTGTGGTCCATGGTGGCCACCGTCAGGTCCGGACGGCGGACGCCACGCCCGGCCATGCGCAGGCCGTCGAAGGCCTGCGGGCTGGTGACCTCGTGCACCAGGTGCAGGTCGACATAGAGCAGATCGGCGCCGTCGGCCTCGCCCACCACGTGGGCGTCCCAGACCTTCTCGCTGAGGGTTCTCGGTTCGGTCATGGCGTCCTCCGTGGTCCCGGTGCGCATCGGTGTTTCATATACTGAGATGCTAGTCTCGTCATGTGGAACCAATGTTAAGAGGTTGCGCCAATCGGCGCAACCGACCAAGGAACACAGTGGCGTGTCTCCAAGCGCAGCTTGGAGATCGTCAACCGTGAGCAGTGACAGACGTGAGTTGACCGCGAAGCCTGTCAGCGGAGTCGGTGTCGTCGACAAGTCTGTCAGCATCCTGGACGCGGTGCAGACCGGGGCCCGGACCCTGAACGAACTGGTCGATGCGACGGGTCTGTCGCGGGCGACCGCCCACCGGTTGGCCAGTGCGCTGGCGGTGCACGGTCTGCTGCGCCGCACCGCCGACGGTGGCTTTGCGCTGGGGTGGCGGCTCGTCGTGCTGGGTCGGGCCGCGGAATCCGGACACGGGCTGGTCGAGGTCGCCGGACCGGTGCTCGACCGACTGCGTGACGAGACCGGGGAGTCGGCGCAGCTCTATGTCCGCGAGGGTGACCGGCGAGTGTGCGTCGCGGTATCGGAGTCGCCCCACGGGCTCCGCACGATCGTCGGGGTCGGTGCGGAACTGCCACTCGACAAGGGATCGGCCGGCCATGCGCTTCTCGGCGACGTGTCCAGAGCCGGCTGGGTGGCCAGCGTGGCCGAGCGCGAGGTGGGAGTCGCCTCGGTGAGCTCCCCGGTGCGCAGTGACGACGAAACGGTCCTGGCGGCGATCGGTGTGTCGGGACCGATCGAGAGGGTCACCCGGATGCCCGGCGAACGCTACGGCGAAGCAGTGGTCGCCGCCGCAGACGAGCTGGCCGCGTTGCTCGTCCGCCAGAACGGCGGGTGATCGACGTTCGGTTCGGCCGATGCTCGGTCTGCGACCTGGCATCGAGGCCCCGCTGTCGATGCTCCACGTCGCAACACGAACGGATTCAGGTGCGGGCGGTTGTCGTTCGTGGTCTCGATGGGACAGTCCAGATCGACGATCAACCACTGGGGGAGATCGATGATGCTCGCCCACTGCAATGCAGGGTCAATCTGGTTCAGCCGGTGAAGGTGGGCGCCGCACTCACCGGCGTGGCGGCGGGTGCGGATGCGCTCGTGGCGGCCTTCGTCCCCGGGCGTGGTTCGGTGGTCCTCGGAGGGTCGGGATCGACGGGCGGGATCGAGTTGGGCTCCCCGGTCACCGGAATCGTCGATGGCACACCCGATGCTTGCGTGAACACGTCAGTCGTCCCCGCGACATCCGTCGACTCCGTACTCGTCGACGCCATTGTCGACGGTGCCGTGGCATCGTTCGATGACGGGTCGGTCGAAGTGGTCGAGGTCGACGACGGAGCGCTGGAGACGACCGGCGTGAGAGCCACCTGGCCGTCGCCCCCGACGTTGTCCGCGGAGGAGGACTTGACCGCGATGGTGCGAGTCGGGTCGGCGAAGTTCACTCCCCCCTGACCCCCGCCGGTCGTCAGGCTATTGAGGTGGGGGACACCCGCAGCGCCACCGGTCAGCCCACCACCGCCGCCGCCCGCGGCGCCGTTTGCCCGATGAGTGTCGGTCTGAGCGTCCACCCCCGCGGTGCCGTCGTGAGATTCGATGGGGACTGGGCCGAGTGGGCACAGCGCGGTCGGCATGCTCCCCGGTGCGAGGCCCGGACAGGCGTCCACCCACGAGGCCGTCGGCGGTTCAGGAACCGTGGTCGATACCGTCGGACAGGTTGGTACCGCATCGGGGATGCAGTAGTCGCCACCGGCGAAGTCGAATTGGGACCCGACTGCGACCCAGATCGGGGCGCTCGCCCCCCCGCCCCCGCCAGCGACGACCAGCGGCGAGGAATCGGCGAGGATCGCCGATCCACCGCCACCGCCGCCAGCGCTGGGAAGGGCCCCGGCTGCACTGCCGCCGCTTCCGCCGGCGCCGAAGCCGAGACCCCCGATGCCGCCGACATCGGGCCCGCTTGGCGACGGCGAACCGTTGCCGCCGGCCGTTCCGACCACGACGGTGAGTACTTCGCCCGCGGTGACCGCGAGCCGCCCGCTCTGGAGGCCGCCGCTGCCGCCAGGCGTGATCGGCGCGGTGGTGGCCGGGGTGTGGAGTTGGCCCTCCTTCCGGTCGGCGATCTGACCGCCTGATGAACTCCCACCGCCTCCGCCGCTGACCGTGAAGATCAGCGTCGTCACGCCGTCGGGGACCGTGTAGGTCCCGTTCGTGGTGAACACCACAGTGTCCGATGCCGCGTCGGCCACGGCGCTCGCCGTCGCCGACCAGAAACCCGCGGCGAGCACCCCACAGGCAGCCAGCACGGCCACCACCCGTAGCCTCGCTGCATCCAGCGATCCCCGTCCGGGCGATGTCGCCATGATGAGTCCCTTCCGGAACGGATCCGTGCGGGGCGAGTGTACCTGCCGAACGACGATGCGTGCCGGCCGGTGGGATCGGAGGTCGAAGCCGTCAGTCGACGGCGACGAGGACGACTTGCAGCGTCGCCCCGGTCGGCGTGGCGTACGAGACGGTGTCGCCGGCGACGTGGCCACGGAGTGCCTCGCCGAGGGGCGACGAGGTCGACATCACCTCGTAGTCGTCGTGGCGTTCCTCGATCGACCCCAGCAGGTACTGCTCGGTCTCGTCTTCGGCGTCGCCCTCGTAGCGGATCGTGACCACCGAGCCGGGCACCACGTGGCCGGAGGAGTCGGCTTCGACGATGTGGGCATTCTCGAGGGTTTGGGCCAGATGGGCGATCCGCCCCTCCATCTTGCCCTGCTCCTCCTTGGCTGCGTGGTAGTCGCCGTTCTCGGAGAGATCGCCGAGTTCGCGCGCCGTCTCGATCTTGCGGGCGATGTCGATGCGGCCGCGGGTGGTCAGATCGGCGTACTCGGCCTGGAGCCGGTCGTACGCGCGTTGGGAGAGTTCGACGGTGTCAGCCATACCGACCCGATCGTACCGGCGCGTCGCCCCGGTCGGCCAGCGATCCACACGCGTCGAGCAGGACCGGCGTGAAGACCTCGGGATGGTCGAAACACGTGGTGTGCCCACCGGTCACCTCGAACACCGACGCGCCGGGGATGCTCCGGGCGAGCGCACGCTGGTTCGCCGGGGCGACGAGCGTGTCGTCGACCGTCACGATCGACGCGGTCGCGGTGTCGATCGAGCCGCACCATCGCGATGCGTCGAACCGGCCGAGCGCGACGCCCGCCTGGGCGACCGTCGACGGGTCACTTGGCGCGAGCTGCTCGGTGATCCACGCCGAATACCGTCCGGTCGCCCGCCTTGAGATGAACCGGCGCCGTGCCGCGGTCCGCAAGCGGGAATCGGGCACGAGGCTGGTCGCGCCGATCAGGGCTCCGACCGGGGCGAGCGCGGTCCGGGTCAGTGGCGAGCGGCTGAAGCGTGCCGCGGTCGCGCACAGCACGAGACCGGCGGCGCGTGAGGGATGCCGGCGGGCGAACTGCAGGGCGACCGGACCACCCATCGAGTAGCCGACCGCCACCGCGCGGTCGATGCCCAACGCATCGAGCACGTCGACCACGTCGTCCGCGCCCCGCGCGAAACTGAACTTCGCACCGTTGCGCAGACCGCGGCCGTGCCCGCGTTGGTCGAAGGCGACGACCCGGAACTCCTCGGCGAGCGCGGCATAGGTGAAGCCGTAGTTCAGATCCGCGGTCGCCATCCAGCCGTGCAACAACACCAGCGTCGGCGCACCCGGTGGCCCGCCCGAGTCGCGGACGAACAAGTCCCGACCGTCACCGAGGTCCAGCATCGAGCCGTCAGGCACCCAGGGCATCGGGCCGGCCGCGTCGGTGACCGTGGGCGCAGACGACATCGCCCCATCGTGCCAGAATTCCGCACCCGACCCGGCGACCGGGTGACGAGCGAAGATCCCCGACCGCGGTCGGCGACTCCTATGGGAGCGAGATCTTGAGTCGGTGAACGGTGACTCCTACGGGATCACGGGACGCGCCCGCAGCCGCGTGGCGCGGATGACATGAGCAGACCGGGGCTCGTCGCAGGTGATGGACGAAGCTTGGGGGTTCCACGGTCCAACGTCACAGCGACAACGCGCCCGTCGTCGTCAATTCTGTCGCTATGACGTCGGACCACGAGAGCACCATGGACGTCCTCGAGGCGACGCGGGGGTAGTGACTCCCATGGGAGCGCCGGACGCGCCCGCGGGCTTGCCTGGAGGTGGGCCTTCGTGGCGGCGTCGCTTGTGGGCGTAGCGTTGAGGGGTCCGCGGCACGCACACCGATCAAGGAGTCCCGAGTGCCCCATCGCATCGCCGTCGTTCCCGGTGACGGCATCGGCAAAGAGGTCGTCCCCGAGGCACTCCGGGTGATCGAAGCCACCGGCGTCGACCTCGACACGACGGCGTTCGACCTCGGCGGTGAGCGCTACCTGCGCGACGAGGTGATCCTGCCCGACGACACGCTCGACGAGCTCGGTGGCTACGACGCGATCTTCCTCGGCGCGGTGGGCACCCCCGACGTGCCTCCCGGGGTGATCGAGCGGGGACTGCTGCTCAAGATGCGCTTCGCCCTCGACCAGTACATCAACCAGCGCCCCTTCCGTTCGCCCGACGGCAGCGTCGACTTCGTCGTGATCCGCGAGAACACCGAAGGCACCTACGCCGGTGAAGGCGGCTTCCTCCGCAAGGGCACCCCCCATGAGGTCGCCACCCAGGGCTCGGTCAACACCCGCCTCGGCGTGGAGCGCTGCATCCGCTACGCGTTCGAACTGGCCGGCACCCGTGACGCCAAGCACCTCACGCTGGTGCACAAGACCAACGTGTTGACCTTCGCCGGCGACCTATGGCAACGCACCTTCGACGAGGTCGCCTCGGCATATCCCGGCATCGAAACCGCCTACAACCACGTGGACGCGGCCTGCATCCACTTCGTGACCGACCCGGGCCGCTACGACGTGATCGTCACCGACAACCTGTTCGGCGACATCCTCACCGACCTCGGCGGTGCGATCTCCGGTGGCATCGGCCTCGCCGCATCCGGGTGCCTGAACCCCGACCGGACCGCCGCCTCGATGTTCGAACCCGTTCACGGCTCCGCCCCCGACATCGCCGGGCAGGCCAAGGCGAATCCGATCGCGGCGGTGCTGTCGGGCGCGATGATGCTGGAGTTCCTCGGCGAAGACGACGCCGCGGCCCGCATCCGCGCCGCCTGTGCCGACCCCGACGAACTGACCGGTTCGACCGGCGAAATCGCGGACGCGATCATCGCCCGACTCTGATCTACTGGACATCCACGCACCGCATCCTCAGGAGAGATCCGCCCCATGCCCATCACGCCCACGCCGAAGATCTGGATGAACGGTTCGCTCGTCGACTGGGAAGACGCGCAGATCCACGTGCTGACCCACTCGCTGCACTACGGCATGGGCGTTTTCGAGGGCATGCGGGCGTACCCGACCGCGGAAGGACCCGCGATCTTCCGGTTGACCGACCACATGAAGCGGCTCCACGCCTCGGCCAAGATCGTGATGATGGAGCTTCCCTACTCGGTCGACGAGCTGATCGAGGCCTCCAAGGAAGTCGTGCGGGTCTCGGGGCTGGACGGCGCGTACGTCCGACCGATCGCGTACTACGGCTACGGGGAGATGGGCCTCAACACGATCCCGTGTTCGATCGACGTGGCGATCGCCTGCTGGCCGTGGGGCGCCTACCTCGGCGACGACGGGCTCACCACGGGGATTCGGCTGCAGATCTCGTCATGGCAGCGCCACGACCACAACACCATGCCCCCGGCCGCGAAGGTCACCGGCAACTACGTCAACTCCAGCCTCGCGAAGATCCAGGCGGTGAACGCCGGCTACGACGAGGCGTTGTTGTTGAACCGTGCGGGAATGGTGTCGGAATGCACGGGAGAGAACGTGTTCGTCGCCCGGCACGGCCGTCTCGTCACGCCGCCGCTCTCCGCGGGAGCGCTCGAGGGCATCACCCAGGACTCGGTGATGACGATCGCCGCCGACCTGGGCTATGAGACGGTGATGGGTGACCTGTCGCGCAGTGACCTGTACCTCGCCGAGGAGATGTTCCTGTGCGGCTCCGCCGCGGAGATCGCGGCGGTGAACTCGGTCGACGACCGAACGATTCCCTGCCCGGGTGAGATGACCCTGGCGATCGCGAGTGAGTATTCCGCCGCGGCCGCGGGCAAGGTGGACGCCTATGCCCATTGGGTCGAACATGTCGCCTGATGCGACCGCGCTGCCCGAGCACGTCGACATCTTCGACACCACGCTGCGGGACGGTTCGCAGTTCGAGGGCATCTCGCTGTCGGTCGACGACAAGCTGCGGGTCGCCGAACAACTGGAATGGCTCGGGGTCCGCTGGATCGAAGGCGGCTACCCCCAGGCCAACCCGAAAGACGCCGAGTTCTTCCGCCGAGCGCCCGACGAACTGAAACTTGCCGACGCGGAGCTCGTCGCCTTCGGCTCGACCCGGCGTCCCCGCGGCAAGGCCGACGACGATCCGACCCTGCGGGCGCTCGTCGAAGCCGGCACCGGCACCGTGTGCATCGTCGGCAAGTCTTCCGCATTTCACGTGACCGAGGCGCTCCGCACCACCCCCGAAGAAGGCGTGGCGATGGTCGCCGATTCGGTCCGCTTCCTCAAGAACGAGGGTCTGCGGGTGTTCTTCGACGCCGAGCACTTCTTCGACGGGATCCGCCAGAACGCCGAGTTCACCCTGAGGGTGCTCGAGGCCGCGGCGATCGCCGGGGCCGACTGCCTGGTGCTGTGTGACACCAACGGCGGGTCGCTGCCCCATGAGGTGCAACAGGCCACCGCGGAGGTGGTCGCCGCGTTCGGATCCGACGTGCAGATCGGCATCCACACCCAGAACGACACGGGTAATGCCGTGGCGAACTCGGTGGCCGCGGTGCTCGCGGGTGCCACCCAGGTGCAGGGCACGGTGAACGGCTACGGCGAACGCACCGGCAACGCGAACCTCATGACGGTCATCCCGAACCTCGAGCTGAAGCTCGGGGTGACGTGCCTGCCCGACGGGCATCTCGAGCGGCTGACGTCGGTGTCACGTCACGTGGCCGAGCTGGTGAACCTGCCGCCGCACCCGGCCGACCCGTACGTCGGTGCGAGCGCGTTCGCGCACAAGGGCGGACTGCACACCTCGGCGCTGGGCCGGGTCGGCGGGGTCTCCTACGAGCACATCGAACCGTCGGTGGTGGGAAACGCCACCCGGGTGCTGGTGTCGGATCTGGGCGGCAAGGCGGGCATGGCGATGAAGGCCGCAGAACTCGGCGTCACCCTCGACGACCAGGCCGCCGGGACCCTGAGCGACGAGTTGAAGCGGCGCGAAGCCGCCGGGTACGTCTACGAGGCCGCGGACGCGTCGCTCGAGCTGTTGATGCGCGAAGCCACGGGTTGGCAGCAGCCGTACTTCCGGATGGAGGGCTACCGGGTCACCACCTACCACCGGCTGCCGTCTGCCGCCGGGACCGACCCGGGTACGTCCGATGAGCACGCGTCGGTGGAGTGCGAGGCGACCGTGAAGGTCTGGATCGACGACGATCGATTCGCCGCGGTCGGGGAGGGGAACGGTCCGGTCAACGCGCTCGACAACGCGTTGCGGGCCGCGATCCGCCACGCCTACCCGGTCGTCGACGATCTGTTGCTGATCGACTTCAAGGTGCGCGTGCTGGACTCGTCGTCGGGGACCGGCGCGGTCACCCGGGTGCTGATCGACTCGACCGACTCCGAGCGCACCTGGTCGACGATCGGCGTGTCCGAGAACGTGATCGAGGCGTCGTGGCAGGCACTCTCGGATGCGTTCGTGTGGCAACTCGCCCACCAGGTTCCGTCCCGTTAGGCTCGTCGCCGCTATGGCCATCTCCTCGTATGTTCCCGCCGATCCGCGGACCCACCCACGCCGCTACGAATCGTCGCCACGGCGTGGGAACGGCTGGTACCTGCACCGCCCCGGCGAGATCGTGCCCGATGCCATGCCCGAGGGCGGCCTGTACGGCAACCACGGCCCCGACATCGGCTACGCCTACAAGATCGTCCACCGGCTCGCCCACAAGGTGAAGGTCACCTCCGGTGAGAACCACGAAGATGCCGAGGCCGGAGCGATCGCCGTCGCGATGCGCCGTGCGGCATTGATGGGACGGGCCCCGATCCTCGCCGACCTCGACGTGGCCTTCACGATCTGGGGCTTCTACGACGACCAGCCGCCCAGCGGGCTCCGGGTGCTGCGTGCCGAGATGTTCGAGGGTGCCCGCGAGGAGTTGCACGGCTACGACCTGCGTCGCGAGATCGCGAACGTCGTGTCCGAGCACGCACTGCGGATGACCCCCGCCGCGGTGACCGCCGCGTACGCCCAGGACTGGGCCGGGCTGTTCATCGACCGCTGAGCAGCTTCGGTCGCCGACTCCGGACCCCCGGGGTCCGACCGGTACCCTGATGGGCGTGAGTGACGTCCGAGTCCGCTTCGCCCCTTCTCCCACCGGCTTCCTGCACGTCGGTGGGGCACGCACGGTGCTGTTCAACTGGTTGTACGCCCGCCACACCGGTGGCGAGTTCCTGCTGCGGATCGAAGACACCGACACCGAACGGAACCGCCCCGAGCTGACCGACGCCATCTTCTCGGCGATGGAGTGGCTGGGCCTCGGTTGGGACGGCGAGGTGGTGCGTCAGTCCGACCGCTTCGACCGGTACCGCGCTGCCGCCGACCGCTTGTTCGCGTCGGGCGCGGCGTACGGCTGCGACTGCACTTCCGAAGCGGTCGCGGCACGCGCGAAGGAGCGGGGCGGGCCGCCCGGCTACGACGGGCACTGTCGGGACCGCGGTCTGGAGCCGGGGGAGGGTCGCGCCCTGCGCTTCCGTGCGCTCGACGAGGGCACGACCGATTTCGACGATCTGATCCGCGGTCACGTGTCGGTCCGCAACGACACGATCGAGGACTTCGTGCTGCTGCGGTCGAACGGCACGCCGACGTTTCTGCTCGCGAACGTCACCGACGACGCCGACATGGCCATCACCCATGTCATCCGCGGGGAAGAGCACGTGAACGGCACCCCGAAGTACCTGTTGATCGGCGAAGCGCTCGGGCTCGACTACTCACCCGTGTTCGCCCACCTGCCGCTGCTGGTCGACGCCCAGCGCCGCAAGTTGTCGAAGCGACGCGACGACGTCGCCGTCGGCGACTTCCGCGAGCAGGGTTTTCTGCCTGAGGCGATGGTCAACTACCTCGCGTTGCTGGGCTGGGGGCCGCCCGACGGCGTCGAGGTGCGGCCCGTGGCCGAGATCGTCGAGTTGTTCGACCTGGTCGACGTGAACCCGTCGCCGGCGTTCTTCGACGTCGTCAAGCTCACCCACATCAACGGTGAGTACCTGCGTGCCCTCGACACCGCCGAGTTCCTCGAGCGGTCCGAGCCGTTCCTGACCGGTGGTGACGCCGAACGGGCGGCACTCGCCGGCATGGCTCCGCTGGTGCAGGAGCGGGTCAAGACCCTGGCCGAGGCGCCGGCCATGATCGACTTTCTGTGGCGCGAACCCGAGATCGTCGAGACCGACTGGGACAAGCACGTCGTGCGAGGCGCCGCCGGCGCCGCGATGATCGTCGAGACCCGCAAGCGGTTGGGCGACCTCGCGGCAACCGACTGGACGCCGGAGGCGATCCAGGAGTCGGTCATGGATGCGACGCTGGCGTTGGGATTCGTGAACGACGAAGGTCGCCCCCGCCTCGCCAAGACCCAGGGGCCGGTGCGGGTGGCGCTCACGGGTCGGGCGGTCGGGCCGCCGCTGTGGGAAGCCGTGGCGCAACTCGGGAGGGAACGTACGCTGGCGCGCCTCGATGCGGCGCTCGCCCGAGCCGGGTGACCGGCCAAGTCGTGGTCGATCCGGCGATGCGGCCCACCATGGAACCGGAACCGCGTCGTCCGCGTCGCCGGCGCCGGATCGTGTTCCGGGTGCTGCTCGGCATCATCTGTGTCGTGGTGACCTACTTCGCGGTCACGCTCGCCCAGGTGGTGGGCACGTCCCACACCGACGACGCACCGAACGCGTCGGCCCGACCGGCCGAGGCGATCATCGTGCTGGGCGCCGCGCAGTACAACGGTGTTCCTTCGCCCGTGCTCAAAGCCCGCCTCGACCATGCGCTCGAACTGTACCGCTGGGGTCTGGCTCCGGTGCTCGTCGTCACCGGCGGGCGACAACCCGGCGACGTCTACACCGAGGCCACGACCGGGTACGACTACCTGCGCGCCCGTGGGGTCCCGGACTCGGCGATCCGCAAGGAGGTGCACGGGCGGACGACGTGGGAGTCGATGCGGGCGGCGGCGACGTTCCTCGGAGACGAGGGCATCGACGACGTGATCCTCGTGTCGGACGGCTACCACTCGAAGCGGCTGCTCGGCATCGCCGACGAGGTGGGCCTGCACGCCCGCGTGTCGCCGTCGACCGAATCGATGTCGACCGGCACCCGACTGCGTGCCGAGTTGCGCGAGACCGTCGCCGTGGGCATCGGCCGGATGGTCGGCTACCGGCTGCTCGACCACCGCTGACACGGGTTCCTGCGCGGTTCGCCGATCGGCTCCTGCCCAACTACACTCGGACGCTCACCCATTCGGGGGTGGTGTAATCGGCAACACATCTGGTTCTGGTCCAGACATTGGGGGTTCGAGTCCTCCCCCCCGAGCCACGAAAGTTGCAGGGATGCCCTGGTCAATGACCTGGGCATCTTCGCGAAGTGGCACAGAACAGCACGAAGACCGGGCCTTGGTCACGAGTTGGTCACGAAGGAAGCGTGCCACTTGCGCGGCTCAGGCGACGACTCGTTGCAGTCGAGTGGAGGAATCGAGAGCTGCGTACTCGAGTACGGCGAGAATGTCGTCGCGTTCGAGCTCGTCGTAGTCGTCGAGGATGTCTTCGTAGCTCATGCCGGAAGCCAAGAGACCGAGGACGTCCTGTACGCGCAAGCGCATTCCGCGGATGGTGGGAGCACCGTGGCACACGGCCGGGTTCACGACGATCCGGTCCAGCCGACTGTCGGTTGTGCTCATGCGGTCATCCAGAGCGCGGCGCGGCGAGCACAGCTGATGAATCGAAGCGATCGCCGACATTCGTCCTCCTTCGAGTCGAGCGGGAATCCATCGCTGGTGATCGACACGTTGTCGGAAGTGAGTGGAGCTGCGTCAGGCTCGGAACTGGGCGAACATGCCGTCGGACAGGGTCTTCGCCCAGGGCGTCATCAGCTCGTCGAGTTCTTCGATGCCGGCGGTGCCGACCGCGAGCCAGGGCAGCGTCGAGGCGCGGTCGGTTGCGGCTTCGATCGCCTCTCGCTGTTCGACCCCGTCGGGAGTGAGGGCGAGGGTGCCGTCTCCGGATTCGTCGGGAGCGAGCCAGCCGGTCTGGCGATGCAGGTCGATCGCCCGCGTCCACGCTTCGTCGTCCCAGCCTCGGGTGGCGCGCAGGAAGGCCTCGGGGATCTGGCGAGACGCCGCGTTGATCACGATCGCGTCGAGGCCGTCCAGGCCGGTCGTCACCAGAGTGGCGATGTGGCCGTCGCCACGGAACTCGCGTAACAGCGTCACCGCATGCCAGAGCACCAGGTGGGGCTCGGTCGGCCAGTCGAGCGCCGCGTGCGCCGCGAACAGCGGGCGGCCCTCGACATAGCCGGTG
>Ga0182738_1003046_pt1 | contig 19414 bp, 20 predicted proteins | sample eDN5th30CBELigMG_FD_128876 | JGI IMG/M metagenome (GOLD analysis project Ga0182738, IMG submission 128876) | Enriched Miracle-Growth compost microbial communities from Emeryville, California, USA - eDNA 5th pass 30_C BE-Lig MG (version 2)... ... | reverse complement strand
TTTGATCTTTGGCTGGATTTTAATCAAATAAAGGAAAATTGTTCCGCTATATGAGGTTTTGACCCCCCACAATTAAGGAAAAGAACTATATAACGGAAAAAATCTCTGCTATTTGTGAGCGATCGTGTTTCGAGAGACGAACATACTTCCGTACCACTGCACCCGTTCAGATACCGATAACGCCCACCCAAAGTTTTTTAAATTTAATGTGTAAAAAAAAGGAGAGTGTAAAACCTAAGATAGATGAAGGACACCCACCATTACGAACATATAAAAATGAGTTAGCTCCTATTGTTCGTGTTTCACATTGACAAGGTGGGGGTTAGGTTGTACACTAGGAATGTTTAAAAGAGCAGGAGGTGTCAGGGTTATGTCATCTGTCGTTGTTGTTGGAACCCAGTGGGGAGACGAAGGAAAAGGAAAAATCACTGACTTTTTAGCCGAAAAGGCAGAAGTGGTGGCTAGATACCAAGGAGGAAATAACGCTGGACATACCATTGTGTTCAACGGGAAGAAATATAAGCTTCATCTGATCCCATCGGGGATTTTCTATAAGGATAAAATTTGTGTGATTGGAAATGGAATGGTTGTCGATCCGACAGCACTTGTTAAGGAACTGGAGTATCTACATGAATTTGGGGTAGATACGAGTAACCTACGAATTAGTGATCGTGCCCATGTGATTTTGCCTTATCATTTAAAAATTGATCAGGTGGAAGAAGCGCGCAAAGGGGCAAACAAGATCGGTACAACTGGTAAGGGTATTGGACCGGCTTATATGGACAAGGCTGCACGTATTGGGATACGGATGGCTGACTTATTAGATCGTGCGGAATTTGAAAAGAAGTTGTCCCGTAACTTGGAAGAAAAAAATCGCCTATTTGAAAAAGTATATGATACAGAGGGCTTTACGTTAGAAAGCATTTTGGATCCATATCTTGAAGCAGCGGAAATTATCCGTCCTTATGTGGTTGATACTTCGGTTGTTTTAAACGATGCCATTGATGCTGGAAGAAGGGTATTGTTTGAAGGGGCACAAGGGGTCATGCTTGATATCGACCAAGGGACTTATCCTTTCGTTACTTCCTCCAACCCTGTAGCAGGTGGGGTTTGTATTGGATCTGGCGTGGGACCAACCAAAATCCATCAGGTTGTAGGGGTAGCTAAGGCTTATACCACTCGTGTTGGAGACGGTCCTTTCCCAACTGAACTATTGGATGCAACAGGGGATCATATTCGTGAAACAGGAAAAGAATACGGAACAACAACAGGCCGTCCACGCCGTGTAGGCTGGTTTGACAGTGTCGTTGTTCGCCATGCCCGCAGAGTGAGCGGAATTACCGGGTTATCGTTGAACTCCATCGACGTATTAACCGGAATCCCGACCTTAAAAATTTGCACAGCGTACAACTATAAGGGTCAAGTGGTTGATTCCTACCCAGCCAACCTAAATACCCTTGCTGATTGTGAGCCAATTTACGAGGAATTGCCAGGCTGGACAGAAGACATTACCTCCTGCAAAACTTTAGAGGAATTACCAGAGAATGCGCGTCACTATATTGAGCGCGTGAGCTTCTTGACAGGGATTCCGATTGCGGTTTTCTCCGTGGGACCTGATCGTGATCAGACCAATGTCGTGAAAAGTGTGTACGGATTATAGTAGAGAAGAGGAGGATGGCGAAAGCCATCCTTTTTTGCTTGCCTTCACTTGGCTGTTCTCTTTGGATGCGGCAATTTGGTCATCATCGGGGGTATGATGACCAAATTGCTGTTTGGAAAGAGTGAAAACGGTCATCATCGGGGGTATGATGACCAAATTGCTGTCTGGAAAGAGTGAAAATGGTCATCATCGAGGTTATGATGACCAAAATGCTGTCTGGAAAGAGCGAAAACGGTCATCATCAAGGTTTACGAAGGACAAAACCTAGCCGGTAGTCAGCCGAAGGACAAAACGTCCTTCGGTATATGAATCCCACCCCACTAAAAAATCGGCCCCCTCCCTGGAAGCCGATCCACAAATCTTATATATTCCCACCATACTGTTGTATAATCTGCTCTGCCTGCTCCGCTTGCTCTGCCGGAACAACTGCAGTTAGCAATATCCCCTGGTTAACCTCGGGCATCATCCCGTCGCCATCGGACATTCCACTTGCGCTAACGTCCGTAGCGGCAAGAATGCTTGCGGATTTGGAGGAAAATTCACCATCCAGCGTCATATGGGACAATCCGGAAAAGTTACCCGTCAGCGGGTTAATAACTTCTTGAACTCCCTCTCCTGGATAAGGGCTAACCTGGTCCACTTGAATTTCCTCAAACCCTGCTTGGCGTAAGGCCTTTTCTGCCGCTAAAGCATCATCAATATTGGTAAATCCAGCCAAAAAATTTCGTTCTTTCATTGGTTAAATCCTCCCTAATATTGGTAAGTAGTGCCATAAACATGTCGGATCTTGTTGGAACTTCGAAGAAAAGTGAGAAAAATGCTTGTGCAAGTTTAAAAGCTATGCTATTTTTATAGATGTGAAACTAGGTCAAATTAGCTAGTATTACCAAAATTGCTATGAATATACATATTGACATGCTTTCCCTTTGATTGACAAAAAGTTCATTAGTTCAGTAAAGAAGGAGGCACCAATGGTACCGATCGATCACGCGAAGTCATGGATGAAAGAGAAGATCGTCCAAGGCATCGCTGCAGCCAAAAAAAATAAGCTGAAAGCCACCGCTGGCCTGCTTGTGGTTTCCTTGTTTGCAACGGGTTCAGCACTAGCTAGTCATTATTATAATGCAAATACCTCAACCCTATACCAAGTTGTGGTGGATGGTAAAGAACTTGGTCTTATTGATGATCCGGAAGTAGTGAAACAGTATATTACACAGAAGATCACCGAGGAAAAACATCAACTAGGCACTGATCATGTTCAGTTAGCCAATCGGATTGAATATACGGAAGAAGAGAGTCGGGGGAGAGCCAATAACCAAGGAGTATTAGCAGCCCTTCAGAAGAACATCGAGCTAAAGGTAGCCGCCCAAGCCTTAATTGTTAATGGTCAGGTGGTTGGATACGCAGATCGCAAAGAAACAATTGATTCAGTAATGAACGAAATCCTGGGTCAATATGGACCGTTACCTGTAGCGAACGATAAGAAACAAACCGTGAAAATGGCATCCGTTCCTGAAGAAGATAAAAAACCGCTGTATAGTGAACAGGTGAAGATTAAAGAGGATGTAGAAGTGAAAGCAGCATCCGTAGAAGCGAGCAAACTCTTGACCAAGGATGAATTGAAAAAGCTCTTGGTAAAAGGTTCACTCGAGGAAGTAAAGCACACTGTGAAAGAAGGAGATTGTATCTCTTGCATTGCAGCACAGTATGACATTACAACGGAGGATATCTACCGTAGCAACCCAGGCATAAATGAGGATACCCTGCTTCAATTAGGCGATCAAATTACTGTTACTGCCTATCAACCGAAGGTAACCGTGCAGACGGTCATTGAAAAGCAAGTGGAAGAGCCCATTGACTATCCGATCAAGACCGAAGCAAACGAGGACCTGTACCGTGGCCAAACGAAAGTGGTCCAGCAAGGGAAAGAGGGTCTGAAGCAAGTCACATATAAGGTGATTAAGGAAAATGGGGTTGTCAGTGAAAAGACAGTTTTAGATAAAAAGGTGCTGCGAGAAGCCATTCCAAAAATTGTAGAGCGTGGAACCAAGGTGAAACCAGACCGCGGGGATGGAAGCTTTACTTGGCCGACCTATGGTGGACGAATCACAAGCAATTATGGCTCCCGTTGGGGAAAACTGCACAAAGGAATTGATATTTCTGGAGTTTCCAACAAAACGATTAAAGCAGCCGACAATGGCAAGGTGACACTTGCTGGGTGGAACGGTAATTATGGGAATTGTGTGATTATCGACCATGGAAATGGATATCAGACAGTATACGGTCATTTGAGCTCAATCTCCGTATCTGTTGGAGATACCGTAGAAAAAGGCGAAAAGATTGGTGTAATGGGGTCTACCGGGGATTCAACAGGAACCCATTTACACTTTGAAATTAAACAGAACGGTAAAATAACCAATCCAATCAAATTTTTACGAGGCTAAAACAAGGCTAACCTGAAAGGTCAATACTACCTGACTTTTTGGGGTGAGCCTTTTTCTTTTTTTTCTCTTCATTGTTTTGGCATGGTATGATAGAAAGAAGGACAGGATGGGGGGAAAGCCCATGGAGAAAAAGATTTTGGTTGTCGATGATGAAAGACCGATTGCAGATATTTTAAAGTTCTCTTTGGAAAAGGAAGGGTATCAGGTGGTTTGCGCCTATGATGGTGAGGAAGCGATTGAACTGGTAGGAAAAGAATCACCGGACCTGATTTTACTAGATATCATGCTTCCGAAAAAGGATGGAATGGAAGTTTGCCAAACCGTTCGCAGGCAGCATGACATGCCGATTATTATGTTAACTGCTAAGGATTCCGAGATCGACAAGGTGCTCGGTTTGGAATTTGGTGCAGATGATTATGTGACCAAGCCATTTGGTACAAGGGAGCTTCTTGCCCGGGTGAAAGCCCATTTGCGCCGGATGGACCGAACCAGTAAAAGGGACGAATCCACAGACCATGTGATCCAGATTGGGGAAGTGGAGATTGATACGGTTTCCTATCTTGTAAGAAAAGCTGGGAATATAGTAGATTTGACCCAACGGGAATATACCCTGATTCATTATCTTGCCAGCCACCCTGGCAAAGTGATGACAAGAGATCACTTGCTGCAATCTGTCTGGGGCTATGATTATTACGGCGATGCGCGAACCGTTGACGTTACAATTCGCCGCTTACGGGAAAAGATTGAAAGCGACCCAAGCAATCCGGAATACATTATTACCCGCAGAGGGTTAGGCTATGTGTTTCGAAACCCTTTATATGAGAGCTAAAAGCTATGAGATTTACACTTTTTAAATCTGTAGAATGGAAGGTTGTTGTTATCTATATTCTACTGATCCTCGTATCGATGCAGGTGATCGGGGCCTATTTCATTCGCGAAGTGGAAAAGTATTATGTCAATAATTTTACCGAGACACTCAATACCCAGTCCCACTTGCTGGCTGTTAACTTGCAAAGGTATTTGGATTTGGATATGGAGAATGATCAGGAGAAAGTCGAAGATAACCGCCAGGAGGATATTGATTTTCTAGTCAATAATCTCTTGGCATTAAGGGATACCGAGGTTCAGGTGATCGATCGCAACGGGGTTGTACTGTCCACAACGGAAGAGGAAAGAACGATTATCGGACAAAAAAATACCCGCGAAGAGGTCAATCTCGCCCTGCTTGGTACGAGGTATGAGGATACGCAAATTAATCCGCAGACAGGGCATAGAGTCAGGGTGTTGGCGATCCCCATAAAAAATGGTCTAAGAACCCTAGGTGCCCTGTATATGGTTGCCTCGATGGAAGAAATGTATGAAACGCTGCGGCGAATCAATAGCATCTTGTTAACGGCGACGATTATTTCCCTGTTGATGACAGGGAGTTTGGGGATATTGTTGGCCAGAACGATTACCAAGCCGGTAAAAGAGATTACCAGGCAAGCTGCGGTTATGGCTGAAGGGGATTTTAACCGCCAGGTAAAGGTGTATTCCGATGACGAAATCGGTCAGTTAGCACAGGCCTTTAATTATTTAACCAAGCGGCTGCGGGAAGCCCTCAGTCAAAATGAAGAGGAAAAAGAAAAGCTTAGCTCCATTCTGACAAATATGAGCGATGGTGTCATAGCCGCAGATAAAGACGGAAACATTCTGTTGATGAACGCAAGAGCTTGTGAAATGCTGCAGGTAGAAGAATCCCAGGTGCTTGGGACAAATTTGGCTGATGTCCTGCGGCTTTCAATAGAAGAGGCACAACCTTTGATCCACGGAAATGGCTCCTTTTTGGTGAAAACCGAAGGGGAGGAAGATCCGATTATTCTTAAAGCCACCTCTCGAAAGCTCAAGGGAAGTGAGTTAATGAGCAAAGGGATTATCACCGTCTTGCAGGATGTTACGGAACAGGAAAAGCTGGAACATCATCGTAAGGAATTTGTCGCCAACGTATCCCACGAGCTCAGGACCCCGCTTACAACCTTGAAAAGCTATCTGGAGGCTTTAGAAGATGGAGCTATAACCGATCCGGAGATTGCTCCGCGGTTTGTTCGGGTCACCTTGAATGAGACGGAAAGAATGATTCGCTTGGTGACCGATCTTTTGCAGCTTTCCCGGTTGGATTCAAAAAAAGGAGAACTGCGAAAAACCTCGGTTCATGTCGGGCAATTAGTGATGGACGCGGTTGAACGATTTTCCGTGCAATTTGAGCAAAAGCAGATCAAGGTGGAAATGGACCTTCCGACCTGGATGCCCTTTATCCAGGCTGATCGGGATGGGATTACCCAAGTGATTGACAATATTTTGTCGAATGCGGTGAAGTATTCCTACCCCGATACGACGTTAAAAGTAAAGGTTCAAACCGTGCAGGAAACGATTCAAATTGAAATTGAAGACCAAGGTGTGGGTATTCCAAAACGGGATTTAACTCGGATCTTTGAGCGCTTTTATCGGGTAGATAAAGCGAGATCACGTGAGATGGGGGGAACGGGCCTAGGTCTTTCTATTGCCCGAGAAATTATTTCTGCCCATCAAGGTGAAATCAAGCTGGAAAGTGAAGTACAGCAGGGGACCAAAGTGACCATCACTTTGCCGATTGATTAATGACACCGGAGGAGAGAACCGTGTGGGTCGATAAAGCGAAAACCGTCGTATTGAGTTTTCTTGTGGTAATAAGTCTGATTTTGTCGTGGTTTTTAATTAACAGCCAACCCAAATATGATTATTTGCATCCTGCTGAATATGTGGAACGGCAGCCCATTGGGGTGAAGAAGGAACTACATCAGCTGGTTAAACCACAGCAAATTGTTTTTCATCTTGGACAAGAACAGTTTACATCGGCACTTCCAGAAACCGTGCATTATCGGATTATTTCACGAGAAATGGAAAAGTGGTATTTCTTTAATTTCCGACCGGTTCGCTTAAGCCTCAAGGAATGGGAGCAAACGATGAAGGAACGGAAGGCTTTGGAGATTATCTATCATACGGCCGTACCGATGGATATCATGGGAGAGATCTTCACGTTTCGTGGGAAAGCGGAAGGTTTGTCCGCAGTAAAGCGCATTCTGATTTATATAGACAAGGATGAAGAGGAAACCTATGTGATTTTTACCGATCAAGAGGGCAAACAGTTGGAAGCGAGGACAGCGATTACCTCCCGAGATCTGACCCAGTTTTATCTCTCCCTTGGGACCGCCTTGCCGGAACAAACGGCCTATGGCGTGGATGATGGGGAACAACGCAGGTATCTTTATTTGCCAAGCGCACCATCCGTCATGAAGGAGTTCCAATATTTCTATCAGCCGATCTCCGTCTGGCAGATGATTCAATCCCTGTTTGTTGATCCCACGCTGATTCGGCAAGTGACGGAAAGGGATGGGACGACCATTTATACAGATGGAAGCAAAGGGGTGCAGATCACCCCAAACCAAAGATCCCTGCATTTTCAAGATCCAATGGCTGATTCGGTCGATTCTCCCTCCAGTCAAAGCCATTTTCATAGTGTGTTAAACTTTCTGAATGAACATGGCGGTTGGAATGGTGAGTACATTTTAGAAGGCATCCAGAATTTGCAGGACGAGGAATCCTATAGTTTTCGTCAATATATCGGTTCCCACCCGATTTATGCCGGACGTGGGGAGATGCTAGGGTTAGTTGAGGTCGTTACCAAACAGTCGTATATTTCTTCTCTGCACCGACCCTTGATCAATGTTGACACCTTTTTTCATCACGAGGATATATCGATTATTTCCGGAAAAGAAGCGATTAAGCGATTGGCCGAGCGTGACTTCAATCTGAAGGAAGTAGAGGAGTTCCAGCTCGGCTATCGGTCGATTATCAATGATAACCATATTCGTTTTACCCCTGCATGGGTGGTGAAGTTGCGGGGGAAAGAGAAGGAACCGATCTTTATCGATGCGGAACAGAAGGAGGAAGCTGATGGATTGGAGAAGAGCCAAAACCCTGCTCATCCTAGCGTTCCTTCTGCTTGACAGTTTTCTGGCTTTTCAATTATGGAGCGGCAGGCAAGAAGGGGTTGAAGTTGGGGAACAGTTTCTCAGCGGATCAACGAACTTGCAGGATGTTATGCAGGCCAGAGGAATTACCTTGAAGGTGGAAGCACCCACCGATACTCCTGTGATGAACTATTTAAATATTAAATATGCGGACTTCCGGGCTACTCAGGTTCAGACACTGCCAAATCAATCGGGAGATATCATCGGAAATGTGTTTCAATCCCGCTTTCATGAGCCGATTCCCCTGCCCGAAGATCAACGGGATTCGTTGAAAAATAGGTTGAAGGGGCAAGTTCTCTTTTTGGATGAGTATGAATTGGATCCGGCTTTTCCAACCGGTGATAGAATTCGTTATTTGCAGCAGTGGAATTCCTTTCCTCTTTTTGGAGCAACACTGGAGTTGAGGCTGGTAGATCAACGGGTCACAGGCTATAAGCAGTCTTACTATCAGGTGGTAAACAAAGGGTCTGGAAAGAAAGTCATTTCCTCCTTGACAGCAGCAAGGACCTTAATTGAAAATGGGTTTATTAAAAATGGGGAAACCATTGACGCCATTGATTTAGGTTATTTTGGTCATACGTATGATGCGGAAATTCAGGTGTTAGCACCTGTATGGCGAATTTTGCATGCGGGGAAAGTGGATTACGTCAATGGAATCACCGGTGTCATTGAGAAGATACCGTCTCTACCGAAGAAGTAAAGTCATTCTGGAGGAAGCAAAATGAGATTTAGTATATTAGCAAGCGGCAGTACGGGAAATGCCATTTTGGTAGAAACAGATCAAACCAGGATTCTAGTTGATGCAGGGCTAAGTGGAAAGCAGATGGAAGCTCAATTGAGAGAAGTTGACGTGGATCCTAAAAGCATCGATGCGATCCTGGTCACCCATGAGCATTCGGATCACATCAAAGGGGTAGGGGTGCTAGCCAGGCGATATGATCTGCCCGTTTACAGCCATGAGAAAACGTGGGCCGAGTTAGACCGGTTAATCGGCGAGGTCCCTGAATCACAAAAACTTCTCTATGAGGAAGGGGAAGTCAAGCATTTCGGCGATTTGGAGATTGAGAGCTTTGGAATTTCCCATGATGCGGCTTTTCCCATGGGATTCTGCTTTTATCAAGGGGAGAAAAAGCTTACCCTGGCCACCGATCTGGGTTATGTCAGTCAGCGGATTAAGGATAAAGTGAAGGGCTCCCAGGCCTATATCTTTGAGTCGAATCATGATGTGGAGATGCTTCGCGTCGGTTATTATCCGTGGAATGTCAAACGTCGTATCTTAAGCGATGTCGGTCATTTATCCAATGAGGACAGCGGGCTTGCATTGAGTGAAGTTTTAAACGGTTCAGGGGAAAAAGTGTACTTGTCACATCTAAGTAAAGATAATAATATGACGGAGCTTGCTCGGTTGACCGTAAAAAATATCTTAGAAGAGAACGGATATGTCGTCGAAAAGGACGTTAAATTATTCGATACCTCCCCAACCAAGCCGACACCGATGGACGAAATTTAGTCATTGGTAAATCTGGAATGCTCCAAGGCCAAACTGTCGAGGGATAGCTCCATTTCCAAATCCTCGGCCTTTTGCAGAATTTCCTTGCGCGTTAAGATCCCTTTTGCTACGAGCAGTTCAACAATCGCTGTAATAACAAGGGTATTTTTATAATCGACATCCTTCAGATCGGCAAGTTGGGCGATCATTTCAACTTCTTTAAAGGGATGATAAGTTGGTTTCATAGGTTTCATAGGTTTCATCCTTTCTATGAATGGGTATACTTTCAGAATAGCCTTATTAATAGAATCCTATACCCTCGTGGGAAGAAAGGAGAGGAAAAATGGGATACTACGATGATCAGGATGGTTATTATAGAAGGCAGAAGTCGCGACGTTTTGGCATCTTTTTCGTTTTGTTTACTTGTTTTCTTTCGGCGGCGCTGGGTGGATTGATGGTTCTAAAGTCTCTTCCTACAATGATAGAATCGGGTTATATCACCTTACCAGAGAGAGCAGTTCCCGATGCACCGGTGTTATCGACTGCTGTGGCTCCAGCTAAAGTGTTGGAAAATCAAGAAGTGACGCAAAAGCTTGTTCAGGTTAAAGTGGAGTCAGATTCGATCGCTGCTGTAGAGAAAGCGGAAAATGCAGTGGTGGGGATCATCAATATACAAGATATGCAAGATTTTTGGTCACAGGGCTCTCAATCAGTGGAGAGCGGTACAGGTTCAGGTGTGATCTTTTCCAGTGATGGAAAGCAGGCTCAGATTGTCACCAATTATCACGTCATCAAAGGAGCTAAGGAAGTCGAAGTATCACTCCCCGATGGAAGCCGTGTTTCCGGTCAAGTGATGGGGTCAGATCCTTTGACAGATCTTGCCGTCTTGAAAATCCCCGTAAAAGGCAAGATCACGGTCGCTACCCTTGGTACATCCGAATCCCTGCAAGTCGGTGAACCCGCCATTGCCATCGGGAATCCGCTGGGCTTACACTTTTCAAGAACCGTAACCAAGGGCATTATCAGTGCCGTTGACCGCAGCATGCCTCTCGATGTTGATGAGGACGGACAAAATGACTGGGAATTGGATGTCATCCAAACCGATGCGGCGATTAACCCAGGGAACAGCGGGGGCGCTTTGATTAACATCAACGGCGATGTGATTGGCATTAACAGTCTGAAGATCTCGCGGGAAGGGATTGAAGGACTCGGATTCGCCATCCCCATTGACGATGTGAAGCCGATCATGGAGGATTTGATCCGCTATGGTAAGGTAAAGCGACCTTATTTAGGGATCTATCCAAAAGATCTGCAGGCTATCCCATCTTATCATTGGGAGAAGACCCTGCACCTTCCGACAGACGTGACCGAAGGAATTGTCGTGATGGACGTTGTTCGGCGTGTGTCCCGCGATACCGGTCTGAAGGCTTATGATGTCATTGTAGCCTTAGATGATACCAAGGTCTCCGATTCAGCCAGCCTGCGGAAATATTTATATAAGAAAAACCAAAGCGAGTCCGTTAAAGTCACCTTTTATCGCGATGGAAAAAAGATGTCAACAAGCTTTCCGCTTTATTGGGAGTAGATTATACTTGGCCCCAGTTATTTTGAAGCTGGGGCCTGGTTATTGTGAATGAAGAAAGGTGCATACTATGAATGCATGAATTGATAGGAACCGGAGGAAATGACAAGATGTTTGTTTGCTGCAGAGAGCATATTGAGATCGCCATCGATGAATTCGTAGATGAATATGAAGATGCGCCAGACCTATATAAGTTGGCGGAAACATCGTTTACTGCTTGGACTGTACCCGCGCGCTGCGATTTTTGCGACGAAGCGCCTGTTTTTTTAGTTGTATAAAAGGTTATCCACATGTGGGTAATCGATAAAAGTAGACGGAATTAAACAACACTAACACCAGGTTGTTGATATGTGGATAAATTCTGTGGATAATGTCTCTGTTTGGAGCGCTGTGGTGTATTTGATCGGATGTGGTTTTACCTTTTCTGGCATATTGTATCGGATTCGGACTGTGTCGGACAAAGAGTGGGAGTTTGAGTCCGAATACGGTGGTAATTGGGACTGAAATTGGTGGAGAGCGGTGTTTTGAGTCCGAATTTGGGTCTAATTGGGACTGAGATAGATGATAAACTGATTTTCAGTCCGAATTCCGAATCTGGATAGATATAAAATCGGGAGGTTTTCGGTTGTCATGCACATCACAATAATTTCTGTGGGAAAATTGAAAGAAAAATACCTAAAGATGGGGATCGATGAATACATAAAGCGGCTTTCCGCTTATGCGAAGGTCCAGTTGGTGGAGGTTAATGATGAAAAAGCACCGGAAAATCTTAGCCCTGCTGAAATGGAACAAGTAAAGGCTAGGGAAGGAGAGCGAATCTTATCCCACATAAAACCGGACACGCATGTCATCGCACTGGCGATTGAAGGGGATCTATGGTCCTCCGAAAAGTTGGCGAGCCAACTCGACCAGCTTCCGACCTACGGCAAAAGCTCCATCGCCTTTATCATCGGAGGTTCCCTCGGACTGACCCCAGCCGTCCTGCAGCGGGCCAACCAACTCATGTCCCTCTCTAAAATGACCTTCCCCCACCAACTCGTCCGTTTAATTTTGCTCGAGCAGATTTATCGTGGGTTTAAGATCAATAAGGGTGAACCGTACCATAAGTAAATGAGGTTTGATTACACTAAAACACTGCATTAGATTTGAATATCCAATGCAGTGTTTTCATTATGCGTCTATACGGCTTTGCCAAGCCACAATTTTATTAGTTGTACTGTTTATTAATACAGTTATTCCTTTTCCGTTATCCAGTTTTAATTCAACTACCATTACTTTTTTAGCATTTTTTGTATTAACTTGGATGTCTTTTATAGCAGCACCTTTTGTTAATTCCTTGGCTTGGACAAATTCAGTAACCATAGACGTTGCAGCTTCTTGACTTAATACTTGACTTGCTTTTGGATCAGATGAGTTTTTACTGGACATACTGAGGATTTCTCCAGTTTCTGCATCTATGAAAACAGATTTAAAATCAATGGGACTTTCTGATGGCACCGGTTGAGTCTTAGAGAAGTAAACTGTCCAAATCGATTTTCCTTCATAAGACTGTTCATTCTTTGACTTATCAAAATACTCCGTTTCAAGTGTATATTCCGAGTTATTTATCTCAACATCAAAGATCGTTTTAATTGATTCACGAGCGATATCTACCGCTTGCTGCTCTGTTACGGAGGCAGTGTTCCTCTTGTTCTCGCCGATCGTTTTTTCAATCGAATTATAAGTTTCAACCTTTTCCGTCATAAGGACATCTTTTTTTACAATGTCAGTTTTCTGTGTAGCGAAAACGGCTCCTCCTAAGCTTCCAGCTAATAACAAAGTAGAAACTGTAGCAACAATGATTCGTTTTTTGTTTTTGAAATTTATCATGATTTATAAATCTCCTATCTTTTAAATTTTTTGGATTTGGCCATCTCCAACCTTACATTTGTAATAATATAAAGCCGATATTGCAAAAGTATCGATTACATGTAAAAAAGTTGTAAACTCTATGGTAGACTCACTTCAAATATGGAACCTCGATCTACTTCACTGTTAACTTTGATTTGGCCATTATGAAGGTTTACAATTTCTGCGCAAATGGCTAGCCCTATGCCAGCTCCGCCATTTGATCTTGTTCTAGCTTTGTCCACCATAAAAAACGGGTCAAAAATTCTTTCTATATCTTTTTCAGATATTCCGATCCCGTTATCTGCCACCTTAATAACCGTTTTACCTTTTTGTTTTTTCAAGCTTAGTTGGATGGTACTTCCTTCCTTAGAGGCCTTTATCGCATTATCTAGCAAATTAGTCAGTAAGCTAATAAACAAATCTTTATCAATGAATGCAACAACATGCTCTAAATCTAACTGGAGGGATAGATTCTTGATATCTAGTCTAGGCTTAAGAATTTCTGCTACTTTATTACATACAAGAAAGAGGTCTTCCTGTTTCATGGTAAAATCCTGTCTTTTTAGAAGAATCAAATCCATCAATTTGAACGAAAGAGCTTCTAAACGTTTTCCTTCATGATAAATATACTCCAATGATTCATAATAAATTTTTTCATTATATTTGGTAGACCTTAAAAAATCAGCATAGCCAATTATGGAAGTTAATGGGGTCTTTATTTCATGTGTAAAAGATTCAATAAAGTGCTGTTTAAGCTCTGCATTTTTTTCCAATACCTTAATCTTATCCTCAACTACTTCTGCCATTTGATTAAAGTTTTCCGCTAGCATACCTACCTCATCTTTTGTTATTATTTTCACTCTTTCCGAAAAATCACCGCCGGCAATCAATTGCGTTGATTTTGTAAGAATACTTATTGGATAAGTAAAATAACGGGCTAGAACATATAGTATCGCGGCCAGTAATAGGGCAATAACGATATTGAGCTTTAGAAACAAACTGTATTGTTCTTTTCGGTCTTGATAAACACTGGAAATATCGCGTATATAAGTAAATTTGAAGACCTGATCCTTCAGTTTTACGCTATTCGTAACGAATAAAAAGCTTTGCTTTCCGATATCTCGAATAATATATTTCCGGTTATTCATCATAGGCGCATCTAATTCAGGCCGTTTTTTATTAATCTTATAGCTGAAATTTGAATAAATCGGACGGTTACTCTCATCCAAAACTTCTATGAAAACTCCCTTTTTATCAAAATATTGGGTATTTTTATGGATGGTCAATTTTAAAAAAATGGTTAACATGTCTTGGGAAAATTCAAAGGCATCACTTGCAAATTCACTGTTAGCTTGAAGACTGGTATTCAAAATGAACTGTTCAGTCAGCCCTCGATCGATTTCTTTTTTTAAATTCTGATTAAATGTATATTGAATAAGGAGTGGTATGCATATATTAAAAACCAATTGAAATAAGATAAAGGTGCCAATAAATATTCTATGCCATAGTTTCATCGCTAAATTTCCAATCTATACCCAAATTTGTAAACAGTAATGATTTTCTCAGTCCAACTCAGCTTTTTTCTCAGTTTTTGGATATGAATATCTACCGTCCTTGTTTCACCTAAATAATCATAACCCCATACTAGCTCTAAAATCTTTTCGCGTGATAAAGCTTTGTTTCGGTTGCGTACAAGCAATAAGAGAAGCTCATACTCTTTAAGAGCCAAATCAATAATGTTCCCAGCTTTGCTGACCAGCCTCTTTTCTTCATCTATTTCCAAATCCTCAAATATTATTAAGTTTTTTTTGCTGCTGTAACGCCTTAATACAACCTCTATTCGTGCAAGCAACTCGATTGCCTCGAAAGGCTTGACAATATAGTCTTCCGCCCCCATTTTCAGGCCTTTCACTTTATCTGATAATCCATTTTTTGCAGTTATAAAAATGACGGGGATATTCAGTGGACGTATGTTACCCATAAGTTCGAATCCATCCATATCGGGGAGCATGACATCCAGCAGAATGAGGTCAAAGTTTTCATCTCCCAATAGTTGAAGAGCTTCATTGCTGCTATATACTTGATGGCTTTCATAACCCGCCATATCTAAATTTAAATAAATTAAATTGGATATGGCCCGATCATCTTCTACAACTAATATCCTTTTCATTGGTATCCTCCAAATTCGCATATTAATTATAGTTTAATAAAATAAATTCGATAGTTATAAATAAATTGTAAAGAAGTTGTAAAATTTATTTTCTGATGAATCTTTCAACCATATTTGCCTCCCAAATATCCATCCTATATATTTTAATACACAATGATCATTTGGGGGATTCATCCATTTAAATATATTCTAACGTCGCTTCGATTCCCTATTATACTCTACTGAATCCTCCATCCTCGTTGGTATTATTTGAAGTCTGGGTTAATCAGTGTATATGGCAATTAAGGAATGTACTTTTCGGCAGTATGTTTATCTATTTAGTTTGTATCTTTATAAGGGAAAGACTAACCATTCTCATGCGTTAGGTTGAATTATTATACATAATTGCTTGGTTTGAGTTTATTGAAGTATCGGGCAGCATAGCGGAATAAATTTATCGGATAGGACAGTGGAAATTTTGGGGAGAGGCGCTCTCCTTACTTAAGAAAAGCGCCCTATTGTTGAACACAGACAAACTTAACCACCAATGGTATTCTCAAATAGTCTCAAATAGTCTAATATAGTATATAAGTTTTTTAACGATAACCGGTAGCATCTGCTTGCTTGCCAGCATTCTGCACTTCCACGATATAGCGCCAACAATCTGGCTGAGAACCATCAAGATCAGTGAAACCATAAACTTGTGCAAGCTTTCCGCTTGACAGAGATTGACCATTCCAACGTGACACTTCGACATCTCCAGCAAGGGCTGCAACAGCTCGCCCCACATAACGTGGCGTTTCTGAGATCACGAAATGAGGTTCCTTCTTAGTAGCGTCAAGCCAGTTTTCTTCCTTGACACCAAAATGATCGAGCATGATTTCGGATCGCATCCAGCCTGGGGTTAAGGAGACAGCTGTGCAATGATGCTGTTCTAATTCGTGAGCGAGCCCTTCAGCTATACGGATGACTGAGGTTTTCGCAAGATCATAAAACATTGGTGAGCGATAGTTCTCATTATTATACTCTTTTGTGCCATCGGTCATTTCTATGACAAGTCCACCTTCGTTTTTGATGAGCAACGGTAATGCGTAGTGGCTCGTAATCAAATGAGTATCGATCGCTAAATGAAGCATTCTTAAGCCTTTTTTAAGCGAATGCTCCCATACTTTCGTATTCCAATCAACGAGATATTCACTTCCCCAAATATCATTTACTAGTATATCTAACTTTCCATGTTCTTTCTCAATTTTTTCAATTAAGGACTGTACTTGTTCATGTATAAGATGGTCAACTTGAATAGCAATTCCGGTTCCACCTAAGTTATTTACTAAATCCGCTGTTTCTTCAATCGTTTCTGGGCGCCCGTATTCAGAAATCTCGTTTCGAGTCGTACGCCCAGTTATATAAACGGTAGCTCCTGCAGCACCTAATTCCATAGCGATTCCACGTCCGGCTCCCCTTGTACCACCGGCTACTAATGCTACCTTTCCTTCTAAAGGTTTCATTTTATGTCATCCTCCATTATTAGAATATCCATAGTATAATTCTTAATGATGACATCCTTTGTCATATATAAATTTTTTAAGGGTGATAATTATGCGTGCGGATCGTCTACTCTCTATATTATTGTTGCTTCAAAATAGAGGCAAATTAAAAACCAATGAATTGGCCAAAGAATTAGAGGTGACTGGACGTACCATTCATCGCGATATGGAGGCATTGAGTGCAGCAGGTATTCCTATTGTAGCTGAACGGGGGAAATCCGGCGGATGGAGGTTACTTGAACAATATCGGACAAATTTAACGGGTTTAAAAGCCAATGAATTAAAATCTCTGCTTATTTCACCCTCAATTCAATTGCTTACTGATCTAGGATTAACAAAAGATTGGCAGGAAGCACGTCAAAAAATTCTCGCTTCGATTCCAAGCACCTTCCAGAAAAATTCCCATGATATTTGGAATCGAGTTCATGTTGATACAAGCACATGGAGACAGTCACCTGAAAAAATTGAGTCATTTAAAATTTTGCAACAAGCCATTTGGGATGAAAGAAAACTACAAATTAAATATGAACGGGCAGATGGGGAATATATTGAGCGAGTTGTTAGCCCGTTAGGATTAGTAGCTAAAGGAAGTACATGGTATTTAATTGCGACCTCAAACGAAAAAATCAGAAATTATAGAGCCTCAAGAATAAAGTCTGTAATATTGACGAAGGAAATGTTCTCCCGACCAAACGACTTTGATTTAACCCAATATTGGAGTGACTCAACAAAAGAATTTATTAGAAGTCTACCCAAATATGAAGTTGATGTAGAAATTTCTTTGTCTATCGTTTCGCGATTAAAGTTTACAGGAAGGTTTGTTCAAATATTAAAAATGGATTCGCCTTCTGAGAATGGATGGATCCCTACAAAACTGTGCTTTGATACGGAACAAGAAGCAAGTGAATATATTCTAGGCTTTGGGGATCAAATAAGAATTATTCGTCCTAACTCGTTAAAGCAAAGGATTTATGATATGGCAAGGGCTTTACTGGATTTTTATGAGCAAGAGAATTTTAGATGATATTGACTTATTCCAACGGGAATCTATAGTGTAGGAGCAAGATTCAAGTTGCTCCTCATTTACGTTACTATTAACAACACTACTTTCGAAAGTTATACCTAAAAATCCATAAGATTGCTCAACTATCGGGATTCGATAGCTTAAATCACTCTACATGGTAATATATAGAAAATTGGAACGTAAACAAAGAAAGACATTAAGAGGTGACTAAGTAATAATGACAACAAGTGAAAGTAAGAAGTTATCTGGTTCTGAACAGGTAGTAGAATTTATGAACAACCTTGAACATCCACTTAAAGAAGAAATAGAAGAGGTTCGAAAAATCATTTTAAGCACTGATGATAAAATTACTGAACATATTAAATGGAATGCCCCTAGTTTCTGTTATGAAGGTGAAGACCGAGTTACATTTAATCTTCACGGAAAAGGATTTATTCGACTCGTATTTCATTGTGTTGCTAAGGTAAAAGACCGAAAGACCAGTGAATCTCTGATTGTAGATACTAGTGGTATATTAGAATGGAAAGCAGCTGACAGAGCTATGATGAAATTTAACGACGTTAAAGCTAAAGAAGAAAAACTTAGAGAAGTAATAAGAAAATGGCTCAAAGTTATTTAGGGTAGATGATGTCCCTTCTTCCAACGGAGATCAATAGAGTAATAAACAAACAAAAGAATCCAAATGAAATTTCGAAAAGTATCATTTTATTGGCTGGCGGGGAGGGGTGGAGTTAGTAGCCTGTGATTTTCTCTTTTGGTATTAGTATTTACTTTAGCAACAAAATTGAAAGCTTTATTAAGCGACGGGGATCTATAGCGCGATATATGTATGCTTCGGCATCCCCCTTTTATGTTGCTACGTCATTGGGCAGAAAAGTTTCTGAAGGAATTGTTATAATAATTTATAAGATCGTCGTTTAAGGAGGTTTTTATGAGTTATAAAGACACATTTATTACCACCTCCGAGGATTCAAATGTTACTTCTGCTAGAGCGCCTGTCACCAGAAATGAAAAACCGACAATTGCTTCGATTGAGTATGACTTAATAAAGAATAACCCTTATAAATTTACGCAAGAAGAAGTGCAATTTCAAACTTATTTAATCAAGAATCAAGTAGAAGAAGACAATGTGGATGAACTGCGAGTACAGTTTTTTTCAAAGCCCAAGGCTTGCTTTAGAGCCTCTCCTTTAGTAAAAAATTATGGTTGGGGAATGCATTATAATAATCAAGGAAAAGTTGCCATTTATGAAGTCGAGAGTGAAATATATAACCAATTACTTAATGATGATAATATTACTATACTAAAAGGAATGCGTTCGAAAAGAAAATAAAATCCAAAGGCATATAAACATTCTTTGTTGTGCTAACGGAGATCTAGAGTTAATTAATGGACTGTTTCAGACAGTCCTTTTTCTTATGCGACGAACGGGAGGTTAGTTTAAAAAGAGAAATGAAAAATAGAGGCTAATTGAATTACAAAGGGAATCAGCGGTGTTATAGTCGAACAATAATTATAATACCCCTGCACAATACCCTTTTAATGTACCTTCAATTAAACATCTTGATAGAATTTCATTA
>Ga0182738_1003045_pt1 | contig 19430 bp, 15 predicted proteins | sample eDN5th30CBELigMG_FD_128876 | JGI IMG/M metagenome (GOLD analysis project Ga0182738, IMG submission 128876) | Enriched Miracle-Growth compost microbial communities from Emeryville, California, USA - eDNA 5th pass 30_C BE-Lig MG (version 2)... ... | reverse complement strand
TATACGCTGCTGCTCGGCACGGCGGCCACGCACGGCATCAACATCTCGCTCTACAAGCATCTCGAATACGATCCGGTGAAGGACTTCGCGCCGATCGCGGTGACGGGCCAGAATCCGATGGTGCTGCTGGTGCCGCCGGCAATGCCGCATACCGTCAAGGACCTGATCGCCAAGCTGAAGGCCGAGCCCGGCAAGTGGAGCTATGCCTCCTCGGGCAACGGCACGACCAACCACCTGGGCGGCGAACTCTTCAAGAAGCGGGCCGGCATCGACGTGGTGCACGTGCCATACCGCGGGTCCGCGCCGGCCCTGCAGGACCTGCTCGCCGGCCGGGTGGCCTTCATGTTCGACTCGTTCGGCACCAGCCTCGAATACATCAAGAGCGGCAAGCTGCAGGCGCTTGGAGTGATGGCCGTCAAGCGCAGCGTTGCCGATCCCGACGTGCCGACGATGGCCGAGGCCGGGATGCCGGACTTCATCGGCGCGACGTGGAACGTCGTGGTCGCGCCGGCCGGCACGCCGCAGCCGATCCTCGAAAAGCTGAACGCGGCAGTGAACAAGGCGCTCAAGGATCCGAAGACGGCCCAGCGCATGGTCCAGGCCGGCATCGACACGGTCGACGATTCGACGCCGGCCAGCACGGCGGCGTTCATCAAGTCGGAGATCGCCAAGTGGCGCGACCTGGTCAAGCTCGCCGGCGCCAAGGTCGACTGACCTGCTTCTCTCCCTTCTTTCCTGCCTGCGCGCAACGCGGGGAGGCCGCGTCCTATGCGGCCGGAAGGATCAGGGGCCGCACCGATGCTGTCGCCCCTGACCCCTTCGCCCCTTCGGGGCACCTCCCCGGCTTCGCCAGGGAGGAATCCGGAGGCGGTGAATACTCTCCTCCCTGCGCGCAGCGCGGGGAGGTGGCGCGGTAATCCGCGACGGAGGGGTCAAAGGCAGCCATTTGGCGTTCACCTCTCCGACATGCTCGAAGGCCGCGCTAGCGATCGAGCCAGATGTCCTCGTACCGGAAGCCGTTGTAGACGCTGTTCACGTTGGCGACGTAGCCCTTCACGTAGGGCTGCATGCAGATCGCGGCGCGGTTCCACATGATGATCGGGCGCGCGTTGTCCTCGAGCAGCTTCTTGTCGATCTCCCACACCAGCTTCTTGCGCGCGTCGGCGTCGGCCATCGCCGACTGCTGCTGCATCAGCTTCTCGATCTCGGGGTTGCAGTAGCCGGTGTAGTTGCGTTCCGACTTGCAGGAGAAGTTCTCGAAATAGTTCTGGTCGGGATCGTCGACGCCGTTGCCGGTCGTGTTGAGCCCGACCGAATATTGCTTGCGCCCGATCTTGGTGAACCATTGCGCCGTCTCGATGATCTCGACCTCGGCGTCGATCCAGATCTCCTTGAGCTGGCCGGCCAGGATCACCGCCGGGTCCTTGTAGAGCGAGATGCCGCGCGTCGAGACCTTGAGCGCCAGGTGCTTGTCCGGCCCGTAGCCTGCCTTCTTCATCAGCTCGCGCGCCTGTTCGCGGTTCTTCGCCACGTCCGGTCCGTAGCCGGGCACGGCGGTGAAGATCTCCTTCGGCAGGCCCCACACGCCGTCGGTCGGCGGCTGCATCGTGCCGCCGAGCTCGGCGTCGCCCTGGTTCAGGATGTCGACGAACGCCTTGCGGTCGATGGCGAGATTGAGCGCCAGCCGAAGGTCCGGATTGTCGAACGGCGGGGCGTCGCGATTCAGGATCAGGTTGGTGCTGTTGTTCATCGACGTGACCTGGCATTGCGCCGAGGGCAGCTGGGTCTTGATGTCCTTCAGCAGCGGGATGGTCACTTCCCACGGGAAGGTGATGTCGAAGCGGCCCGAGACGAAGCTCAGGATCGCCGTGCCGCGGTTGGGCACGATAGTGTACTCGATGCCGTCGAGGTACGGCTTGCCCTTCTTCCAGTAGTCGGTATTGCGCGTGACCTTGATGCCTTCGTTCTGCTTGAACTCGACGAACTTGAAGGGCCCCGTGCCGATCGGCCTGGTGCGCATCTGCGCCGCCGGCACATGGCAGGGGTACATCGGCGAGAAGCCCGAGGCGAGCAGCGAAAGCAGCGACGGCTGCGGCTGGTGCAGATGCACCGTCACCTCGTATTCGCTGTCGGCGGTGACCCGGTCGACGTTGCTGTACCAGGTCTTGCGCGGGTTGGAGCGCAGCCGGTCCTCGCCCTTGCCGGTCAGCAGGTCGAAGGTGCAGACCACGTCCTTGGACGTGAAGGGCTTGCCGTCATGCCACTTCACGCCTTCCCGCAGCTTGAACGTGAGGTGCTTGCCCTCGGCATCCCAGGACCACGACGTGGCGAGGTCGGGCACGATCGACTTGGCGCTGTTCTGGGCAACGGTCTGATCGTAGACGACCAGGTTGTTGAACACCCCCATCATCGGGATGACGGTCGAGTTGGTCGCCGTTTCGTGGATCGAGAGCGTCGGCGGATTGTCCCGATGATACATCTTGAGGACGCCGCCGCTCTTCTGGGCCAGCGCCAAACCGCTCGAGCAGACGAGGGCGGCCAGGAGGGCGCCCCCCAACAACATTGGACGCATGAGCATTTCCTTCCTTGGGCGCGCCGCATGCCTGCCGATGAACGAGGCTGCGGCGTCGTTGTGGTGACATTCTACATTGCCCGCCCGGACGCGACAGGTTCAAATCGCCTTTGCACCGCAATCGGAGAGACCTTGATGAAGATGTCGAATATCCGCTGGCTCGTGACGCTTGCGTCACTGATCGTCGCCGTGGGCGCCGGCGGTGCGGCGCAGGCCCAGAAGAAGGTGGTCGTCTACACCTCCAACGAAAGCACGCTGAACGACCTGGTGTTCGGCGCCTTCAGGAAGGAAACCGGCATCGAGGTCGAGCCGGTGGCCGCGGGGTCGGGCGTGGTGATCCGCCGCCTGCAGGCCGAGAAGGCGCGCCCGCTGGGCGACATCATCTGGGGCGTCAGCCGCTCGCTGCTGCAGACCAACAAGGCGCTGTTCGAGCCGTACGTCTCCAGCAACAAGGAGGCGATCCCGGCGGAGTATCGCGATCCCGACGACCTGTGGATCGGCAACAACCTCCACCTGCTGGTGATCCTGCAGAACACCAAGCTGGTGCCGGCCGATCAAGGCCCCAGGAGCTGGGCCGACCTGCTCGATCCCAAATGGAAGGGCAAGATCGCCTTCACCGATCCGGCCAACTCGGGCTCCGCCTATGCGACGGTGACCATGCTGGTCGACCTGTGGGGCGGCGGCGATGCCGGCTGGAAGAAGGTCGGCGAGCTGTTCAGGAACAGCAAGGTGCTGAACCGTGCCTCTCTCGTCTTCCAGGGAGTCGGCAACGGCGAGTATCCGCTCGGCATCTCGCTGGAATATGCCGGCCCGATGTGGGCCGCCGGCGGTGCGCCGGTCAAGGTCGTCTATCCGGCCGATGGCACGACCGCCTCGATGGAGGGCGTGGCAATCGTCAAGGGTGGACCGAACAACGAGTCCGCCAGGGCCTTCGTCGACTACATCAACCGCAAGGACGTGCGCGAGATGATCCTGAAGGCGACCTTCCGCCGCCCGACGCGTAGCGACGTCGACCTGTCGAAGCTGCCGGGCGGCATGCCGGCGATGTCGGCGGTGAAGATCGTCAAGTACGACGAGGAGGGCTGGACCGCCAGGCGCGCCAAGACGCTGGAGAAGATCAAGGACGTGATCCAGGACTCGCGCTGAAGATGATGAGCCGATCGCAGTTTTCCTCCCCTTCGCGGGCGGAGGGGTTGGAAGCAGGAGCATGACCGTGGCTCATGACGCCCCCGTCGCGGATAGGGCGCTATCGCGCGAAGCGCGAAAGCGCCGACGCGCCACCTCCCCGGCGAAGCCGGGGAGAAAAGGATCACGATGACCGGCATCGTCATTGCGGGCGTCTCCCGCAGCTTCGGCACGGTGCGCGCTGTGGACAATGTCGACCTGACCGTCGAGGAGGGCGAGTTCTTCACGCTGCTCGGGCCGTCGGGCTGCGGCAAGACCACCTTGCTGCGCATGATCGCCGGCTTCTGCGAGCTCGACGGCGGCGAGATCCGCTTCGGCGAGAATCGGATCGACCGGCTGTCGGCGCACCGGCGCGACATCGGCATGGTGTTCCAGAACTATGCGGTGTTTCCCAACCTGACGGTCGCCGGCAACGTCGCCTATGGGCTCAAGGCCCGCAGGATTCCGGCGGACGAAGAGGCGCGTCAGGTCGACGAGGCCCTGGCCCTGGTCCAGCTCACAGGCTACGGCGAACGCAAGCCGCACGAGCTGTCGGGCGGGCAGCTCCAGCGGGTCGCCATCGCGCGCGCGCTCGTGATCCGCCCGCAGGTGCTGCTGTTCGACGAGCCGCTCAGCAACCTCGATGCGCGGCTGCGGGTCAGCATGCGGGCCGAGATCCGCGCGCTGCAGAAGTCGCTCGGCATCACCGCGATCTACGTCACCCACGACCAGGAGGAGGCGATGTCGGTGTCCGACCGCATCGCCCTGATGAATGCCGGCAGGCTCGAGCAGGTCGGCCTGCCGGTCGACATCTATCGTCATCCCGTGTCGCGCTTCGCGGCCGAGTTCATGGGGACGACCAACCTGGTCAAGGCGACGGCGCTCGGGCTGGCCGTGCCGCACTGGGTGTCGCTGCGACCCGAGGCGTTGCACTTCGCCGAAGAGGCGCCGGCCGGCTGGCAGCGGCTTCCGGCCACGGTGGCCCGGATCGAGATGCTGGGGCCGCTGACCCGCCTCGAGCTCACGCTCGACAACGGCACGTTGATCCGGATGGCGACCCTCGATGCACCGCATCACGTCCCGGCGGTCGGCGCCGTCGTCTCGCTCGCCTTCGACACGACGCGGTTGACGGTCGTTCCGTGAGACTCGCGGTGCCGCACCGGCAGCGCCTGCCGCTGGCGATCGCGTCGCTCGGCCTGCTGTTCCTCGCCGTCTTCCTGCTCTATCCGCTGCTCAACGTGTTCGGCGCCAGCATGCTGGATTCGGAAGGGCAGTCCTTCACTTTCGCTAACTATACGAAGATGCTGGGCCGCCCATTCTATCGCGCGGCGATCTTCAACACGGTGGGCATCGGTGCGGCGGCCACGGTGATAACCACCGTGCTCGCCGTGCCCTTGGCCTTCGCGCTGGCCCGCCTGCCGATTCCAGGCAAGGCGGCGATCCTCGCGCTGGCCGCCATGCCGCTGGTGCTGCCGTCCTTCGTCAGCGCCTACGCCATCGTTCTGCTGCTCGGCAATTCCGGCATCGTCACCAAGGCCCTGCAGGAGGTCGGACTCGACATCGGCTCGATCTATGGCGCGGGCGGCATCGTGCTGGTCTACACGCTGACCCTCTATCCCTACGTGCTGCTGCCGACCGTCGCCGCCTTCAAGGCGGTCGACGTGTCGATGGAGGAGGCGGCACAGGGCCTCGGCTCCTCGCCCGCGCGCACGGTGCGCACGGTGATCCTGCCGATCGTGCTGCCGGCGATCCTGGCCGGCGCGCTGCTGGTCTTCATCGAGACCCTCGAGAACTTCGGCGTGCCCTTCGTGCTGGCCGAGGACCTGCCGATCTTCGCCGTCGAGGCCTTCAAGCTGTTCATCGGCGAGACCGCGCCCAATCCTGCCTCGGCCGGCGTGCTGGCGACCCTGCTGATCCTGACGACGGTGCTCGTGCTGCTGGTCCAACGCCGTTTCCTGTCGTCGCGCCGCTTCGCGACCAACGCGCGGCAGGTGCCGCCGATCCTGAAGATCGGTCCGGCCTTCCGGATCCTGGCGACCGTCTATTGCTGGTCGATCGTGCTGCTGGCGCTGGTGCCGTTCTTCGCCATCGTCGTCCTGTCGTTCCTCGAATTCCGCGGCCCGGTGCTGCACGGCAATTTCAGCCTCGCCAATTTCGCCACCCTGTTCGATCGCGACCTGCGCCCCATGATGAATACCCTGGTCTTCGCCTCGGCGGCGGCGCTGTGTACGACGCTCATCGGCGTCCCGGTGGGCTATGTCGTGACACGCTACCGTTCCGGGGTGGCGACCGTGCTCGACGTCGTTGCGACCCTGCCCTTCGCCGTCGCCGGCACCGTGCTGGCGATCGGCTTCGTGGTGTCGTTCAATTCCGGCCCGGTGATCCTGACTGGCGGGCCGCTGATCCTCGTGCTCGCCTACACCGTCCGCAAGGTGCCGTTCGCGGTGCGCTCCGCCAGCGCGATCGTCCACCAGATCGACGTGTCGCTCGAGGAGGCGTCGATCAGCCTGGGCCGCTCGCCGCTGCAGAGCTTCCTGCGCGTCGTGGTCCCGCTGATGCTGGGCGGCATCCTGAGCGGCGTGGTGCTGACCTGGGTGACGGTGGCGTCGGAGCTCAGCGCGACCGTCGTACTGTACAGTGGCCAGTGGCGGACCATGACGGTGGTGATGTTCCAGGCGCTCGAAGGCGGTGGCGCCGGCATCGCGACGGCGGCCGCCTCGACCTTGATCGTGCTGACCCTGATCCCGGTCGTGCTGCTCTATCGCCTGCTGCGGCGCTACGAGCTGGGCTGAGCGTCTCGCAAAAATGGACGGCGGCGGTGAAAGCATCTGGCGCGCTGCTCGATTTTGAGTGAGCTTAATGCCCCGCAACGTTCGACCACCCCATGCGCGTGCGCCTGAAGCCTTTCCTGATCGCTGCCGCCATCGTCGTGCCGCTCCTGGCCGCGGCCTATGTGGTGCCGCGCCGCCTCGACGTCGAGGGCTACAAGCCGGCACTGGTCGATGCGGTGAAGCAGGCGACCGGCCGCGAGTTGGTGATCGACGGCCCGCTCAGGCTGACCCTGTGGCCGGTGCCGCGGGTCAGTGCCCGCAGCGTCCATTTCGCCAATGCCGTCGGCGGCACCGGCGCCCAGATGGTCGACGTGCGATGGATCGGCGCCTCGCCGTCGTGGTCGGCGCTGCTGCAGGGCCGGGTCGAGATCGGCCGGCTGATCCTCTACAAGCCGGTCGTCGTGCTGGAGACCGACGCCAACGGCGTGCCCAACTGGCAATTCAAGCCGGGCGCCGGCACCGACCAGCCGGCGGGCGCACCGAGCGAAGGCCTGCATCTGGCGGTCGGCAAGCTGGATATCGTCGACGGCACGCTGAGCTACACCAATCCGCTGACCGGCAACACGATCAAGGCCGAGCAGGTCAAGGCAACGGCCTCGGTCGGCTCGTTCACCGGTCCGTTCGCGGTCAACGGTACCGCCACGGTCAACGGCGTGCCGCTGTCGCTCGATGTCTCGGTCGAGGCGCCGAGGGACGGCGGCGCCAACGATGCCAGGCTCGTCGTGAAGGTCCCGAACGGCCAGCTGACCTTCGATGGCCGCACCAGCGCGATCGCCCCCGATGCGACCATCAGCGGCCATCTCGCGGTGACCACCGGGGGGCTGACCGACTTCATTGCGGCACTCCTGCGCGCCATCGGCGAACCGCTGCCTGCCTTCGATACGTCGGTCGCCGGCAGCTTCGCCTTCGACGGCGGCGTCGAGATCTCGCCGACCCGGCTCGCGGTCAACGACTTCAAGGCTTCGCTGGGCGGCGATTCGGCAGCTGGCACGCTCGCGCTGACGCAGGGCGAGCAGCCGTCGCTGCAGGGCAAGCTGTCGCTGCGCCAGGTCGATCTCGACAAATGGCTGGAGCTTCTGGCCCAGCCCGGCGTGTTCCTGCCGAAGGCGACGCCGCCGGCGCTTCCGGCCCAGGCAGCGCCCCCGGCCCAGGCAGCGCCCCCGGCCAAGCCCGCGGCGCCGTCCGCCGCTTCGCCACCACCAGCCAAGCCGACGGCGCCGACGGCCAGCCTCTCGCCCTTTCCGCCGCAGCTCGGCGTCGATCTCGACCTCGACGTTGCCGAAACGGCTTTCCGAAAGGGCACGATCCGCGACCTCACCCTGACGCTGCAGGTTCGCGACGGTGCGATTACCGTGCCGCGCCTCCAGGCTACCCTGCCGGGTGAGATGCTGGTGAAGGCGGATGCGGCGATGGACGCCACCGGCAAGGGGACCGGCGCCTTCACTCTTGCGGGCAGCAGGCTGCGCGACACGCTGGCCTGGCTCGGGATCGATGCGGGCGGTGTGCCCGGGGACAGGCTCCAGAGCCTGTCGGTCAAGGGCAAGGTCGCCTCGACCGCCGGCAGCGTGAACGTGACCGATGCGATCCTGGAGCTGGACGGCCAGCCGGCCAAGGCTGGCGGAGCGCTGACCTTCGGCCCGCCCTTCACGGTGTCGGCGACGCTGGATATCGACCGGTTCGACCTCGACGGCTACATGCCCGAATCAAGCGTGCCGCCGGCGCCGGCCGGCAGCGATGCCGTGCAGGCCGTTCCGCCGCCCAAGCCCGCTGCTGCGCCCGACAAGCCTGGCGCGGCGCCGGACAAGTCGACTCCCCAGTTCCGGCTCAAGTCCAGGATCGCGAAGCTCGGCTATCGCGGCGAGACGCTGAGCGGCGTGGAGGCCAGCGGCACGGTGCAGGGGAACCTGCTCACCGTGGATGCCATCAAGGTCGCCGACCTGCTGGGCGCGAAGATCGACCTCAAGGGCACCGTTGCCGATTTCGCCCGGCAGCCACGCTTCGATCTCGCGTTCAACGCGACCATGCCCGACACCGAGAAGCTGCTCGCCTATGCGCAGCTACCCAAGTTCATCAACGGCAAGATCGGGCCGTCGTCGGCAAGTGGCGGTGTGGCCGGCACGCTCGAGGCGTTCAGCCTGCGCAACGCCACCGTGAAGATGCTGGGCTCGACCGCGATCGCCACGGGCGTGCTCAAGCTCGGCAAGGCGATGAGCTACGATTTCCCGAGTTTCTCGCTCCAGGCCGCCGACGCGGGCCGTCTGGTCGCCGTCGCTGCGGGTCGTCCGCCCACCACCAGCGTCGGCGCCATTGCGGCCAATGGCACGCTCAAGGGCACCGACAAGCAGGCGACCTTCAACGGCGAGTTCGATGCGTTCGGCGCGAGGACACATGGTTCGATCGGCGCGACTCTCGGCGCGCGGCCGAACATCAGCGTCAAGCTGCGGGTGCCGGGGACGCTCGATGTCGACCAGGTGCTGGGCGTCTCGGCATACGCGCCCGGGACTGCCGTCGCCGCGCTGCCGGCGGCGGGCGCGGCGCCGCTGCCCATCCGCAAGCCGGGCATGGCGACCGACAAACCCATCGACCTGTCGGGGCTCAAGGCCTTCGACGCGACGATCTCGCTCGAGACCAGCGCCACGACCATCGCGTCCCTGACCATCGCCTATGCCGACCTGGAAGCGTCACTGCGCAACGGCGTGCTGACGATCTCCAAGCTTACCGGCCAGTTCTATGGCGGCGCGGTCGACTTCACCGGTACCATCAATGCCTCAGGCCAGACCGTGGTGGCCGATCTGACGGGCTCCTTGCAGGGCATCTATGTCGGCGAGATGTTGCGCGGCACCGCAGGCACCAACAACTTCGACAATCCCAACCTCAGCCTTTCGATCGACGGCAAGCTGAGCGCCATGGGCATCCAGCTCAACGCGCAGGGCAGATCTCCCGAGGAGATCCGCGACAACCTGACGGCTACGGCCGGCCTGAGCGGCTACGTCTATCCCGCCGTAACCCAGGGTTCGCTCGATTTCGCGCGCTTCGCCACGAGCGTGGGCAGCATCTTCAGCGACGACATGGCCTTCCTCTCGGCAATGCTGCGCGGCTTCGTCAATCGCCAGAACCCGATCCAGGGCCGCTTGTCGATCGGCGGCGGTGCGCTGACCCTGGACAATCCGACGGTAAGCGGCGCCAACACGACGGCGACCATCGCCAGCAGCACCAGCCTCACGGCGGCCACGACCGACACCATGGTCAGCATCAACACGGGCAACGATCAGACGCGATCCGATTTCGTGATCGCCGTGAAGGGCCCGCTCGCCTCGCCGACGGTGACGACGGGCCGCGGGCCATCGCGATAACCGTCATTGGACCGCGCGCATCCTTGCGCGCTCATCCCCGTACACGGAAGCGCTTGACCATGAGCGCGCAGGGATGCGCGCGGTCCAATGATCACGATCGGGCCTGGCTACGCTGGCAATGTCGTCGCTGTCAGCGGCGGTTCAAGCCGCCTTGTTCTTCAGCAGTTCCCAGGCGCGGTGGAAGGTGTCGGCCATCTCGTGGGCCGGCACGGCGCCGGAGAACAGCACGTGGCCCTGGAGCGCGAAGCTCGGCACGCCGTTGATGCCGCAGTTGCGCGCCATCTGATCGCCCGCCAGCACTTCGCGCTTGCCCTCGTCACCCGCCAGCATGGCGAGCACGGAGTCGTATTCGAGGCCGCCACGCTGGCCAATGTCGGCCAGCGCCCTGTCGTCGCCGACGTCGGCGCCCTGACAGAAATAGGCATCGAACAGCGTCTCGACGACGGCATCCTGCACGCCCTTCTCGCCGGCGAAGCGGATCAGGCGATGGGCCTTCACGGTGTTGGGCGTACGCGTGAGCCTGTCGAGATGGAACTCGATGCCGACGCCGGCGGCGGTCTCGGTGATACGCTCGTCCATCTGTCGCGAGCGCTCGGCGCTGCCGAACTTGGCGAGGCGGTACTTGGCGCGGTCGGTGCCTTCGGGGGGCATTTCAGGGTTGAGCTGAAAAGGATGCCAGGCAACGGTGAAGCGCTGCTTGTGCTGTTTCTCCAGGATATCGAGGGCGCCCTCCAGCTGGCGCTTGCCGATATAGCACCACGGACAGATGACATCGGAAATGACGTCGATACGACCGGCTGGCGCAATCCTGTCCATGGGAAAATTCCTTTCCGTCGACAAGGTTTAGCCTATACCTGACTTTCTAACCGAGCAATGAGGCAACCTCTGATGGACAAGCCCAAATACCGCTCTGCGCTGATTGTCGGGACCGGGCCCGGGCTCAGCGCCTCGCTCGCGCGGCTGTTTGCCCGGAACGGTCTCGCGGTCGCCATCGCCGCCCGGCAGACCGACAAGCTCGCGGCGCTGGCCAGCGAAACGGGCGCCTCCGTCCATAAGTGCAACGCGGCCGATCCGAAGGACGTTGCGGCCTTGTTCGAGGCGGTGGAAGCCAGGTCCGGCGCGCCCGACGTCGTCGTCTACAACGCCAGCGCCCGCGTGCGCGGCGCGCTGGTCGATCTGCCGCCGGACGATGTGAAGCGCGCGATCGAGATCAGCGCTTTCGGCGCCTTCCTGGTCTCGCAGCAAGCCGCCAAGCGGATGTTGCCCCAGAAGCACGGCGCCATCCTGCTGTCGGGCGCCACCGCGGGCGTGAAGGGCTTCGCGCTGTCAGCGACCTTCGCGATGGGCAAGTTCGCCCTGCGCGGGCTGGCGCAATCGATGGCCCGCGAACTCGGCCCCAAGGGTATCCACGTCGCGCATTTCGTGATCGACGGCGGCATCCGCAGCGCCGCACGCCCGGTGCCGGGAGACAATCCCGACAGCCTGCTCGACCCCGACGCCATTGCCGAGACCTACTGGGCCACGATGCAGCAGCATCGCAGCGCCTGGAGCTGGGAGATCGAGGTACGGCCGTGGGTGGAGAAATTCTGAGCTCATTGGACCGCGCGCATCCTGCGCGCTCATGAGCGCGCAGGTTGCACGCGGTCCAATGAGCATGATTCTGCTACGCGTCGCCGTTCATGCGCCGCAGCACCTCATGCAGGTCCCCGGCGATGTGGACGCACTTGGCCCGGGCCTCGTCGGTCGGCGGCAGGATGTCGAGGACCATGACCGCTCGCATGCCGGCAGCATGGGCGGCGACGATGCCGATGCTCGAATCTTCGAAGGCGACACATCGCTCCGGGGCGACGCCCAGCCGCCTCGCCGCTTCCAGGTAGAGGTCGGGGGCCGGCTTCGGATGCTCGACATCGTCGCGGGTCGCGAGCGCGTCGAACCGGTCGAGCAGCCCGGCGCGCCCCAGGTTGCGCTCCGCCGTTGCCCGGGCCGCCGACGTGGCGATCGCGAGCGGCAATCCCCGAGCCCGCAGGAAGTCGATCAGCTCGACCGCGCCCGGCTTCACGGGGACACGCTCGCTCATCCGGCCCTGCACGCTGTTCGAGAAGTGGCGGCGAAACACGGCGAGATCGAACCCTCCGCCGTAATGCTCCTGCAGCATCAGATTGCATTCGTGCGACGGCACGCCGACCATCGCATGGCAAAGATCCAGCGGCAGAGCCAGGCCGAGCGTGCCGGCGGCGTCCTGCATGGCGGCGATATAGACGGACTCGCTGTCGATCAGCGTACCGTCCATGTCGAAAACGACGGCCTCGACGGGTTCCTCGAACATGGTTTCGTTCTAAGCTCACGGACGGAAACGAACAGCGGGAGAAAAAATCATGCGCATCCATAACCTTTATGTCGACGAAAAGGGCGAAACTCACTTCCGTGACATCGAAGTCGAATGGAAGAACGAAGGCCCCGGCGGAAAGACCTCGGCGACCTTTCCGGCCACGGGGATCATCTTCCGTGAGACGCCCGGCACCTACGACTATTCCTGGCACCCCGCGCCGCGCCGGCAGTACATCATCAACCTCGACGGCGCGGTCGAGATCACCGCAAGCGACGGCGAGAAGCGCGTCATCGGTCCCGGCGAGGTATTCCTGGTCGAAGACACCCACGGCAAGGGCCATTTCTCCAAGGCCGTCGAAGGCAAGATGCGCCATTCGATCTTCGTCCCTATCGAGTAGGAGCCACTCATGACCGTCCAGACCGCCCTCGACCCGGTGGAAGACCTGATAGCAGAAGCCAAGCGCGTCCTGCCGGGCGGCAGCTTCGGCAACATGCCTGCCGAAGTGATGCTGCGGGCGGGCAAGGGTGGCCGGATCTGGGACGAGCACGGCAAGGAGTATGTCGATTTCCTGCTCGGCTCGGGACCGATGTTCATCGGCCACGCCCATCCAGAGGTCACCGCGGCGGTGCAGAGCCAGCTGCCGCACGGCACCACGTATTTCGGCAACAACCGGCACGGCATCGCCTTGGCCAAGGCGATCGTCGATGCCGTGCCGTGCGCCGATCAGGTACGCTTCGTCTGCTCCGGCACCGAAGCCGACCTCTATGCGATGCGGGCCGTCCGGGCGTTCCGGAAGCGCGACAAGATCCTGAAGTTCGAGGGCGGCTACCACGGCATGAGCGACTATGCGCTGATGTCGCTGGCGCCCAGGAACCCGGGCAACTTCCCGCGCGCCATTCCCGATTCGGCCGGCATCCCCAAGAGCGTCGCCGACGAGATGCTGGTCGCCGCCTTCAACGACCTCGAGATGGTCGAGAGCCTGATCCGCGAGCACAAGGACGAGCTCGCCGGCGTGATCGTCGAGCCGTTCCAGCGCCTCTTGCCGCCCAAGCCCGGCTTCCTGCAGGGCCTGCGGAAGATCACCCAGGAGCACGGCATCCCGCTGATCTTCGACGAGGTGGTGACCGGCTTCCGCTTCGCCTATGGCGGCGCGCAGGAATACTACGGCGTCACGCCTGACCTCTGCACCCTGGGCAAGATCGTCGGCGGCGGCTTCGCCTTGGCCGCGATCGCCGGCCAAGGCGACATCATGGCGCATTTCGACCGGCTGGCGATGGCCGACGAGGACTTCCTGTTCCAGGTCGGCACCCTGTCGGGCAATCCCGTCGCCTCGATCGCGGGCCTCGCCACCCTCGAGGTGCTGAAGCGTCCGGGCGCCTACGAGCAGGTCTTCGCCACCGGCCGCGAGCTGATGGCCGCGCTGGACGATCTCCTGAAGAAGGCGGGGATCAAGGCGCAGGTGATCGGCGAGCCACCGCTTTTCGACGTGCTGTTCACCGACCAGCCGGCCAAGGACTATCGCGACACGCTGAAGAGCGACAAGGCGATCGCCACGCACTTCAACAAGCTGTTGCGCGAGCGCGGCATCATGAAGGGCGAGAGCAAATACTACGTCAGCCTGGCGCACACCCGCGCCGACATCGACCACACGATCGGCGCCTGGACCGAGGCGGTCGCGGAGCTGAAGAAGGCGTAGCTTCAGTTTCCTCCCCTTCGCGGAGTCCGCGAAGGGGAGGTGCCCCGTAGGGGCGGAGGGGTCATGAGCAACGCGACTGGCGCCCATGACCCCTCCGTCGCGGATAGGGCGCTATCGCACGAAGTGCGAAAGCGCCTACGCGTCACCTCCCCGCGCTGCGCGCAGGGAGGAAAGCTATGGCGCCTCGAGCCCGCGCCGCCTCAGGACCGGCTCGATGCCCGGATCGGCGAAGAGCGCCATCAGCGTGAGCGCGGAGTCCTTGTTGCGGGCCGCCGGGCTCAGCGCGCCGGCATAGACCGTCCAGTTCTGCACGCCCTCCGGCAGCATGCCGGCGAAGCGGATCGACGGCACCAGGCGCAGCTCGCTCGCCTGCTGCAGCGCGATCTCGGCCTGGCCCCGCGCCACGATCTCGCCGGCCAGCCCGCCATTCGCCAGCACCGCCTTCCTGCGCATGTCGGAGAGGATGCCCATAGACTGGAACATGCGCTCGACCTGGAGGCCGCTGGTGCCGCCGGAGGACGGGTTCACATAGGCGACGCTCCGTGCGTCGAGCAGCGTCCGGCGCAGGCCCTCGACGCTGCCGATATTCGGCTGGCGTGCGCTCAGCGACACGGCGATGCCGATCCCGACCTTGCCGAACGGCGTCATCGACTCGTCGGCCACCCTGGCTTCGGCAGCCAGCGGCTCGAGCGTGGTCGTCGGTGCGATCACGATGTCGAACGGATCGCCGGCCCGGATGCGCCGGTTGAGCGCGCCCGCCGTATCGTTGATCACCGTCACCTTGTGCCCGGTCTGCTTCTCGAAGTCCGGAATCAGGTCGAGCACGACCGGCTTGAAGGCCCCGGCCGTGAGGACTTTCAAGGCATCGGCCGACGCGGTGCCGGCGCCGGCGAGCAGCAGCAGCGGAACGAGCAGCAGCTTCATCACGCCGGCGTTCCCATCGCGTAGGGCTTGAGCGCGGCGTACATCAGCGAATGGACCGGCGTCGGCACGCCGAGCTGGCGGCCGAGCTCGACGACCTTGCCGCCGAGCCACGGCAGCTCGATGCGGTTGCCGCGCTCGAGGTCGAGCGCCATCGACGGCTTCATCGCCGGCGGCGCGCCGGCATTGAAGGCCAGCATCCGGTCGAGCGCGTCGGCCGGCAGCTTCACCCCGCGGGCCTTGCCGACCGCGATCACCTCGTTATAGGCGGCGACCCATTGCTGCTGCAGGTCGGGATCGTCGCGCACCTTGCCGATCGGCTGGCGGATCAGCGCCAGCAGGCTGGCATTGGTGGCGAGCAGGATGAACTTCATCCAGAGCTCGGTGACGATCTGGTCGGAGAGTACCGCCTCGAAGCCGGCCTTGTCGCACATCGCCAGCAACGCTTCGCCGCGCGCGCTGCGGCTTCCGTCGAGCTCGCCGAACAGCAGCTTCATGAAGGTGCCGACCTGGCGGACCACGCCGGGCGCGACGATCGACGCGCTGATCTGCGCCACGCCGCCCATCACGGCCCGTGGGCCGAGGATCGGCAGCAGCCGTTCGGGCGCGTCGATGCCGTTCTGCAGCGGGATCACCGCGGTGTCGGGGCCGACCAGCGGCTTGATGTGCGTGCCGGCGCTCTCGACGTCCCACAGCTTGACGCAGAACAGGACGAAATCGACAGGGCCGACGAGCTTCGGATCATCGGTCGCCTGGGTGGGCACGAGATGGGTTTCGCCCCGGCCACCCTCGACACGAAGGCCCTTGTCCTTCATCGCCGCGAGATGTGCGCCGCGTGCGATGAAGGTGACATCCGCGCCGGCCTTGGCCAACGCCGCTCCGAATGCGCCCCCGACGCCACCGGCGCCCACGACCGCTATACGCATATGATGCTCCCCAGCAAAAGCACGCCGCCTGTTCCCTTGATCATCGTCGGCACCGTCGCGTCTATCCGCACGGCATGATCGGCGGCCAGACGACAGGACGTGCCGTTTACCTCGAGCGCGCCCGCACCGTGGGCGGCATAGGCAAGGTGCGTACCCGCCTCGACGGCCAGCGCGCTGTCGGTCTTCAACACCTCCAGCGCGATGCGCACCTTTGTCCGGGCGCCGATCAGGTTCACGACCTCGACCGGACCGGCTTCGAGCCGGCTGACGATCGGCGTCTCGCCGCCGAAACGCACCGGCTCGAACGGCGTGCGCACGTCGATCTCGCCGCCGGGCGTGTCGAGCACGAGCCCCTGGCCGGCGACGAGGACCTGCAGCCGGTCGAAGCCGGCATAGTCGGAGAAGGGCCCGGGCGCCGTGATCGGCGTGCGGCCGAAGTGCCAGACCTCGTCCTGCCCGGCGATGTCGACGGTGACGCCGCCGCCGTTCTTCCACGGCGTGCGGCGGTATTGCGAGGGATCGAGCCGCGTGATCATGCGGCGGCGACGATGCCTTGGGCGAGCAGCGCGTCGATCTCCGGGTCGGCGTAGCCGTGCTCGCCCAGGATCGCCTTCGTGTGCTGGCCCGGCACCGGGGCGGTGCCGCGCGGCGAGCCGTCGGCCTGCGGCAGCATGCCGGGCAGGGCGGGGACGGGCACCGGCCGGTCGAGCCCGGCCTGCGCCAGCCACTGGATCAGGCCGGTTTCCTTCACGTGCGGCTGCTCGATGAAATCGAGGTAGCTGTTCAGCCGCTCGTGCATCAACCGCGCCTCGCTGAGCCGCTTGCCCCACTCGGCCGAGGGGCGGGCCGCGATCGCCGGGCGGACGATGGCATAGAGCGCGACATCGTTGCCGAGCCGCAGCGCCGGCGTGACGAAGCGTGGATCGTCGGCCAGCGCCGGCAGGTCGATCGCCTGGCACAGGCTTCGCCAGTCGCGATCGTTCATCGCCAGGATCGACATCCAGCCGTCGGCGGTCTTGAACACGCCGCCCGGCACGCCGCCGGGCTTCATGACGCCGCCTTCGAGATAGCAGCCCATCAGGCGGATCGACTGCAGCGCCGTTGCGGCCTGCATCAGGCTGACGTCGATATAGCGGCCGCGCGGCTCGTCGCGGCGGGCATAGAGGGCCGCCGATACGCCCTGGAACGCGTAGAGGCCGGTCGACATGTCGACCACGATCACCGGCACCCTGTGCGGGATGCCGTCCTCGCCGCGATTCTCGACCATCAGGCCGGTGTAGGCCTGCAGCACCGGATCCATCGCCGGCCGTTCCGCGAGCGGCCCGGTCTGGCCGAAACCCGAGATCGAGACGTAGAGGATGCGCGGCTCGCGCGCCGCCACGGCCTCGTAGTCGAAGCCGAGCCGCTTGATCACGCCGGGGCGAAAGCCTTCGAGGAAGACATCGGCGCCTTGCAGCAGCCGCCACAGCACCGCCTTGCCGGCCTCGCTCTTGAGATCGACCGACAGGCTGCGCTTGCCGAGATTGCCGATGATCGAGAAGGCCGAATGGCTGCCGTAATGGACGCCGAGCGTGCGCGCCCAGTCGCCGTCGCCGATGCCTTCGACCTTGATCACGTCGGCGCCGTGCTGCGCGAGCAGCATGGCGCAATAGGGTCCGGCGATACCCTGGCTGAGATCGACGACCTTCAGCCCGGCGAAGGGCGCGTCGTAGCTCATGGCGTCTCCTACATCTTCACGAGCAGCTTGCCGAAGTTCTCGCCGCGCAGCAGGCCGATGAAGGCGCGTGGCGCCTTGTCGATCCCCTGCACGATGTCCTCGCGGTACTTCAGCCTGCCGCTCCTGATCCACTCGCCCATCTGGCGCATCGCCGGCTCGTAGCGGCCGGCGAAGTCGGTGACGATGAAGCCCTGCGCGCGCGCCCGCTTGCCGACGAAGGTGCCGAGCAGGCGCGGGCCCATCGACGGGCCGGTGGCGTTGTATTGCGAGATCGACCCGCAGAGCGCGATGCGGGCGAAGAAGTTGATGTTGCGCAGCACGGCGTCGCTGATCTCGCCGCCGACATTGTCGAAATAGACGTCGATGCCGTTGGGGCAGGCGGCGCGCAACGCCGCGTCGAGGTCCTTTTCGGCCTTGTAGTCGATGCAGGCGTCGAAGCCGAGCTCGTCCTTCACGAACGAGCACTTCCTGGCTCCGCCGGCGATGCCGACGACCCGGCAGCCCATGATCTTGCCGATCTGGCCCACCACCTGGCCGACCGCGCCGGACGCCGCCGAGACGACGATGGTCTCGCCCGGCTTGGGCTGGCCGACATCGAGCAGGCCGAAATAGGCCGTCATGCCCGGCATGCCGAGCACGCCGTTGGCGGTCGAGATCGGCGCCAGCGAAGGATCGACCTTGCGCATCGTGGGGGCGCCGCCGATCGCGTATTCCTGCCAGCCCAGCCGGTCCTCGACGATGTCGCCCACGGCAAAGCGCGGATTGCTCGACTTCATCACCTCGCCGACCGTGCCCCCGGTCATCACCTCGCCCAGCCCGACCGGCGGCGAATAGGACGCCGCATCGCGCATGCGGCCGCGCTGATAGGGATCGAGCGAGAGATAGGCGACCTTGACCAGCACCTCGCCATGCCGAGGCTCGGGCATCGGTACCTCCTCGACCCTGAAGTCCGCCTCGGAAGGCTCGCCCGGCGGCCGGTTCACGAGGACCACGCGGCGATAGGCCTTGGGAATGGCAGTCATTGAACGTTCGCTCCCCTTCACTCTTCTCCACATCCTAGCACTCATTGGACCGCGCGCATCTTGCGCGCTCATCGCGCATCGGCGCGCTGATTCGTGAGCGCGCAAGGAGGCGCGCGGTCCAATGATCGGGATCTTGCGAGGCCATACCTTTGGACCTCCGCTGAAGCGGGGCTAGACTATCGCCATGCCCACGATCCGCCGCCTCAGCTTCATCGGTCTCGAATATGCCTTCGCTCCGGAGAAAGCGTACGGCATGTCACGCGGGGGCGGCAATCGCCGGCAGGGCGGGCTCGTGGAGGTCGAGACCGACCAGGGGGTGACGGGGATCGGCGAGGCATTCGGCAATCCGTTCGTCACGCGGGAATACTTCCGGATGGTCGAGCCGATGTTCGTCGGCAGGAGCATATTCGATTTCGATCACGTCGAAGCCCGCATCCGCAATTCGATGTATCACCTCGGCGTCGGCAACCAGCTCACCGCGGCGCTGGCCGCCATCAACGTGGCGCTGTTCGACGCCATCGCGCGCGGCTTCGGCGTGCGGGTCTGCGACCTGATCGGCGGCTGCGGCACGACCCGCATCCCGGCCTACGCCTCGACCGGCTTCTTCTCCGATGACCCCGACCGCCAGCTCTCGCACATGCTGGCGGAGGCGGCCGGCCATCCCTATGCCGGCGCCAAGATCAAGATCGGCCGCGGCATCAGGAGCGACGTCGAACGGGTGCGCCAGAGCCGCGAGGCGCTCGGCCCGGACAAGCTCCTGCTGGTCGATATCAACGGTGCCTACACGCCCGACGTGGCGCTGGAGTGCGCGCGGGCGATCGAGCCGTTCGGCATCCACTGGATCGAGGAGCCGCTGCCGCCGGGTGACCTGCGCGGCTATGCCGAGCTGCGAGCCCGCT
>Ga0182738_1003044_pt1 | contig 19437 bp, 17 predicted proteins | sample eDN5th30CBELigMG_FD_128876 | JGI IMG/M metagenome (GOLD analysis project Ga0182738, IMG submission 128876) | Enriched Miracle-Growth compost microbial communities from Emeryville, California, USA - eDNA 5th pass 30_C BE-Lig MG (version 2)... ... | reverse complement strand
GCCAAATCCAGGCCGATCGTGGTAATCTCCATGGTGGATGGTCCTTTGCTGGGGTTGCTTCGACAACAGCCCACAATACGACTCACCGTCGTCGGACACAGGGGCCATCCACCTCTTCAGTCTAATCGCAACTTGTCTCCGTTCGGCAGATCTCTCCCCTTCCCCGGCGTGCTTCAGGCCATGAGCGACTGCCACTCGGCCAGTGCGGCCGAGCGGCGGGCTTTGTAAGTCTGTCGATCGACGAGGTGGCGTTCCTGGCTGAAGTGGTTGTGGACGTTGGCATGGACCGAGGCGAACTTCTGCAGGCTCTTCATTCGCCTGAACCTGAGCATCGCTCGCTCTCGTCGTCGGAACGAGAGATGCGAGTTCTCCACCCGGTTGTTGGCCCAGCGGCCGACCTCCTGCTTGTCGATATTGCCCAGCTCGCTCATCGCCGCCTTGTACGAGCGCAAGCCATCGGTGGTGATCGTCTCAGGCGCCCCATGGCGCTTCAGCGCCTTCTTCATGAAGGTGAGAGCCGCCTTCTTGTCGCGAGTCCTGGTGACGTAGCTCTCGAGGACCTCGCCTTCCTGGTCGACTGCCCGCCACAGGTAGACCATCTCTCCGTTGAGCCTGACGTACATCTCATCGAGGTGCCACTTCCACTGGCGAAAGCCCCGCATCCGGCTCACTCGCTGCCTTCGGATGTCGGCTGCGAACATCGGCCCGAACCGGTTCCACCAGTGACGAACAGTCTCGTGGCAGATGTCGATCCCTCGCTCAGCCAGCAGATCCTCAACGTTCCGCAGGCTCAGAGGGAAGCGCACATACATCATCACCACGAGGCGGATCACCTCGGGTGAGGAGTTGAAGTACCGAAACGGACTGGCTGGCTTGCGAGGGCGAGGCATGCACTGCCCCTAGCCTCAAGCGCTCACTTCGCAATCAGGTGCAGTTGCTCTGACAGGGCCCCTCAGATGACAGGTATTTTGACTGGCCCGACGCCGGCGGTAATTCCAGCCGCCAGCTTGCCGACAAATTCATCGCCCGTTTTCCCGAACTCTGCAAGGTGGGCGAAGGGCGCGACTGGGAATATGCTGGCTGGCTCGCCGAACTCGAAGCCTGCCTGGAGCATCTCCCGTCTCGACTGCCGATCGTACTGGATGCCGACGCCGAGAACTCGGAGCAGAAGCCAGAAGCGATGACCATGATCCCGCTAAAGCTATACGGTGATCGAACCGCCGGAGACGACGGCGGGGCCAAATCATTTCCGATGCCGCCAAAGGTGTGACGCCCAGCTCGCCCGCCGACTGAGCCTCTCGCCACTCAAGTAACGGATTAAGCTCAGACGGCCGGTCAGGATTCAGCTTTCTCGCGTACGTCCACCAGGAACTCTCGAACACGCTCCGCAACGGCGGGATCGTTGAGCTTCGCCGCGGAGAACTTTGGGAAGCCGTTGAGCGTTGATGTCGATAACGGTCCTACGATTGCCGTCAGTCGCTCCAGCAGCTCTTTGCGTGCCGCTTCGCTGGCAAAGGCCGGTTTGCTGGTCAGATAACCGAGGCACAGCTGGATCGAGCCCTTGCCGTAGTGGGACAGCGTCATCGGATAGAGCTTTCCCTGCGGAAGGTTGAACGTAGCAATGATCGAGCCCTGGGAGTTGGTCACCTCCGCACTTCCGCCCGCCTCGTTGACCAAGGTTATATATCGCTCCGCGGCAGCCACGGTCTCACCCCCAAACTGACTGAGATACTTCGCAATCCATTCTTCGCGATCGACTGGTGTAAGCTCGGTACGGGCAGCTTTTGCTGACTGCGCGCGTTCGGTTTCTCCTATCACTCCGGGCGTCAGCGCGGTGACTCCGCTCTCGCTTTCAAACCATGAGAGCTCTACCGCACGCACATCTGCCTTCATCTGCTCGTTGAGAAACTCGACGATCCGCGCAAGCTCACGCGGAATTGTATCCGCGACGAACACCATCTTGATGCGGCCCGCCAAAAAGTTGGCATCAACCTGCTCCCAGAACTGATCAGGCTCCGATGTATTGTCGAGAAACATGGCCAGCTCAGCATCGGGATCGCGGCCTTCTGCGACCATCGCGGTCGCAAAGCTCTCTGCAATCCGCCCGTTCTGCCAGAACGCGGTCGAGTTGGCCGCATAGTCCAGCATTTGCCCGACGACCTCGCGGCGCAGGCGAGTATCGACCGCTCGCTTGAGTTCGACCAGCACCGGAATGCCCGTCCGGGTGACGAACAGATGATCAAGCGACCAGCGCCCGCTGCCATCCTCGCGATCAGCTATGGGCTGCTCTCGCCGGATCAGCAGCAGCGCCCCATCCTGGTCAGAAATGAGCTCGGGATGAGAGGCGACAAGGTGCTGCATGAGATCCTCACTCTTCGGCGCGGCCGGGCGCATCGCGGTCAGCTCACCCTTGGGATCGACCGTGTAGATTATGGATCGTGACAATCTGGTCTCCTCAAGGTGCAAAGCGGACAAGCAGAGCCTGCCCATGAATGGCGGCTGCGCCAGTCCAAGTGCTGACCCACTCGCGATAGCTGCAGGCAGCAAAGCGTACGTCGGCGCCTGCCACTGCATCGGCGAACCGGTCGATCTCACTGCGGTGAGCCAAAAGGGCCTCTGGCGTTATCGCCTGGCCTGCTCGCTCCGCGGGCTCGGCAAACACGTAGAACAGGATCGGGTGCTTTGCCGTACGCCTGCCTTCGCTGACCAGCCCAAAGGCATGTTTCACCAGCTGCACGGCGTCGAGATACTGAAAGTCGGCGCCGCCCATTCTCAGCGCATTCCGCATCACCGTAAACGGCTCCATGCCCTCGCCCCAGACGTCACGATCATAGGCATCTGATAGCGTCGCCGTCTTGGTATCCCGAAACGGTTCGAACCGCTTGGATTCGATGCCAATGAGCGCGGTGCCGGTTTCCACCGCGGCATCGAGCCACGGGTGACGACCGCCGCTCCACGGAAACCGCATCTGCCGTTCGACATCGACCTTGAGCGCTGGCCAATCCAGATCAGTCAGGTTTGGGAGCGGAGGGAGCGCGTTGGGCCGCTCAAGAAACCAGCCGAACGCGTTAATCGCCAGAGCTGCGCTGCTTTCCGGGCTCAACAGCTTCCCGCTGCCGATCTCGTCGCCCCCCGCGAGCGCCAGGGCGGTCAGGCATGTTTGCGCCGGCACGCCCCGAAGGAAGGCCGCCGACAAGCCGTCTGGCCGCAAATCATCGAGCGGCGTCAGGTCAGCCAATCAGATGCCCCGCGAACTGCTCACGACGAGGCCGTGGCATGATAATGCTCCGACAGTCGCTCCACGATCTCAAGCGCAGCGATCGATTGCTTCTCGCTGGGCAGACGGTTGGGCAACATGGAGCAGGCCTGAAGTATCCCAGCGTCACGCGGGCTGAGCTGCCTGGCTGATTGTCCGAAGGCCAGCCATTGTGACCAGTAGTCGGCGCCTTGCTCGACCACCATTCGCTGTGCCTCGATACCGTTCACCTCATGCCGCTCGCGCCGCTTGTCGCGCTTGACCGCTTTTGCTGCTTCCGGATCGATCAGCACCATCTCGAACCCGGGTTCGTAGGCAACCGGTACTTTCGACAATTCGGCCCAGCAGGCCTGCTTCTTTGCCCATTCGCTCATGTTGCGAATGCCGGCCGGCGGGTTTGTGATCACGCGATTTGCCGCCTCTGCAGCGGCGAGCAGCGCTCTCTCCAGCTCGACGTGTACGCGCTGCATTCGCCAGACCGCGTCCAGATCGATAACCTGGCCGCGCGTATCCGCATCATGCACTACCTTGGCAATTGCATAGGTGACGATGTTCGCGCGGTAGCCACCGGTATACCACGGCTGCACGGGAACAACGCGCTCGAGGTTCTTGAAGATGATGGCCTTGGCAATCAGGCGCTGGAACCAGACCTCATCGAATTGCGAGCCGTCGTTTCTGGACCACTCCTCTCCGATTGCCTTGGCAAGCTCCGCGAAATTTTTCTGGGCGCCGAAGCTGACCACGTGCGGCTTGCAACGATAAGAGTTCTCGAATTTCGCCAGATCCGTCTTGGTAAAGAACTGCGCCTTTGGGAACATTGCGTCAAAATTCTTGCGCTCCGACGGAGTGCGGCGCCCGCGCTCGTCGGCGTATTGCCCTCTTGCGCGTTCGTAAAACCACTTGTGCTCGCGATAGTTCGTGTCACCGACCGGGGCCAGCAGCCGTCGCGAGAGTTCCTCCATCCGGATATGGAACGGGTGGTTGGCAAAGAAGTCGGCGGCGTTCACCTTGTTCTGACTGTTTGCAAACTGGGAGATGTTCGGGACGAAGGTTTCGGACTGCTCCTTAGGCACGACGGTCAGCTTCATCTGGACATACACGTCCTTCAGCTGGTCCGCAGCCTGCTTACGCAAAGCGTGTATCGACGCTGTTGTCTGGCCCCCGTTGACGATCTGGAAGTTGTCCGCCGACATGAGGAACAACCCCTCGCCCATGTTCGCGACTTCAACGCTTTCGGCCGTCGTCGTGAGGCCGTTGTTGTAGGAGAAGAACATCGCGGGATCTTCCTTGATGGTATCCCTGATGCCTTTGTTGACCTTGCCCCGGGCTTGCAGAAAGCTCCGGACATTGGCTTCGAGGAGCCTCGCTTCCCAACGGTCGTAGATCTCTGCAAGCTGCGTGCCGCGGATAACCGCAATGTAGCTTTCGAACGGGGCGCCGTCGTATGATGCCTTCAGCACCGGTATCGGCTCGCCGAAATCTTCCGCGAAGTCGATAACCAGGTCCTCGCGGGTCTGGCCGGCGGCGACGAACCTCTGGATACGCCCGAGATCCCACACATTGGACGTGACCGGCACGCCTCCGATATTGCCTACCGCTTCCGCATCGGTCCGAGACTTGTTCATCTTGTTCGTGACAAGGATGAGCTTGATCTTGGACACCTTCTTCCATGATCGTTTGATGAGGTCAGCAAGAACGAAGGCCTGACTGGTCTCCTCCAGCTCCTCCCGATAGTTCCTGTCGAGCGCGGCCATCACAAACTGCACGAGGCGGGAGAGGAGCCGGTTGACTTCAGGTTTGCCAATTGATGCGGGCTCCGCGTCTCGACTGAAGTCGGCGACGACGAGGCTCAGCACCCCTTCTCCATCCTCCGGGTCCCAACCGTAGGCGTCGATTTGCAGGGCTTTGCGGCTGAATGTGTCCTCATGATAACATTGGGCAAGGGATGACACCTCTCCGGCCTCATCCAGAATTTCGCCCATCTTCTCGAGAAAGGCCTCGGTGGTGATGAGGCCTTGCGCATCCGCATCACCCTGGACTTCGGCAAGAAACTCCCGGTGAAACTCGCTCAGGTCGTCCATCCCTTGCCCCCTTCCGCAATGAACCGGTCCAGCGCCTCAGCCTCAATCCCGAACGGTGTGCAGGCCTCCAGCGCGATGCTGTAGCGGACCCTTGAGACGCCAGTCCGCAGGGGAGTCTCTACCCGTGGAAAAGCCTCCAGAACTTCAAATTCGCGCGTCTTGCCAACAGTCCAGCGGCGATCCGAATAGTCATCGTCAAAACTGAACCCGGTGTCGGCGATCGCAAGCTCCCAGAGGCGGTACGCGTCCGGCTCCGCCATCGCGTACAGCTTCTCGATCTCGAGGACGTGATCGGTCAGCGTCTTGCCATTGGGTTTGATCGCGGCATCAACTGCCGAAACCACCAGGAACAGCCGGCAGCCATCGACGTCGGCAAGCTGATCTTCGGAGGATATCTGCACGAAAGGCTTCGACGCGCCGCGGCGCGCCTTCACCTCGACGAGAACCGCGTCCAGTTCGAAGTCCTTTGCGCTGCCTGATGGCCCCTTCCACGCTTCGATTGCTGCGTACGCGCCCAGCAGATCCACCAGCCGGCGCAGGAACTGGAGTTCGCCGAGAAGACCGCGTTGCTCCTCGATATCGAGCAGGTCGCTGCGTCCACTTCGGAGAAGGTGGTGCCACCGCATTGTCCGCCTGATAGTCCGCTGCAGGGCGTCTGCGGTCGTGACTGCCGTTTCCGCGGCGCTGATGATATCGCGGCAAAGCGTCCCGAACAGCTCGCGCTGCTCACCGTCCTTCAGGATGAGCACCAGGGCCCTGTCATCGCCCAGGGTGCGAAATGCGATGTCGAGGTTGCGCATCTTCGGGAGTTGTTTGGGTTCATCGAGACTTGGCACGACCCGCAAAAGCAGTCCCGGCTCGCCGTTGCCGGAGACAACCCAGAAGAAGTCATGCCGACCGTTCGGATCTACGCGCCTCGCGTCGACGCTGCCCGGGGCCAGTGCCTTCCACGGATCCTCAGTCATCGCCGCCCTCCTCATCGGCATCGTCATCGTCGCCGAAGAGCTCTCGCAAGGCTACCGGATTGAGAACATACTCGACCTTCCTGTCGGGCCGGGACGAGATCGGGAAACTCAGCGCCCAGGCGACCACAGGCTCGGGCGGAATCCGCTCATGCAGTTCCTCAGGAATATCGTCATCCTTCACTGCGATGTTGTAGAGCACGAACAGGGGCTTCTTGCGCTTCGCGCGGTAGATCCGGTCGGGGTAGTTCAGCCTCTCAGCTGAGCCCTTCCCTCCGCCAGCGTCGGTGCCACTCTGGTATTCCGCTTCAGCCCGTTGAACCAGTTCGTCAGAAAGGCCGACCTTCTCGACGCCGCGCGACGCCATCCTTGCCTTCTTGCCGCTGATGGCCAGCACATCCCGCTTCAGCTCCTCACTTCCGACCCGGCGCCGGGGAGGAACGATGGACCACCCGGCCAGCGTCTTGCTTTCTTCATCTCCGGACCTGAGGCTGGCGATGAGGACATCCCATTTCCCAAGTTCATCATGAGCGCGGTCGGCGATGTAGCTGCGGACGGGCTTTGGATCGGTCAGTACTGACTCGCGGTCGTTCTCGAACACACGCAGGAAGTCATCGACCAGGTTCCACGGCACATCCCGAAGCAGGAGACCGCCTGCGACCTTCTCGGCCTTATCCGGCCCCAGACCGTTGGTGATGAGATCGTTTAGGAGACGATCCCGCGCGTTCCTGTTTCGCTCGAGCACGTCAGGTGAAGCGGATAGCTTGGTGGTTTCGAGAAAGCTGTTCGAGAGCCCCACCAGTACGTGCTTCTTGCCCGCACCCATCTTGTTTCTCGCCGTGACCATCAGCGCACTCGGGTGACTTCGCACGGCAAGCCCGAACTGTTCCGGGGTCGCGTTCGCCTGCTGCATCCGCTTCAGCTCAAGCTGCAGCTCCTCGGTGGCCTCGCCGATGTGGGCGTACCACGACGCAGCCTCCTCAGGCATCCAGATCCGGCACAGATCCTCGTAGTTGGGACGGTAGCCGAACCAGCGCCCCATCTGCATAAGGGTGTCGTACATCACCGAATTGCGGAGGAAATATGAGACAGTGAGTCCCTCGAGTGTGAGGCCCCGTGAAAGGGAAAAACCGCCCACCGCAATGACCGTCTGCCCGGCACCTCCCTCGTAATCGAGGCTCGATGAAGACGCTGCGTTGACCGAAAGAACCTGGGCCGATGCAACTACGGGCAACAGGCCCTCGCGGACCTCGTCCCAGGTCAGTCCTGCGCCGCGGTACTCCTCCTGCCAGCATCGCTTCAGTTGCCCGATCTCCGGATTACGATCAGCGGCGTCCTTTCGCCCGCCATCAACCCGCACCGCATCCTCGATCGTCTTCAGGTGCTGGTGGAGCCTGTTGCGGATAAGCTCCTGTACGCCGGTGAACCGCGATGCGTTAATAAGCATGGAGGCATGCTGACCGGTCTGCCCTCGTGCGTTCCGGATCACCCGTGCGACGAGGAAGCACCGCAACGCATCGATCATACTCTCTGGAAGTGCGGCAAGGTTGTGATCGATCCTGTGCTTGACCGGCAGGACATCACCATTGTCAGAAATGAAACGCAGGTATGATGGCTTCTCGTCCTCTTCGTCCGGGACACCGTCAATGAACACCTTTCGTGCGCCGAAATAGTTGGTCGGTGCGTCGAGGCCGATGATGAAGTGGCGCGGGAAAAGATCCTGCTTGTAGACCTCATCATCGCTGTCGGGATCAATGAAGATGTTGGCGAAGGGCGTTGCCGTATAGCCGACGTAGCAAGTGCGACGGAACAGCGCGAGGAGCTCGCGGATCTGGCTGTTGATACGGGAGACCTCGCCCTTGCCGTACTTGATGTCGATCGAGGCGTTGTCGGCCTCGTCGTCGATGAGCAGCATCGGCTGGTCGACCATATCAGTCCCGTGCGTCGTGCTGTGCTCCTTGAGCCAGTCGACGAGGTTGGCCAGTGTCCTGGAGTTCTTCTTGATAACCAGGACAACCGGCACTGCGTAGGAAGCTATCTGGCTCGTGTTGGTGGTCGCGGTCGCCTTGTTGAAATCCTTCAGCGTCGTGGTGAGGCTGACTGGCGCCTTGCGGTCGTCGAACTTCCCGACGCCAACGACGCGGGGCTTGTCCTTTGTCTCCTTCTTTTCGAGGCGGCCGGTGTCCCGGCCAACAAACCCTTCGTCGATACGCGCCTGTGTCTGGTTGCGCAGGTTGTTGTGGATGCCGGCAATGACGACGATCAGTCGATATCCCGCGTCGGCGGCCTTGCACACGAGTCCGGTATAGTTCTGGGTCTTGCCACTCTGGACGTGACCGACGACCATGCCCTTTCTGTCCCAAGAGCCATGCTCGGCAGGGTTCCCCATCCGGTCGAGGATCGTGTCTGTCACGGTATCGGTGGAGGTGATGACGTCCGCAGGGAGCCGCTTGGATATCAGGAGCTTCTTGTAGCGGCTCCAGTAGTGGGGATCGATCGAGGCCCGTGCCTCGTGCAGCCAAGGCCTGAACTCCGGAGCATCGACGATGGCGCCGATGCCCATGTGGATTCCGTTCCGCTCTTCAAGAAGTCGGGCGAGCTGCTCAGCCTGGTCATCCGAGACCTCTGCGAACATGGGCACCACCCGCATCTCGTCGATGAGCTTCCGGATGCTGTCGGCCGTTCGATCCTGCTGCCGCAGAACCATCGGCGACACGGTTTCTTCCAGAAGCTCCAGGGACTCACTCATGCACTTTCCCCTCGTGGATAATCTCAAGAATCAAGGCGCTTGCTACGTCCCAGTTGGCCTTGAACATTTCGTGCGGGTGGAGCGTCTCCAGAATCTCATCGGCGTCGAGACCTTGTGCCAGCAACATCGAGACCATCGCGTTGGCCAGCACCCGCAGGACGTTCTCGTCGGCTTCATCGGCCTGAACATCCTCGGCGCTGCCCGCAAAGTCGGCATGCAGCGAAGCCACTGGTACGGATGAGCCGAGGACGCCAATGATGTTGGCAAATTCGTTCTGCATGTCCGCCGGCAATCGAGCGGAGAAATCGGCGAATACAGGATGCGCAGGGTCAGGACGGTAGATGATCGCGCCATCGCGCTGGATCCGATGCCACAGGGGCATGTATTCCTGATCGACCAGCTTCTGCCCCCTCCGCTGGTAAGTCCGCTTCGACGTCAGTGACAGCCGCTCAACTAGCAGACGCATCCGCTCCCGGACTTTTGGAGGAAGCTGCGCAGATGCCTTCTTCACGTCGATCTTCCAGTCCGCATCCATCGTGTTGGGGATGTCGACGCGGATGCGGCACAGCTTGGTGAGCTCGGTTTGCCGGGCGAGACCGAGCCAGCTGCCGGCAATGATCAGACGCCGGCCCCGATAGACATAGAAACCCTGCGAGCGCAGATGCCCCTCGGCGCCTCCCAGCTCGTCCCATTCCGCTTTTGAGACTGACTTGTGATGGGGGAGCGTAAAGCACTGAAACTCCACTGACCCGTGCGCCATGTCCAGGCGGTCAACCCGGTCTGCCTGGTGGCCGGCAAACCGTGTGCCGAACGGGTCGATAGGATCAAGGCGACGCCCGTTGAGAAACAGCTTCAGCGGGGGACTGTCCTCAGACATGAACCTGTGAAACACGAGCCTGAGATGCCGTTCCGCCTGCGCAATCGCGTGATTGATGTGCTGGGTTCGCGCAACATCGTCTCCATCGATCCCTCCGCTCAGGCGGTCGAGGCTGCGCCAGATGACCAGGGTTCCGTCACTGGTCAGGCGATCCAGCCAGGGTAGGTCCTCCTCCTCATGAAGGTCGATCTCCCACTTGTCTGTGCGTGCGACGGCATCAAGATCCCAGGTAGCACCGGCGAAAACTCCGCTCTTCCTCGTCAGGACAGTAAGCCGCTTGCACTGCGAGAAGCTGGCGCTTTTCATGCCAAGGCCGAAGCGGCCGAGATCGTCGGCATCCCGGTCCTCGAGGGGGTTGCGAGATCCTGGTCTCATCGCCTCGATCAGCTCGTCGAGCGACATCCCCTTCCCGTTATCGAGAATGCCGATCGCCGGTTCCGCGGTACCCAGCTCGGTGAGAATCTCGATCCGCGTGGCGCCGGCGGTGATGGCGTTGTCGAAGATGTCCGCGAGAGCCGTTTCGCAGGAGTAGCCGATATCGCGAAGGCTCTGGATCAGCGAAGCTGCGCGAGGCGTCGCATCGGCGGTTCTCGCACCCACCGCAGTTGACGCGAGCGGCTGTGACAGGGTGCTCATACGGCCACCTGACGTTGCAGAAGGTGATCGAGCAGCACAATCATCGCCCGGGTATCGAGTGCACAGTATGCGCGCAGATCGCTGTCGAGTTGTTCCCGCCTTTCTGTATCGCAGTCGGGATGGATCGCTTCGAGGTAGGCTGCCTGCGCAGCCGAACCGTCCGCGACGCCAAGATCATCATAGCTTGCGTCACCCGGGATTGTTGGCAGGACAGCCTTGATCGACCAGCTGCCTTTCTGGTCCCTGTGGTACCAGTGGTTGCGTGTCACCGGCAGGAGATCGACAATGCGCGCGGCGCGCTGCTCAAGCTCCTTTTGCAGGTCCGGAAAGACCGTGGCCAGCTGGGTGATACATGTGCGCTCGAAGGCAGCGTTGTACGCGATAATTGCGCCTGTCTCGGGCAGCGTCTGGACAAGCGCCTCAGCGCAGGCGCGGCGGGGATCGCAACCGTCCAGCTTCAGGAACTCACGGTGCTCGAGATCACCGGTTTCATCCTGGATGTGCACGGAGAACTGGAAGGGAACCTGCTGCCAGGGGCGGGTGCCCACCCAGCGCGGCACGGCGAACGCGATCGTCTCGAAATCGAGGTAGCTGCGCGGCCACGCCCAGTCTGCAGTCGCGCGCCGGGCGCCGTCGACGTCATGATAGGCAGCGCCACCCGCTGTAGCCTGCTGTATCCGGACATGAAGAGGATTGGTCAGACCGCCCGCGGGCACGTCCGTCAGCTCAAATACCCCTTCCTCTGCCCACCTGGCAGCAAGCTTGCGCCCTGTATTGGGCAGCAGGCTGATCGGCCAGGCAGGCCGGGGTGCGCATGCAGTGCAGTAACTGCCGAATTCACAGGTATAGGGTGCGTCGCAGTGGTCGCCGATGTCTCGCGCCGGTTCAGGCCCTGACAGGACTTCGCGTGCGGCAGCGACAACGCCTGCCCGCTCCCTGGCGATCTCGTCGGCTTCCGCCAGCGAGGGAACATCAATGAGCAAGCCGGCGAAGTCGCCCTCCCTGGCAAGGGTAAACCCATTGTTGATGTGCCGGATCGCCGCGGAACGAACGTTGATGCCGTTCTCGCGCAACACCCACAGTTGGGTGGCAAGGTCCGGGACGTAGCAGTCCTTGCGCGAGGTAGCACTCTTGACCTCTGCCACGTGCCAGCTTCCGTCCTCGCAGGGCTCCATGATGTCGAGGCGCACGAGAACGCCGTCGTGAACGAACGTCGCTTCGAACAGCGGAACCTTCTCGGTCGCAGCCATGAGTTCAGACGTCCGCGCCTGGGCCGCGGCCAGATCGGGCTCGGCCTCGATCATGATGCCTCCGGGGACAAGCGAGCAGGCCACTTCGCCGACTTCATTGCCAGCAGCGAAGCTCAGTGCTTTCGCGCGGTCGATTTCGGCCAGGTCAGTTCGATGGACCTGGAGCCAGAGCCGCTTGGGGCACTGCTCGAAGGCGGCAATCCGGGACTTCGACAGGCCATAGCGCTTTGGCGCCAGCGCTGGCTGGTCTGATTGCTTATCGACGTTCAACACGATTTCCCCGGTCCCCTGAAGGCGAATAGTTCGCAAAAGTTACCCTTAGGTCAAGTAAATGCCGCGTCAGTTCAGAACTTGAGGCGATGGTGACGATGTGCGGCGGTAATAATCTGTCCATCGTCGCTTACGACCAGGTATGTATCGAGTGAGCGACTGAGCCGGTTGTAGCACTCCTTGCCGAGCGCGCCCGCTACACGCCGCCGCGCGGCCTTGCTGAGGTAGTAGATATCTGCGCCTCGATGGCGGCGGCGTTCACCGTAAGCGAGGAGTGCATCCACAGCCGCGCCTGGAATGGCGCGCTGCTGGAGCCGGGTCTGTGCATGAGCAGTGTACATCGATTCGTCCTTTCATCATCCGGTGTCATCGATGTACGCGTAGGGGGCGACAGAAACGGTCATGGGGGTGAGCTGTGTCTTTCACAAAGGCGGTCGATCTGCTGCGGCTGGCCATGATGGCGACTGGCCGCAAGGGCGTTTGTCTTGCTGAAGTCGAGGCAGAGTTCGGCGGAGTTCGTCGGACCGCGCAGCGAATGATCGCTGCGCTTGAAGAGGCATTCCCGGCGACAGAGCACTATGTCGGCGAGGACGGGCGGCACTACTGGCGTCTGCCCGCCCGGGCGATTGCCACCCTGCTCTCTCCGAGCGCTGACGAGCTGGTGGCGCTTGCTGCCGGCATCGGCCAGCTCGAACGTGCGGACATGGTCCCGGAAGCCGCACAATTGCGCAGTCTTGAACGCAAGGTCCGCGCACTTCTTCCCGCCGAAAGCGGCGCCCGTCTGGCGGTCGACGAAGAGGCGCTACTCGAGGCAATGGGGTTCGCAGCGAGACCCGGCCCCGGACCTGCGCTGGACAGCGATGTAGACAAGGCGATCAGTCATGCCCTGAAGGGGCCATTCCGTCTGCGGATTGAGTACCGGAGCCGGGCCGATCCCGAGCCCGCAGTGCGGCTGATCGAACCTCTCGGAATCCTTCTGGGCGCGCGCCGCTATCTGGTGGCAATCGATACCGCAAAACGTGACGGCCGTTTTCGCCACTACCGGGTTGAGGACATCCTCAGCGCAGAGGTCGCAAATACAAGCTTCAGCTATCCGGATGACTTCAACATTCGCTCCTATGCCGAGCGCGCCTTTGGCTCCTACCACCGGGACGAGGAATACGGTGAGGTTGTCTGGAAATTCGCCCCCGAGGCGGCGGACCGCGCACAGCGCTTCCGGTTTCACCCGTCGCAGAGTTCCGAGTTGCTTGAAGACGGGTCGCTGATCGTAAGGTTCACTGCGTCAGGGCAGCTCGAAATGGCATGGCATCTGTATGCGTGGGGGACTGCCGTGGAGGTAGTCGCGCCAGAGGGCCTCAAGGAGATGGTGCATCCCTATCGACGCTGTGACTTTGCCGCCCTGCCATAGGAACACAGTCACGGTTCAAGGTAGGTTTTGAGCTTGGCAATCTCTTCGTCGACCCATGCGAAAATTGCTTGCGCGCGACGCTCCGGATCGCCGTGGAACGAGGAGAAGTCTCGAAAGACGAGTTTATCGGTGTTGAGCTCGTGCCAGCCTTCCGGAGCGCCGGGAAGCGCGTGGAAAGCGCCGTCCGTCTGATTGGCAAGGGCAAGGTAGACCTTGGGTGAGGTGCTGACGTCCTTGCCTGAAAGTTCGCGAACGATTTCCCCATTCCGCCAGTCTCCCACCTCGGGAAACCAGAGCCCGACTTCCACGTAGGTTTTCTCGGGAATCAACTCGCTCGCGCAAACATTCTGGCTCGCGCCATACACTCCGCAATTCTGATATACCTTGGCCCACCTCGCGTTGCCCTCCAGAAATGTCGAACGCCAGATCCGACGAAACATGTCGTTCACCAGGTTTATGAACAGCGCCTCTTTCCCCAGATACAGGTCTGCTACCGCGACGTCCTGGTGGGCTGGATACTCATTCGCCATATCGTGTTCCTTCAAATAGCCGGCGAGTGCCGACGCAAGGTTCGGAGCAAGTGCTCGTTCGTCGCTCTCTCGAGTTTCCTGCAAGAGTATTCGACTGACATTACCCCAACTCCAAACCATTCCCGGACCCAACCCCTCATAAGCGGGGTGTCTGATGTGATGGTCAGTAAAGTCTTCGGGCGGAGGAGTGAGATGGGTCACGAAGACCAGCGCCTTGGAGAGACCATCGACTTCCAGCTCCTGCCTTCCGAGCCAGGCACCATATCTGTGAAGCTGATGTTCCACAGGTTCATTCGCCACCTGGGTTACATCGACCACGTGCGCGACCTTGTTCTCGAAAAGCAGCCACGGTCGGTCACCAACCCGAACAAGCAGATCGGGCCGCTGACGGCTCCCGGTCGCGGGATCGCGTTCGATGGGCACCTGCGTATGCACGGTAATCGCACGTCCCTGCCGGAGGACAGCAGCAACGATGGCCTCACGAGGCTGACCTGACAATCTTGCAAAAACACTTGCAGCCTGCGTGGGCGTAAGGCTGCGGAGGACTGCAGCGAGGCACTCGGTCAGCCAGTCTTCGACCGGGTTACGCGCCTCTCGTTGCCGATAGGCGTACAGATCCACGAACAGATTTTGCACTTTTCGTGCCCCCACCCTGATACGCTCTGAACAGCGTCATTTGTTCCGATACCCGACATGGCGATTAGCGGTCCAGCCTGCGCGGCGGATCTAAAACTGTGCTCCGCGAGATCGCGCGCTGACCGCATGGTAAAATCTGCCTCGGCAACGATCTGTGGACAGATCTGCCCCATAGAACATTTAAAGAACGATCACCCTTGAGTTAAGGGAGTCATGCTGCCATCCCGTCACAAATTGACCCAGCTTTGAAACGGGCACACTGAACATGCGGAATGACAGCTTCGGAGTATTCTTCAGCCGATCCGGAATGTCGCTCGAGGAAGCGCAGCTGATCCTCGGCATCTCCGCGCGCCAGATCCGTCGCTATGTCGCCGATGAAGCTCCGGTCCCGAAGCTCGTGCGCGAGAAGGTTCTTGAGATTGCTGCGGAACGTGCGGCCTCGAGCGCCGCACGCTTCCGCTTCGTCGACCTGTTCGCTGGCATCGGTGGGCTACGCCTGGGATTCAAGGCAATCGGCGGCCAATGCGTTTTCACCAGCGAATGGGATCGCTGGTCGACTGAGACTTACCGCCGGAATTTCCCAGAGGGTGACGACCACGTCATGGCCGGCGACATCCGGCCCTTCGGCAAGGATCCCTCGAAAATCCCCGAGTTTGATGTGCTGCTGGCCGGCTTTCCCTGCCAGCCGTTTTCGCTCGCAGGCGTGTCGAAGAAGAACTCTCTAGGCCGTGCCCACGGCTTTGCGGATGAGAAGCAGGGGAACCTGTTCTTCGACATCGAGGCGATCCTGCGCCATCATCGCCCTGCCGCATTCCTGCTCGAGAACGTCAAGCACCTGCAGCGCCACGACGGCGGCCGGACCTTCGAGGTCATCCGCCGCACGCTCGAGGACGATCTCGGATATGCGATCGACTGGCGGGTCATCAGCTCGCGTCCCTGGGTGCCACAGAAGCGCGAGCGCATTTTCATCGCCGGCTTCAGGAAGGACGTCGGGTTCAGTTTCGAGAATTTCGATCGGATGATCCCGGAGGAGAAAGACTGGCCGACGCTGGGGGCGATCCTGCAGTCGCACAACGAGGTCGACGCGAAGTACACCCTGACCCCGCGCCTGTGGCAGTACCTGCAGGATTACCGCGCCAAGCATGAGAAGGCAGGTAACGGATTCGGGTACAGCCTGTTCGGCAAGGAAGATGTCGCGCGCACGCTCTCGGCGCGGTATCACAAGGACGGCTCGGAAATCCTGATCCAACAGCGCGGAACCCGCCCTCGACGGCTGACCCCGACCGAATGCGCAAGACTGATGGGTTTCGAGCGCGAAGGTCGAAAATGGCATATCCCGGTCTCCGACACACAGGCCTACCGTCAGTTCGGCAATGCTGTGGTCGTTCCGGTGGTCGAGGCGGTCGCCCGGTACATGGAGCCCTCGATCATGAAGATCCTCGATGAGGACGCAAAACCTGCGCGCCGCAAGGCTCTCGCCGCCGTTGCCTGATGTCGTCTCGCCGGAGGTCCGCAGCCGGATGATGGCCGGCATAGGACCGGCGAACACGAAACCCGAGATGATCATCCGCCGCGGGCTGCACGGACTCGGCTGGCGCTACCGGCTCCACGCAAGGGACCTTCCCGGCAGGCCCGATCTGGTGTTTCCGTCACGGAAGGCCGTGATCCTCGTCCAGGGCTGCTTCTGGCACGGGCATGCCTGCCACCTGTTCCGCTGGCCCGGCACCCGGGAGGAATTCTGGCGCACCAAGATTTCCGGCAACATCGCACGCGACCGCAGGGTGCGCGAGCAGCTGCTGGCGCTCGGCTGGCGGGTGCTCGAGGTGTGGGAATGCACGCTCAAGGGCAAGGAACGGCGGCCAGTCGACACGGTGCTGGCGCAGTGCGTCGCGTTTCTCAGGAGCGACGTCCCGTTTGCCAGCATCGGTGAGGATCGCACGGTCTGTTGAACCGCCCTGCACTGCTTCAGACCAGCAAGCCCTGCCCCGGCGGCGAGACCTCGCGAACCAGCTCCAGAAAGTCAGCGAGACCTGAAAGTTCTTCCTTCTGGGCCGGCCGATAGGAAGAGTGGAGTGGACGAGGCACGATCAGCCTCAGACGCTCCTTGCGCATCTCGTCGGTCTGCGCGCTGGATATCCCGGGCTCGAGTGTCAGCAGATGTTTGACGGCGATGCGATCGGCCTCGGCGAGGACCTGCCGCCAGCGATCCTTGCAACTCGTCTTCACGGCCAGCATGAGCAGTTTGTCCGCTGGCCATGCCGGGTCGCGGTACGCCTCCTCGTCCGGGAACAGGAAGTCGGGTCCGTTCCGTTTCTCGGTCGTCGCCTCGCGCTTGTGAGGAATACGATGCAGCTGGAGCAACGCTTCCACATGGTGGCCGAGCGCATATCCCGCCCTCGCCTTGCGCCGATTCTGGACCTGCAGCGAGTAGCTCACAAACGCGTCCACGTCCGCCACACCATCCGTGACAAACCCCTCCTGCAGTCGGGCGCTCGAAAAAGGTCGATGATTTCGGCTTTTCGGAGGTGCCATTCCTCATCGATGCGGATGACTACTTCTACATTCCCGGCCTCTATCGCGCCCACGATGTCGGATTCCTGACGCCGCTTTTCTTTAACAAGGCCGTTCTCACGAAGTACGACAATTCGCCGAACTACAGCGTCCGCTTCGCGTCACCGACCTATGGCGAAATCGATGCCGAGAGTTTCGCTATCCCCTTCGGTATCAACAAATTTGGTAAGGTGATTATGTGGCTGGGTGATGTCGCCAAGCTGCCTGAGTCCGAGCAATATTATTTGCGTTCTGAGAACGTGGCGTCAGACCACTCGCTGGGGAGTGAGTTCTACGATGCGCAGATCGAATGCAAATTTACGGAGCCGCCAAAAGAGCGTCTGGTAATCGGCGAAAGATCGAATTTCCTAGACGCATTCGAAAAGAAATTCGGGGTTCGGATTTCCCACCTCGATGCCGAGCTGGTCGATACGATCACGGCGCTCGCGCCTCCGCTCTTGGACACGGAGAAGGAGCGCCGGCACACATTTGACAGCCTGAACCGCATCTTCATCGAGTCCCTCGACAACGCAGCGTTAGAGAAGCTCGTCAAATCTTTGGGCACGACATCTGCCGGCTCGGGCTCGCTCAAACGACTGCAAGCAGTGCTAGAAACCGTGGACGCAACCGGGGCGGTATCGGCCCTGCTCTCACCGCTTTATGTCCTGTACGATTTGCGCGTCGCCTACTCACACGCGCTTTCGGCGAGAAAAAAGGGGGACTTAATAGATACGTCAGCGGCCCGGCTTGGAGTCGCTCCGGATTTCGATTTGCCTACCGTCTATAATGAACTTCTGAAGAGAATCGCCGCCTCGCTCCGAGGCCTGACTGACCTTCTCCCCTGACCATGATTGCGTTAGCCTTCTAGCAGAGGAAAGGATTCAGGATCGAGTTCGCCATTCAATCTGTAGCGCAGATATCGGCCCACGAGCGCCCACGCCCTATGCGCCGTCTCTTGGTTGGTGGCCGCATCGACCTCGACTCTGTCGCCATGCCGAGATGCCTTTGACACCTCTGAAAGCGACCTGACGTAAGCCTCATCAACACGCAACGCCCGCCTCAGATTGCTCCATTGTTCCGTTCGCCTGGCATCTGGCGAGATTAGACGTGCAAGGCTGTCGGCCACCCTGCCACAGGCCGTCGGCGAATAATGGGCCTTTCCGAGCGTCATCAATAGGTCAGACAGGATAAGTCCGCACTTGAGATCGACGAGGCTGATATCTGAAAGGTCCTCCAAATCATCTTCGGTGAAGTCGTGCATCGCGGCAAGCGATCGGTCGCCAAAGACGTAGCCCCGCACTTCACCGTTAGGGAGAATGACCCTGTCGAGGCTCACGGAGTATGGAATGCCTCTAATGAATCCGGCCGTCTCAACGAACGTCCGAGCGACATCCCAAGCCGCAAAATAGAGATCGCTTGCGAGCTGCTCATCGACAACCGATGTGGTAACCTGGACGCGAACCCGGCCCACGAACACGATCACCTCAAACTCAGCCTCGGGCGTGTTTTTTGCCTCCTTCCGCAGCAACTTTGGCCTGTAGTCCAAGGTAAGCGGAGCCGCCTCGGGCTCGATTTTGCCTTCGTAGATCAGCGTCTGCATTTCGGCCTTTCGCCACCCAAGCGATAAATTCGGTCGGGGTCTTAAGTTCGGTCGGGGTCTTACACTTCACGAGCTTCCTGTGGGAATGACAACAGGGCGAGGTGCACCCTTTGCAATATCACGGGGAGGCGGGTCCGCTAATGGTTTCACCAACTCGGGCCCGAACGACTGATTCGGGCGCAAAGCAGCCGTCACCCCCGCTCACTCCACCACTCGGGCCACTGTACCTTCTCGGGCGTGAGCGTGTTCGCCCACACCTCCTGCTGCTCCTCGATGGTAAGCTGCCGGCTTCCAAGCCGCGCAAGCGCTGCCGCGACGATCCACGGCCGCAGCAGCCACCGCACGCGGTGCTCGTCCCGCGGGTGCTTCTTGAGCGCAATGCCAAGCTTACCGATGACGGTGGAGATACCCAAGGCGATGAACGTAATGATCAGGCGGTTGCCGGTCTCGTTGTCCGCCCGCTTCTCCCGCGCCGCTTCGATCGCAGCAAGCGAGCTGCGAGCCGCGGTACTATCGCCGGCAAGGCCCTTCTGGGTGAGCTTGAGGATAAACGCCTCGGCCGCAGTGACACGCCGCTCGCGCCCGCCCTCGCGTACCGTGACCATCTGGCCGAGCACCGCATCGTAGGGGAT
>Ga0182738_1003043_pt1 | contig 19438 bp, 22 predicted proteins | sample eDN5th30CBELigMG_FD_128876 | JGI IMG/M metagenome (GOLD analysis project Ga0182738, IMG submission 128876) | Enriched Miracle-Growth compost microbial communities from Emeryville, California, USA - eDNA 5th pass 30_C BE-Lig MG (version 2)... ... | reverse complement strand
CCGAGGTGGGAGCCCGGTGCCTTAATTGGGCACGCCGGGTTCTGTGCGGGGGGCGCTCGGTGACGGGCGTCCCTACCGCGACCGGTCCAATGATCATGATCGGGCAAGGCTGCGCCTCGGCCCAACCTGTGTTCGGCGTTGGAAATCTGACGCGTTTACTTGCCGATTCGTATACTGACACCAGCGGAATGGTGGGCACATGTGAACCATGGGCCGGCCTTTGGAGGGTAGGCGCGAGTACCAGAAGTATCGGCCTTGCTCGCGATCTATGACGACAACGTTTCGACGATCGCCTCCATGTGCGGACGTGCGACATCCAGGCAGGGGAAGCCGGCGGTCGTCTCGTCGAGCAAGGCAGCGAGGTCGGTGCCGGCGAGGAGGATGATCTCGACGCCGTCGCGGTGCTGAAGGTCCGATGCGATGCGGCGCAGGGCGTCGGCATCGGTCGGCTCTGTCCGGCCGTCGAGGATGCGCTGGTAGGCCTGCCCGATGAAGGCGATCTCGTCGGGCTGCGGCTTGACGATCTCGACGTCGGGGAGCAGGCCCCAAAGGCTCGCCTGCACGGCATGGACCGATCCGAACAGCGCGATCCGCTTCGTCCCACGGGCGCGCAGTTCCGCGGCCAACGTGTCGACGATGTTGATCAGCGGGATGGGCAGGAGCGGCTCGAGCTGCCCAATGCAGACATGCGGGGTGACGGCGGGAATGACCGCGACCTCCGCGCCGGCGCGTGCCATGCGCTCGATGAAGCCCGCGAGATAGACCGCCAGCCCTTCGAGGTCGCCCGCGCGCACGAAGCCCTGGCCGCGTTCGACATCGGCGTGGACGAACACGAGGTCGGGAACGACGCCGCGCGCTTTGCACGCCGCTGTGATCCGCTCGTAGTAGTGTATGGTGGCGTCGACGCCCAGTCCGCCGATGATGCCGACGCATGTCATGTCCGCGTCAGTCCATCGTGATGTTGTTGTCGCGGATCACCTGCCCCCAGGCGACGACTTCACTCTTCGCGAACTTGTCCATCTCGGCCGGCGTCCAGTCCTTCAGCACGGTGCCGAGCTGGTTGGCGCGCTCCTTCGTGGCGTCCATCTTCGCGATCTTGCGCATCGCGGCGTTCAGCCTGTCGACGATCGGCTGCGGCGTGCCGGTGGGCGCGAACAGCGCGAACCAGCCGTCGAGGATGAAGCCGGGGAGGCCCGCTTCCGCCGTCGTCGGGATGTCGGCAAACGCCGGGTGCCGCGCCTCGCTGGCGAGGGCGAGCGCCTTCACGGCGCCCGAGCGGATATGGCCGGAGACGGACGGCGGCGTGACGATCAGCAGCTCGACCTGTCCCGCCACCAGATCCGCCGTCGCCGGACCCGCGCCCTTGTACGGCACGTGCACGAGATCGATGCCGGCGGCCTTGTTCAGCATCACGCCGCCGAGATGCGGCACCGAGCCCGGGCCGACCGAGGCGAAGTTGAGCTTGCCGGGATTGGCCCTGGCGTAGGCGATGAAGTCCCGGAGATTGTCGGCTGGCACCTTCTTCGCGATCACGATGACATGCGGCGCGACGGCGCCCATCGCCACGCCGGCGAAATCGTCGGGCGACCAGTTGAGGTTCTTGATCAGCGCCGGGTTGGCCGAATGATAGGCCGAATACTGCATCAGCACCGTGTAGCCGTCGGGCCTGGCGCGGGCGACGATCGCGGTGCCGACATTGCCGTTGCCGCCGCCCTTGTTCTCGACGACCACCTGCTGGCCGAGTTCCTGGCTCAGCAGATCCGAATAGAGCCGGGCCACGAGATCGGTGCCGCCGGCGGGCGGGGCGGGCACCACCATCGTGACGGGCCGCTCGGGCCAGCCTTGCTGCGCGCGCGCCGGCGTGACGAGCGACGCGAGCGAGAGGGTAAGAACGGTGCGACGCTTCATGATGGCCAATTCCGTTTCCATACTTCGACGAGCTCCGGCTTGAGGTCGCCGCGGCGGGCAATGGCGAACAGCCTGGGCGTTTCGCTCTCGAACCAGCCGCGCTTGGGTCGCCATCGGGTCATCACCGAGACGTAGATGTCGAGCGCGGAGAAGCGGTCGCCGAGGAACCACGGCGCCCTGGCTGCCGTCTCGACCTGGCGCCACAGCCGCTGGGCGTAGGCATCGGTCGCGGCGCGGAAGGGATCGCGCGCGGCATTCACCGACACGAAGCGCGCCGGATCGTCCGCGTAGGTGAAGGTCGGGTAGATGTTGACGACGATGAACACCAGCCACCGCAGGAACGCGGCGCGCTCCGGCGCGTCGCCCTTCGGCACCAGCGAGTCCTGGCCGGTGATGTCCGCGAGCAGGAGCGTGATCGCCGCGCTCTCGCTCATGACGCTGCCGTCGGGCAGGATGAGGGTCGGCACCTGGGCGAGCGGATTGACGGTCTCGAGCCGGGACCGTGCATCAGGATCCTTGAACAGGTCGCCGACCGGCTCGAAGGTGAAGGGCAGCCCGTACCAGGCGAGCTGCGCCTCGACCAGCGATGAGCCCCAGCCGGCGCGGCCCCAGAGTTTGTAGCTCACTGCGATCCTCCCTCGGCCGTCGCGCACGTTGTCATCCTGAGCGAAGCGAAGGATCTCTCACTTGCCACAGATTCGGTTGGACTCCGGCCAGGCCCTTCGCTTCGCTCGGGACGACGAGGTTCCATTAAGGCTTCTGGAGGGGCTGGATCAGCCCCGACGTGTCCCAGCGGCCGCCGCCGCGCTCCTGGACGCGGGCATAGAACTGGTCGACCAGCGCGACGAGCGGCATCTGCGCCTTCCAGCGCTTGCCCTCGGCCATGGCGATGCCGAGATCCTTGCGCATCCAGTCGACGGCGAAGCCGTAGTCGAACTTGCCGGCGATCATGTTCTGCCAGCGGTTCTCCATCTGCCAGCTCTGCGCCGCGCCCTTGGAGATGGCGGCCATCACCTTGTCCATGTCGAGTCCGGCGCGCTGGCCGAGGTTCAGTGCCTCGGAAAGGCCCTGCACGATGCCGGCGATGCACATCTGGTTCATCATCTTGGTGATCTGGCCCGAGCCCGGCGGGCCGATCAGGGTGATCGCCTTGGCGTAGGCATCGGCGACCGGCTTTGCGCGATCGAACGGCGCCTGCTCGGCGCCGCACATCACCGTGAGCTGGCCGTTCTCGGCGCCGGCCTGGCCGCCCGACACCGGCGCGTCGATGAAATCGACGCCGATCTTCTTGCCGGCGGCATGGAGCTCGCGCGCGACGTCGGCCGACGCGGTGGTGTTGTCGAAGAAGATCGTGCCCTTGCCCATCCCGGCGAAGGCGCCGTCGTCGCCGAGCACGACGGCCCGCAGGTCGTCGTCGTTGCCGACGCAGCAGAACACGATCTCCTGGCCGGCCGCCGCCTCCTTCGGCGTCCTCGCGGCCTTGCCCTTGTGCTTCTGCGTCCAGGCTTCGGCCTTGGCGAAGGTCCTGTTGTAGACGGTCACGTCGTGGCCCTTGGCGGCCAGATGTCCCGCCATCGGGAAACCCATCACGCCCAGTCCGAGAAACGCCACCTTCGCCATCGCATCTTCCTCCAGAGTCAGGAGGCCGGAGCATAGAGCAGCAGGGCGATGGCCGCGACTCCCACAAGCAGCGGCGGCAGCGCGAGCGGCCAGGCGCGGCGATAGAGCTCGGCATCCGACACCGCGTGTCCCAGCAACCCGATGCCCATCGAGACGCGGATCGGCGAGAGCATCGTGAGGTTGGTGCAGACGCTGTTCTGCACGGCGGCGATCCAGGCCGGATCGGCTGCGACGGCGCGGGCGAGCGCGGTGACCATCGGCATCAGCATCGCATTGCTGGCCGAGCCACCGCCGGTCAGGAAGCCGCCCACCCCGGCGAACAGCGGCACGGCCAGGACGGACCCGCGGCCTGCCACGGAGCGCAGCGCTTCAGCGATCTGCTGGGCCATGCCCGAGCCGACATAGAGCTCGGCCATCACCACGAAGGCCAACGTCACGGCGCACGACCGCCAGGCGCCGCGCGCGGTGTCGGCGACGGTGCGGCCGATCGAGGCCCGCGCGGTGACCAGCACGACGAGGCCGATCGAGATCAGCCAGAAGCCCGGCACATAGAGCGGCGCGAAGGCCGGCTGGTTATCGTAGGGCTTCAGCGCCCACAACGGCCGCAGCAGATCGCGCACCGGCGGCACCAGCCGTGTCGCGCACAGCGCGACGGTGAGCGCGACATAGGGCGCGTTGCGGTGCAGCGCGATGCGAAGGCCGGCAAGATCCGGCCGCTCGTCGCGCCAGAAGCGCAGGGCAAGCAGCGCCGCCAGCGGCGCGGCGCCGGCGATCTCGACATCGGTGTGGCGGTTGGCGAGCCAGATGAGCGCCAGCAGCAGCGCCGTCCAGGCGACGTCGTCGATCTTCTGCATCGCCGGAACCGCCACGCCCCCCTGCCGCGCGAAGCGCCAGTAGAGGAGCAGGTAGAAGACGTGGATCGGCCCTTGCAGCAGCGCCGAGCCGAGGCCGAGCGCGTTGGGCGCGAGCCCGGCGAGCGTCGCGCCGACCGTCGTGCCGGTGGCGAGCGCGCCCCACGGCACCAGCGACTGGCTGTAGAGGCCGAGCACCAGCATCGGCACGCCGCCGAGCCCGAGCCGCCGCAAGGCGGCAAGGGCGATGATGTAGCCGACGCCAAAGCCGGTCACCGCCTCGGCGAACGGCGCGAGGAGGAAGCAGACCGACCACAGCCGCCGCGGGTTCGCCGTATGCGGCTCGCTGCCCCCGGTCCGGCGCGCGAGGGTGCAGCGGTGGAAGAACATGCCCGAGGCGATGATGGCGATGACCTGCCAGGCAAGCCAGCTGCCTGCCGGCACTTCGCGGAGCCACAGCCGGACCACGGACGCCATGCCGCCCTCCGGCCACAGCAGTGCCGCCGAAACCGCGAGCGTGGCCCCGAGGCCGGCGAGCCCCGCCATGAGGGCGCCGACCCGGCCCGAGGCCAGCAGTCCAAGAACCAGCACCAAAGGAAGCAGCGCGAGTGTCGTCGTCATGGCCTTGCGCCGCCCGCCTCTTTCCCTTAGAACCCGCCGCCTGTGCCCCGATAGCTCAGCTGGTAGAGCACGTCATTCGTAATGATGGGGTCGGCGGTTCGATTCCGTCTCGGGGCACCACATTCCTCCAGAATCGGTTCTTGGCCGTCCGGCAAAGTCCGGAACCTCGACTGCCGTGGCAGGACTTGTCCCCATGAGTGGACTTCGCTGGACGCTGCCGGCATGGGTAGGATCGGAGTTGTTCGACCTGCCATGAATGGAATCGCCCCGACATGCCGACGCCGCTGCGTGAGTTGCTGGAGAAGTATCGAAACACGGCAAGGTCGGAACGGGAGAAGGGGACCTATTTCGAGCGGCTGACGAAGGTGTGGCTGGAGACGGCGCGGGCCCAGCGCGAACAGTTCTCCCGCGTGCTGACCTGGAACGAGTTTGCCGGCGAACATGGGCACGATGGCCGCGATACCGGCATCGATCTGGTGGCGCAGTTGGCCGAAAGCCCGGACGACTGGTGCGCGGTGCAATGCAAGTTCTACGCGGCCGGCCATCGTATCCAGAAGGCCGATATCGACAGCTTCTTCACGGCTTCCGGCCGGCGCCCGTTCACGCGGTGCATGATCGTCGATTCCACGGCAGCCGAATGGAGCGAGCATGCCGAGGCCGCGCTGATCGGGCAGACCGTCGCGACGATCCGCGTCAGTCTCGACGATCTGGAGCAGAGCGGCGTCGATTGGGCGCGCCTCGCGGCGGACGGCGGAGCCCATCTGCTGCCCCGGAAGGAACCGCGCCCGCATCAGATCGAGGCCATCGCCGACGTGCGGAAAGGCTTCGGGAAAGCGGATCGCGGCAAGCTGATCATGGCCTGCGGCACCGGCAAGACGTTCGCGGCGCTGAAGATCGCGGAGGCCATGGCGGGCAAGGGCAGGCGGGTGCTGTTTCTGGTGCCGTCGCTGTTCCTCATGTCGCAGACGATCAAGGCATGGTCGGTCGATTCGGCCGTTCGTCTGCGGTCTTTCGCGGTGTGTTCCGATCAGGGCGTGGGGATAAGGCGCGCGAAGGGCGACGACCTCGCGGATACCGACGTGCACGACCTCGAAATCCCGGCGACGACGCGCGGCGTCGCGCTGGCGGCGCGGGCGAAGGCGGACGATCCCGAGCGCATGACGGTGGTGTTCTCGACCTATCAGTCGCTGCAGGCGATCAACGATGCGCAGGCAAACTTCGGCCTGCCGGAGTTCGACCTGATCGTCTGCGACGAGGCGCACCGGACAACCGGCGCCACGCTGGCGGGTGACGATGAAAGCGCTTTCGTGCAGGTGCATGATGCGGCCTACATTCGCGGCCGCAAGCGGCTCTACATGACGGCGACCCCGCGCATCTTCAGCGACACGGTTCGCCAGGTCGCCCGCGACGTCGATGCCGTGCTGTGTTCGATGGACGACGCCGCACTCTACGGCGAGACGCTGCACACGCTCAACTTTTCGACGGCGGTCCGCAGGGGCCTGCTGAGCGACTACAAGGTGATCGTGCTGGCGGTCGACGAAGCCTCCGTCAGTGCCTCGATTCAGAAGCGGCTGTCGGACGAGGACAGCGCGCTCGTGCTGGACGACGCGACGAAGATCGTCGGCTGCTACAGGGCGCTGACAAAGGTGGACCTTCACCCCGATGTGGCGGGCGATACGGGGCCGATGCGACGGGCGGTTGCCTTCGCGCGCGACATCAAGCGGTCGAAGCTGGTGGAGCAGGAGTTCGCAGGCGTGGTGCGAGACTGGCGCGCCGCGCTGCCGCAGGACGTTCTGGAAGCGATGCCGGACCTGGCATGCGAGCTGCGTCACGTCGACGGCACCTTCAGTGACGGCAGGCGCAAGGAGAGCGTCGCCTGGCTGGAAGCCTCGACCGGCGAGGAGGGGCCATGCCGTATCCTGACCAATGCCCCGTTGCCTGTCGGAAGGGGTGGACGTGCCGGCGCTCGACGCCATCCTGTTCCTGCATCCGCGCAAGTCGCAGATTGACGTGGTGCAGGCGGTGGGCCGCGTCATGCGGCGCGCGCCGGGCAAGAACATGGGTTACGTGATCCTGCCGGTGGGCGTGCCGGCCGGCGTGCCGGCAGAAGAGGCGCTGGACAACAACGAGAAGTATCGCGTCGTCTGGCAAATCCTGAATGCGCTGCGGGCGCACGACGACCGGCTGGATGCCACCATCAACAAGATCGACCTGGGCGTGGACCCCGGCGACCGCATCGAGGTGGTGGCCGTCAGCAACGATCTGCCCATCAGGGCGCAACCCGAGCGGACGGGAATCGGGCTGGGCGAAGGCGAGGCAGTGGACGGCGAAGACACCGGCGCGGCGCGTCCGTCCGGCGGCGGCACCCAGACCGACTTCGGCTTCGACGAGTTCGCCCGGGCGATCCTCGCGCGCATCGTCAAAAAGTGCGGCACGCGCACCTATTGGGAAGACTGGGCGGGTGACGTGGCGCGCATCGCCGAAGTTCACATTGCCCGTATCAAGGCTGCGGTCGAGGTGGAGGGGAGCGAGGAGCAGCGCGCCTTCCAGGCGTTCCTGAAGGAGATCAGAGACGATCTGAACGACAGCGTGACGCCCGCCGATGCAGTCGAGATGCTGGCCCAGCACATGATCACGCGGCCGGTCTTCGATGCGCTGTTCGAAGGCTACGGCTTCGCCGAACGCAACCCGGTGAGCCGCGCCCTGCAGGGCGTGCTGGACGTGCTGGACCGGCAGAATCTCCAGAAGGAGACGGAGAAGCTGGAGCGCTTCTACGCCAGCGTGCGCCTGCGCGCGGCCGGCATCGACGATGCGGCGGCGAGGCAGAAGATCGTCGTGGAGCTGTACGACAAGTTCTTCCGCAGCGCCTTCCCGCGCATGACGGAGCGGCTGGGCATCGTCTATACGCCCGTCGAGCTGGTGGATTTCATCGTCCGTTCGGTGGATCAGGTGCTGCGCGGCGAGTTCGGCCAGACGCTGGGCAGCGAGGGCGTGCACATCATCGATCCGTTCGTCGGGACGGGCACCTTCATCGTCCGGCTATTGCAACTCGGATTGATCGATAGGGCCGATCTGGCGCGCAAGTACCGCGAGGAAATCCACGCCAACGAGATCGTGCTGCTGGCCTACTACATCGCCGCCATCAACATCGAGTCCGCCTATCACTCGCTGGCCGGCGGCGACTATGAGCCGTTTCCCGGCATCTGCCTGACCGACACCTTCCAGATGTACGAGAAGGACGATCTGGTGACCGGCATGCTGGCGGACAATTACTCGCGCCGGTCCCGGCAAAAGAAGCTGCCCATCAAGGTCATCATCGGCAATCCGCCTTATTCGGCGGGAGCACGCAGCGAGAACGACAACGCGGCTAACGTCGCCTATCCGCACCTCGACCAGCGCGTCCGCGACACTTACGCGGCGCGGTCAAACGCTGTCGCAACACAAAAGCTATACGACAGCTACATCCGCGCCATCCGCTGGGGCAGCGACCGACTGAAGGAAACGGGCGGCGTAATGGCCTGTGTCACCAATGCCGGTTGGCTGGATGGCAACGCAACGGATGGCATGAGGAGGTGCCTCGCCGAAGAGTTCACTTCCCTGCACGTATTCCATTTGCGAGGGAATGCGCGGACCAGTGGTGAAGAGCGCCGGCGCGAAAAGGACAACGTATTCGGTCAGGGCAGCCGCGCGCCCGTCGCGATTTCAGTCATGGTCAGCAATCCGGCCTCGGAACGGCGGGGCGCGATCTACTTTCACGACATTGGCGACTATCTCACGCGCGAGGAGAAACTGGCGCGGGTCGAGACGTATGACAGCATCGATGTGATGACGCGCTCGCGTCGCTGGCGCCCGATCGTACCCGACGCGAACGGTGACTAGCTCAAACAGCGGGACGCGAGCTTCGACAGATTCCTAGCCATTGCGGACAAGGAGGGGAAGGAACGACTGAAGCTGTTCGCGAATTTTTCATTGGGGGTCGGCACAAATCGGGATGCTTGGTGTATCAATTCGAGCCGGGAATCGATGCTGGAAAACATGCGCGCCACAATCGGGACTTACAATGACGAGGTTGCGCGCTTCGCTAGAGAGGCGCCGAACTTCGAAAGCACGAAAGCGCGAGATGGTTTCGTCGATAGTTTCGTGATCGGTGATCCTGCAAAAATCAGTTGGTCAAGCTCGCTGAAGGCAGCTCTTGGCCGACGACAAGAGGCTGTGTTCGATCAGCGCCGTGCAACGGCTTCGATCAATCGCCCTTATAACAAGCAATGGCTCTACTTTGACCGTCTGCTAAATCATAGAGTTGGACAAATGCCCCGCCTCTTCCCGGATGAGGCCGTGAAAAATCAGGTAATCTGCGTATCCGCCAAAGGCGGCAAGGTTCCATTCAGCGCGCTGATGACCGACGCTGTACCCATGCTCCATATGGTCGATATCGATGGATCGCAATGCTTCCCCCGCTATCTCTACGATCCGGTCAGGTCCGGCGATGACGCTGGACTTTTCGACAAGAGCGGGGGGGGGGCCTGTGTGCGCCGTGACGCCATCACCGACGAAGGGCTGGGATACTTTCGGGCCGCCTATCCGGGCGAGAAGATCGGCAAGGATGATCTGTTCCATTTCGTCTATGGGCTTCTGCACTCGTCGGACTACAGGGAGCGCTACGCCGACAATCTGAGCAGGCAGTTGCCGCGTCTGCCTTTGCCGAAGCGGGTCGAGGACTTCCGGGCGTTCGTCGCGGCAGGGCGTGCGCTGGGCGAGCTACATGTCGGCTTCGAGACGGTCGAGCCGTATCCGGTCACGATCCGGGAAGGCGATCTGCGGCTGGCGAACATCGGCGATCCGGTGAGCTATTACCGCGTGGAGCAGATGAAGTTCGCGGGCAAGCGGCCGAACCTCGACAGGACGACGGTGATCTACAACCCGCGCATCACGATCACCGGCATTCCGCTGGAGGCCTACGGCTATGTGGTGAACGGCAAGCCGGCGCTGGAATGGGTGATGGAACGCCAGGCCGTGCGCACCGATGCCGCGAGCGGCATCGTCAATGACGCCAACCGCTACGCCGTCGAGACGGCCGGCGATCCGGCCTATCCGTTCAGACTATTCCGCCGCGTGATCACGGTGAGCCTGGAGACGCAGAAGGTTGTGAAGGGGCTGCCGGCGTTGGACATCCGGGAGCCGCTCCAGCAATGAAGCCCGTCCCTGGCCTGGAAGCATGTTTCGACGAGGTCGTCAGCGCCGACAAGTTGCGCCTCATTCCCGCGCTGGGCGATATCGTGGCAAAAGGTCGAGTCGTGGAGGAGAGGCACTGCGCTCCCGGCGAAGACTTGGAAGCCCGAAGCTATACCACCATGGAAACGGTGGTGGATCTGGACGGGAAGTCGCTCACGGTCAGGTTCATCGTTCTTGCTACGCACGATGGCCGCCATATCTACTGTCCGATGCTCGACCAGCCGGGGCCGGACGGGGATGGCGTAAATCTCTGGTTCGTCGAAGAATAAATCAGCCTCGTGCCGATGGCATGCGCATAAGCGGCAGGCGGCTTTCCATCGATCTTGCATACCGCAGCAAGTTGGAATAGCTCTCGGCTGCTGCCATCGGGGCCGGCTTGCCGGCGGACGTTGGGATCGATAGTTGCTCGCATAGCGCTTCTATCGATCGTGGCAACAACCATTCTGTCAGCCGGCCGCCTTCGGCGGTCCGCCGACCAGACGATCAAGCCGCACTCTCCAAACGGGGAGCGCGCGGTGTCGTCCTGGTTCGGAGGATCGCAGTGCCCTGTGACATTTCCCTCTATCGCGCCTTCAGGTCCCCATCGGAGTTTTCCGGCAGGGCCGTGTTCGAGCTGTATCCTGGCGACTTCGCCGGACCGGTCAGATGGTGGAACCCGGAGTCCATCTACATCCGCGAAGACGGCTTCGTGCCGTTCGCGCACATCTTCAAGGTGGTTGCGGGCGATTTCTGGTACGCCGAGACCCGAATCGCCCGGCCGAGGCTTCGCACGCTTCTGGCGACCGTCGAGAAGCTGGGCAACATGATCCTTGCCGCCCGATCCGCCGACGAGCTGCGCCGCCTCGGGAGGGGACTTCATTTCGAGGACGCCTCCTTCCCATTGATGAAGCCCGAGCTGTACCGCACGGCCACCGCCATCGCGGGCGTGGTGGATCGGGGATGGAGCCGCCACGGGTGCCTCTGGCTTCTGGGGCTGTAGGGCCTTGGTGGACGTCTGGGAGTTGCTGGTCGACTCGCGGCAGAACGGCTCCGGGTCGAAGATCAATGCAGGATGACGAACGACAAGGCTCTCCCGGTGCGCTTCAACGGGACGCGGCACGGCGCGCGCTCACACTACGCCGTGCCGTCATGGGAAGATGCGCACGAATGAGGCGCCATGCTGGCGGCTTTTCGCGTCAAAGCAGTGCTTGCATATCCGACGTGGGCCCATGAACGCTCTGCCGATTGTTACGAAGCGGTCAGGCAGTCGCTCGGCGAACCCGACGCCTTTCGCATGCAGCATCGCTCGGAACTGCGCGAGGTTGTCCGCAGCATCGTGCGGGAAGGCATGAACAAGAATCAGGCTACGGCCCACATCGCAGAGTGGGCGGCGAAGAACGTCCAGCAACCGGACCCCGATGAGTTCGTCGAAACAGCCAAAGGTGACGTGCTCGGCCTGCACGAAGGCAATTTCGCCCGCTACCAGATCAGGCCGTCTGAATTTCAGGCGTGGCAGAAGGTCTGGAGCACGCCATAGCGCTTCAGCGCAGCGACGGTCGTGCAGCGTTGCCGATCGATGGCCCGGTCGGACGGAGAATCGAGCGAGCGTCACGTTATCGAGACGGGACGCACGGCCAACACCGTTCAGGGCCAATCGGGATTACCAACTTGGCGCCGGACGAGGCTCCGGCTGCTCCTTGGACACCGACGATCCGGACAGGTCATCGTGAGCGCGATTGTCGAGGGGCGTTCGGGATGGACGGAGCGCCTGAGGCATCAGTCGAAGGCGCAGGAGATCGACCTTGATGCGTATGAGAACTCGGAGATGAGGCGCGCGTCTGCTGGTCTGCGCACCTTGCTGCCGCGTTGCGCGTTCCCGGCTTGCATCGCCCTGCTCGCGGCGCTGTCGTGGATCCCCGGCTCGCATATGGTTCGAACCGGCAGCGGGGGTCACGTGGAACACGCGATGGCGTATTTCCTGACGGCGATCATAATGGGTGCTGTAAGTCGGGAGGCGCGATGGCTGCCCGTCCAGTTCCTCTTCCTTGTCGCCATTGCCGCGCTCCTTGAAGTCGGCCAGCTGTTCGTTCCCGGCCGAACCGCAAACGTGCTGGATTTCTGGGCCAGCAGTACTGGCGCCGCCATTGGCGTGCTTTTGGTAGGGCCTCTTCGGCTCCTGATGCTGAGCTACGTTGGCCTCGTTCATGGCGGCCGGCGATAAGCATTGGACCAAGGCGAGCGAGGAAACGGAGACCGCCGGCAATCGAGCTGTCCAATTGATGTTCCCGATGGCCGCTTCATGTCCAACTCGGCGTGCAGGAGCCGGGGCGTGCGCAGGGGCGAGGTCGACCGGGCCTCGCAAGCCGGGTGCTTCCTCTGTGCGACGGGCAATGACGTCGTCCTGACGAAGCGCGCAACGTCGCCGGTGGCGGAACAGGCGCAGATCGGAATCCCCTGCTCCATTGCAAGCGTCGGCCGATGGCGCCTGGGGCCGGTCTGGACTATCACTCGGCGCAAGCTAGGCTGCGGCTGCTCCATGGACATCGACGATCGGGGCAGGTCAGGTTGACGCCGGCTCGCCGGTCGCGGCGCAGGAGCTCGAGCACGATGCGTGACGAGACATGGATGAAGACACGCGGAACCGTCGGTCTGCTCACCTCGCTCCCGCGTTGCGCGTTCCTGGCTTGCATCGGCCTGCTCGTGGCACTGTCGTGGACACCCGGCGAGGAGATGGTTCGAACGGGCATGGGTGGGCACGTCGAGCACGTAACGGCGTATTTCCTGACGGCGATCATCATGGGAATTGCCTATCGTGAGGCGCGGTGGCTTCCCGTCCGCTTCCTGCTCCTCGTCTTTCTTGCCGCGATCCTGGAGGCCGGCCAGTCGTTCGTTCCTGGCCGGTCCGCGGCCTTCCCGGATTTTGTCGCCAGCAGCACTGGCGTAGCGCTTGGAGCCCTTCTGTCCTGGTCCCTCCGGCCTTTGATGCTGAGCTACCTCAGCCTCGTCGATGGCGGGCGGCGATCGGCGTCGGGCCAGGAGGGGACGGTTCTACAGCCATCGCACGAGGGCGACCTCGCCCATCAGCACGATGACCATGAGCGCCGCGATCAGGGCAAGGGGGTCGCGAAGAATATTCAGCATGGGCCCTCCTGGAGACCGTTCGCCCTACTTAAGGCTCGGCGAGCCCGATCGTGACGTGGCAAAACTGGGGCAGCGTGGGATGGCAACGCCAGCAAGCTGCGTATCCCGGCTTACTCGGTGTCGGGGGCGAGTGACCGAAAAGCCTCGACGAGCGCTTCCGCGTCGAGGCGAAACCCATCGTGCACGACCTTTCCATCGGGCGCGATGACCACGAACCAGGGGGTTCCGCCGGAGCGATAGGCCTGCATGACCGCCGGCAGGGAGTCTGCAGAAGCCGGGACGGCGGCGGCGTGCCCGAAGGGGACACGCAGTCCGTATCGTCGCTGGTTTTCGCGCAGACGATCGAAGGTGTTGACGTCGGATCCTTCGAACACGGTCTGGATGGCGGCCAGGCCGACAGCCTGATCGCGAAGCTTCCCGGCGAGGGTCACGAAGACGGGAAAGCCATGGGCATGGCAGCCCGGGCACCAATGCTGAAAGAAGTACAGGATCCTGAAACCCTGTCCCAGTTCGGCCAGGTCCAGGGGCCTGCGCTCGTCGCCATTCTGATCGATCCACCGGACGTTCTCGAGCCGAGGGGCGGGCAGGCCGACAATTCCCGTTTCCATGACATCCTCTGTGAGCCACCGATGGCTAGGCGGCGGCCTCCGTCCGACGCGGCAGCACCCAGTTCGGGCGGACGAAATGGCAGGTATAGCCGTGGGGAACACGCTCCAGATAGTCCTGGTGCTCAGGCTCTGCTTCCCAGAAATCACCGGCCGGTTCGACTTCGGTGACGACCTTGCCGGGCCATAGTCCCGATGCCTCGACGTCCGCGATCGTCTCGAGCGCGACGGCCTTCTGCCGGGCGCTCGTAAAATAGATCGCGGAACGATAGCTGGTGCCACGATCGTTGCCCTGACGGTTCGGCGTGGTCGGATCGTGGATCTGGAAAAAGAACTCGAGCAGCCGACGATAGGTGGTCTGCGAGGGATCGAAGATGATCTCGATCGCCTCGGCATGGGTGCCGTGATGGCGATATGTCGCGTTCGGCACGTCGCCGCCCGTGTAGCCGACGCGGGTCGAGACGACTCCGGCCAGCCTGCGGATGAGGTCCTGCATGCCCCAGAAGCAGCCACCGGCGAAAACGGCGCGTTCGTTCGTCATCGGATGTCCTCCACCTGGTCGAGATATGCACCGTAGCCCTGTTCCGCCATCTCGTCGCGCGGCACGAAGCGCAGCGCAGCCGAATTGATGCAGTAGCGCAGACCGCCTCGATCCCTCGGGCCGTCCGGGAAAACGTGGCCGAGATGGCTATCGCCATGCGTCGAACGCACCTCCGTCCGGGTCATGCCGTGGCTATGGTCGGGCAGCTCGCCGACGTTCGCGGGCTCGATCGGTTTGGTGAAGCTCGGCCACCCGCAGCCCGATTCGAATTTGTCCGACGATGCGAACAGCGGTTCGCCCGACACGATATCGACATATATGCCGGGTTCCTCGTTATGGAGAAGCGCACCGGTTCCCGGGCGCTCGGTCGCGCCCTGCTGCGTCACCCGATATTCCTCGGATGACAGTCTGGCGATCGCGGCTTCTGTCTTCTTATAGGCTGGCATTGCGTTCTCCCTCGGGTTCCCGTCACCGGAGATGGAGACTCGATCCGCAGATGTCCAATACGCGGCGACTATAGTTGCAATGTGTCGCCGACATGACGGTCGGAATGCGATCGCGCGAGCTCTGGCAAAGAGTCCGCGCCTCGGTCAGATCGTCCAGCGGGTGCGTGAAGGACGGTTGCGGACGAACATCGGCAAAGTCGTGGCCCTCGACGATGACGTCGCCACCTTCAACGCGTCCGGTGGGCGCACCGGGAAGCCAGTCATCCGCCTCTCTCCCTTCAGGGGATATCTGCCGCGCGGCGCTCGATGAACTCGATCATGGTGCGAGCACAGAGCTCGGCGTGGGTGGCGGCGACGTGGTACGAATCGCCCGGCACCACCATGAATTCCGAGCCGGGGATCTTGGTCTGCCACTCGCGCACCGCCTCGATCGAGCCGAGGCCGCTGCCGTCGGTGGTGACCACCAGGGTCGGACAGCGGATCGACGGCAGATCGGGTCGCACGTCGATCGCCGGTACCGAGCGGATGAAGCCGAGCTGCGTCGACAGCGGCGTGCGCCCCATCAGCGCCGCCCAGCCTTCCATCATCGCCGGATCGCACGCGCTGCCCAGCCGGCCCGGCATGGTCCAGCGCGCCCAGCTCTCGACGCCCTTGCTCTCGATGTGTTCGAGCCACGACGCCGCGCGGTCGCCGACCGACGCCTGGCCCGACACCAGCCCACCCAGCAAAGTGAGCGAGCGCACGCGTCCGGCATGGTTGGCTGCCAGGCGCATGGCGATCGGGCAGGCGATCTTGGCCGCGCCGACATGGAACCTGTCGAGACCGAGATGGTCGGCCAGCGCGATGAAATCGTCGATGATGCGGTCGATCGACCAGCGATGGTCGAGCGGCATCGGCGTCGACTGGCCGAAGCCGCGCATGTCGGGCCGCACGACGCGGAAGCGGCGGCCCAGCGCCGGCAGCCAGGCATTCCACGCCTCGCCGCTCTCGGCATTGCCGTGCAGCAGAAGGACCGTCTCGCTGGCGCGCCAGGGGTCGACGAACCCATCGTCGCGATAGTGCATCCCGAGGTCGGGCGTGACGCGGAACGTCGGCACGGTGGCGCTCCCCTGCCTACTCGGGCTTCACGCCGGCGGCGCGCAGCACCTCGGCCCACTTGGCGATATCGTCGCGCACCAGCCTGGCGAACGCCTCCGACCCTTGCGGGAACGGTATCGCGCCCCGCTGCTCGAGCTTCTGCCTGACCTCGGGCTCGGCGAGGATGGCCACGATCTCGCTATTGAGCCGCGCGATCACCGGAGCCGGCGTCGCTGCCGGCGCCAGGATGCCGTTCCAGCCCAGGACCTCGTAGCCGGGCACGCCGGCCTCGGCGATCGTCGGCACGTCGGGCAGTTGGGGCAACCGCTCCCGGGTGCTGACGCCCAGCGCCCGCACGCGGCCGGATTGCACCAGCGGCACCGCCGTGATCGGCGTGTCGAAGAACATCGAGACCTCGCCGGTCATCACCGCCTGCTGCGCCGCCGGCGCGCTGCGATAGGGCACCTGCACGAGATCGATACCGGCCTTGAAGCGGAACAGCTCGGCGCCGAGATGGGCGAGGCTGCCGCTGCCGACCGAGGCGAAGGTCACGCGGTCCTTCTTCGCCATCGCGATCAGCTCCTCGACGTTGCGCGCCGGCAGCGACGGCGGCACCAGCAGGACCAGCGACACGGTGGTGAGCGTCGTCACCGGCGCGAGGTCGCGCACCGTGTCGTAGGGCAGCTTGAGCTTGAGGCTCGGATTCACCGTATGGGCGGGATAGACCATCAGCAGGGTGTAGCCGTCGGGCGCGGCGCGGGTGACGATCTCGGTTCCGATGATGCCGCTGGCGCCGCTCTTGTTTTCGATCATCACCGGCTGGCCGAGGCGCTCGGCGCGCCGCGCGCCGACTGTGCGGGCGACGATGTCGGTGATGCCGCCGGGGCCGGCCGGCACGACGATGCGCAGCGGCTGCGAGGGCCAGGAGTCCGCGGCGGCGGACGAGGCGGCGGCGAGGGTGGCGAGGCCGGCGATGGCGCCGCGTCTGGTGATTCTCATGTGTCGATCAATTCCCCTTGAAACGAAGCGTATACGCACGGCCGGCACACGACGCCACCGAGCAGTTTCGTATTCCAGAAGGTCCGGTCTGGAGCCGCGGAGATCTTCGGCCACCGGCTTTGATGGACGGCCGATGTCCTTGGTCCAGTCGAATCCTTCTTTCTTGGGCCTGACCGTGAGGCGGCAGCGCCGGTAGACATCTCGGCGTCCTCTCGGAGGAGCCGTGTGGCGATGAGTTCCAAGGTTGTCATCAGGCATGCCGCGAGCAGCGAAGATCTCGCGGCATGCTTTCCGGTCATTGTCCAATTGCGGCCCTTCCTCGGGGACGCGATCGAATGGCAAGAGCGCGTCTCGTCAATGGGAAGAGCGGGCTACCGCGTGCTTGCCGCCTGGGATGGCGAATGCGCCGTCGCGGTTGCGGGATATCGCGTCATGGAGAATTTGATTCATGGGCGATTTGTCTATGTCGACGATCTGGTGACCGCCGACGGCCGGCGCGGCGAGGGGCTGGGTGCGTTGCTTCTGGAGGAAATTTCGAGGATCGGTGTCGAGGCGCGATGCCGGCGGCTGGTGCTGGATACGGCGGCCGCAAACACGAGCGCGCGACGTTTCTACACGCGCGAGGGTCTTCTCGACGTCGTCGTCGGATTCGTGAAGCCGCTGGAGGCCCCGACATGAGGATTCTTCATATCGATTGCAGCCCACGCCCCGCCTCGCACAGCCGCCAGCTGTCGAAGATGATTGTCGAACGGCTGTTGAATTCGGGAGACGGTTCGAGCGTCGTGCGGCGCGATCTGGGGGTCGAAGCGATTCCTCACACGGCGGCGGAATATGCCGCTGCGCTGTCATCCGCGGCGGCGCGGGCAATGGCACCCGGCACGGTCATGGATATGTCCGACATCCTGATCGGGGAAATCGAGGCGGCTCAGGTCGTCGTGATCGGGACGCCCATGAACAACTTCACCGTTCCTTCCGTGCTCAAGGCATGGATCGACCAGATCGTGCGGATCGGGCGCAGCTTCGCATCGTCGCCCACCGGCAAGAAAGGCCTGCTCGAGGATCGGCCGGTTCTTGTCGGCATCGCCTCCGGCGGCTTCTTCTCCGGCGAAAGAGCGAACCAGCCGGATTTTCTCACCCCTTATCTGTCGGCCGCGCTTGGCTGTGTCGGACTGAAGACGGTTCAATTTCTGCCTCTGCAGGGCACGGCCTTTCTCGACGAGAGGCAGGCGGCCTCGGCGTGCGCGGCGCTCGTTGCACGGATCGATCTTGCAGCCGTCAGCCGCGGCGGTCTTTCGCAGCCGGTTCCAGGTGGTCCGTCAGCAGGACATCGCTCTTTTCAGGAGGAGGTGCGTTCGTGAGCATTCGAATCGACTATGAGGCTGCCGCGCCGGCAGGCCTCAAGGCGCTCGGTGGCGTCTATGGTTATCTTCTCCACTGCGGCCTCGATGCAACCCTGCTCGATCTGGTCTACTTGCGCGTCTCGCAGATCAACGGCTGTGCCTATTGCCTGGATCTGCATACCCGCGACCTGGTCAAGAGAGGCGTCGGGATCGGCAAGCTGGCGCTGGTGCAAGCCTGGCGCGAAGCCGGGTCGGTTTTCGACGAGCGTGAGCGCGCCGCGCTGGGATGGGCCGAAACGATCACCCGCGTGGCCGAAACGGCCGTTCCCGATGCCGAGTATGAGCGCGTCGCGGCGGCGTTCGGCCAGAAGGAGATCGTCGATCTGACCATCGCCATCGGCCTGATGAATACCTACAATCGCATCGCGATCGGCTTTCGTCGTCCACCGGAAGCGGCGCTTTCGAGAGCATCCTGACGTCAGATCGTTTGAAGGAGACAGTCATGGGGCTCAGGATTTTCCTGGCAGGCGCCGCCGGCGCGATCGGCCGCCCGCTGAGTCGACTTCTGCGCGACTCCGGTCATTCTGTGGTCGGTACGACGAGGACCCTGGATGGCAAGGCCAAGTTGGAGGCGTTCGGGATCGAGGCGGCGGTCGTCGACGTCTTCGATCGCGAAGCCCTCGGGCAGGCCGTGAAAAGAGCTGCTCCGGAAATCGTCATCCATCAGCTCACGGATCTCGCAGCCGGTCTCGATCCGAAGGTCCGGGACGAGACGTTGAAGCGCAATGCCCGCCTGCGGCGCGAGGGGACGGCCAATCTGGTTCGGGCGGCGAAGGCGGCCGGCGCAAGGCGGCTGGTCGCGCAAAGTATCGCCTGGGCCTATGCGCCCAAGGAGACGCCGTGGCGGGAGGACGACCCGCTCGATGTCGATGCCACCGGCCTGCGCGCCATCTCGGTGCGCGACGGCGTCATTCCGCTCGAAAACGCGGTCCTGGCTCAGGACGGCTTCGAAGGCCTCGTGCTGCGCTATGGCCAGCTCTATGATCCCGGCACCTGGTCTGCCGAGCCCAAAGGCGAT
>Ga0182738_1003040_pt1 | contig 19446 bp, 20 predicted proteins | sample eDN5th30CBELigMG_FD_128876 | JGI IMG/M metagenome (GOLD analysis project Ga0182738, IMG submission 128876) | Enriched Miracle-Growth compost microbial communities from Emeryville, California, USA - eDNA 5th pass 30_C BE-Lig MG (version 2)... ... | reverse complement strand
TGCTGGAAGCCACCAGCCGGGGACGTCCTCGTCGATCGGTCTGCACGTCTTACTGCCTATCACGCGCTGAGGCCCATCGCGCTAAAAACTGTCAGTTGATAGAAAATGTGCTAGCTTCCTGGTTATGGACAACCCACCCACTGATTCCACCGACGGCGCACGCCTGCACGCGCGCGCTCAGGCACAGCACGCGTCGGTGCGCATCCCGGAGACCCCGGACGGCGTCGACCCTGCGACGATGATCTGGGCCGAGTCGATCCCGGCGAACGGCTACGCCACCAAGGTGCTGGCCCGCGGCAGCCGGGTCCGGCTGATCGACATCGAGGGCGGCGGGTGTGCGAATCTGCTGCTGTACCGTGCCGAGGCGTCCTGGGAACGGCTCAATGTCGCCGACACCATGAAGGTGCCGTGGCAGGCCTACCTCGGTGTCGGCCATCCGCTGTTGTCCGATCAGGGCCGCGTGTTGGCCACCGTCGTCGCCGACTCCTCGGGACACCACGACATGCTCTGCGGCCCGAACGCCACCGGCCGACACCTGCTGCTGTTGGGCGCGATCAAGCACGGCATGGACATTCGAGACGTGGCACCGTCGGTGTCGCTGTTCCGCGGTGTTCGCGTCGATCCGGTCAGCGGGGCACTGGAATTCACCGGATCCGCGGGGCCCGGCGCGGCGATCGACCTGCTGATCCACCTTCCGGTGGTGCTGGTGGTCGCCAATGCCGCGCACCCGCTGGATCCTGACCCGCCTGCAACGGCATTGGACGTAGTTGCCTGGCAGGCCGGCGAGCAATTGGCCGACCTGACCAACCAGGACCCGGAATACCTACGTGCGGTGCAGAACACCGAGGCGGCCTGGGCCGCCGGATCGGGGAAGCGCTCATGACGAACCAATCGCAGATCGTCTCCGACGAGGTGGTGGCGGCCCGGGCGCCCTGGTCGGCAGTGGTGCGCGCCGGAGATCTGTTGCAGATCATCGATCTGCACGGAAACCAGGCGGTGGACTGCCTGCTCTACGACGCCGACGACCACACCCGCCGTTACAGCGCCCAAGCCACCGTCGCCGCTGCGCGCAACATCTTCTTGGGCACCGGTTCGGTGCTGTGCAGCGCCGACGGCACCGCCCTGATGACCGTCGTCGCCGACGACGTCGGCAACCACGACACCATCGCCGGAGCCTGCTCGCAGGAATCCAATACCCTGCGCTACGGGCACCACACCGCCCACCAGCACGCCTGCGTGGAGAACTTCCTCGCCGAGGGGGCCCGGTGGGGCCTAGGTAAACGCGACATCGTCTCCAATATCAACTGGTTCATGAATGTCCCCGTCGAAGCCGACGGCACACTGGGTATCGTCGACGGTCTCTCGGCCCCGGGCAAGAGCCTGACCCTGCGTGCGGAGATCGACACCCTGGTGCTGGTGTCGAACTGTCCGCAGATCAACAACCCGTGCAACGGCTTTGACCCGACACCGGTGCGGATGGTGATCAGCCGAACATGATCGGCATCGAGGTGGTCTCCCCAGGCATGTTCACCACGGTGCAGGACTGGCCCGGGCGCGTCGGCTACTGGCATGTCGGGGTGCCGCCTTCGGGGCCGATGGACGACCTGTCGTTTCGGATCGGCAATCAGGTACTGGGCAATCCCGAGGGCGTGGCCGGTCTGGAATGCACCAAAGCGGGTCCTGCCTTGCGCTTTTCGAGGCCCGCCTGGGTCTGCGTCACCGGCGCCGCAGTGCCCGTCAGGCTGGACGGTGCCCTAGTTCCGCAGTGGCAGTCGGTGCGGATACCCGCCGGTGGACTGCTCGAGATTGGCGTCATCGCAGGTCCTGGAATGCGCTGCTACGTCCTGATCGAGGGGGGCATCGCCGCGCCGGAATTCCTCGGCAGCGCAGCAACCTTCACCCAGGGTGTGTTCGGCGGACACCACGGCCGGGCGCTGCGCGAATCGGATCGCCTCAGCGCTGTCGGCCTGGGCGGCGCCCCACCGACCCTCACTCGCGCTCCTAGCCAGATCCAGCCCAGCATCGGGCGGCACTGGGAGCTCGCGGTGACCGAAGGGCCGCATGCGGCGCCGGAGTTCATGACCCGCGCCGACATGACCGTCCTGACCACCACCGATTACACCGTGCACTTCAACTCCGACCGCACCGGCGTGCGGCTCGTGGGGCCGAAACCACGGTGGGCCCGCCCCGACGGCGGTGATGCCGGCCTACACCCGTCCAACATTCACGACACCGCGTACAGCATCGGTGCGTTGGACTTCACCGGTGACACCCCGATCCTGCTCGGTCCCGACGGACCCAGCCTGGGCGGATTCGTCTGCCCGGTGACGGTGGTACGCGGCGACCGATGGAAACTGGGCCAGCTGTCACCCGGCGACACCGTGCGGCTGGTGCCGATCCGGGCCGACTACGCCCCACCGACGGCAGCGCTGGGTGTGCGGCGGCGCGCGGCGTTGCCGGTCGTGGTCTCCCGCGCAGGCGACGGCGATGATGGTGTGCTGCAGCGCTATACCGGCCGCGACGGGACGGCCGTTACCCTGCGGCGCGCCGGTGACAGCGGAGTTCTGCTCGAATACGGGCCGATGACACTGGATTTGGCGCTGCGGGCGCGGGTGCAGGTGCTCTACGACCAACTCCGTGAACGGGGGCTGCCCGGGCTGGCCGAACTAACCCCCGGGGTGCGATCACTGCAGATCCAGTTCGACCCCGACCAGTTCTCGTGCGCCGAGGTGATCGACGAAGTGGCCGCTATCGACGATGCGCTGCCGCCCTGCGATGAACTGGTGGTGCCAAGCCGCTCGGTGCGGCTGCCGCTGAGTTGGGACGACCCCGGCACCCACGAGGCCATTCGCCGCTACATGTACGGCGTGCGGCCCGACGCGCCGTGGTGCCCATCCAATATCGAGTTCATCCGGCGCATCAACGGGCTCGACGACGTCGCGCAGGTGTACGACATCGTGTTCGACGCGCAGTACTTGGTGCTGGGCCTGGGCGACATCTACCTCGGTGCACCGGTGGCCACCCCGCTGGATCCCCGACACCGACTGGTGACCACGAAGTACAACCCGGCCCGCACCTGGACCCCGGAGAACGCCGTCGGGATCGGCGGCGCCTACCTGTGTATCTACGGCATCGAGGGCCCCGGCGGCTACCAGTTCGTCGGGCGCACCACCCAGGTGTGGAACCATCGGCACGCCACCGCAGGCCTGTTCGATCCCGAAACCCCGTGGCTGCTGCGCTACTTCGACCGCATCAGCTTCTATCCGGTACAGGCCGAGGAGCTGTTGGAGCTACGGGCTGACATGGCGGCCGGGCGTGGCCGGGTGCAGATCACCGACGGCGAGTTCTCACTGCCGGCCTACCGCCGATTCCTGGCCGACAACGCCGAGAGCATCGCAGGGTTCCGCGACCAACAGGTCGCCGCGTTCACCACGGAGCGCAATGCGTGGCACGATGCCGGCGAAATCGCCCGTGGTTAGGCCAATTTGAGCGAATCGTCGCGGCACAACACGAAGAAGTAAGGCCGAGACGAGCCCCGCAGGTCCATCGCGCCGATCACCGCGTCATCAGAGAGTCGGCGGAAGACATCGTTGACCGGTGCCTGGTCATAGACCATCGTGGCGCTGTCGACTCCGCGGTATCTCGTGGTGCGTAGCCGAGCCCGGGGCGAGCGGGTCCGCAGCAGTGGCTGCAACGCGTTGATCTGCCCGAGGAATGACCGGTTCTTCAGCGCCGGCAGCTTCGTGGCGAGTCCCAGAACACTGAACGCCAACACCGGGTTGAAAGCCCATAGCGCAGATCCGTCGCGAGTGGGGAACAGCAGCGGATGGACCGTCTCGGCGTCGACGAACTGCTTGCCCCACCAGCCGGTGGCCGCCAACAGCCCATCCAGCGGGTGGCCGGTCGGCAGCTCGGAACCATGCCACGTGCCGACCATGAAATCGGGGTCGACTGCCTCGGCGGCGTCGAAGATCTCACAGGCCTCGGCGGTGGACGTCGGTACGTTCGAAAACAAGTCCTGGACAGCCATGCGTATCACCGTACTTGACAGCCGTCAACTGCGGAGCCGCTTAGAGCACCACCGTCTCGTTGCCCACCCGGATTACCCGGTCCTGGCAGTGCCATTGCACCGCCCGCGACAACACCGCCCGCTCCACGTCGGCGCCCAACCGCACCAGATCGGTGACGCTGTGGGTGTGGTCTACCCGCACGACGTCCTGTTCGATGATCGGACCCTCGTCGAGAACCTCGGTGACGTAATGCGCGGTTGCGCCGATCAGTTTCACGCCGCGCTCCCGCGCTCGCTGATAGGGCGCCGCACCGATGAACGCCGGCAGGAAGGAGTGGTGGATGTTGATCAGCGGACAGCCCACCGCCGCGATGAAGTCGCCGGTGATGATCTGCATGTAGCGGGCCAGCACCACCAGATCCACGTTGCCGCAGAGCAACTGCAGCTGACGCTGTTCGGCCTCGGCGCGAATGTCGCGGGTGGCGGGGATGTGGAAGAACGGCACCCCGAACGGGCGTACCTGCTCCGCGAGCTCCGGGTGGTTGGAGATCACCATCGCCACGTTCATCTCCAGCTCGCCGCGGCGGTTGCGCCACAAGAGGTCCAGCAGGCAATGGTCGGTCTTGGATGCCATGATCGCCACCCGCTTGGGCTTGGCGGCCTCGGTGAAGCGGTAGTCCATCGAGAACCGCTGGGCCACCGTGGCGCCGAAGCGCTCCTGCAACCCGTCGAGGGCCGCCGGCAGACCGGGCAGGTGAAAGATCGCCCGCTGCACAAAGGTCCCGTCTTCGGGAGCGGTCGAGTGCTGATCCAGCGAGATGATGTTCGCGCCGGCCTCGGCCAGAAAGGCGCTGACCGCGGCGATGATCCCGTGGCTGTCTCGGCAGCTCAGTAGCAGTCGGCCGATATCGGTGGTCGCCTGGGCGCCGGACTGCTGCGGATAGCCCTGTTGAGACTGCGCTGGTGTCGCGGTGCCCCCGTGGCCCCCAGAACCGTTCGTCATGGCCGCCCTTCGCCGATCTCCGACTTTCAACGGGTCAGGCTACCGGGGGAGTGGACAAGAATCCGACACACCGGGCGACTAACACAGTCACACGCGTAACACAGGGCACACTAGTAACAACAACTATGCCTGGAGGGTGCTGCCGTGTACCGAGTGTTCGAAGCCCTTGACGAACTGGGCTCCATTGTCGAAGAGGCCCGTGGCGTGCCGATGACGGCAGGCTGCGTGGTACCCCGCGGTGACGTCCTGGAACTGATCGACGACATCCGTGACGCCATCCCCGGCGAGCTGGACGACGCCCAAGACGTCCTTGACGCCCGCGACTCGGTTCTCAACGAGGCCAAGGAGCACGCGGAATCGATGGTCAGCTCGGCCACCGCCGAAGCAGACTCGCTGGTTGCCCATGCGCGCGCGGAGGCCGATCGGTTGCTGGCCGACGCCAAGGGGCAGGCTGACCGGATGGTGGCCGAGGCCCGGGGGCACAGCGAGCGGATGCTCGGCGAAGCCCGCGAGGAAGCGGCCCGGCTCAGCGCAACCGCCAAGCGCGAGTTCGAGACCGCCACCAGCCGCGCCCAGGCGGAATGCGACCGACTGGTCGAGAACGGCAACGCCGCCTACGAGAAGGCGGTGCAGGAGGGCATCAAGGAACAGCAGCGGCTGGTTTCGCAGAACGAGGTGGTGACTTCGGCGCGCGCCGAATCCACCCGGCTGATCGATTCGGCACACGCCGAGGCCGACCGGATGCGCGGCGAATGCGACATCTACGTCGACGCGAAGCTGGCCGAATTCGAGGACTTCCTCAACGGCACGCTGCGTTCGATCAACCGCGGTCGTCACCAACTGCGTACCGCCGCGGGCACCCACGACTACGCGACTCGCTGACCCGAGAACGCCGAGCAACGCGCTGCGTAGAATCGCGGCATGGCGAGGCACTCCGGCGCAGGTATGAAGGCAGCACGGCGACAGCTGCCTGCGCCGTTCGTAGTCAATGTCTCCCGATTGGGACGGCGCCCCGGTGCATTGATGCCGCTGCAGGAGCAGCGGATCAGCCCCACCCGCATCGGGCTGGATCTGGTGGCGATTCCCGCAGATGGCGCCGTCGATCTGGATCTGCGGGTGGAGTCGGTCTCCGAGGGAGTTTTGGTCAGTGGCGTGGTCTCAGCGCGCACCGCGGGCGAATGCGCGCGTTGCCTGCAACCATTGACCGGCAATGTCGAGGTCGAGCTGACTGAGTTGTTTGCCTACCCCGACAGCACCACCGACGCCACCACGGACGAGGACGAGATGGGCCGTGTCCTCGATGACGCAGTAGACCTTGAACAGGCCATCGTCGACGCGGTCGGCCTGGCCCTGCCGTTGTCCCCGTTGTGTGACCCGGACTGCCCGGGGCTGTGCCCGGACTGCGGAGTGGTGCTGTCCACCGCCGAGCCTGGCCATCACCACGACACGATCGATCCGCGGTGGGCGCAATTGGCGGGAATGCTGGAACCGCAGGACGACGCTGGGTCGAGCGACGACGGTGAGCGGTGAGCCGTCCCCGGCAAGCCGTGCTGGATGCCCTCGGCGTGGATCTCACCGACGACCTGCTCACGCTGGCCGTCACGCATCGCAGTTACGCCTACGAGAACGGCGGCCTGCCCACCAATGAGCGCCTGGAGTTTCTGGGCGATGCCGTGCTGGGACTGACCATTACCGACGAGCTGTTCCACCGCCACCCGGACCGGCCCGAGGGAGACCTGGCCAAGCTGCGCTCCAGCGTGGTCAACACCTCCGCCTTGGCCGAGGTGGCACGGGGCCTGACCGAGGACGGCCTGGGGGCTCATCTGTTGCTCGGCCGCGGCGAGGAAAACACCGGCGGCGCCGACAAATCCAGCATCTTGGCCGACGGGATGGAGTCCCTGCTGGGAGCGGTCTACCTCCAGCACGGAATCGACACCGCCCGGGAGGTGATCCTGCGCCTGTTCGGTCCGCTGCTCGACACCGCGGCCACGCTGGGTGCCGGCTTGGACTGGAAGACCAGCCTGCAGGAACTGACGGCCGCCCGCGGTCTCGGCGTACCGTCTTATCAGGTCACCTCCACGGGGCCCGACCATGACCGAGAGTTCACCGCGACCGCCGTCATATCGGACACCGCGTACGGCACCGGCGTCGGCCGGACCAAGAAAGAAGCCGAGCAGAAGGCCGCGGCGGCGGCCTGGCAGGCGCTGGACGTCCCAGACGCCCCGGGCGCGGTGAACGACGCACCGCAGGCCTGAGAATGCCCGAACTTCCCGAGGTCGAGGTGGTTCGGCGTGGCCTGAACGAGCACCTGGTCGGTCGCACGATCACCGGGGTGCGGGTGCACCACCCGCGGGCGGTACGCCGCCACGACGCCGGCCCCGCCGATCTGACGGCCCGGCTGCTGGGCGCCCGAATCACCGGCACCGACCGGAGGGGCAAATACCTGTGGCTGCTGCTGAATACGGACGAGGCCTTGGTGGTGCACCTGGGGATGAGTGGCCAGATGCTGCTGGGGGAGCTGCCCGACACCAGGCACCTGCGGATCGCAGCCGTGCTCGACGACGGGACGAAGATCAGCTTCGTCGACCAGCGCACCTTCGGCGGGTGGCAGCTCACCGATCTGGTCGCTGTGGACGGCAGTGTGCTGCCGGTGCCGGTCGCCCACCTCGCCCGCGACCCGCTGGACCCGCGCTTTGATGCCGAATCGGTGATTGAAGTGCTGCGGCGCAAGCGCTCCGAGGTCAAACGCCAACTTCTCGACCAGACGGTGGTGTCGGGTATCGGCAACATCTACGCTGACGAAGCACTGTGGCGGGCCGGGATTCGCGGCACCCGAATGGCCGACCGGCTGTCGCGGCCGCGGCTGCGGGCACTGCTGGCTGCCGCGGCGGAGGTGATGAACGACGCGCTGGCCGCCGGGGGCACCTCGTTCGACTCGCTCTACGTCAACGTCAACGGTGAATCCGGCTACTTCAGCCGTTCACTGGACGCCTACGGCCGTGAAGACGAGCCGTGCCGGCGTTGCGGGACGCCGATCCGCCGGGCGAAGTTCATGAACCGATCGTCGTACTTCTGCCCGAATTGCCAACGCTGACGCGGGAGTCGGATCGGGGTCACTCGAAGATGTCGCGGTGCACCCGGCCCGGCGGCAGATTCGGATCGACGAACCACTCCCGGCCGAACATCAGGCCGGCCACTTGTGGGGGAAGCCGCATCAGCACCGCGAACAGACGTGCCGCGGCGGCGCTGGCGCCGATCTGAGAGCGATGCGCGGCGAAGGCATCTCGCTTCTGCCGGGCAAACCGAAACACGTTGATCCGGTGGGTGATGCTCGACGCCGGTGCGTAGGCGGTGCGTACCACCTCACGCCCGTAAGGGGCCGGCAGGTGCAGTAAACGAGCGCCATGCTCGACTCGGGTCAGCATCTCCCGGGGCATCGTCGCCTCGAGCACGCGCGGCGTCGCGGCGATCTGTGCGGCCCGCTTACCGACATGATGAACCCGCACATGATCACGGTGGCCGTAGCCGCCGTTGGGCTGGTAGCTCAGGAGCAGATCCGCGTCTTCATCACGCAGGATGGTTGCCAGTCGCTGCGCCGCCTCCTCGAGGTCAGCGCGGGCGAACCTGACCCGCCCCGGTGGATCCGCATAGAACTCCGCCCCGAAGCCGCTGTCGGCGTAGCCCAGACATTCGACCCGGTGGGCGCGGAGGGCCATTGCGCTGGCGCGCAATTCGTCCAGCCGATCACCGTCGCCGTCGTTGACGCGGCCATCGGTTGCCACCACCACGACGACACGATGTCCCTCGGCGGCTGCCCGCGCCAGAGTTCCCCCGGTCAGAATCGCCTCGTCATCGGGATGGGCGTGGAATGCGACCACTGTCGCCATAAAAGCCCAGTATGCCCGCGGGGGTCGGCTGTGTCAGCGCCGCAGCTGCGCGGCGCGCCGCCGAATATCCTCGCCGGCCTTGGTCAGCGATCCGCAATCGAATGGCGGCTGTGGGTCGTACTCGATCAGCAGCTGAATGGCGCAGGCCGTGTCGGTGTCCGCCAGCAGCTCGACCAGCCGCAGCGCCATGTCGATGCCGCTGGAGACTCCCGCCGAAGTGACTATCCGCTGCGACACATGCTCGACCACCCGTTGTTCCACGTAGCGGGCGCCCAAGTGTTCCAGCAGCTCGACGGCGCTCCAATGGGTGGTGGCGGTCAGCCCGTCCAAGAGCCCCGCAGCGGCCAGCAGCAGGGAGCCGGTACACACCGAGGCGGTGAAGCGGGTGTAGGTGTGGGCGGTGCGTACCCAGTCGAGCAATTCCGCGTCGTCTAGCAAGGTTCGTGTCCCGATGCCGCCGGGGACGACCAGGACATCCGGTGCGGTCAGTTCGTCGAATCGGGCATCGCAGAGGACTCCGAGCATCCCGTTGTCGCTGCGGACCTCACCGCGGTGGTGCCCGACGAAAACAACTTCGACGTCCGGGATGCGTTGCAGCACCTCGTATGGCCCGATCGCATCCAAGGCGGTGAATCGCGGGAAGAGCGGAATCGCTACCTGCACGGAGGTCCCCTCGGCTGTCCGGCGAATGGTGTTGCGGGGCAAGCCCGACAATAGTCCTCTGACGCCGAACGCGCAGATTCCGTCACCTCAGCCGCGCACCGGATCGAGCAGGATCAGCAGCCGAACGAGTTCAGCCTGGCGATGGATACCGGTCTTGTCGAAGATGTGCCGGAGGTGGGTCTTCACCGTGGTCAGCGATACCGACAGCGCCTCAGCGATCGGCATCAGCCCCTCGCCTCGCATCACCAACAGGGCAACCTGTGCCTCGGCCTTTGTCAGCCCGTACAGGCGTCGCAGCAGTATCGCGGGTGGTTCCGGCTGTCGTTCGGGGTCGACGATGATGATCATGGCCCGTCCATGGTGCAGTGCCGCAAAGGAATTCGCTTCGACCGGCAGAACATGAACGATGTAGGGGCGTCGCCCCGAGGGCCGCGCGCACAAGAATGATCCGCCCCAGATGTCCTGGCTCTCCGGCTTGGACAGTCGGGCGATGCTGTGCTCCAACTCGGTGTTGGCGTGCGACGACTCGGCAATGATGCAGCCTCGTTCGATCCGCAAGCCGTCTTCGGCGCCCAGAATTCGTTCGGCGGTACCGTTGGCGTAGACGCACCGACGTCCTTCTGCGATGAGGATCCCGTGACTGACGGCCTCGCTGGCCTCGGCGAGATCACCCTTGCGGCGATCGAGGTCTTCGAGCCGGTCCTGGATACGCAATGCTTGTTGCAGATGCGGGATGAGGCGGTTCATCAATGCAAGATGTTCGGGACTGTCGAACCGTTCGGATTCGCTCACATTCGCGATGGCCAGACTCGTCATCGCCGTTCCGGAAGTGAGCCGGACGAATAGTCCGTCGTGCAGCCCGTTCGGGCGAGCCCAGTCGATCTGGAATTCACAGTTCTGGTAGGGCCACATGAGCTCAGCGCCGGTCCGCACCACACCTACCGGTCCGGTCTCCACCGCGTAGAGGACGTGATCCAGTCGTTCGTAATGCGCTGCGTAGGCCTGAGCCGTGCACGTCGGCATCTGCGCATGCTTGAGCGTGCGCGAGACGTTGTCGGAGAGCACCAGCGATGCGGTGTGCGCCGCAAAGGCTCCGGCGATGGCCGCCATGGCGGGATCCCATTCGTCGGGCATCAGTGCCGCGGAGTAAATACGAGAGATCAGTTGTGAGAATTCATCGATCGCGCGCATCGCCGGACCTGAACCTATTTGTAGGCCTGGGCATTTGGCATTCCCCCAATTGTGAAGGGATAGGAAGACGCCTGTCTTCTTGTCGCAAAAGTTTACCCGGATCTCGTCCATTGGGATGAGGAAATCTTGCGGCGCCGGTGCTTGCCTTATGGCTGCGTTACCGGCGGTTTACCCCCGAACCGCCGCAGTTGGGAGGAGGCGACGATCATGGCGCAATTGGTCATCAAGCACTGGGTGCCGCTACCTCTGCACGCCGGCGAACTTCGCGATGTTTTGGGCGACGCCGCTCATCAGGTTCGACGGCGCACTCATCGGCTGGTTGCCACCGCATTGGCCGTCGCCGAACATGTCCACGGCAGGCGGCGGATCGAACCGGTGGGCCGTCGTCTGCGACGTGAATCGCCCTATCTGGAAACCGCGCGGATGGCGCGTGAGATGTTCCGGCTCTGATGCGTGAAAGCGGGCCGGGCGCAAGAGAATACCTACGAAAGGACCCGAAAGATGTCTGAGCAGAACATCACGCTGGTGCGCAGTGGCTACCAGGCGTTCACCTCCGGAGACACCGAATCCCTGATGGCACTCTTCGATGACGACATCGAATGGGTGCAACCGGGCGACAGTGCGATCAGCGGAACCTACCGGGGCAAGGCTGAGCTCATGGAATTCCTGATGCAGTTGGGGCAGAAGTCGCCGACGATTACCCCCAAGCGCTTCCTGGCCGACGGTGAGACCGTGGTCGTACTCAGCGAGGCGGCGATCGGAGGCGAACGGGGCCACAGCGCCGAGGTCTACACCCTGCGTAACGGCAAGACAGTGCGGGTGCAGGTGTATGGCGACACGGCCATGATGGAGCGCCAGTACGGCAGAAAGCCTGCTGCGGCGGTAGCCGACTGACCTAGCGGTGATCGCGAGCGCGGCGGAGCCGGGCGAAGCGGGTCACCGCCATCGGCCCAGCGGGGATCGCAAGCGCGGCGGAGCCGGGCGCATGCTCGGTGCGGTATGGCGACGGCTGCCAAGATGTCCCCATGACGGAATTATGGGTGGAACGGACCGGAACCCGCCGCTATACCGGACGCAGTTCGAGGGGCGCGCAGGTGCTGGTCGGCAGTGAAGACGTCGCCGGCGTCTTCACCCCCGGAGAGCTGCTGAAGATCGCGTTGGCCGCGTGCAGCGGAATGTCCAGTGACGCCCCGCTGGCCCGCCGGCTCGGCGACGACTATCAGGCCACCATCGAGGTCTCCGGTGTCGCCGATCGGGAGCAGGAACGCTATCCGCTGCTGGAAGAGGTCCTGAAGCTGGACCTGTCGAGCCTGGATGAAGCGGACCGGGAGCGGCTTCTGACCGTCGTGCACCGCGCCGTCGATCAGGTCTGCACGGTGGGTCGCACGCTGAAATCCGGCACCGAGGTGCGCTTCGAGATCGACTCCGGTGACCGCACCTGACGTCCGCCTGTCCGCCTGGGTGCACGGCCACGTCCAGGGCGTCGGATTTCGGTGGTGGACCCGTTCGCGGGCACTGGAGCTGGGCCTGACCGGCTACGCCGCCAATCGGCCAGGCGGCCGTGTACACGTCGTCGCTCAGGGCCCCCGAGCGAACTGCCAACGCCTCCTGGAGCTGCTGCAGGGTGACACCACGCCGGGCCGGGTGGACACCGTCGTCGCCGACTGGACGGACGTCGGAGACCCGATCGACGGATTCGCCGAACGCTAGACCGGTAGTCTCACCTCCCGTGCATCTCAAGAGTTTGACGCTGAAGGGCTTCAAGTCCTTCGCCGCGCCGACGACTCTGCGCTTTGAACCCGGCATCACCGCGGTGGTCGGACCGAATGGTTCGGGCAAGTCCAACGTGGTCGATGCGCTGGCGTGGGTGATGGGGGAGCACAGCGCCAAAACCCTGCGCGGCGGCAAGATGGAAGACGTCATCTTCGCCGGCACCTCCTCGCGCGCGCCCCTCGGTCGCGCCGAGGTCACCGTCACCATCGACAACTCCGACAACGCGCTGCCGATCGAGTACGCCGAGGTATCGATCACCCGGCGGATGTTCCGCGACGGCGCCAGCGAGTACGAGATCAACGGCGCCAGCTGCCGATTGATGGACGTCCAGGAGCTGCTCAGCGACTCCGGCATCGGTCGTGAGATGCACGTTATCGTCGGCCAGGGCCGGTTGGCGCAGATCCTGGAGTCTCGCCCCGAAGACCGCCGGGCCTTCATCGAAGAGGCCGCCGGGGTGCTCAAGCACCGCAAGCGCAAAGAGAAGGCGGTCCGCAAACTGGACGCGATGGCGGCCAACCTGGCCCGCCTGACCGACCTGACCACCGAGCTGCGCCGCCAGCTCAAACCACTGGGCCGTCAGGCCGAAGTCGCCCGGCGAGCGGCCACCATCCAAGCCGACCTGCGTGACGCCAAACTGCGGCTGACCGCCGACGACCTGGTGTCGCGGCAAGCCGAGTTCGCCGGAACCACCGACGCCGAGGCGACGCTGCGCCGCGAACACGACCAGATCACCGAGCGCCTCGCGGGGGCCGCCGACGAACTGACCGCCCACGAGTCCGCGGTCGCCAGCTTGACCCAGCGCGCCGAGGGCGCCCAGCAGACCTGGTTCTCGTTGTCCGCGCTGGCCGAGCGGGTCAGCGCCACGGTGCGTATCGCCAGCGAACGCGCACACCATCTCGACGACGAGCCGATCACCACCGCCGGCGTCGACCCGGACGCGCTGGAGGCCGAGGCCGAGCAGGTGGCCGCGGCCGAGCAACAACTGCTGGCCGAACTGGCCGAGGCCGGCATCCGGCTGGAGGCGGCACGCGCCGAGCTGGCCGAGCGGGAGCGCCGCAGCACCGAAGCGGAGAAGGCGCATCTGGCTGCGGTCCGTGCCGAAGCCGACCGGCGTGAAGGCCTGGCCCGGTTGACCGGTCAGGTGGAGACGATTCGGGCGCGGGTCGAGTCGATCGACACGCACGTCGGGCAGCTGTCGACGCGTATCGAAGAGGCCGCCGGACGGGCCCAGGCCGCCCAGGCTGAGTTCGAGACGGTTCAGGGCCGGGTCTCCGAGCTCGATCAGGGCGAAGTCGGTCTGGACGAGCACCACGAGCGGACCGTGGCCACCTTGCAGCTGGCAGACGAGCGCGTCGCCGAACTGCAGGCCGCCGAGCGAGCCGCCGAGCGCCAGGTCGCTTCACTGCATGCTCGTATCGAAGCGTTGTCGATGGGTCTGGAACGCCGCGACGGCGCCGCCTGGCTCGCCGCGAACCACAGTGGCCCCGGGCTGTTCGGGTCGATCGCAAAGCTGGTCAAGGTGCGCTCGGGGTACGAGGCGGCGCTGGCTGCGGTGCTCGGGTCCGCAGCCGATGCGCTGGCCGCGGAGAACGCCGGCGCGGCCCGCTCGGCGCTGCACGCGCTCAAGTCCGCCGACGGTGGCCGGGCCGCGATCGTGCTGGGGGACTGGCCGCTGCCCGCCGCCGAACAGCGTGCGGCACTGCCGGACGGAGCGTTGTGGGCAGTCGAGCTGATCGAGGCCCCCGAGAAGTTGCGCGGCGCGATGACGGCCATGCTGTCGGCGGTGGCGGTGGTCGACGACCTGCCCAAAGCGCTGGACCTGGTGGCTGCACGCCCGGGGGTGCGCGCGGTGACGTTAGACGGTGATCTGGTCGGTGCGGGCTGGGTCAGCGGCGGATCGGATCGCAAGCCGTCCACCCTGGAGATCAACAGCGAGATCGAGAAGGCCCGCGCCGAACTTGCCGCCGCCGAGGCACAGGCCGGCGAACTCGGCGCGGCCCTCTCAGGGGCGCTTGCTGAGCAGTCCGCGCGCCGAGACGCCACCGAGCAGGCACTGGCCGCGCTCAACGAGTCCGATGCCGCCATCGCCGCGACCCACGAGCAGCTGGGCCGGCTGGGACAAGAGGCGCGCGCCGCCGAGACTGAGTGGCGCCGGCGACTGCGTGAGCGTGAAGAGCTCGAGGCCGGCCGGGCGCAGACCATCACCGAGCTGGGCGAGCTGGAAACGCGGCTGCGCAATGCCGAAGAGGATCAGCCGAACGCCACCGTCGAACCGGTGGATCGCCAGCAGATCGCGGCCGCAGCCGAGGCAGCGCGCAGCGTCGAGGTGGAGGCCAGGCTGGCGGTGCGTACCGCCGAGGAACGCGCCAATGCGGTACGCGGCAAGGCGGACTCGCTGCGCCGGGCGGCCGCGGCCGAACGCGAGGCGCGGGTCCGCGCCGAGCAGGCCCGCGCCGCACGCGCACGCGCGGCGACCACAGCGGCAGCGGTGGCCAATGCCGGCCGTGCGCTGGCCGAACGCCTGCAACATGTGGTGATCGCAGCGGCACGGATCCGCGACGCGCTGGCCAGTGAACGTCAGCAGCGAGCCGCCGCGATGGTCGCCGTCCGTGACGAGGTGAACTCCCTGAGCACCCGTCTGACGGCGCTCACCGAATCACTGCACCGCGATGAAGTCGCCAAGGCGCAGGCCGCGTTGCGCATCGAGCAACTCGAGCAGACCGTGCTCGAACAGTTCGGTATGAGCTCGGCAGACCTGATCGCCGAGTATGGTCCGGACGTCGCGCTGCCACCGACCGAACTGGAGATGGCCGAGTACGAGCAGGCCCGAGACCGCGGCGAACTGGTGATGGCTCCCGCCCCGATGCCCTTCGACCGCGCCACCCAGGAGCGCCGGGCTAAACGCGCCGAGCGCGAGCTGGCCGAACTGGGTCGGGTCAACCCCCTGGCACTCGAGGAGTTCGCGGCGCTCGAGGAGCGCTACAACTTCCTGTCGACTCAGCTCGAGGACGTCAAGGCGGCCCGCAGAGACCTCCTCGACGTGGTCTCCGAAGTCGACGCGCGCATCCTGCAGGTCTTCACCGACGCTTACGCCGACGTGGAGCGCGAGTTCACCGAGGTGTTCGCGGCGCTGTTCCCCGGCGGGGAAGGCCGCCTGCTGCTGACCGACCCGAACGACATGCTGACCACCGGCGTCGACGTCGAAGCCCGCCCGCCCGGCAAGAAGGTCAAGCGGCTGTCGTTGCTGTCCGGCGGGGAGAAGTCGCTGACGGCGATCGCCATGCTGGTCGCGATCTTCCGGGCCCGCCCGTCGCCGTTCTACATCATGGACGAGGTCGAGGCCGCGCTCGACGACACCAACCTGCGTCGGCTGCTGGCGCTGTTCGAGATGCTGCGGGCCCGCTCGCAGCTCATTGTCATCACCCACCAGAAGCCGACGATGGAAGTCGCCGACGCGCTGTACGGGGTGACCATGCAGGGTGACGGGATCACTGCGGTGATCTCCCAACGCATCCGGGGCGAAGAGCTGGTGTCCAGCCCGGGCTAGCGACGGGTCAGTTCGGCCAGGGCGAAGTCCAGCTCGACTGGTTGGCGGGTGTGCACCCGGTCGCCATTCAGTACCGCGACCGGCCGGTACACGTCGCCGTCGAGCCGGTACGCCAGGAAGCATTCACCGGGTGGCGGCGCCTCAAGGTCGACGATCCAGTAGTGCTCGATGCCCGCCTTGGCGTACTCGTAGAGCTTCATGACGTGGTCCATTCCCCGCGAGCCCGGCGAGACGATCTCGACGACGAGCACGACGTCGGCGGCGGGAACCCGGGTGGAAGCGTGGTCGAAGGCTCGACTGGAAGCCACCACGATGTCGGGATGCCGCACGCTCGGTGGGAATGACGCGCTCGTCGTCACTTCCATTTCGGGAAGCACTTCCAGCCCGCCGGTTAGATGCTCGTCGAGGAGATGGACAAGACGCTTGGAAATGCGCTGGTGCGGTGCCTGGGGGCGTGGCGACATGATGAGGTTCCCCTCACTGAGCTCCCATCGGCGGGTGTGGGCGACCTCAAGTGCGTCCCACTGCTCCAGTCCGATCGAGCCGGGCGGCAAATCTGCGAGTTCGGACACGGTGCGCTCCCTTCAGCCGGTGAGAGCTCGAATAGCTGCTGATTTTACGCGCTGCTGTGCTGGCCCGAGTCTGCCCGAACCCACCGACAACCCATGCCCATCGAGCCCCTGAAACAATGGCCGAGTGTCTGAAGGTCTCTGGATCGCCATCGCGGTCGCCGCCGCCCTCGTCGTCATCGCCGCACTGATCTTCGGCCTGGTGCGGCATCGCCGAGGCCGCATCAGCCTGTCGGGCGCAAAGCGCCCAGAACAGCAGAGTCTGGACCGCTCCGGCGGTTACACCGCTTCCTCGGGCATCACCTTCAGTCGGACTGACACGGCGGAGCCGCCGGCGCCCGTCATTGGCGACGACGCGACCGTTCCGCGGGACGCGCCGCGGCGCACCATCACCGACGTCGATCTGCCCGAAGTGCTGCCCGACGTCCTTCCCGAACCCGAGGCAGCGCCGGCGCCAGAGGACGTCGAACCCGACATCGAGCCGGTTGAAGGCCGGATGGACCGGCTGCGCGGTCGGCTGGCCAAGTCGCAGAACGCATTGGGCCGCAGCATGCTCGGGCTGCTGGGCGGCGGAGACCTCGACGACGACTCCTGGCAGGACGTCGAAGACACCCTGCTGGTGGCCGATCTGGGCCCGGTGGTCACCGAATCGGTGGTGAATCAGTTGCGCGGACGGCTGGCCGGCGGTCAGGTGCGCACCGAGGCCGAGGCTCGCGCGGTGCTGCGCGACGTGCTCATCGGCGAGCTGCAGCCCGGACTGGAGCGCTCCATTCGGGCCCTGCCGCACGACGATCACCCGTCGGTGCTGCTGGTGGTCGGCGTCAACGGCACCGGCAAGACCACCACTGTCGGCAAACTGGCACGAGTGCTGGTGGCCGACGGCCGTCGCGTGGTGCTCGGCGCCGCCGACACGTTCCGGGCCGCCGCGGCCGACCAGCTGCAGACCTGGGCGGCACGGGTGGGCGCCGAGGTGGTGCGCGGCGCCGAGGGCGCCGATCCGGCCTCGGTGGCGTTCGACGCCGTCGACAGGGGCGTGGCCGATGGTGTCGACGTGGTGGTCATCGACACCGCGGGACGGCTCCACACCAAGACCGGTCTGATGGACGAGCTCGGCAAGGTCAAGCGGGTGGTGGAGCGCCGGGCATCCGTTGATGAGGTGCTGCTGGTCCTCGACGCCACCATCGGGCAGAACGGCCTGGCCCAGGCCCGGGTGTTCGCCGACGTCGTCGACATCACCGGGGTGGTGCTGACCAAGCTGGACGGAACCGCCAAAGGCGGGATCGTCTTCCGGGTGCAGCAGGAGTTGGGGGTGCCGGTCAAGCTGGTGGGGCTCGGTGAGGGGCCCGACGACCTGGCTCCGTTCGAGCCCGGCGCGTTCGTCGACGCGCTGCTCGGCTGAGCGCTCCGGCCTCGATCGTGACCGTCTTGTGACCTCGGGTCGGCCATAAGGTAATTTTTGCCTGTGATCCCCTCAGCGTTTGGCGCGGTCGCGCGCTGCCTCACCCCCCTCCTTGCCGTTGCGGCCCTGGCCGGCGCGGCCCCCGCCCAGGCCGACGGCGACAACCCGCTGGGCAACATGCCCTTCTATGTCGATCCCATCTCCAAGGCGATGCATGCCTCCAACGCGCAGCCGGACAGCGCCGAGCTGGCTCGGGTGGCCAACACCCCGCAGGCGTACTGGCTGGACCAGGCGTTCGGAGTGGGATCTGTCGGCTCGACGGTGGCCCGGCACACCGGCGCGGCCGCCGCGGCCGGTGCTATGCCGGTGCTGGTGCTCTACGCCATTCCGCACCGTGACTGCGGAAGCTACGCCGCGGGCGGATTCTCCTCGGGCGCGTCCTACCGCGCGTGGATCGACAGTGTCGCCGACGGGATCGGCGGTAACCCGGCTGCGGTCGTCCTCGAGCCCGACGCGCTCGCGATGGCCGACTGCCTCTCCGGTGATCAGCGTCAGGAGCGCTTCGACCTGATCAGCTACGCCGTCGACACGCTGGGCCGCAACCCGGCCACGGCGGTCTACGTCGACGCCGGGCACTCGCGTTGGGTCAGCGCCGGAGAGATGGCCAACCGGCTCAACCAGGCCGGCGTGGGCCGTGCGCGAGGCTTCGCCCTGAACAGTACGAACTACTTCACCACCGAAGAGGAAATCGGCTACGGCGAAGAGATCTCGGGCATGACCGGCGGCGCGCACTACGTGATCGACACGTCACGCAACGGCGTCGGCCCCGCGGAGGGCGATCCCTACGGCTGGTGCAACCCCAGCGGGCGGGCCCTGGGCACGCCGCCGACCGCCAACACCGCCGGCCAGCACGCCGACGCTTACCTGTGGGTTAAGCGGGTCGGGGAGTCCGACGGCAGCTGCGGCTCGGGCGAGCCCGCCGCGGGTCACTTCGTCAGCGAGTACGCCATCAACCTGGCACGCAACGCGGGTTGATCGGGTAGGCCTAGCTTTTGGTCGCGATGTAGTAGTAGTTCGATGGATCCTCGTCGATCTCGGCGCACTCCACGCCGGTGAAACCGGCGTCGGCCAGCATCGATATGGCGAGTTGGCGGCCCCACATGGTGCCCAGGCCAGCGCCGTTCAAGGCCAACGACACGGGCATGCAGTGCATCAGGGAGACCGTGTAGCGGTAGGTGTTCATGGGAACACCGATGTTGTCTTCCAGGCTGCTTGACGACTTCGAATCCGCCATCAAGAAGACGCCCCCCGGCCGCAGGGATCGATAGATGTTCTCCAACACCCGCGCCGGCTGCGCCTGATCGTGAATGGCGTCGAATGCGGTGACAAGGTCGTAGGCCGAAGC